>Ga0102928_1001706_pt1 | contig 13526 bp, 21 predicted proteins | sample SalPonR1_B_D1_MG_FD_78504 | JGI IMG/M metagenome (GOLD analysis project Ga0102928, IMG submission 78504) | Salt pond soil microbial communities from South San Francisco under conditions of wetland restoration - Salt Pond MetaG R1_B_D1_MG | ecosystem: Environmental > Aquatic > Marine > Intertidal...
CTGGAAGACCGTGGCCTCAATGTTCGAGTTAGGAGTCACATCGTTCAAAGTCAACGGGCTGTAGATAGTCTGGTTCTCAATCTCGACCTTACTGTCAATCGGGATATTGCTGCCTCTGTCTACTGAAAAGAAGATGCTGTCACTGTAGTAAGTATTTCCTCCAGAATCGAGTTTTGCTCTGTACTCCCAAAAACCTCCGCTGACCGATCTCTCATTGTAGACTGTAAACTCTACATAATTGCTGCCATCATTACGGATGTCCGTCACTTTATGTTTGTATCCTTCCCCGAACGGATTCGTAAATACCTGTCCTTCAATAATTGCAGTGTAATCTCCTCCATCAAACTGGACGGTCGCGCTTCCAGGATCTCCAGTAGAGACGGTACTCATCACATATGAGTGCTCATTCCCGTTTAACGTAATCGTTGAAGAACTATCCTCGTAAACTGTATCCGTTTGATCTACAGGACCTAGAACATATTTATGTCCATCCGCATCGTTCGTCGACTCTGTATCATCATCGTTGTAGGCGGCTTTTGTAGAGACAGATTCAACATCGGTGAACGTATTCGAGTTACTGTCTTTCTCCTGAAGGATCAAAGTACCATCATCATCAAAGTTTTCTACGTTCATCTGAAAGTAGAATCCTTGAGCAACATCAAACTCTAAGAGGTTTTCCGCACTTGTCTGATCAACCGGAGAACTGAACTCCATATCGTTTCGGTCCACAGCACTGGCAGAAGCGACAAACGATAGGGCTAGGAGAAGAGGCAGAGAAGCTGAGAGGAGACTTTCAGAGCTGAAGCTGCCACGAATACTTTGTTTAGAAATAGCTCGGCCCCTTCCCCTCATACCTCTGACTTAAGTATTCACTTTAATAATACTTTTCAAACAAGTAACTTCGGCAACAGATACAATCCCAAGAACATCAACGACATACAAACCGCAGCACCCCCGACCAAGTATTCCTCCTCAGACAAACGCCTCATAATCTATATCTCCATAGAGTTCTTTTTAACAGTCCGGAACAAACTTTGATACAGTCTGTCGATAGAGAAAAAGGAGTTTTTCTATCGTCATAGACTATTCAGCTCTGGGGGCAGCCCGATAACTGACGGCTGTCCTCCTCCCTAATTATCATTTAAAACTATTACAGCGGAAACAGTGGACATGGGCGACAACGAAGACATTCCTGATCATCTAACTATCCGACTATCTGAAGAAACACTGAAAGAGCTAGCAAAGAAAAAGAGCGAAGGACAAAGCTGGGACGGCGTTGTATCCGAAATTCTCAAAGAATTAGAAGAAAAAGAAGAAAGCTAGTTGAGAGCTAAAGATTTCTCAAGCTCATCTTTAATCTCTCGAACCGTTTCATCATCGTAACTTACCTTCATCAATCTCGTTCTTCCTTTATTCCCTCTGCTCTCAATCTTAGCAGTTATCAAACCCATCATATCCAGCTTGTCGATAAGATCTCTAATCCTTCTCTGACTCAAAGGTTCGACATCACTCTTGCTGCAGAAATACTCGTACTTCGAGTATGCACTCCCTGTCGTAATCTCCTTCCTCCCCTTCAACTCCAAGATAGAGTACAGAAGATACTTAGAGTTCTTTGAACACTCATCCACAGCATCAAGCACTCTCCTCCTCTCCAGCTGATCTTCTGCCTTATCAACCTGTTTATGCTGAATCCTATCGTGATCCTTTCGCTCTGCTATCTCGGCAGCTTTCTTCAAAAGAACAATAGCTTTCCTGGCATCCCCATCCTTCTTCGCCACTAAAGAAGCTGCCTTTGATATTGCTCCATCGTTGATCGCTCCAGGACGGAAAGCATTATGAGCTCGTTCCCGGAGAATCTGCTTCAACTGAACGGCATCGTAGCTCGGGAAGTGAACTGTCTCTTTTCCGAAACGAGACTCCACGCGAGGGCTGAAGTAGTCCGTAGTGTCAATCCTGTTCGTAATCCCTATCAACATGAGGTACCCTTTATCTTTCGAGTTCAGGGAGCTGCGGACCTCTAACAGTCTTTTGAAAACACTGTTCCCGTGGTTCTTCGACGTCTTCTTCTCGAAAAGCCTGTTCACTTCGTCCAAGACTAAGGCGAGTTTGATATCCTCCTCGTAGATCTTTTTCTCTAGTCGATCATAGTATTCTTCCAGATCGCTTCTACCGTAGTAGTCCAGATTCATCTTCCTGGAGATCTTTCTAAGTACGTCCCTCTCATTCTTGAGGTCGGTCATGTATATGGACTGAAAGTTCTTGTCGCCCATAGCCTCCTCTAGGTCGTCTAATACTATCTTTGTGGTAGCTGTCTTCCCTACGCCTGTGTCTCCCGTGATAAGGAAGTTTTTAGCTGTTCCATATCTTACTAGGTCTTCTAAGTGTCCTACGAGTTGATCTATCTGTTCTTCTCTGCATACTAGCTCTTCTCGGGATGGTTTTATCTCAGGGTCTAAGGGTTTTTTGTCTTGGAAGATGGTCGATTCTTCTTCTAGATCGAATACTGTTGTCATAGATGATTCAGCTCTATGTCACTTTTGTCACATATCTCTTATAAATCCATCGTTTCCGGTGTTTCCACTATGGAGCACAAGAGCGTTTCCGGTGCGGAGGTTAGTCTACCCCTGAACCCCCTGGTAGATCGAAGAAAATTGGCCGAAATTTGGTAGTTTAGTAACCAATAAACAATATAACACTGTTATATCATTATACTATACCTACTAGCGCACCGGAAAAGGTCACGTGCTGCTAGAGGTAAAGTCGGATTTCTCCACCGGAAGTGAGGAAACAATTAAAAGGGTCATGTGACAATTGTGACATAGAGCTGAATAATCTATGACACAGACCACATTCGGAAACGACCAACAAGAAGAAGACCAAGAACTGGAAAACCAAGACAACAATATAATAGTTCTCGAGAGCCAGGAGTCTCGCTCTGAGAGAAAGATCAGGGAGAGAGCTCAAGGACTTAAACTCGAAGAGGACGACCAGGAAATCGAGGTGCTCTAAGCCATGAGTAATAGTAAAACTCAGGCAAAGGAGAAAAAGGAGAAGTTAGGGCTTCTCGAAAGGTACAGAGAAAACACTTCAAACTATGATAGCTCAGTTGTGAAGAGCGAGACAGGTGACCTCTTAGGATGAAACAGGAGGTCGCGGGCCGCGAGGTCCAAATTTCAGAACAGGAAAAAGAGAAGGATTGTCCTCTAGTCCAAGTCGAGATTGGAGGCAGGAACTACGCTGGCTCTTTGAATACTTCGATGAGTTTCAGGATTCGAGAGGAAAATGTTCCTGCTTTAGAAAAAAAGCTGGAAGAGTGGGCGGAAGAGCTCGGACCAGGGAGTGATACTGATGAAGTGTAAGCGGAAGAAATGTACGAAGAAAGTACCTGAGGAGCGAGATTCTTACTGCTCTTCGTACTGTTGGAAAAGAGCGAATACAAAAAGTCCGTATCAGAGGAGATAGAAGTGACAGAAGACGTGATCTTCGACGAGGACGAGAGTGATGAGGGGAAAGTAGAAGAGGTGCCGCGGTAGATGGGGATGTATACTGATATATTGATTCCGAAAGCTTTCTATCCTAAAGGTAGCAGGGAGGAACTGCAGGAATTTGTGGAGGGGGAGATGCTGGAAGCGGAATTTAACGAGTCAGAGTTTTTCTATGAGTTCACAGTCAGGAAGTTCGGCTATGGGGGATACAAGCATAAAGAGAAGCTGGCGGAGTTCCTGCAGAAGATTGCTGAACGAGAGCTCTACTATGAAATCAAGGCTCTCACAAGATATGAGAATCATCGGAACTTCTCAGAATGGAACTGGAAGCGAGAAGTGTAAAGAAAAATCTGTAACGCCCCGAGTTTACGGGACGACAGTACGCCATCCTTGTTTTCTTTTCCTATTCTTATGAAAGTCCTGATGGAGGTTTTCTATTGTATTTCTCTTATAGTGCTGAAGTAACCAAGGGTTTATAAGTATGTAAGTACATTGTATTGATACAGAGGAAAGACCAATGAACGACAACGCAACACAAGACGAAATTGAGACAACGGCAAGAATTTCAACAGAAAAGTACCACAACATGATCGAGCACGAAGACTTCGACAGCATCAGACAAGATGCTGACTATGAAGCCTATGACAGTCTTCCAGAGAAACACAAGGCAGTCATCAACTCGGCCGATGAAAATCTGGATGGATGGAGTCCGGAAGACAGATACTTCGAGCTCAATCAAGACAGACACGGAGACAAGATCCAGTACCTCCGGATGGACATCTATGGAGTATCCGACTGTGATTTCTCCACAGTTGACTTCTCCAGAGAAGACCTAGAAGAAGCAATAAAGGAATGGAACGGAAGACAGCTCACGCTTCAACTAGAAGAAGTCAAGGAGGAGGAAAAATAATGTCCTCTCCTCTTTATTTTTCTGTCCAGGAGTTCTGCGATGAAGAAAATCTCGATAAGGATAAGCTGAAAGCTATCGCAGTCGACCTCGGACGGTACAAGTACCGTGAGATCGCGGAACGCCACGGAATCGGAAAGTCAACTGTTCAGAGATATAAGAACAAGCTGGATGAGCTGGACCAGGAGAACTATATCGCTGTCATGAATCTGGTCTATCAGGAAGAGTTGAATCGAGCTCTTCTTCAGAAGGGGAAAGACCAATGATGGGAAGACCCAGTTTTTTGGAAGTTCGGCAATCCCTTAAAGGGTTTTCTGACTTCTCAACGCAAACTTTTGGTCTTCCCTATCATGTTCAATAGGTCCTGAGATTTATCAAAGCTCCGGTAAGGAGGGGTTTGTTTCTTTCGGATACCCTGGGAGAAGTTGTCGGTTTTCTCCTTTTCTCGTGTGTCATCTGGGGCAAGTCAGAAGGAGATCTTGGTTTTCTATAGCTTGAAACTATTGCAGTGTTCGGGTCGGGTTCAGATCTGTGTTTTGAAATATTGAAATCGGTTCCAGAAATTCGGGGTGAAATTTGGATTTCGTTCCAGATCTATGAGATTTTCAGTGATTTTCCATGGGTTTTCAGGGAATCTTTGAATCGAAGCCTTCGACTGTTTGACAAATCATTTATATATCTTTGAAATAATATTGTTGTATGGTCGACAAACTATCTCAGTTCGATGATTCAGAAGATGGAATTGTCTATAAAATCATAGGAATTTGCCGGGAGCTTGTAGCCGATGGAGAAATAACTGAAGAGAAAGGAGAAGAGCTGGAACAGATGGCGAAAAATGATCAGGTCACTGAAGCACTGGATGAGCTCGAGGAAATAGTATCTGATGAGGATGAGGAAGAACTTCTTTTCGATGAGGAAGAAAAGAACGAGTTCGCTGAAGCGTTCCAGGATGCTATCAATGAGTTGGAAAGTTCTATAGTCGAGTTCAGGGAGGAGCTTCAAAGCCTTGAGAAAGGAGTGAATCGTGGCGACATGAGACAGTACCTGTATGGAGGGAAGTCTGCCAGGACGTATGATGATGTCGACGATCTTTTCGATGCCATCGACTCTGTTTCTGGAGGAGGAATATCTGATAGGAAAATGGCAAAGATCCTCTCTGCGTACACTTCAAGACTGAACATCACTGAAACAGAAGAGCTGATCTCGGAGATGAGGGAAAAATAATGGTAGAGGGAGACGAAGAGGGCGATGCCTGATGAAAGAAGAAATTGTGGCTCTTAGGATTGGAGAAACTCTCATAGACGTAATTGATGAAGAGTTAGACTTTCCGGAATGTCCTAGGTGTGACTCAGAACTTTCAGTTAAAACTCCTAAAATGCAGCAACTAGAGGATGATGAATACTATTGCCAAGAATGTGAACAGATTATAGAGCTAGAAGAAGAGGTGCAAGAGTAGATGGGTCTTACATTGGGACAGATGCAGTGTATTAACTGTAAAAGTTACCGTTTTAGCGATGAGGATTTTGAAGGATCTGAAGTACGGATAGATGGATGTAGAGGTGATTTCCAAATCCCTAGTAAGTGCGGAAACTGCGGTGCTGAGATGGTTCTGGTCATAGATAAAGAAATCAAGTATAATTCGCTTCCTACATACAATACTCATTCAACAGCTATAGCCTACAGCCATACTGTGAACGATGAGCCTTGTTACGATGAGAGCTGTACTAAATGTACTGGAAACGGCAAAGGATGGTGGGAAGATTCAGATGAGCAAGAGTAAGAAGCAGGAGTTTCGGGAGAGGGGTTTGTCGATCCCTGACATGTCGGAGGATTTGGCGGAGAAGACTGATGAGATCAGGGATTTCATGATTGAGGAGTCGAATCATCGGAAGACAGGGAAGGCGGAGACAGGAAGACTTGCCATCATCCTCGGCCATAAACATTTGAAGGGTTTAGAGGAGGAGAAGCAGGAGAAACGTGAGGAGCTCGCGAAATACTTGCAGAAAGTCGACAAAGTAATGGAGGAGTTGAGTTAGTAGAATAAGAGTAGTGTGCCGCCCCTGATTGGACGTGCAGCGACCTTTCAGGGAGCGGCCAAAGAGGTTCCGCACTTATACGAGGTCGAATACCTTGAGTACGAGCGCGATTGCTACCATCAGGACGATCAGGAATACTGCGAGTCCTGTGAGGATTCCGCCTCCAGGTATGTCGTTGACTGTGTAGTTCACTCCTTCCGGAGATTCCTGGATGTACTTCCACATGTATGGCAGCAGTCGGACAACAAAGATCAGTGTTACTAGGATCAGTACGATACCTATCATGAAGTTCTTTGCTTCCATCTTGCCGAAGTTAGACATTGTCTTAATTCACCTCCATGTCGTTGATTATGTTTTTGACTCACAGTCCTTTGTACTAACTACTGCTTTAAATACGTTTTTCCGGCGAGCCAAGGTTCAACTATTTGTTTTTTTACCTATGGAGGTAGGCCATATATTATTTCAGGTTCTACTTCCGAATTCAGACAAAAGATTATAGATAAAAAGCACCCGAACTAAAATGTATCTATGCAGGGCGGCGAGACAGAGGATTCCGGCGGAGAGGCCGCGAACCGTAATAATTATTTAATAAGAGCTGTTGAAACCCTTGATCGACTTGTTCAGGAATGGTTTGACCAGGGCATGAAGAAGGCTCAGGTATCTGCTCCGAAGCTGGCAGCAGAGACCGGAGTCAACTACAATACCTGGCATAAGAACGGAGTCACAGAGCTCCTGAGCTCTGAAATAAGTTGCATAACTTATGTCCCTTGGAAAGGATTTCAGTTCACAATCGAGGAGTATGTCCAGGAGAGACAGGAGGAACTAGGTCTTGAGGAGGTCGAGATTGAATGACATCTCTTGAGCAAATCCGGCAAGGAGAGAACGCGCTTCAAGGCATCCAGAAGCTTATCCAGGATGTCCAAGAAGAGAAGAACCATATCGATATACCTGACAGAAGCGACCTGAAAACAGATAAGATCTACCTCCCGGACAATCCGGATGGGAACGTGAACGTGAACGGTCACTGGGTGCATCCGATGTATGCCAGGATCAACAACATGATGGCGCAGAACGAGTCTCCTATCATCATCATAGTAGGGAAAGAAGGGAAAGGAAAGAGCATGACCGCACTCGTCCTCGCACACTATCTCCACGACAAGCTGAATCTGCTTCGAGGATCGTTCGACCCTGAGCAGCAGACCGTGTACCGTGTCATCGAGTTCCTGTTAGCGGAGAGAGATACGACTCGTACAGCATTGATGTTTGACGAGGCAAATGAGACCTTGAACAGCAGCAACTTCAACAGCATGATGAACAAAGCAGTGAGAGGAGCTCTCCGTACTCAGAGAAAAAGAGAGAACGTCCATATCTTTGTCTGTCCAGAGTACAAGAAACTGGATAAAGGTATCCGTCAGAAGGTCGACATCCTGATCGACATGAGGGCGAAGCAGTACGCGAAGGTGAAGAGCTACCAGATGAAACACGGAAAGCGGGGGAACCGCGGACTGGACTACAACTACACGAACTACCCTGACTGGGCGGTCCCGGATGTCCCGGAAAGCCTTCAGAAAACATATGATGAGATAGACAACCAGTTCAAAGGCAGCTACCTAGACGATCTCCTCATCAACGTCCTCAACGAAAGACTGGAAGAACTGGAAGAAGAGAACACAGCAACTCTCTAAATCCCTTTACTTATCTTTTTCATACAGTTCTCGCATAGGATTGCGGACGTCATGTTTCCGCATCCATCAGCACTACATTTTTTCACAGAGGCCATACCACCAGGTCAGGCATACCTAAAATAAGTCCGAGGATGCATAAAATTCCTTTGATAGCTAGGAGATGAACTACTATGCTGTAGAAGAGAGCGAAGAAGAATCTAAAGGTTTTGAAGATCATCGTCTTCTTTTTCCGTCATCTCCTGCATCATGCCGGACATCATATCTCCGACAGCGTTCATAGGATTCTGCTTAAGTTTTTCCAGCTTCTTCTTTGCGTAGTATGCTGTCAGTCCAGCTCCCACGAAATTTCCAAGGAAGAAAGTCAGGACAGGGATGAGGAAATCAAGCACTGTTGACATCCCCTGCTACATCGTTACTGTACTTGTCGCTTTCTGCCTGTGCTTCCGCCTTAATCTCCTGGACTCTCTGACTGAACTTCGAGTCAAAGAAGTTGATTTTCTCACTGTAGTTGACCTGGTCTTCAAGACTGGCCTCGTACAGTCTCCGCGTCACTACTGCGTGGAGTATGCTGAAGCTTTCGAAGTACAGTGGCATTTCGACTCCTGCGAATGGCCGGAGCTGGATGTTCCGGTCTATGCTGATTGAGTTATCTCCTGGGTTGTCCACAATCTGGTGTTCCGGTATGAGTCGATACCGGGAAAACAGGTCCTTACCCATGCCCTTGTCAGTAATAAGCCAGAAGATCTTATCAATCAATCCGTTTGGCCGGATCCACATAAGTCTGTGAGGGATAACTCCAGAGTCTTTGATTCTCCTGATCTGTGTGTCGTCATACACTCCGGCATCCCGCAGTCTCTTGAGCTCTTCGTCTCCAGGAGCAGAAATGCTGAGGCTCATATTGAAATCGCTATCCTCATCTTTCTTCAAATATCTCAAATGATCAACTAGATTGTCGTTCTCATTGAATCGGACATCTTTCCAGATCTCTCCTTCCTTCCTAAGATCCCTTCTCACTGTTGACTTGTTCTTCTTTCCCTTTTCGCGGACTACTTTCCTGAACTCAGGTTGGACAACTGACTCAAGACTGTCTTTCTCAAACTCTTCCTCTTCATCTTTCGAGCTCCAGGCAACGAAAGCAATCGCTGCTATGATGGCCAGGGCGATCAATGAGAATATTCCGATAGTGACTAGGACAGGATTTGATAGTAGAACTGACATAAGTTGTGGGGACTGTTGAGCGGTTTGGTTCGCTGCTTCTTGGGCTGTCTGATTTGCTGTAGTCGTCACCGCTTCCTGGGCTGTTTCTTTTGGAACTGGCATTATTCGTTTTCACCTGTCATGTTGTTCTTCACTTTTTCCATGTCTCCTATCATCGCTGCGTTCAGTGTGTCGCGGAACCAGTTCTTACTTTGGTCGCTGCGGTTGAGCTCTGAGGCTGTTGCACCTATGTTCATGAGTGCTCCGAGCGACATTCCTAGGAACATGAGAGTCATGTTGATACGGCCATCGAATGCGAATAGTATTGAAGCGAAAAAGATTCCGATACCTGTGTACCCTATAACTGTGTTAAGAGTTTCTAAAGTTTCAGTTTTCACAGAATATCAACCTCGATGGCCGCTGCACGTTCATACGGTAAAATAAATCAATATTACTTAAAAAACCTTTGCGAATACCTGTGCATGGATAAACTAGAACTTATAGAACTTATCTACTTTCTACTTGTCATTACCTTACCCCTGACATACTTTCTTACCACGACATACATGCCGTACCATTACAGCGGGGAAAGGTACAACGCAGATAGCTCCGAAGTAAAACAGTACGTTACAGAGCATGAACCAGTAACTGTGAGAGAGATAGAAGAAGATACATCGCTGAGTTACATGCAGTCTTTCTACATCGCTCAAGAACTAACATTCCAGGAAGAAATATTGAAATGCAATTCAGGTCTCCGCACCAGCTGCGCCCCTAAGGTTTTGGAATCGCCGCAAATATAGCTGAGATAATCAGCATCCAGAAAGCTATGAAGACAAAGACCGGAGTGAAATCATAGTCCTTGCTGACGCTGACTCCTGAAAACGAAAGACTGCTGAGCACAGGCTCCGTACCGCTTCCAGAGTAAGACATCAATACCTGGATTCTGTAATCCTTCGACCTACGAAGATCCATAACTTTCGAACCAGCTCCATCTTTGAGCTGGAAAGTTTGACTGTTCTCTATACTCTTGAAATTATCATCACTAGTATAAACTTTGACTATAATCTCCTGTCCCTGATCTTCTCGAATCGTTGCGGAATACCTGAAATCCGATAACTGTATAAGTCTCTCTCCCTCAATAATCGGACTGGTGTACGTATAAGTCCCTGCATCTGCAGATGTTATTTCAAGACTGTTCCCTGACTCCTCTGTTCCATTGAAGATAGCTCCGGACTGATTCCATTCAGGGAACCCAACGCTGTAATCAGTTGTGCTGGACGAATAGATACTTATGCCGTCTCCTGTAGCTGTAACGAAGGCGAAGAAAACCCCTGAGAAAAGCAGGAGCAGAGCTACCAAGATACGTCCAAACATTTGAGTATGCTTCATTTATTTTGCCACCTCCTGCAGTACAATCAGAAGTTTTCCAATCCCCATAAGACCTGCCGCAAACACGAACAACATCTTAAGCTGAATAGGGAACTGCTGGAAATTGAACCATTGAACCGTTAGGTCAGGTATCATGGCCGCTATCCCTATGAATGTCATGAACCAGGCCACTGCCTTGATTATCTTGTAGAAATTCATCCTACCCAAATCACCCATGCAATCCAGGCTATCAACCCAATCAGGATAATTGAGAAGAACGTGCCTAGAAGCCGATTACCTGTTTCTGGAGATGATAAAACTTGTACAAGACCTGATGCTTGGTTTACCGCGTCTGTGCCTTCTGTTGCATTGGCATCTACATTCCCGGCTGAAATATTTGTTGTCTGTTGAAGCTGCGAAGTATCAAGCTCTCCTTGAGTCAGATCTTCTACTGTCGCAGGAGCCATAGTAACTGACAGACTTATCACTGCAATTATAGTCACTCCTGCTATTGGGAAAGATATTGCTCCCATCAGCCCCAACCTCCGAGTCCTTTGTAGACGTATTTCGAAATGTATAGGGATACTGCTATGCCCGTGGCTATAGTCCAGAATGCCGGAGTCACATAGAAAACTATGGCTGCCAAGTATACAAGTCCTCCGGTTAATTTCGCTATCTCATTCTGGTCGACATACCATAGAGGGATCATCGCAGAGAGGATGAACACTAGCGTCATCGTTGTTCCTACGATGAATAAGGAGAGACCTGTTGCGTTTGAAATATCTTTTTTCCCTGTCTCAACCAAGTACCGAACCATTTTCACAGGAGACCGCGGAAGAGTCTGCTCAACCGTGAAGACTCCTGTCCCGTTCTCTTTCCCTAAAGTGCTGTATGTCGTGTTTCCGCTCTCCAGTTCCGCACTCCACTGGTAGGTTCCTTCCTTCCATGTCTCGTTCGGAAGCCAGTCCTGAGATACCTGGAACCGGTACTTTGTCTGAGATGGATCGAGCTCGAGCTCTGTCTGGTATCCTTCCGGATCTTCAATAATCAGTGTCTTGTTGACGGCGACCGTTCCTTCATATCCCAGGTAGAAGCCGAACTCCTGACTGTAGTTCTGAAGCCTGACCACAGGAATGTTTGAACTGTTAGCTGGTTTTACAGGCCAGAAGTATGGATTGGATAGAGTTCCGTCAGATGTTCCATCCCCATCTACATCGACTGATTCGTTAAAGCTTTTGTTGCTGTGCACTTCTGTATCTTCTGGCGCATCTTCTTCCTCGCCGTAGAACTCATCTATGACTTCCTGCTCATCTTTCTCCTCTATGCTCTTTGTCTGTACGGTGACAGGCACGCCTATGCTTGTGGCGTTCCATTCTCTGAAAACCTCACTGTAGTTGCTGGACGCGTTCACGTATCCTGTGTACTCTCCGGGTTCAGGTACAACTATGTTTGCGGAACCTGTGAACGTGACGTCTGTCGGAGCTAGGATACTGGTTTGCTGCCATCCTTGAGAGAAGAACGTATCTATGTAATCCAGATTACTGAGAGTTTCGTACAGGCTTTCAAGCGTTCCTGATTCATCTGTCACCTGTACGTTTTGAGCTCCTGTGTATGCGTTTTCCCCGTCCGTGTAGTACAGTCCGAACTTGGTCCTGTTCACTGTTGCTGCTTTGAAAGCTATCGGGATCTGATATCCTGAAGCCCCGTTCGGCGTCAAATCATCGAACACTCTTCCAGGACTTGGATCAGTGATATTGAGGTAAGGAACTTCTCCGATGTAAACTCCTGTAGCCGTGGTTATCGACGTGTTCCCTTGACTCTGCAAGATCCCACGGACCTCGTAAATCCCGGAACTCAAGTTCTCGTAGAACGTGGTGTAGTTTGTTTCCACGCTGCTCGTGAATGTTTCCTCTGAAGCGTTCAGCCATTCGTTCCCTATCCCTGTCTTCCGGTACTGTAATGTGATTGTTCCGGATTCATTGATCTTGTACTCGTATCCTATCGGGGTTGGGACATCAGGTTCCGGAGTTCCTTCAACTGAGAAATATACCTGCTTGGAACTGTTCGCTTCCACTATATCAGCAATTGAAATAGTTTCCAGGATAGAGTATGTTTCTCCTGTTTGACCTACAAGTTCGAAGCTGTCTCGTTCGCTGACGTTTTCCTCAACTCCGTTCACGAGAAGCGTTGCTTCCTGACTATTGTCAACGCTGACAACCTCGATGGTTTGCTCCGATCCCTCAATCACGACAGTCTCGCTCTCGTTCTCCCCGATCTGGAAAGAATCAGCTCCGTATCTTGAACCGCGGTGCGGAGCAAGAATCTGCAAGCTACTGCCGTCAACTTCCACAGCTGGTTCGTCCGGAGTACCAGTATCGCCATCATCTGTTCCGTCATCTCCTCCATCTGTTCCGCCGCCGCCGTCGTCGCTGGTGCTGTCTGAGACAGAGACTGTCTTCACATTTGTGTCCGTGGACCCGTTGTCATCCGTGACGCGGAGAGTGATGTCGTAATCTCCTCCACTTGGGTAAGTGTGAGATGATGTCTGACCTGTGCTTTCGTATGCGCCATCCGAGGTCCAGTCCCACTCGTAACTTGTGATGCTTCCATCGCTGTCGGAACTCTGTGACGCATCAACGTCTACTGTTAGATCGGTCGTGGAATAGGTGAAGTCTGCAGTTGGAGGACTGTTCTCATCCACGGACAGGATACTGATTGTCGAGATCCCTGAGTAAATCGTATCCGAAAGCCGCGGACTCGTAGAGTTCAGGAAACCGAAGAAGTTGTAGTCCCCTGGACTACCCGTGGCATTGACCTCCCACGTAAAAGTCTTCGGAGAGTCCAGCTC
>Ga0102928_1001710_pt1 | contig 13515 bp, 13 predicted proteins | sample SalPonR1_B_D1_MG_FD_78504 | JGI IMG/M metagenome (GOLD analysis project Ga0102928, IMG submission 78504) | Salt pond soil microbial communities from South San Francisco under conditions of wetland restoration - Salt Pond MetaG R1_B_D1_MG | ecosystem: Environmental > Aquatic > Marine > Intertidal...
AGGTAAGAAAATATATTGAGAAGAATAGGGAAATATGGTTGACAATACCAGGATATCAGCTTTAGCATAAAAATTAAATCCTACATTTAAAAACCGAATCTTGCGATCCTACATTTAAAAACCGAATTCATTACAAAGATAGTTAATTTTTAGTTATGACAAACGAGCAAGAGATATTCACTAAATATCTTGAGCAATTAAGATTAAAACTCATACAAAAGTATGATGAATATGGTCTGCGTGCATCTGGCAAATATGAGGAAGAACTAGAGGGAGAAGCATCAGATCACGGTTTTGTTTTGTTCGGTGCGAAACATTCAGAGTATATGGATCGTGGTCGAGGATCAGGAGGGAACTATAAGAAAATTGCACCAATTATTAAGAATTGGATTGAAGTTAAATCAAGCTTACCTCAATTCTTTAGAGAAAATAAAGAAAGTCTTTCTTTTGCAATAGCCTACCGGATAGCTGAAGAAGGAATCAAGGTTCCAAATCAGTATAATAAAGGAAAAGTTGTCTCATTGGTTGTTAATGAGTTTCTAGCTAAAGATGTAGATAAGCTAATAAATGAAATTGGTTTGGTTTATTTGGAGCGTTTTAGAAGTCAAATAACAAATGTATTTAAAGAAGTAGCATAATTTTTTTTAATTAGATTTGTAATATAATATATTACTATGGCTATTAGCATAATAAATGATTTTGATGAAGATAAGGTTTATTCTTGTTTTCAAAACGTTGTTATAGAATTTGAAACTGATAACATCTTTTCTACTATAAGTCATGGAAGAATAGAAGGGTTTGATTATCCTATAAAATTACAACCTATACCAGACACAAAGAAATTTTGGGTAAACTTACAGCAACATCTAAAAAATGCACTTGTCAAAAAACTTGATCATAAATATGCAATAGGTGATATTCCGACTAACAACGAATCATTTAAACTTGAGATTACTAACGATTTCTTTTTTCAAGAACAAATTGGAATATTTATACATTTTGACGATAATTCATTAGAATACAAACCAATTGGATTAAAATCTTATATAGGTGTCAGAAACTTTACAAGACATCAAAATGAAATTAAAAACTATCAAGTAGCAAATAAAAAAAGTGTCATCTACTGGAAAGGTTTACCATTCACTTTAACTTTCTTAGGATTAACTGATCAATATTTAATAAGAAGAGAAGCTGATTTTTCAACAGCATCAATCCCACTAAATCCAATTTTAGGAGATAGTAGATCTGCTTTCTCAATAACTTTTGATTCTGGTCTAAATGAACTTAAAACATCATCTCAAGAAAAATTTCTTTTACAAAAAAAAACAATTTTAAAAGCTTACTCTGACACACCCAGCGTATATATTAGAGACTTATGCACTGTTCATAAAAAATTTGAATATTGCTATGGTCCATACTTTAAATGGCTAAATCAAAAAGGTGGTTGGTCATATTTCATGTTTAATCAATTACACGAAAAAAATACCAAAGCAAAAGATTTAGGGTCTATAAACAATGACTTTGAAAATTTTGGTATAAACCCATCGCCACAACTTCAAATCGGAAAATCTTCATTACCACAAATGCAAGTTGTTGCTAGAAAAACAAGTGAACTTGAAAGGAATATCTTAGAAGATATTATCGACAGCCCAAAGATATTCCTATATACAAATCAACCTAACACACAGTCAACACCAGAAGACTGGCTTGAGGTCAAATTGAAGTCTAGTGATTTCATAAATAATAAGCCCGGATATAAAATATGGGATATAAATTTTGATTTTGAATTTCCTGAAAATTATACACAAAAGATCTGATGCAATATAGAATCTACATAAAAGATTTTTTGATTAAAGCTGATAGCAAAAACTTTAAACGCAAACTTCAAGTCAATAAAATTGGCAAACTCACAAGCAGACAATCAAATTTCACTTCATCCATCAGCATTCATAAAACTGCTGAAAATTATCGCTTTTTTGAATTAGTTGATCAGCCCGGCGTTGAGAGTGATTTGCCTTACATTATACTGAGGGCTACTATCTATTCATCATCCGGTTATTGTTTGACAAAAAAAGGCCTGGCCTACATAGAAAAGGTGAATGAGGATAAAATTATTCTTTCAATTTATGATGGATTCATAGATTTTATCAAAGCAATTCAAAATAAAACCTTAAACGATGTAAATATAGATGCATTAGATCATGTCAAGAATGTGAATACTGTTAAAGATTCTTGGGAAAATGATTTTCAATACAGATACTTAATTGCAGATTTTAATGGTAAAAATGTCATAAATTTAGGAGGTAATCAACTGCTTAATATAGATTTTCAAGTACCATTCGCAAATGTTGAGTACTTATGGAATAGAATATTTGATTATTTTGGATGGACATACGAAGGTTTAATATTCGATGAGTATGATTTTAAAGATTTATGGTTATCATTCCCGAAGTCTGTCAACGTTGTTGATCCGGAATACAATAAAATATCAAATCAAGATGCAGATCTTAATCGTTTCAAATTTGATGAAACTGAAAAAAGAACCGTTCGTTTTTTAAGTAATCCCGGAAATATTCTAGGATTACTTACAATACCGGAAATATATTTTGTGACAGAATACTTTACTCCATCTGTTATATTTCTGGTTTCTGGGGATTATAGATTTACCATTACCGGTAGAGTATTCAAAAATTTTGTAAACCTTCAGCTTGACGAAGAGTATTTTCACGTCTATTATGCTCATTACGATAGTGATTTTAACTTGAAATCAGAAGGTACAATTAACACTTATTATGGCGATGAAAACTCATTCAATATTAATGTAGAAATAGATGATAGATTAGTTTTGCGAGCATACACCGATAGTATTGAAAATGATGGTGAAATACTATACGGCACAGACAATGAACCTTTGACTTTTCAAAACAATGAAGGAACTTATGATACTTTCACAACTGAAATAGAGGAAATCATTGGTGATGAAATTGACTTCTCAGAAGCATTTCAAAATTTTCTAGTTACTGATTTTCTCAAAGAAATTATGATGAGGTTTGGTTTAACTCCATTCATGGATAGGACTGAAAACCATATTAAGTTTAAAATGCTATATGAAATTTTAGACTTTGCAAATGCCATTAATTTTTCTAATAAGTATGTAAGAACACTTGAAACATCTTTTGTATATAAAGATTATGCCAAAAAAAATATTTTTAAATTCAAATATGACAACGTTGACCAAGAACACACAGACGGTTCATTAATAGTCAACAATTTAAATTTAGATGAGCAAAAAACAATATTTGAGTCTAAAACATATTCACCACTAAGGTTATCTTTTGATATTCTTAATTTAGGAAACTTAGTGCCTTTTAAATTATGGGAAAGAAATCTAAAAGAAGATGGAACTATTGATTATAGAGGGCTAAAAAATAGATTTTATTTCAGCAAAAGTTTACAGATAAATGAAAATTTGAATATAGGTAGTGAACAGCTTGCTATCGATTCAACATCTTCAAAATATTACAAAGCAAGATATGATTCATGCGACTGGAGTTCACTGGTTTCTATATATTACAACAAATATCAAAGCGTAATACGAAGGTCAAAAGTCAGGATAGTAGAACTGTATATAGATGAAGTAGATTATCAAAATTTGGACTTTTCAAGGTTAATATACATTAAACAATTGTCCTCTTACTTCCTTATTGATCAAGTCGGAAATTTTGTTCAAAACAAACCGACAAAATTTTATTTGCTTGAGATAAGTGATACAGATGGTAATTGGTATGGCGTTGAATTGGGAATTATGATCGCAGATACTCAAACTTTAGTTGAAGAGAGTGAAGCAAACATAGATTCTTTCAATTGCTTTAAAGGTAGTCTTATATCACTTGCTAAGCAAGGCCTTTGGGTTCAAGGAGATTTAATCCTTTTCGCACAAATATATTCCACCTCAAACTTACAGGGAATAAATGTAGGTACTGGCTTAACTGATTTTGAAGTTGAAAGAGCAACAACTGCTACTCGCGTCAACAGCGATTTACTCATAGAAGAAATCGCAGTTGATACTGCTAAAATTAACTACAAAAAAAATGAGTGTTCCCATTTATTGTTAGAGCCACAGAGGACGAATTTAATTGATTATTCGGAGGATTTTATTAATTGGGATAAAAAATTTGGAAATGATATTATTCCAAATTCATCTATTTCACCAGATGGAAATAACAATGCAACGTATATAAGTTCTTTAAGATTAGATACAATAAAAGTCGATTTAGAAATAGATCAACATTATATTTTTAGTGTTTTCGCAAAAAAAAGTATTGGAATTTTAAGAATGCGAAACAGAGATAATGATAAATTATTTTGCGAAATAAGTTTAGAAAGCAATACATTTAATCCTGGTGGTTCTGATTACTTAAGACATGATTTTGTAAAATATCCTAATGATTGGTTTAAAATAAATATATATTGTAAATCAGTTTATGGAAGTAGCAATAATTTTAATATAAGAGCAATTTCAGGTGATATATACATCTGGGGTGCACAAATAGAAAAAGCAACGATACCTACAAGCTACATCCCTACAAACGGATCAACAGTTACCCGAAACCAAGACATTATCAACAAAGACTTAAGAGCTGAAATACCGGGTGAATTTTCAGTATTGATAAATTTAAACTGCGAGGAAAGCGTTTTAGTGTTCAATGATAATATGACGAATGTTGAGATTCCGGCGACCGGAAAGGGAGTTGTAGTGCTAAATGTTCAAAGACACTTGATAGAATTACACTGGAAAAACTCAAACGATGTTTTACAAAGCATGGAATTTCAAAACCTATCTGGTTTTAAAGTTCAATCCATAAGAAGCGATGAAAACGCAACGGAAATAAAAAACTTGATATACAAACAGAATTTGCTCAGCCAAGAAGACATTGAAACCCACGTCAAAGGTCAAATCACAATAGATGATACTTATGATTTTCAGAAAAAGTATAATACTTGGATTGGAGGGATGGGTGCAACGCTGCCAACAACTCAGGATTTTATAGACCACTTAAATTACCTGGGCAGAAATAATTTAACTATAGATGATATCATAAATTATGAAGTGGATTCAAATGGTAATGCTAGATATTTTGCTAAATCAGAATATTATTTCCACATGTATAGAGTAACTCAAGTTTCAGCGGGATACATTTTTGATTTAGATAAAAAAATTAATAAGATTACCGCATACAATCCTATTTCTCCATTAGCAGAATATTTCATGGTTCCTAATGCCAAAATAGCCGGATTTGATTTAAACTTTGGTAGTGCATCAGACCATCAACTAAAGCTTTTAGTAAGCTTTTTAGAATCAAATATTGCGGGTCATATGGACAATTTAGATACTCCAGGAGTGGATTCCACGGCTTTTCGTCGCAATGGAAATGGAGCAGATTTAATCGTTTCAGATTGGTTATCTACAAACAACGCTGGAAGCCCAGATGGAGATATTGGAGTGTTTATTGCGAATGGTGGGACAGTAACTTATAAAGACCTCTCAGACCCAACACAAAATGAATACCCGAAAGATATCGAGGACTTGTCAGCTGTTACTATTAACACTAATAGTGTTGAAGTAAGTTTTACTACAGAATTAACTCAAGGCTGGATTATTATATTTGTAGATGGCTTCTTAAAAGAATGGGTCAAAATACAGGATTTCACAAACATAGTATCAGGACTTAATTCAAGTCAAAGTTATGAAATGAATATCATTTTAGCCGATCAGTATTTCAACATTACGAGATTTTCAAATACATTAGAATTTACAACGACATAAACTATGCACGTATACAAACTAAAATATAACAATAAGCAAGAAGCATTGAATGATCTGATGAAAAAAGGAATAATCAAAGATAAAACTATAAGAGAATCCTCATATATGAAAAATACTTTAGCTGTCGTTGATGTAGGAAAGATAATTGATCAGCCGGCTAAATACGATGAAAACGAAAATCTAATCAAAGAAGCAACTTACATTGACGGTTACCATATTGATTTAATGCTTCGAGAACCTAAAACTTTTAAAAATGAAATTACGACTCAAAACCCTGTTCACCTATTTGCCTAAAGAAGATAAACTCAAACATTTTTTTGTAGGGTTTGTCATATATTATATTCTTACGATCTTTCTTTCAGTAGAAATATCAGCACTATTTTTATTTGGTATTTCTATTATTTGGGAACTATACCAAAGGTATATAGAAAAAGGAGATAATGATTTAGAGGAGATGTCTTGGGATGCCTTTTATACTTTTCTGCCTGGTCTTGTGCAGTTGATTTATCACATTATTAATGTACCTTTACTATGAGCGAAAAAAGAAAAATATTAGAGCTAGATATCTCAACTGATGAGATACTTAAAAAGTCGGCTGAACTCCGAAAGGAGCTGGATAAACTTCGTGAGAAACGAAAAGAGCTCAAAAAGCAAGATGGCGATAACTCAAAAGAATTAGCCAAGCTTGATGCAGGTATAAAAAGCTTATCCAGTGAATACCGAAAAAATCAAAAAGCTTTAACATCCTTGTACGAGGGTAACGAACGATTTTTATCTACTCAAGATAGACTAAACCTTACATTAGACAAAGAAGTAACATCAATCAATTCCGCAAGGCAAGCCAACAAAGACCTGCTCTCTATAAGAAACGAATTAAATCTGGCGACTGAAGAGGGCAGGAAGAATCGTGATATCATCAATAAGCAAATAGATAAAAATAATGATTTCATAAAAGAAAATGTTTCAGAGCTCGAACAGCAGAAAATAGGTATCGGTGGCTATAAGGATGCTATCAATGAAGCTATAGAAGAAAATGGCTTATTTCAAGGTCAAGTTAGCGAAATAACCAACATTTTTCAGTCTTTTAGTCCTGTGCTTAATCAAGTCAAAGGCGACTTTAACAACATTCGAAACGAATATAAAGCCAATACTTCTGCAACAGAAGATATGACAACAGCCCAAAGGTTATATTTAAAAGCCAATAATGGCACTGTTGCCGGATTGAAGTTATTGAGATTAGCTCTTATTGGGACAGGTATTGGTGCTATAGTTGTTTTAATTGGTTCCTTAGTCGCTTATCTAGCATCAACACAAGAAGGGATCGATAAAGTCAATCGGGTATTGACGCCAATGAAAGAGATATTTGCATCTCTTTTTGGTGTCGTTCAAGACTTTGGAAAAGGAATATTCGAAGCATTTAGGAATCCAAAGCAATTGATAAAGGACTTAGGTAATCTTTTAAAAGAAAATGTGATTAATAGGTTTGTTGCACTTCGTAATATCATAAACAAAGTATTAAACTTTGATTTTGATGGTATTGGAGATGATTTGCTTCAGGCTGCAACCGGAGTTGAAGATGTAACACAAAAAGTAAGTGATTTTGCACAAGAAACATCAAACTTTTTTGGAGAAGCAATAGAGAGGGGGCAACAAATTCAAAGGCTTCAAGAAGAAATTGAAAAAGGACAAAACAATTTAATCGTAAATGAGGCTAGAATTAAAGCAGAAATTAAGGAACAGAACAAAATTGCTGAAGATCAAACTAAAACACTTTCAGAACGTGAAGCTGCTGCAAAAAAGTCTGTTGATCTTTCAAAAGAATTACTTGAAGAACAACAAAATATTCTTGATAAAGAAATTGAGCAATTAAAATTAAAACAAATTGCAAACGATACTTCCAGGGAAGATGAAAAAGAACTAAATGAACTGATTGCCAGAAGATATCAATTCGAAGAACAGGCTTTGGAATTACAAACAACGCAAACTAATAAGCTCAACATTATCAGGCAACAAGCTGAGTCGAAACGTCAAAAAGAAATTGATGAAAGACTGGCCAAAGAAAACGAAGCTTTTGACGAACGCATCAAACTTTTAAATCAAGAGTTGGAGTTATTCATTGCTCAGCAAGGTGAAAAGAACTTGACAGAAAAACAGCAACTTGATTTTGCTAAAGAAGTTTCCGATAGACGACAAAAAATAGAAAAGGAGCGTTATGATAAAGGTGAAATAAGCGAGACAAAGTATCAAACAAGGTTACTGGAAATAAAAAAAGAGTTTTCGGATAAAGTAGTTGATATATCACTTAGCATAGCTGAACGTGAACGTGAAATTTCACAGCAAAAAATTGAAACCGAAGTTCAAAATGAGATTGAGAAAAACAACCGTTTGGCTGAGGTTGAAAAAGAATATCAAGCCAAACTACTTGAACAGGGTGTTAAAAGTCAACAGGAATATAACACTAGGATTAATGAAATAAACGAAGAAAACAGGCTTAAAAATCTTGAACTTGAAGCGGAAAGAAGGCAGTTTGAAAAGGAGCTACAAATCGAGTTGGAAAACAATGAGTTTGAAGCCAAGTTTGAAAGAGAAAAACAAAGGCTAGAAAGGCAAAGACTTCAAGCCGTACAAGAAGCCGAAAGACTTGGAGCTGATGTAACAAAAGTCAATGACTTTTACGCACAAGAACAGATTAAAATAGAAGAGGCTAAATTTTTTGCTAAGGCAAACATGGCACTTGGTAACGCTGAGGCCTTAGCCAATGTTTTAGGCAAAGAAACCGCACTGGCTAAGGCAGTAGGTCTAGCTAAAGCCGGTATTAATCTCGGTCAGGCTATATCTCAGGCAAACACAGTTCCTTTTCCAGCAAACATTCTGGCAATTGCCAAAGCTACAGCAACCGGTGTTAAAGCCATAAGAGATATAACCTCAGTTAAAAAACCAAACACTAACTTAAATTTAGCGACTGGTGGCATTTTAGATGATCCGGCGCTACCCGGTACCGAAACCTCGGATTCTATTCCGGCACAATTAAGCAAAGGAGAAAGTGTTATCAATGCCAAATCAACTAAGATGTTCAGACCCATTCTCTCGGCTATCAATTCAGCCGGGGGTGGTGTTAAGTTTAACCGTGGCGGTGTTGCTGGATTGTCAACAGCTTTTAGAGAAATCAATAAAAATGTTGAAATTGATTATAAAAAGCTGGCTATTGAAGTAGGCCAGGAAGTATCAAAAGCAAATAGATCATTACCACCTCAACAAGTGGCAGTCGAAGACATAAGACGAGTGAACGATGAAATGACCACTATCGAAGCCAGAGCAAACCATGAGTAAAATTAAGGAAATAGTAAACGGGTGGCAGAATTATTTATTTGAAGAAACACCACTTGATGATAAAATCGCAAATCAAAGAGCAAAGATTTGTGCTGAATGTTCTCATGCTAAAAAAGGTATTCATACAGCCATACTTCCAGATTATTCATTTTCAAAAATACAAGGCCACTATTGCGGAATTTGCAAATGTCCGCTTTCAACTAAAGTAAGATCAGTTGAATCCGTATGCCCAGAAAATAAATGGTAAATGCTATACGATAAACTCAAAGAAAAAGAAAATCAAATTAAGGAGTTGACCAGTTTAGGACTTGTCAATCCGGTGTGGATACGAAATATTGAAATATTTGAGTTGTATCAAGAAAAAATTGAAGAAGGTGAAGGCGTTTATGACGCTTATTTTAAGGTTGCTTATGAAATTAAACCTCAAATTTCATGGCAGTCAGTTAAAAAAATTGTTACCGATTTATCGAAATAATGTAATATATTGTATCACATTTCAAAAGTAATACAAATTTCATTTAAAACGGTTTCCTCATATTCTTATAAACTGCATCAACAATAAATGCTCCTACAACAACAGCTATAATAATTATAATTATTTCTGAGAAACTCATTTTATGGTGTCTTTAAAAGATTTCTCAAATTCTGCATCCCTATTAGTCTTAACTTTTTCAAATGGGATATCTCTTCGCTTCTCGTAATTCAACCATTCAATGTAATCATTATAGTCTTTGTCATTTTTAAACTTCCGTCTATGGGCATCAATGTAAGGATTTTTTCCTTTAGGCTTGTGCCCAAAGATCCAGTTTACAGCTTTAATCCAAAGCTTAATTAAAACATAGCCAGTGCAACCAAAAAGTATAATTAGACCCAAAGTAACCATATTTCAAATTTAGTCAAAAAAGCTTAACCATTATAAAGCCACATAGCATTATATCTTTGTTACTCTATTAAAGTAATATATAGTATTACATTTTATGAAGAAAACAAGTTTTAAGGCATTACCTAATTTCTCTCAGCCAAAAAAAGTTGATCGTGAAAACGGCATTTTGAAAGGAGTTGAAATTGCTAAATATGGCAGAAATAAGAATCAATCATTTTTTGATGATAAGTTTTTAACAGATTTAGTTGATAAAGGTAATGACCAAAACCAAGGTGTCAAATCAAGGTTTGGTCATCCAAACATGTGTGCTTCAAGCCTAGGAACTTATGTCGGTAGATATAAGAATTTCAGAGTAAAAGAAAGAAAAGTTTATGCCGATTTATACCTGGACCCAATAAGTAAGAAAAAACAAGTTGAAGGTGGAGGTATATCTATGTTTGATTACATCATGGACATGGCTGAAAGCAATTCCGATATGTTCGGGAATTCAATCGTAATCATGGGCGATGAGTATGAAAATGAAATCGAGAATGAAAACGGAGAAAAAAAATGGGAGACGGTTAAAGTGCTTCATTCACTTATTGCTTCCGATTTAGTCGATGACCCAGCTGCAACGGATGCCTTATTTTCTAATGAAGATGATTTCGGGGTGGCGATGACTGAATTTTTAGATGATAATCCTCAAATTTTTGACATCGTAGCCAATAAGCCAGATGTAGTATCTGATTTCTTCGATAGATATGAGGCCTACCAAAAACGTAAATCAATTAATACAAATATGGACCTATTAAAAAGAATGAAACAAAAGTTCGGCAAGAATAAAGAGGAAGATGAATCTTTTGATGTCGACTTGACACTTGCTACTGGCGATGTTGTTACGGTTGTTACCGATAACGAAACTCCCCAAGTTGGCGATGAGGTTCGTGATCAAGACGGGAATACAGTACCGGACGACAATCACGTACTAAACGATGGAAGCACAATCGTAACCGAAAGCGGTAGAATTACTGAAATTCTTCCGGCAGATGATGGTGGCGAAGGTGAAGAAGGCGAAGAAGAGGAAAACTCTACTAAAGCCTTAGAACAAAAATTTGACACGTTTGCTGAAGACGTTTCTAAAAGCTTAGAGTTTTTAACTGATAAGTTTAAGGAACAAGATACTAGGCTTAACAAGTTTGGTAAGCAAATTACTTCAAAACAGTTTGAAACTCCAAAAGGTGAGCAGAATAAAAACCCAAAAAGTGGTCAAAGCTTGTTTGAAAAAATGCAAGCAGAATTGGACGCTAATAAAAAACAAGATTAGTCATGGCAGTAGACATTAAAACAATTTTTACAGAATTAAATACCGATGATCGTTTAATCGAACAAACTTCTGAAATCATTAAGTCTAAAGTACTTTTTGAAGAAGCTTCTGAATTATTTACGATTGTTCCTGGTATAAAAGGCGGTCAGCAAGTAGCGGCTGCAAAAACACCTGAGTATATCACCAGAGCATCACAAGGATGTGGTGGTAATGCTTTAAATCCCGATATGCCAGCGATTTCACAAAAGTGGAATCCAAAATTGGCTGAAATTAAAATCAAGTATTGTTATACTGATTTTATGGGCTTTTTCACTCAATGGGGTCTTAAGAATGGCTATGCCATAAAAGACCTGGGAGAAACTGAGTTTATGAAATTCATTTATGATTTTGTTTCTGAGGCAATAAAAGCAGATATGCTAAGAATTGCCTTATTGGCAAATGAAGATATTGCCACAGCTGGATATCTTATTGACTCGGCTAAAAATGAGTTTTATGATATTATTCCAAAAGGGCTTATCCCAACACTACAGTACTTCACAACTGTTGGTGCTTTGTCGGACAACTTCGTGCCTCTTTCTGCAAACGTTCAGGCTGATCCTTATAATTTGTCTGCTGAGTATTCAAAAGACTTATTTAGACAGCTTACAAGAGACGTAGCATTTGATCAAGGTCAAATCTTATGTAATGGTAAGCTTTACCAAAATTATGAGGACTACTTTGAAGATCTTGCAGGAGCCGGAATTGAAACTTCAGTAAACAGAATTTTGAATGGTCAAGGAAGATTAAGCCGTGCCGGTGCTCCAATCGTTTACACTCAAGGATTTGATCGTTGGAGAAAAAATGATATTGAAGCAGTTACCGGTGACCCGGGCGTCGGTGAGCCAGTTCACTTTGCAATACACACCGATAAGACAAATCTTCAAATAGGTGTTGATGATCTTAGAAGTCTAGAAGATATGACTTTTGAATACATTGGTGGAGATGATGAACATTTCTACATCAAAGCCAATTATATGATGGATTTCAAAATCCCAAATCCATTCGACTTTAAAGCAGCTATTTAATCATTTGGGAAGTATCAAGATAATAACTCATACTTCCCAATATAAAAACACAATAATATGGCAGATTGCGTAACTAATATTGCAAATAACTTCGCAAAAAAGTGTGGAGTTAAGCCTAGAGCAGGCATCAGAAAGAAGTATTATATCAACTATGAGGATATTGATCATGCAGCTACACAGTTAGCTAATGGCAATAATGTCATTACTGATTTGGTACTTAAAACCGATGCAAAAATTTATGAAGCTGAGGGCAATGATAAGTCTCACAGAGCAAATCATTCTCTTAATGTTGGTGACTTTGGTAATGGTTATGTTCATACCGATGAATTCACTCCTCTATACAATGGACCAGAAGTTCGGGAGGAATTGCAAAAAATTTCAGACGGTAACCGTGTTGTAACTCTCATTCAAAAAGTTGACGGTGGCGAAGCAGGAGAATTAGCTTTTGAAGTTTTAGGCTATGAATCGGGTATGGTAGCAAGCGCTGATGACTGGAATTCAGCAGAAAATTCAGGTACCAGAAATTATGTTGTTGCAACAAAAGAGGGTGAAGAAGAAGCTACGGGAGCTAAGCTTTTCTATAACGAAACTACTCCAACAACAGCTCAAGATTTTGTTGACGCCAACTTATTTGTACCAGCATAATGATTAATGATTTAGATAAATCATTATTGACCTTTCTAGCAAATTCCAGTATCGAGGATATCAAATATGGTAAAGATGATGCTGGAATTAGCTATTTAAAACACGTACATGAAATTCACAAAAACAAGATTGGCGTTATCTGTTCTAGTTGTCCTTATAAACAAGATGGCTATATCAGAAATGTTCAATCCTTCTTAAAAAACCATAGCAAAATGGACAACAAACTAAAATCCAAAGATGAAACTGAATATCAATTAAAGCAAGGTGCTTTAGTGAGATTTAAAGGCAAAAGCTACTCCTCTCATAATCTCACAGATGACATTGCAAAAGAGTTCTTGAGTGAAAACAAAAACCGAAAGGTTTTATTTGTTAAACTACCAAAAAACTGGGAAGCAAATATTAATGAGTTATCCGAAGCTGATGCAGGGGCAGAGAAAAGCACCGAAGCTGATGCAGGGGCAGA
>Ga0102928_1001715_pt1 | contig 13474 bp, 13 predicted proteins | sample SalPonR1_B_D1_MG_FD_78504 | JGI IMG/M metagenome (GOLD analysis project Ga0102928, IMG submission 78504) | Salt pond soil microbial communities from South San Francisco under conditions of wetland restoration - Salt Pond MetaG R1_B_D1_MG | ecosystem: Environmental > Aquatic > Marine > Intertidal...
ACCAAGGGCATTGAAGAGCACGGCTTTAAACTGATGAGCGAGATTCTCCAGGAGGAGATTCCGCGCTGTCGCATCGGTGTGCTCAGCGGGCCCAACCTGGCGGGTGAAATCGTTAACCGGGACCTGACCGCCACCGTGATCGCAGCGAAGGATCCGGATGTCCGTCGCTCGGTTCAGGATCTCCTGGGCTGCGAGTACTTCCGCGTATACGCCAATGTGGATGTGTACGGCGTGGAGCTGGCTGGAGCTCTCAAGAATATCTATGCCATTGTCGCTGGCCTTGCCTCCGCTCTGGAGATGGGGGAGAACGCCAAGGCCATGCTGATCACCCGGGGTCTTGCCGAGATGAGCCGGTTTGCAGTGAGCCTGGGCGCCAACCCGATGACTTTTATGGGGCTTGCAGGCGTTGGCGACCTGATAGTGACATGTACCTCCTCCAAGAGCCGTAACTACCGTGTTGGCTTTGCAGTCGGAAAAGGCCAGAAACTGGACGACGCGGTCGCGGAGCTCGGGCAGGTGGCCGAAGGGATCTACACCCTGAAACTGGTCAAGGAGAAGGCCGAGTCCATCGGGATATACATGCCGCTGGTGCGCGGCCTGTATGAGATCCTGTACGAACATGCTTCAATAAAGGCCGTGATCAACAGTTTGATGATGTCGGTCCAGAATTCCGACGTAGAATTCATACTGCCGAGGACCATCAGCCAGTAGACGGCCCGGGAATATCTGGACAGGAGACTGCCTTTGCAACTGCTCATCATGCGCCACGGCGAGGCCGGCTGGCATACGCTGGACCAGGAGCGTGAGCTGACAGAATCCGGTCGGCTGGGCGTTGCCGAGGTCGCCGCACGTATTGCCGAGTCTCCCTGGCGGCCCAGGTTGATATGGAGCAGTCCTTACGTACGGGCCAGGCAAACTGCGGCCATCGTTTCCGAGATTCTCAATTGTCCGGTGGAAGAAAAGATGTTTCTCACCCCGGATGATGATCCGGGGGAATGCCTCGACGCCCTCATCGAACAGCACGACTCGCCACTGATGATTGTCTCCCACATGCCACTGGTCGGTGGCCTGGCCACTTTACTGGTAGACGCCCACCGCCGGGGTATCCCGTTCATGACCTCCCAGGCCGTGATGTTGGACATGCCCGTGGTCGGCCCCGGCTGCGCCGACTTGAAAGCGCAGTTTCTGCCCTGATACTCCGTTTATCCGTTTTGTGAATCCTCAAATTCGAGCCTGACTATGTACAGCTTTCCGATTGACTATGTTGAGCCGGTGTTCCGGCCGCCCAGTGAAGCCAAATCGCTGATTCTGCCAGTCACCAACGGCTGCTCCTGGAACAAGTGTACTTTCTGTGAGATGTACACCCAGCCCCAGAAGAAGTTCCGGGCCCGCAAGCCCGACGACGTGCTACAGGATATCCAGAACGCAGCCCGTAGTCTGGGTGGCGTGCGCAGGGTTTTCCTGGCGGATGGCGATGCCATGGTGCTGCCCACCCGGCGGTTGCTGGAGATTCTTGGTCAGCTTCGGGAGGCCTTTCCGGACCTTCAGCGGGTTTCAAGTTACTGCCTGCCTCGTAACCTTGCCAAAAAGACCGTGGAAGAGCTGGCACAGCTAAAAGAAGCAGGTCTCCAGATCCTCTATGTTGGAATGGAATCCGGCGACGACGAGATCCTGAGCAGGGTCAATAAGGGCGAAACCTGGGAGTCCACCCGCTCGGCGCTTCTGAAGATCCGGGAAGCCGGACTGACCAGTTCCGTAATGGTTCTTAATGGCCTGGGCGGGGAGAGCCTTTCGCGCCAGCACGCAATCAATACCGCCACGCTGTGCAACGAGACCCAGCCAGATTATCTGTCTACCCTCGTCGTCAGCTTTCCCCAGGGCGAGGAGCGTTTCCGGGAAGGGTTCGGAGATGATTTTGTCCCGCTCTCACAGCAGGGACTTTTTGAGGAAATCCGCCTGTTTCTCGAGCATCTGGAACTGGACAAAACGATCTTTCGAAGCGACCACGCCTCCAACTATCTGGTTCTCAAGGGCACCCTGGGCCGGGACAAGCAAAAACTGCTCGACCAGGTGAACCTTGCCATCACTAACCCCGGCGCGGCGCCGCTTCGTGCAGAATGGATGCGCGGGTTGTAAATCAATGAACCGGGAGCCACCGTTATGAGCATGAATCTGGAGAATCTCGCAAAAAAGGTGGAAGAGACCGTGAAAAGCCCTGGAAACCCACCCATTGATCAGTGGAATCCTGAGCTGTCCGGCGACATGGATCTGCGTGTCAGTCGCGATGGGCAGTGGATTTTCAAGGGCGAGCCGCTGGCTCGCGAAGCCATCGTAAGACTCTTCTCTACCATTCTGCGCCGTGAAGAGGATGGCGAATACTATCTGGTGACGCCTGTCGAGAAGTGGCGAATACAGGTCGAGGACACGCCTCTTCTGGCCCATTCGCTTCAGGTTACCGGGGAGGGCGACCAACAGGTTGTCTCGCTGACGACCAATGTGGGCGAAACCCTGGAGGTCGGCCAGCATCACCCGCTGGAGGTTGGCACCTACGAAGGAACGGAGGAGCCAAGACCGGTGGTGAAAATCCGTCACGGCGTGGAAGCCCGACTGGTCACCGCCGCCTATTACGATCTGGCCGAGCATGTGGTTGAGCGAAATGAGGGCGGCCACCCGGTTCTCGGTGTCTTTAGTCACGGAATTTTCTACAAAATCGGCCAGGGTGGTTGAAAACCCGTACCGTGGCCCCAGAATTACGGTAGAAAACGCATTAACTCAGTTGTTAAACTGTGTTTTCATACTTGTTATGAGCCTGGCTCTCTAACGAGGCCCGGTGGTCGTTAGTCCCTCTGTGCAGTCTGGCTGTTCACGATCACTTTCGATTGCCTAAATCAATTAAACAGTCATTGCGACACGCAAGGAGATCACATGGCCCAACCTCGTGTTGTCACCATCCATTACACGCTCACCAACGATCAGGGAGAGCAGCTTGACTCCTCCCGTGTAGAAGGTCGTGAGCCTCTGTCCTATCTGGAAGGTGCACAGAACATTATCGGTGGACTGGAGAGTGCACTGAACGAAAAGAACGCCGGCGATCAGGTCAAGGTTTCTGTAGAACCTGCTGAAGGCTACGGCGAAGTCAACGAAGAGCTGGTTCAGCCCGTTCCCCGTTCTGCATTCGAAGGCGTCGATACCATCGAGCCGGGCATGCAGTTCCAGGCACAGACCCCGGGCGGCCCCCAGGTTGTTCGTGTGGTTGAAGTTGGCGATGAAACCGTCACCATCGATGCCAACCATCCGCTCGCCGGAGAGACTCTGCACTTCGACGTAGAAGTGGTAGAAGCTCGCGAAGCGACTGACGAAGAGCAAGAGCACGGCCACGCTCACTAAGCTTTTCTGAAGCGCTACAAAAACGGCTCCCACGGGAGCCGTTTTTTTATGTCCGGAAATAATGATGTCGAATTACGGCTTCGCCTAATCCGACCTACAAAGACACCAGCCGAAGCCTCACACCAACCCCGTAGGTCGGATTAGGCCAAGCCGTAATCCGACAACCCAAAAAAAACGGCCCGCGCGGGGCCGTTTTTATTTCCGGAATCCGAACTTTTACATGTTCGGATAATTCGGGCCACCGCCCCCTTCCGGAGTCACCCAGGTAATGTTCTGGGCAGGATCCTTGATGTCGCAGGTCTTGCAGTGAACACAGTTCTGGGCATTGATCTGGAAACGCTTGCCGCTGCCATCATCCTTCTCGACAACTTCGTACACGCCGGCAGGGCAGTAGCGCTGCGCCGGTTCGTTGTACTTCGGAAGGTTCTCCTTGATGGGAATCTCCGGATCAGTCAGCTTCAGATGAACCGGCTGGTCTTCCTCGTGGTTGGTGTTGGAAATGAACACCGATGACAGCTTGTCGAACGTCAGCGAGTTATCCGGCTTCGGATAGTTCACCTTCTTGCACTCGGCCGCCGGCTTCAGGGTGGCGTAATCCGGAGTGGTGTCGTGGAAGGTGATCGGCAGGCTGCCACGCAGGATGTTCTGCTCGAAGAAGGCGATGGCACCGCCAACCACATTGCCGAACTTGTGCATGGCCGGGCCGAAGTTGCGCTCGGCGTAGAGTTCCTTGAACAGCCAGCTGTCTTCAAACTTCTTCTGGAAGCTGCTGATTTCCTCACCGCTCTTGCCCTCCTTGAGCGCCTCGAAAACCGCCTCGGCGCCCAGCATGCCGGACTTCATGGCGGTGTGGGAGCCCTTGATCTTGGAGCCGTTCAGGGTGCCGGCGTCACAGCCGAGCAGCAGGCCGCCCGGGAAGCTCATCTTCGGCAGGGCGTTGTAACCGCCTTTGGTGATGGCGCGGGCGCCGTAGGAAACGCGCTTGCCACCTTCCAGGTGTTTCTTGATCTCAGGATGCAGCTTCAGGCGCTGGAATTCATCGAACGGGCTCAGGTTCGGGTTGCTGTAGGAAAGGTCGGTGATCAGGCCCACGTAGACCTGGCCGTTTTCCAGGTGATACAGGAAAGACCCGCCGGTGGAGCCGGTCTCTTTCAGCGGCCAGCCGGTAGTGTGAACCACCAGACCCGGCTCGTGTTTGGCCGGATCAATGTCCCAAAGCTCTTTGATACCGATGCCATAGTGTTGCGGATCCTTACCTTCATCCAGCTTGAAGTCATTGACCAGGCGCTTGCCCAGGTGACCACGACAGCCTTCGGTAAACAGGGTGTACTTGGCGCGCAGCTCCATACCCGGCATGTAGCCGTCTTTCTCGGAACCATCACGGGCAACGCCCATATCACCGGTAATAATGCCTTTTACCTGACCGTCTTCAACAATGGTTTCGGAAGCCGCGAAGCCAGGATACACCTCAACGCCAAGGCCTTCGGCCTGCTCGGCGAGCCAGCGGCAAAGGTTGCCGAGGCTGATAATGTAGTTGCCATGGTTGTGCATGTTCTTGGGCACAAACGCATTCGGGATCTTGGTGGCACTTTCCTGGTTTTTCAGCAGGAAAATGTCGTCACGGGTAACCGGCGTGTTCAGCGGAGCGCCTTTCTCTTTCCAGTCCGGGAAGAGTTCGTTGAGGGCAGTGGGCTCGAATACGGTACCAGCCAGAATGTGCGCGCCGATCTCAGAACCTTTTTCTACCACGCATACGGTGAGTTCCTCGCCAGCTTCCTGTGCCAACTGCATGACACGGCACGCTGCCGACAGGCCCGCCGGGCCGCCGCCGACGATCAGAACATCAAATTCCATCGATTCGCGTTCCACGTTGGTCTCCTCAAACATCTTTAATGGATATTATGTGCCCGCAGGCGAGTTTTTCTGGGCCGCCATCATACCGGTAAAAGTGCCTATAGACGACTGCCTCAAGCCGGTTTAACCGACTTGCATAACCAAAAGGATACCGTATTTGAAGAATCAAACAAACGTTTGTTTGAAATTCGCTTCTTCCTTTGGCATTGTAAGACCACACTGAAACATGGTGTGTTTTGAGTCGAAATCTAGTATCGTCTCATTGCCGTTCCCGGTCAATACCGGGTAATTGGCTGAAACATCAGTCCTGGCGCGTCGTTTGAGGCTATTGATTCTGCTGAGCATTGCCTCCATTATTAGTTCGCACTGAATTTCGGCAGGCTCTGCGCGAGGACTGCAAGTCATAAACCCATCGTAGAAGAACGAGGAATCTATGAAGGTTCTGGTCGCTGTAAAACGAGTAATCGACTACAACGTAAAGGTGCGCGTCAAGCCGGACAACACCGGTGTTGACCTCGCCAACGTCAAGATGGCAATGAACCCGTTCTGCGAAATCGCGGTTGAAGAAGCCGTTCGCCTGAAAGAGAAGGGTGTTGCCAGTGAAATCGTAGTGGTATCCATTGGCCCGAAAGCCTGCCAGGAGCAGATCCGTACTGCGCTGGCGCTTGGTGCGGACCGTGGTATCCACGTCGAAACCGACGAGGAGGTTCAGTCTCTCGAAGCGGCCAAGCTGCTCAAGGCTGTTGTTGAGAAAGAAGAGCCAAAGCTGGTCATTCTTGGCAAGCAGTCCATCGATTCCGATAACAACCAGACTGGCCAGATGCTGGCCGCACTGACCGGCATGGGTCAGGGCACTTTCGCTTCGGAAGTGGTTGTTGAGGGCGACAAGGTTAACGTAACCCGTGAGGTAGACGGTGGTCTGATGACCGTTTCCCTGGGCCTCCCGGCTGTTGTCACCACAGACCTTCGTCTGAACGAGCCGCGTTACGCTTCTCTGCCGAACATCATGAAGGCCAAGAAGAAGCCGCTGGACAACATGAGCCCGGCCGATCTGGGTGTCGACATCGCTCCGCGCCTTTCCACCCTGAAGGTTGAAGCGCCTGCTTCCCGTCAGGCGGGTGTGAAAGTGGCCGACGTTGCCGAGCTGGTCGATAAACTGAAGAACGAAGCGAAGGTGATCTAAATGAGCATCCTTGTAATTGCTGAACATGACAACAGCAGCCTGAAACAGGCTACCCTGAATGTTGTAGCGGCTGCCAAGGCCATCGGCGGAGACATCGACGTACTGGTTGCCGGTGAGAACTGTGGTGCCGTTGCTGAAGCAGCTGCCAAGGCCGAAGGCGTTAACAAGGTACTGGTTGCCGATAACGCTGCTTATGGTCACTTCCTGGGCGAGAACCTGGGTGAGCTGGTTGCCGAAGTAGGCAAGGGCTACAGCCACATCCTGGCTGCCGCTGGCACCGTGGGCAAAGACTTCATGCCGCGTGTTGCTGCACTGCTGGACGTTGCCCAGGTTTCCGACATCATGCGCGTTGAGTCCGAAGACACCTTCGTTCGCCCGATCTACGCGGGTAACGCCATTGCCACTGTGAAATCCAGTGACAGCATCAAGGTGGTTACGGTTCGTCCCACGGCCTTTGATCCGGTTGCTGGTGAAGGTGGCTCCGCTGCTGTTGAGCAGCTGGATGTTGCAAAAGATGCCGGCCTGTCCCAGTTCGTAAGCGAAGAGCTGGCCAAGTCCGACCGTCCTGATCTGGCAAGCGCCGGTATCGTTGTTTCCGGTGGTCGCGGCATGCAGAATGGCGACAACTTCAAGATGCTGGAGCAGGTAGCCGATCTGATGGGTGCCGCTGTTGGCGCCTCCCGTGCCGCTGTGGACGCAGGCTTCGTGCCCAACGACATGCAGGTCGGCCAGACCGGTAAGATCGTTGCTCCCCAGCTGTACATTGCCGTTGGTATCTCTGGTGCCATCCAGCACCTGGCGGGTATGTCTGACTCCAAGGTGATCGTTGCGATCAACAAGGATGAAGAAGCGCCGATCTTCCAGGTTGCTGATTACGGCCTGGTAGCGGATCTGTTCGAAGCAGTTCCGCAACTTGAGGAAGAGCTGAAGAAAGTTATGTAACTTTCGGACATGCTTGAAAAAAGGCACCTACGGGTGCCTTTTTCTTTTGGGAGAAACCGAAATACCTGCCATGATACCCGCCCCAGACTGTTGAACCGGATACACGAGCCATGACCACGATACCGTTTGACGCGCTAGCCTGCCCACTGGACGGTTGCCCGCTCGCGCCCAGCGAAAAAACCTGGAGTTGCGAGAATGGCCACAGCTTCGATGTTGCCCGGCAGGGCTATGTGCATCTGCTGCCGGTCCAGAAGAAACGTACCCTGGACCCGGGCGACAGCAAAGAAATGGTCGCGGCCAGACAACGGTTCCTGAACGCCGGCTTCTACACAAAGATCGCCGACGCCGTGAGCGATCTTGCGCTGGAGGCGCTGCCCGGTGAGGGTATCGGGTCGGTGCTGGACGCCGGTTCCGGAGAGGGCTATTACCTTCGCCACCTTTCGGCCATGCCCGGCGACACAAGCTTTGCACTGCTTGGTGTTGATATTTCCAAGTGGGCGGTTCTGGCAGCGGCCAAACAGGACAAACAGACTCGATGGGTGGTTGGTAGCAACGCAAACCTGCCGGTAATACCGGAATCGCTGGATCTGGTGCTTTGCCTGTTTGGTTTTCCGGTTTACAGCGAATTTGCCCGGGTGCTCAAGCCCGGCGGCCAGGTGATCCAGGTGGATGCCGGTACGGACCACCTGCGGGAGCTCCGCGAAATCATCTACCCGGAAGTAAAGCCGCCCAGGGAAACAGAGAGCGCCGCCCCAGAGGGCTTCCGGCAAGTGGATTCAACCGTGGTACGGTTCCCGCTGACCCTCCCGGACCAGGCCAGCATTGCCGATCTGCTGGCCATGACCCCACACCTGTACCGGGCAAGTTCCGAGGGCCTGGAGAGGGCTGCGGCCCTTGAGTCTCTGGAGGTTACTGTCGAAGCGACTCTGAAGCGTTTCGAAAAGCTCTGAGCCGGAAACTCACTGACCGTGGTCTGAGCCGGGGGGCTTTTGTCCTTTGCGGGAAGCGAGCCGTTTTTCGGCCTTGCCGATGATCAGTGTGTCGGCGAGGATATGGAGCGCCTTGTTGGTTGTGCGCACGGTTCGATAGATCTGCTGACTTGTCTGGTCATGGGTGGCCCGTGCTTTACGGGCCGTCTGCCGGAACTCTTCATCCTTCGAGAACAGATCAATCAGCCCGAATGTGGTGTTGGAGATCGCCTTGTGAAGCTTCTCCACCGCACTGGCGCCGCCTGAAACAGAGTCTTCCAACAGCCGGGCCCGGTTCCGGACTTCAAGAAGATCCATTCTGCTCTTCTGGATGGCGCTGTGAGCCGCCACCCGATGGGAATTGAGAATCCGTGCTTCCCGGCGGCAGAGCAAAAGCTGCCAGTAGGCAATGCAGAACCCGCTGAAGGCCAGAAGCAGCAACAGGGTTACGACTACGCTGGTGATCATGATAATACGCTTCCATCAACCATGTTGAATATCCCAATGGTCGTGATCATCGGTACTCAATCTGCATATCCACTTCGATTTCGCGCTCGGTCATCTCTTCCTCGAGCTCTTTCATCACTTCCTGATACACCATCTTGCGCACCATCACGGGGAGTTTATCGGCAAGCACCCGGGCAGACCGTGATTCCCGCTTTGCCAGGGCAATCGGATCCAGTACCCGTAGCGTAATAACCAGCTCCGGTTCCTGCTCGGAATCTGCGATATCGTCGTTCTCCATCATTCGGGCGATCACTTTGCGCTGTTCAAGAACCTGCCAGCAGACAAAACCACTCAACAGGACAATCAGGATGCTCAATACCATCAAAAAGGTGATCAATTCGAACCTCCGGAAATTGTTTCGGGCGCTGCCTTGCAGTGTGCACTATAGCGTGTGACAAACGATTGGCCGTGACGACGGATTCCCGGGCGCGGCCAGGAAAGTAGAACGGGCGCTCAAAACTGTTAATATCGGTTGCAGTTGTGCAATGAGCTACGCAGAATCAACGAGTTAAGGCCGATTATTCATACCAACAGAGGATTGTTCATGGTCTGGTTCAAAGCGTTTGCAAGTGGTTTTCTCGCAACCCTGGTATTTCATCAGGGGCTGTTCGCATTGTTCTGGCTGGGCGGTATTGTGCCCGCGGCCCCGTTTAACCTGTCGCCGGTGCCGCCGCTCGGCGTCCCTCAGGTTGTGTCACTGGCATTCTTCGGTGGCCTGTGGGGCATGTTGCTGTGGCTGATTCTCGGCCGCTTCGCCGGGGTGAAGTTCTGGCTGGGGCATGTCATTGTAGGGGCAGTAGGTCCCACGGCAGTCGCCATGCTGGTGGTCTTTCCCCTGAAAGGGCTCGATGTTTCTGCCCAGACCTGGGTAGGCGGGCTACTTCTCAACGGTTTCTGGGGCCTGGGCGTTGCTGTATTCATGCGCCTGATGGGCGCGAAGGCAGCAGCCGCACTCCGTTAAATGCCATCAATTTTTATCACTACTGCTGACTAAGGAAGAGCAATGACCAAATCCGCAGAAACGACCCATGATCTGGTGGTGTTCGGTGCCACCAGCTTCGTCGGCCAGATTCTTACCCGTTACTTGCTCGAAACCTACGGGGTGGGCCAATCGGTGAAATGGGCGATTGCCGGGCGCTCCGAGAGCAAGCTCAACGCGCTCAAGAGCGAGCTTGGCAATAACGCCAAAGAACTGCCAGTAATTCTGGCCGACGCATCGGATGAAGCGGCGCTGAAATCCATGTGCGAGCAGACCCGGGTAATCATTTCCACCGTCGGCCCCTATGCCCTTTATGGCGAGCCGCTGGTCCAGGCCTGCGTGCGCAGCGGCACCGACTACTGCGATCTGACCGGCGAAGTACAGTGGATTGGCAAGATGGTGCAGCGCTACGAGGAGGAAGCGAAAGCGTCCGGTGCGCGCATTGTTCACTGCTGTGGTTTTGATTCGATTCCGTCCGATATGGGCGTCTGGTTCCTTCAGAACCAGGCAGAGCAGACCTTCGGCACGCCATGCCGGGATGTTCGCATGCGCGTGAAAACCGCCAAGGGCGAATTCTCAGGCGGCACCGTTGCCTCCATGATGAACGTGGCAAAGGAAGCAGCGGCCGATCCGAAACTCCGGAAAGAACTGGCCAATCCGTTCTCCATCTGCCCGCCGGAGCATCGCTCCAAGACGCGTCAGCCCAGCCTGAAGGGTGCGGAGTTCGACAAGACTTTCAACGCCTGGCTGGCGCCATTCGTGATGGGCGCCATCAATACGCGGGTGGTGCATCGCTCCAATGCCATGCAAAACGCGCGGTACGGCAAGGAATTTACCTACGACGAAGCGATGATGACCGGCCGTGGCACCAAGGGCAGGCTGGCCGCCTATGCAATCACCGGTGGTCTGGCCGCGTTCTTTACCGCCTCGGCCATCAAGCCGAGCCGCTGGCTGGTGGAGAAGTTTGTGCCCAAGCCCGGCGAAGGCCCGAGCCCTGAAGCCCAGAAAGCCGGTTTCTATGACCTGCGCTTTGTAGGGCGCACCGAAGATGGTAAAACCATCATCACGAAGGTAACCGGCGACCAGGATCCCGGCTACGGCTCCACCGGCAAGATGCTCGGCGAGGCGGGCATGTGCCTGGCGTTCGATACTCCGGCGGATCAGCCGGGCGGGTTCTGGACACCGTCCTCATTGCTGGATGGCAAGCTGATGGACCGGCTCACCAGTAAGGCGGGCCTGACCTTCGAGGTGCTCGAAACCCGCTAACCACTCAGGTAAATCACACGGTCGGAGCCCGGCAGGGCTTCCGACCCGTGTGCCAGACTGATCACGGTTTTTCCTTCCAGAAGTGTTTCCATCCGTTTTGACACCCGCGCCCGGGTCTCGGCATCCAGGCCGGTAAACGGCTCATCCAGTATGACCAGCGGGGCCGGGTTCAGTAGCACCCTCGCAAGGGCCACACGCCGGGCTTCACCACCGGAGAGTCGGCTGCCGGCGCTGCCCAGCCAGGTATCAAGCTGATCCGGTTCCGTGGCGAAGCGTTCAGCCAGTTCCATCTGCTCCAGAATGCCCCACAGCTCAGTATCCGGCGCCTCCGGCGAACCCAGTAACAGATTGGCTCTCAAGGTGTCCTCGAACAACACGGTTTTCTGGGTCAGGTAGACGCAATCTTTTCGAACCAGGCTGCCCTGGGCATGGGCCAACAGGCCGGCGAGTACGTCCGCCAGAGAGGACTTGCCGCTGCCGGAGTGGCCGAGAATCCCGACCCGGTCGCCGTTCTCAATCTCAAGATTGAAGCGGGTGAACAATGGCGCGTAACCACTGTGTTTAACCGAGATATTTTCGGCGAGCAGTGCGGTCTCTGGCGGCAGGCCTGCTGGTTGTGGCGTACCCGGCTGTTCATCCTCCCGGCAATCCCGGTTCAGCCGTGAAGCCGACGCCAGGGTAGCCCCGAGTTTCCCGAAAGCGTCGGGCAGCATGGCGTAGACCTCGGCCAGGCCGAGCAGGGCAATCGGCAGCAAAACCAGAACCGGGCCGGACACGGTGCCAGCCTGGAACAGGGCGAAACCGGCCCAGAGCGCCAGAACCGCAGAGAGATTAACCAGCAAATGAGACCCTGCCAGATGCCAGCCAACCCGGGTATCGGCCTTCGCCTGCTCGGAAGTGACCTGATGCGCCTGGCGCATAAGCCAGGCCGCATGTTTGCCGGTCCGCCCGGCCGCGGTCAGCTCCGGGAAACCCTCAATGTGCTCTATCACGGCCGTGCGCAAATCCTCCTGCCGGTCGCTTTGCCGGGCAGCCAGGCGCCAGGTTCTCAGGTATACGCCAACGGTGGCGATCAACAGAGCAATCACCAGCAACAGACCAACCAGCAATGCCGTCCCGACATCAAACAGCACCGCGGCAAGTACCACGACCGCAAGGGTGACGACGCCAGCCAGCGCTGAAGGCGCGAACAGCCGCAGGTACAGCGTATCCAGGGCATCCACATCACTGGTTAGCCTCGATAGCCACTGGGCGCCGCTCAGTTCACCACGGCGGATACGGCTCGCCTGTGACAAACGCCGGAACAGGGCCACGCGGATATCCGTGAGCAGGCGCAAAACAGTATCGTGATTGTAGACCCGCTCCAGGTAGCGGAACACCGTGCGGGACACGGCAAAGAAACGGATGGCACCGCCGGGCACATAGAGGTTGATGGTCGCCGCCACTCCGGCCGCCAGAAGCAGCCCCACCAAAGCCGTTTCGGTGATAAACCAGCCCGAAACCGCCAACAGGGCAATGCCGGAGAGCAGGGTGGCCAGAATCAGAAAACCACCGACAACCAGGCGGCCGGGGCGTTTGAAAATCAGGTCCAGCCAGGGTTTCAGTTCACGCATCGCGAACCTCCCCGCCGGACACCAGCAGCACCCGGTTGGCCAGGGTCAGAAGGGCCTGATGGTGGGTAGAGAAAACGAGGGTTTTGCCAGCGACCGCCAGTTTATGCAGGGCCTCCAATACAAACACCTCACTGTCGCTATCCAGGCCCGCAGTGGGTTCATCCAGCAGAATCAGATCGTAATCCGCCAGAAAGATACGGGCCAGACTGAGGCGTCGGGCCTGGCCGCCGGAGAGTCCCTGTCCCTCTTCCGACACCGGGCTATAGATTCCCTGTTGCCGGCTGTCCAGAAGGGAACCAAGGCCCACGTTACGCAGCGCCGTTTCAATCGCAACATCGGAGGCATCCGGAGTGGTCAGTCTGAGGTTATCGGCCCAGGTGCCCTGAACCAGAAAACCCTTCTGCCCCAGCCAGCCAAACCGGAAACTGCCCGGTGCTTCGCCGAACAGATGAATTTCACCGGTGTCCGGCGCCATGAAGCCGGCCAGAAGATGTAGCAGGGTAGATTTGCCACCGCCGGAAGGGCCGGTCAGGGCAATCACTTCACCTTTCTGGATGGTCAGGGACAGATTCCTCATAACCGTGTGGTTGGTCCGGAAACCTTTACCGATGGAACGCAGCTCAATCCGGTCTTCCGCACCCTCGACCGACGCCATCTCTGATGCGGTTTCAAGGTTCACCGGCAGATCCAGCCGCTCAAGTATCTCTGAGCCGGCGCCCATGGCCGCGGCGCGATCGTGATAATGCTGGGAGAGCGTCCGCAGTGGCTGAAAAAA
>Ga0102928_1001717_pt1 | contig 13467 bp, 12 predicted proteins | sample SalPonR1_B_D1_MG_FD_78504 | JGI IMG/M metagenome (GOLD analysis project Ga0102928, IMG submission 78504) | Salt pond soil microbial communities from South San Francisco under conditions of wetland restoration - Salt Pond MetaG R1_B_D1_MG | ecosystem: Environmental > Aquatic > Marine > Intertidal...
CCCGTCCTTTTCCCTGAGACTTTGATTGGTACATTGCTTTGTCAGCCAATGCGACAAGGTCATCTAACGATTCAATGTTTTGTTTGAGACAGGTCGAAACCCCCATGCTCGCTGAAATGACCCCACTGCCAAGGTTCTCAATGCCTGAATCCTTAATCAAAGAGCATAAGCGGCTGGCCAATTCAAAAGCCCCTTCGGCAGTCGTGTTCGGAAGAATCATCGCAAACTCATCTCCTCCGATCCGTGCCGGGAGATCATTACCCCTGGCGGCTGTCTTTATGAGGCCTGCTATGTGGATCAGGACTTTATCTCCCTGGGCATGACCATAGGTGTCATTGATCCGTTTGAAGTTATCGAGATCAAAAAGGATCAGCGACAAGGGAGCATTATACCGTTCACTTCGGTTGGACTCTTCTTTCAGGCGGTCCTGAAAATACCGACGATTGTAAAGTTTGGTCAATGAATCCTCAATGGACATTTGCTCAAAATATTCTTGCGAAGTCTTGACCGACTCAAAGATGATGGCACTTTCCAACGCGTTCGCTGCAATGTTAGCAACCAATTGACACAGCCTGTGGATTCTCTCATTGATCCCATCTTTCCCGCCGGTGGTGGTTCTCAAGAAAAATGTACCAATGACACTCTCCTTCCTGATGAGCGGAATGACAATAATCGAATTATGATCAAGCTCTTTTAAGTGCCCCTTGACTGAAGCCATTAAAGGATCGTTTTTAATATCGTTTATAATGACGGGCCTTCTGGTTTCCAATGCCTTACGGATTTCAGGGTATCTGTGCAAATTTAGGGTGATTTCCCGTTTCTTGTCAAAATCACTGCTGGCTTTAACCACAAGTTTTTTGCCGTCCGTAAAACTGAGGACTGAGCAACGTGTGACATCAATGATCTTTGTTATCTTGCTTACAATCAGACGGAGGATTTCAGTGGGGTTTTTGGTTACAGAAATTGTTTCTGACAGTTCAAGCAGCATCAACAAGTCTTTATGCTCTAAGTCGGCATAGTCCTCTTGGGTTCGAAGATGGGATTCTACCCTCGCAACAACCTCCTGAAGACACAGTGGCTTTGTGATGTAATCGCTTGCTCCAGCCTGTAACCCAAGGATAATGTCTTCCTTGTTGGTAAGTGAAGTCATCAGCAGGACTGGGATATCACTTGTCTTCGGATATTTTTTTAATGCCGCACAGAGATCAACACCCTTCCTGCCGGACATTTCACTATCGATGATGATCAATTCGGGAACATAGAAACGGGCAAGATCAAGCCCTTCTTTATAGTCACCTGACTCAAGGACGATACAATTATCCCGCAAGACTTCTTTCAGGAGGTCTCTATAGGTAATTTCTTGATCGACAATGAGAATTTTCTTCATGCGGTGCATATACAACCGCCCGATTATTTGGATTTGAAAACCTACATGGATTGCTATGTGTAGAAATTATACCACAAGTATCGCTAGTATTTCCAACCAGTTCGCTCATAAATAATCGGCTGATTAACAGAAATCAATCGACTGTCAAATTCTGAAATTTCCTCTTAAAAGTACTGCAATCCAAGAGGGCCCGTGCGATTCGATACATTTACATGACCTCTCTAACATCGAAAGGAGATCGTCATGGGAATGAAAGTTGGGGTACAATGGGGTCGGACCAAGATAACAACTCGAAATCAGCTTTAAAACATGCTCAACTTCGACTCTATGGCTCGATTTTCTGGGCCCAAAACAGGGCCATAAAGACCTAATCCCTCGCGAAGCAGTCATGGAAAAATCCCAATGGTTTAACTTGGTCAGATCCAAACAGCCAACAGCACCAAAATAAAATTCCCCTCACTCTCCCTTTATTAAAGGGAGAGTCCAGGAACTGCCCTTTACAAAAGGGGACTGCCGGTCGACAACCGGCAGTCAATAGAGAAGCGCCCTGATACCCTAGATTGAACCTGAAATGATCGGAGTCTCCCTCGTCGAGGCCGAGTCCGGGACAGGCCAAACTCCTTTTCGAAGGCGACGTCCGAGCCGAGAGGTGCCGACAGGCAAGCCTCCAGGTGCGGCAGCGAAAAACTGTCGGCAAAATCCCTGAACAAAAAAAGGCCAGCTGTCCGAAAACAGCCAACCTTTTGAATGTATTGGTGGAGCCGAACGGGATCGAACCGTCGACCTATGCGTTGCGAACGCATCGCTCTCCCAGCTGAGCTACGGCCCCTCAAGAGCGGTCAATCTATACAAGTTGCGGCTCTTTGTCAACGATTTGCCGTGCCCTTCGGCCGGACCGGCAGCCGCAGAATAAAGCGTGCGCCCTGCTCGCCGTTGACCACCTCCAGTTGACCGTGATGCTGAGCGACAATCCGGTGGGAGATCGACAAACCAAGACCGGTGCCCTTCGGATTGGTGGAAAAAAAGGGATTGAAGATATTGCGCATCAGCTCGGAAGGAATCCCCCCGCCGGTATCTTCGATCTCGGTTGCCACGCCTTCTTGGCCGCCGAATTTACAGCGCATCATGCGGATCATGATGCGACCGCCCTGCGGCATGGCCTGCCCGGCATTGATCAGCAGGTTCAGCAGAACCTGCCGCAATTGACAGCAGTCACCGGTAATCAGCGGAATCGGTTGCACGACCTCCTGCTCGACCCGGATGCCTTTCCGGCGGAGATCCTCCGCTTCGAGTTCGAGAGCTTCCTCCAGCTGTTCGATCAGATCGCACTCTTCCAGGCAAACCAGCTGCTTTTTGGAAAATGCCAGAATGTTGCCCAGCATCTCCTCCATGCGGCGCACTTCGCGGGCAATGATGGCCGCATATTCGTTGGCGCGGGGCTCTCCGAGATCCTGCCGTTCCAGGCGCTGGGCGAACCCGCCGATCGAGACCAGCGGGTTTTTCAGTTCATGCGCGACCTGGGCGGCCATCTCACCCAGCACGGCCAGTTTCTCGCCATGAAACAGGCGTTCCTGGGCCTCGCGCAGTTCTTCATGGGTTTGCTCGAGGCGACTGACCAGACGGGCATTTTCAAAAGCCGCGCCCGCCTGGCTGGAAAAGAGTTCGAGGAACCAGAGATAATCGGTAGTGATCGGCTTTCCGGAAACGGGATTGTCGAGCAGCAAAACCCCCAGGGTACGGTCGCGACCTGACAGCGGCACGCAGGCATAAGGCGCAAGGCCAAGATCTCTGGCCAGTTGCAAAGCGGTACCGGCTTGCTGCAACGGAGCTTCGACCAGCACCACCTTGCGGGACAGATAAGCCCGGGCCAGGGGATTATCCTGTGCCTTCAGCGGCAGCCTTTGCTTGACGACCGCACGGTTGAGGGGAGTGCTGCGTTGCTGTTCGATAGCGTGCGGGTCGAGGCGTGGCAGATCGGAAAGCAGATCTTCAGAGACAGCCTGCAGGGCTTCGACGGCGCTCTGGCGTGACACACCGAGCATGCCCTGCAAAATCCCGGTTTTTTCATTGACGGTGAACAGAATGGCGCGGCCGAACCCGGCACTTCTCGGCAGAACGACCATCGACAGCATCTGGTGGGTCAGTTCGTCCAGATTCAGGGTACTGTGCAGGGCTCTGGAAATGCGGTAGAGCAGGTGAAATTCACGCAGCTGCCGCTGCGGATTTTCGACGGCGGGCGACGAGTCGGCCGTGTTGGGGAGGAGAGAACTTCCGGAAGATCGATCGCGCGGCATGACAAGCTCCCGTCAGCCGGCGGATATCGGTGGACAGGTCAGCCTATTTTCTCCTGGCGTTCCTGCTCGGTTTTGCAGTCGATGCAGAGGGTGGTCACCGGGCGGGCCTTCAGCCGGGCATGACCGATCTCTTCACCACAGTCTTCGCAAATCCCGAATTCGCCCGCTTCGATTCGTTCCATGGCTTCGCGGATCTTGTTGATCAGCTTGCGTTCCCGATCACGGATCCGCAGCTCGAAATTCCGGTCGGATTCCAGCGAGGCCCGGTCGGTGGGATCGGGAAAGTTGGTCTTTTCATCCGTCATGTCGGAAACCGTCTTGTCAGCGCCCTTGAGAAGCTGGTCCATCTGGGCTTCCAGAATCTGACGGAATTCTTCGGTCTGTTCCTTATTCATCCATCCCTCTCCTTGAGCGCATGAACTGGCACAACTTAAATGAAAAGCCCGCCCAAGTCAACCCATAATAGTCTCATTTAGAGGAACTGGGCGATCAGAACATAGGCCATGGCAACCACGGCCAGCCAGACGGCGAAGACATCGGTCTGGCGCACCGGCGGCGCGTCCAGCAACTCGCGGGTCTCGGCCGTCAGGGCCGTTTCCGGCACCACGGCGGCCAGCTGGCGCACCAGCTGCGGAAAGTGCGCGTAGGCATTGGAAATGATCAGGTATTCGTCCTCGCCGGCAACCAGCGTCAGGAAGACCCGCTTGCGCACCTTGACGGCTTCCAGGGCCGTGACCTCGGCGCAGGCGATCTGTTTGTCGCGAAAAGGCCGCACCGCCCTGATTCGCTCCCTGTCGATGTTTATCCTGCGCCCCGCGCTTTCGATGAACAGAGCGGTCAGCGGCAGCATTAAACCGACCAGGATGACCACCTTGGCCGTCGGCTGGTCCTGCACCACGCAGATGACCAGCAGGGCCAGGGTCATCGCGACCAGCAGCCCGAGGGGGATCAGAAACGACCTGCGGATCACAAAAACAGCTTGTCCGTCAGCGGCCCGCTTATTCATTGAGAGGTCTCCCCGCGCCTGACGTAGTCACCGCTGCGCCCGCCCGACTTGCGGATCAGCCGGATGCCGTCGATGATCATGCCCTTGTCGACCGCCTTGCACATGTCATAAATCGTCAGTGCGGCCACGCTCACGGCCGTCAGGGCCTCCATTTCCACACCCGTCTGCCCGCAGGTTTTAACAACCGCCTCGATGTCGACCCGATTGCGGTCCGTATCAGGATGAAAGTCCATCTCGACCGAATGCAGCAGCAGAGAGTGGCAGAGCGGAATCAGCTCGGACGTCTTCTTGGCCGCCATAATGCCGGCAACCCTGGCGACGTTCAGAACATCGCCCTTTTCCAGGCTGCGATCCAGGATCCGGCTGAGGGTGGCCGGCTGCATGACCACCGTGCTCCGGGCGATCGCCACCCGCGCGGAAACCGGTTTGCTGCCCACGTCGACCATGAGCGCCCGGCCCCGGTCATCGAAATGCGTCAGTTTCTCACCCATATTTTCCTCGTTCATCGTTTTCTGGATACTCTTATGGCTCTGGAGACGATCCGGTTCCGAAGGCAAACGGGAATGATCAGCCGAACAGGATCTCCAGGGCCTCTTGCGCGGTGCGGACGCCGATCATTTCCATTCCTGCCGGCCGCTCCAGCGCCTTGAGATTGTTGACCGGCAGCAGGCAGCGATCGAAGCCGAGCCGCGCCGCTTCCTTGATCCGCAGTTCGGGGCGCGACACGGCGCGCACCTCCCCGGCCAGGCCGACTTCGCCGAACAGCACGGTGCGCTGCGGCACGGATCGGTTGAGATGGCTCGAAGCGAGGGCGGCGATTACGCCGAGGTCAACAGCCGGTTCATTGAGACGCGCGCCGCCGGCGACATTCAGGAAAATGTCCTGGGACAACATGGTATAGCCGACCTTCTTCTCCAGGACCGCGACCAGCAGCGAAACCCGGTGTGGGTCGATACCGATCGCCGTCCGCCGCGGATTGCCGAAAGCCGCCCCCGACACCAGCGCCTGCAGTTCGATCAGAATGGGCCGGGTCCCTTCCATGGCCGGCACGACGACGCTGCCCGCTTCGTCGCGGGGGCGCTCGGCCAGGAACAGTTCGGAAGGATTGGGGACCTCCGACAAACCGGCATCCTTCATCTCGAAGACACCAATTTCGTTGGTCGACCCGAAACGGTTTTTGACCGCTCGCAGGATCCGGTAGGGATGGCCGGCATCGCCTTCAAAGTAGAGCACGGTGTCCACCATGTGCTCCAGCATGCGCGGACCGGCAATGGCACCGTCCTTGGTGACATGGCCGATCAGGAAGGTTGGAATCCCTTCGCCTTTGGCAATCTGCATCAGCCGGCCGGCACATTCACGCACCTGGCTGACACTGCCCGGAGCGGATTCGAGCGCTGCCGTGAAGACGGTCTGAATGGAATCGACCACCAGGTAACCTGGCTGCAGCTGACGGGCATGCTCGATGATCGCTTCCAGGCTGTTTTCCGCGAGCAGATAAAGATCACTGCCTTTCACGCCCAGACGTTCCGCCCGCAGCTTGACCTGACGCGCCGATTCTTCGGCCGTGGCATACAGCACGGTTCCGCTTCGGCCCCAGCAATCAGCGGCCTGCAGCAGCAGAGTCGACTTGCCGATGCCCGGGTCGCCGCCGATCAGAAGCAGGGAGCCGGGCACAACGCCGCCGCCCAGCACCCGGTCGAGTTCGCCGATGCCGCAGCGCTGACGATCCTCTTCGCTGACCGTCACTTCGGCCAGTCGGGTCGGCCGGCTGCCCGAGGCCGCTGCAATCGGCTGGCCTTTCCTGCCGACCTCGATCGTCTCTTCGACCAGGCTGTTCCATTGCCCGCAGTCCGGGCATTTGCCGAGCCATTTGGGACTCTGCATGCCGCACTGCTGGCAGGTAAAGATATTTCTGGTTTTGACGGCCATGCTCACCTCGTCGGCTTATTCTATGGTCAGGCCTGCGACCTGTCAATGTCGGCCGCGGCGGATCTTATTCATTTTGCAGACCCTGGTCGGTCTGCTATACTGCAGCCGATATAAAATTCCCCGAACTGACAACATGGAGGTCCGATGATGCGTACTTTTGCTGTTTCGATGCTCATTCTGCTGGTCGCAGTCAGCCTGGCTTTGGCGGTCCCGCCCGGCAAGACCCTGGAATTCAGCGACAGCTCCATGGGCAAGGTCATTTTTGACGGCAAGATCCACCAGCAAGCCGGCAACAGCTGCAAAGACTGCCACAACCAAGAAGCATTTCCCGCCATGAAGCAGGGAACCGTCAAGATCACCATGGAAGAGATCTATGCGGGCAGATACTGCGGCGTCTGCCATAACGGCGAGCGGGCCTTCGACGCCAAGGCCAATTGCATGCGCTGCCACGTCAAAGAATAAGCCGTTCCCGAAAAAACCGGCAACCACGGCTTACAGGCCTGCGGAAATCTCTCCGCGGGCCTTTTCTGTCCGTCCGCCGCAACCGCTGCCGGCAGATGACGCCCTTGAGACTCTCGTCCAGCATGGTTGGCACCTGCTTCTGCGGATCTCTCGGGAAGGCGTCGATAATCCGGTCGATGGTCTTGACCATCCCCCCTGGGGCTCGGAAAATGGTGCGCCATTCTGGCAGAAGTGGCTCAAAACTGCCGAACTGCGGCCCCCGCCTTCCGGTTTGCTCCCTGTGCTAGAATCATGGTATGCACAGCGTTTATTTTTTTGCAAAGGAGTAACCCCATGAGCAAAGCGCTTGGTTTGATGTCCGGCGGACTCGACAGCAGTCTGGCGGCACTCTGCCTGAAGCAGCAGGGGATTGATGTCACCGGCATTTCTTTTGTAACGCCCTTTTTCGGCAGCCGGAATGCGGAGAGAATGTCCGCCAGAATGGAAATCCCCCTGCTGATCGAGAACATCAGCGAGGTTCACCTGGACATGGTCAAGTCCCCCCGCTATGGCTATGGCCGGAACATGAACCCCTGCATCGATTGCCATGCCATGATGTTCCGTCTGGCCGGTGAGGTCATGCAGCGGGAAGGGTTTGATTTCCTGTTTTCCGGCGAGGTCCTCGGCCAGCGGCCGATGAGCCAGAACGCCAATGCGCTGCGGTCGGTCGCCAACCTGTCCGGGTTCCCGGATCGGATTCTGCGACCGCTCAGTGCCCGGCTGCTGCCCATCACCCCCATGGAGGAAGCTGGCCTGGTGGACCGTGAACAGCTGCTCGACATCCAGGGGCGGTCGCGAAAACCTCAGGAGGCCTTGGCCCGCGAATGGGGCCTGGTCGACTATCCCTCTTCCGGCGGCGGCTGCCTGCTGACCGAAAAGCATTTCTCCGACCGGCTGCGCGATCTGTTCGAATACCAGCCGGATTGCTCGGTCGCCGAGGTGGAACTCCTGAAAATCGGTCGCCAGTTCCGACTTTCGGAGCAGGCTAAACTGACCCTGGGCCGGCATCAGCAGGACAATGAGAAGATTCGCGCCGCAGCCGGACCCGAACATATCCTGCTGCACACACCCGGACTGGCCGGCCCGGTCGGGCTGATTTCCGGCCATCCCGAAGCCGAAGACATCGAAACCGCCGGTGCCATTACGGCGTCCTATGGCAAGGGAAAGGACCAATCGGAGGTAGAGGTCGTCGCCGAAACCGGCGGCAACCGACAGCAGATCAAAGTGCGGCCGATGGCCAGGCAGGAGATCGCCCGCCTGCTGCTCTGAACTTTCCAAACATCCTGGTGGGCCGCTTTCGGAACGCAGCCGAAACAACCGCAGCCCCGGGAGCTTATCGAGTTGCAATTATGGGGAAAAGGGGCTGACACACGAGCCGAAGCATCGGCTTTTCAGCCAGTTCATGGATAGTCCGACAGGCTCCTAGATGGGCGATTCGCGGCTTTTCAGGACGGCGAAGCCGATGGCCATCAGAATGACGAGGCCCAGGGCGGCTCCCGCGCCGTAAAGAGCGAGCCGCTCGACCTGGTTGCCCAACTCCTGCTCAAGTTCACCCACTCTGGTCCGGTTCTCCCCCAGGTGGCCCCGAACCGCAGCCACCTCGGTCTTGAGTTCGGTCAAATCCTGCCCGGCGGCTGTCTTGCCGGTGGCCATTTCGCTTTGCAGCCCCTGCAGGGAATCCTCCAGGACATCGATACGTTCCGCCTGGTCAAGCAGGGCCGCATTCTGCTGCTGCACCTCCGCTGTCAGAGTCGTCAAGCTTTCAGCCAAATTGTCGAGAGCCGCTTCGACCTGCCCGATGGCTTGCCGCTGCGCGGTGTTTGCTTCAGCCAGTTCCGTCAGCCGCTTTTCGGCCTGCCTGTCTGCTTGCCGCAGTTCGGCGGCCAGTTGCGCAAGCTGCTGCTGATCCTCCTTGGAAGCGTCCTGCAGGGAGGAGACATCCCGCTGCAGAAACCAGAGTTTTTCCTGGATCTGTTCCAACTCGGTCAGAACCGGGACTTGCTGGGCCGACAAAGGCACCGTCCAAAGCAGAAACAGCAGAAGAAAATAAAGGGCTTTCAAAAGCGACCTCCCGAACAACGCCGCCGGCCGCTGCCGACGCCACAGTTGAAATCGACCTCGCCTCCGTCGCAAAGACGGAAGGCAGGGTCAATTTAGCGCATTCGGGCAGGCGCGTAAAGAGGCCGCCAGGAAGCGGCCTGCCTTCAAGAACAAATTTTGCGGGTCTGTCGCCGAAAGACCGGACAGGTCAAGTTCATTTCATGGTGTTGTAATCGTCCGATTCCACCAGATCGCCCGTGGAATCGAGGAAAGAGCCCTTCTGTGAATCCTTGATCACTTCGACCTGGTCATGGGCCACGGAACAAACGGTTCCGCACACAGCGCACTCGAAAATTTCCTCGTGGAACTGGAAGGCGTTCAGGTCGGTTTCATAACTGACCATGCACCGGCAGGTCGGGCAGACAAAATCGGTATGAACTTTCTGGCGTTTCTGAACCCGCCCCTTGATGACTTTCAGAACGTCGCCAACGTAAGTCCAGACGCCGCCGCAGTCTTCGCATTCGTGGGCATCCTGCGCGGAACCATTGACGGCCAGTTCGACTTCCACATGTTTGGTGCTTTTGCATAATGGGCACTTCATCGGTTCTTTCTCCTTCCCCGGACGGAACGTCAGAGCAAACCCTGGCTTTCTGTTCAGATTACCCTTTACCTTTTGACAAAGCAACATGCCGGTTAAAAAACCGGAAGCGATTCAACAACTTCTTCTGGTCGGCCAGATCCAGGCTGACATGCCGAGACGCAAAGCCCCTGCCCGGCGACGGGGGCTTTGCCTGGAGCCGGGAGGAACCCCGGCGCCTCTTATTTGACCTCGATGGTCGTGAAGAACAGGGTTTGTTGTCGCTTGACCAGCAATCGGACCACAAGCCCCTCTTCCGGTTCACCGACGGCCTTGCGGAATTCAGCCACGGAACCGACTTCCCGACCATTAACTTCCAGGAGCTGGTCGCCAACCCTGAGATTGGCCCCGGCCGCCGGGCCGTCCGGATCGAGACCTTTGACCAGAACGCCCTGCGGATCCTCGATCCCGTAACGTTCAGCCAGTTCCGGAGTCAGGTTGGCAGCCGAAATTCCGAGGACATCTCCGGATTTGTCTTCTGCCGGCGTTCGGGCTTGCTGCTCGCCCTCCAGCTGCCCCACCTCGACCCGCAATTCGCGCGCCTTGCCGTCCCGGAAAATTTTGACCTTGACGGTTTCACCGACCGACGTGCCGGCCACGATGCGGGGCAAGTCGTTGATGTCCTTGATCTCCTGGCCGTCGAATTCCAGAATGATGTCGCCGCGCTTGAAACCTGCCTGCGCGGCGGGAGTTTCCGCCATGACCTGATTGACCAGGGCACCGCGGTTTTTCTCCAGGCCGAAGGAGTCCGCCAGTTCATCCGTCATGGCCTGGACGGTGACGCCCAGGTAGCCGCGGGTGACATGCCCGACATCGCGCAGCTGGGGGATGATCTGCTTGGCCATATTGACGGGGATGGCGAAGCCGATGCCCTGTCCACCGGCGACGATGGCTGTATTAATGCCGACCACCTGGCCTTTTGCATTGAACAGCGGCCCCCCGGAATTGCCCGGGTTGATCGAAGCATCGGTCTGGATGAAATCATCGTAGGGACCGGCACCGATTACCCGGCCCTTCGCGGAGACGATGCCGACGGTCACGGTCTGTTCCAGGCCGAAAGGATTGCCGATGGCCATGACCCACTCGCCGATCCGGAGCGAATCGCTGTTGCCGAGTTCCGCTGCCGGCAAACCGGTTCCCGCTTCGATCTTCACCAGCGCCAGATCGAGCTTCGGATCGAGACCGCGCACCTCGCCATCGAATTCGCGACCGTCGGCCAATTTGACCTTGATGACGTCGGCATCTTTGACCACATGGTCGTTGGTCAGGATGTAGCCATCCTTGGATATAATGAAACCGGTGCCGAGAGAACGTTTCTCCCGGGGGGTCTGCTGCGGATGACCGCGAAAGAAACGATCGAAGAACTCTTCGAAAAGATCATTTCCCGGCCCGCGTGGGCCGGGGAAAACCGGAGTCCGCTGCTGCATCGTCTGGGAGGTGCTGATATTGACAACGGCGGGTTTGAGTTTTTCGGCGAGTTCGACAAAATCAGGCGTCGCCGCAAAGGATGTGCCGGTCACAGCCCCGGTGAGAATAAACGCGGACAGAACGGCTAATCGGACTATTTTGCCAAGCATTGAAAACCTCCTTCTGGTGTTTGTTTCATAAAATGTAATCGTCCCCCTCGGAATGTCAATCGGGGGGATCCACATAAAACACCTGCTGCAATACGCAGAATGGAAGTGTCAGGAGGGGAAAGGTCGTTCCGGACCGGCGACCGGCAGGAGGACGATGAAGGTACTGCCTTTGCCCGGTGCCGAACGCACCGTGACGCTGCCACCGTGAGCGTCGGCAATCCATTTGACGATGGAAAGTCCGAGGCCCGTACCACCGTCCATGCGGTTTCTGGCTTTGTCGACCCGGTAGAAACGATCGAAAATCCGGTTCAGGTGATGCTCTTCCATGCCGATGCCGGTATCGGAAATCTCGATCCGGGCCATATCGCCGTCGAGCCCCAGGCGGATCGTCAGGGAGCCTTTTTCATTGCTGTACTTGATGGCGTTGGAGATCAGGTTCAGGAACATCTGCCGCAGGCGCAGTTCATCGCCCCTGATGACGATCTCCTTTTCCGCCTGGTAGTCCAGGCTGGCGGTGATCTCCTTCGGCTCGCACAGGATCTTGCTCTGGATGTAGAGCCCCTGGATCAGGTCGCTGAGGCTGAATTCCCTGATTTCCAGGGGCAGTTCCCCGACCTCGCTCTTGGAGAGGGTCAGCAGGTTCTCGATGATCTTCTCCATGCGATCGATTTCTTCGATATTCGAAACCAGGATGTCCTGGAATTCCTCCGGCGTTTTCGCCCAGCGCATGGCAACTTCGGTTTCGCCGCGCAGAATGGTCAGCGGGGTGCGCAGTTCATGAGAAGCGTCGCCGGAGAACTGGCGGACCCTGCGGAACTGGTCTTCGAGCCGTTCCAGCATCCGGTTCAAAGAGACAACCATCCGCCCCAGTTCATCCTGACGGCCGCTGGCCGGCAGACGCATGCCGAGATTGTCGGCATTGATGGCGTGAGCCGCGTCGGTAATTTCGATAATCGGCGAAATCATGCGGTCAGCCAGGAACCAGCAGCCGACGCCGAGCCAGATGACGGCGAAAGGGCCGACCAGCAGATAAATCAGCCTCAGCTGATTGATGGTTTCCTCGGAGGGACCGGAGCAGATGGCGATCTGCGCGACACCGACCAGTTCGCCCCGGTCAATGACCGGATGGGAGAGCAGCCGCTGGCTGCGCCCGGCGCTTTTTTCCAGAGATTCCAGGTGTTGGTTCAACCAGCGCACCTGCTGCCGTGCCACCGCACCGAAGGGCAGTTCATCCCCCAGCAGGTTGTCCGAAGCGCAGGACGGGCGCAGATTCTCGTTGCGCAGCATGATAAAAGCGTCCCAATTATGGGAATGAATAAGGGCCTGCAGAGGCTGGCAGTCCACGCTGCCGTCGGATTTGAAGATTTCCTGATGGTGGCGGTCGATCTGACGGGCGATCTGGCGCAGTTCGACGTCCATCTGCTGGTGCAGACTGAAGGAGAAGTAATAGTACGAAAACAGACCGCTCACCGCGAGAATCACGCCGAGAGTCAGTGTGTACCAGAACGTCAGCCGGAAACGGATCGAATCCTGCGGATGAACAGCCAAAAGCCAGTACCCGGGTCAAAAGGTCAAAGCCGCACCCCCCTGGAGGGGGCCTTTATTCTTCCTTCAATACGTAACCGACTCCCCGCACCGTGTGGATCAGCCTCTTGTCGTAATCCTTGTCCACTTTTTTGCGCAGGTAATTGACGTAGACGTCGATAATGTTGGTAAACGAATCGAAGGTGTAATCCCAGACATGCTCGGCAATCATGGTGCGCGTCAAAGTCTGTTCGGCATTGCGCATCAGGTATTCCAGCAGAGCATATTCCTTGGAGGTCAGATCGATTTCTTCGCCGGCCCGCCAGACTTTATGGGCGACCGGATCGAGCCGCAGGTCCGCATAGGTAATCTCGGCGCCGCGGTCATCGGTGGAACGGCGGGTCAGAGCCCGAACCCGGGCGAGTAATTCGGAGAAGGCAAACGGCTTGGTCAGATAGTCGTCGCTGCCGGTGTCCAGTCCGGCGACAATGTCATCAACCGTGTCTTTGGCGGTCAGGCAGAGTACCGGGGTCTTGTTGCCTTTGTCCCGAATCTGCCGGATGGCCTCCAGC
>Ga0102928_1001718_pt1 | contig 13463 bp, 10 predicted proteins | sample SalPonR1_B_D1_MG_FD_78504 | JGI IMG/M metagenome (GOLD analysis project Ga0102928, IMG submission 78504) | Salt pond soil microbial communities from South San Francisco under conditions of wetland restoration - Salt Pond MetaG R1_B_D1_MG | ecosystem: Environmental > Aquatic > Marine > Intertidal...
CTTTCTACTTTCTACTTTCTACTTTCTACTTTCTACTTTCTACTTTATCCTTCCCCTTACTGCACCACAAACATCCGCCAAAGGGCTCGGCCCTCCGGCCCCATTAACCCTAGTGCATAAGAACCTGCAGGTAAAGACCCTACATCCAAACGAAATTGACCGACTGTGAAATCTCCACTTCCCTCCAGGACGTTTTGGCCGCGGGCATCTCGTATGATGTACTGGCTTACTGAAAAGTCCTTCGGCCATTCTACATGTATTACATCAGAAGCGGGATTAGGGTAAAGCAACACATCCTCAGCTGAGAAGAAGGAAAGTACGCTCGTGGCCTCATCAGCATAGTACCAGGCAGAAACTTCACTCAGCTCGCCCTGTCCGGCCGGATTCTCAGCTCGAAGGCGGGCGTAATAAAGACCTATTTCTAGATCAGCAAACTCAACACCGGGATGGAAAAAGGTGTCTGTTACCCTGCCATCAAAAACCATGTCGGTAAACATAGAATCCCGACTAATCTCCAGAGTGAAATCATCCACTTCTGCACCCTCAGCTGTCCATCGGATTTGGTCTTCTCGATATAATGTATCGACCTCAGCGGTCCAGCTCGGAGCAGGCGGCTCTGCTATCAATCTTCGGACACCGCCAGATCCGTAAGTCAGCACATAAACTTCACCCTCATCATCCTCAGCAAAGGCGGACACATTAATACTTGTATTCATCAGCTCGACATTCGAGACTACCTGCAAGGCATCCGGTGTTACCTCCAACGCCCAAATTCGGCCTGAAACAAAATCTCCGTACAAATACTTTCGGTAGAGCAAGGGCTGCTTTTGTCCGCGGTACATATAACCGCCCGTTATGGAACGGTCACCCTGACTGTGATTATATTCAAAAACCGGCAATTCCAATCCTGTAGAGTCGCAACCTATAGATGGCCTATAACAATGGGAACCCTCAAGAATACGCCATCCGTAATTTTTTCCATTAAATATCACGTGAATGCACTCCCAGGCATTTTGCCCCACATCCGCTGCCCATAGCTCACCGATCTCCCGGTCAAAACTGAATTGCCAGGCATTTCGAATGCCCCAGGCATAGATCTCATTGCGGCCAGCTCCACCTAGAAAAGGATTGTCAACTGGGATGCTATACTCCAATCCACTACCTGATCCATCTACGTCGATTCTCAATATTTTTCCCAGTAAGTTCGAAGTATCCTGGGCATTATTCATGGGATCCCCAGCAGAACCACCATCTCCACTACTGATGTATAAATATCCATTCGGGCCAAAAGCAATATGACCGCCATTGTGATTGGCGAAGGGTTGCTCGTAAGTCAATAACACGCGCTCCGAATTTAGGTCAACTACCCAGGTAGCCGGATTTAGCTCCCACTCCGAAATGACTGTCGTCAATGGATTATCCCGCGTATAATTTACATAAAATTTAGGGGTATTCGGAAAATCGGGATGAAAAGCAAGCCCCAGTAATCCACGCTCTCCACCAGTGTTGCCTACAACATCCGTTAGATCTAAAAAGTCCATACGTGTGTAAGGTGTTTGAGTCCGATCAATTCGATACAAAATCCCATCCTGACTCACCGCAATAGCCTGGTCTTCGACAAATTCAAGACCTAAAATCCGGGGAACAAAAATATCACCCCACTCGTCCTCAACGAGGACAGTAGACGGCTGCGCTTGAGCAACAAGAGTGAAAAGTAAAGAGAAAAGAAGAACGTACAAGGTTCGCATAGGTGTAGGGTTTCAAGTAAATATACAACAGATTCACCGAAAATCTAAAACTCTAACCTTCGCTCAGCAATAGAAATAACAAAAGCTCTAAATTTATAAAAAACTAACAATTCCTTATTTTTATTTAATCTAAATAGCTTATATTTGAGGCGGACAACTTAAACCAAATTTATCATGATCAAAAACTATCTCCTCCTAATGTGCTCTATATGGGCTACCGCTACCATCCAAGGCCAATCTCCTTTACTCGAAGCCGACCGCGAAGCGATTTTATCGATGGAAGGCTGTCATACCCTCATTTTCGACTTCGCGGAAATATTTCCGCTGGATACAATAGGGTCCAAGCCTTATCATGCCGAAGGTGTGGAGTACGTCAAAGTAATTCAAAATGATCCCGACTTCATCTCTCTTCAGCACCTTCTTGTAATAAATGACACCATGGTCATCAAACACTGGCGTCAGGACTGGATTCTCAACGCAAAAAAAGAGTTGAGCTACAGCGCAGACAACTGGTGGACGCAGACACAAGCTCCTATGGGGGAGCGAATGTGGACCCAAAAAGTATATCAGGTAGATGATGGGCCTCGGTACTCAGGCAGCGGCCAGTGGGTGCATGCAGCCGAACGCTCTTACTGGCAGGGCGAAGGCGACTCCCCTCTTCCCCGCAGAGAATTTACCAAAAGAAGTGATTATAATGTCGTCCATCGCCGCAGTCATATCGAAATCACAGATTCGGGCTGGATGTTTGAACAGGACAATAAAAAGGTACTGCGCGAAGGTCAAATCGATAAAACAATCGCTTACGAAAAAGGCCACGAGGAATTTATCCAAAGAAGTAAAAATGATTGTCAAGCTGCCCTTGATTATTGGGATACCTACCACGAATATTGGAGCCACGTACGGGCAGAGTGGAATAAAGTATATCAAAACCACAGTACCTTCAAAATTGAGGTTGTTAGGCCGGAAGGTAAACTATTTGCTCGTTTGTTTGAGCTAGGCGATACCTATGTAGAAGAAGACTTGTCGGAAACGGCCACTCGAGAAAGAATACACACACTAATATCCGAGCACCTGTCAACTCCACAACCTTCAAAGTAAAGATGCTATTGCTCCGCGTCAGCGATGTGGCGGGGTGACGACCGGAGGGAGGAAGACCGAGTCCGTTCCCAAGAAATTGGGGACGGACGAAGGGCCGAGCGAATAGAGAGCCCCGAAACGTAGCGCAGTGCCCGCTCACCACCGCAGGTGGTAGTGGGTGCGGGACGCCCGAATACTATAAAAAATAGTTGAAGCCGTCCCTACTTTATACTTCCTCGACCGACGAAGCTTCGCAGGAGCGAAGGCGGCATCCTTTCCCCTTTATCCTTTATCCTTCCCCCTTTATCCTTAAAGACTTTCTACACCGCAAAGGACTCTCCGCAGGCACATTCGCGTTGCGCATTGGGATTATTAAAATAAAAGCCTTTACCGTTCAGCCCACCACTAAATTCCAATCGTGTATCGCAGAGATATAAAAAACTTTTCAGGTCGCAAACTACTTTTACACCATTGTCTTCAAACTCCTGGTCATCAGGGCGCAAGTCATTATCAAATTCCATATTGTAAGTCAATCCGGAACAACCCCCACTTGTCACGCTCACACGCACAAAATGGTCATCAGTCAATTCATCACGTACTTTGATCTGATCAATTCTCTCTTTAGCGCTATCATCTACAAATACCATAAGTCATTCTTTTCTCTTCGCGTAAATATACGGTCTTCATTAATAGTACACAAACAAATCAAGAGGCTCTTAAGTTCCTGAAAAAACCAATTGCAGCATCTAAAAACAAGCTTAGATCGAGGCCATTCTATTCCTCACCTCCTCGAAAAGTGCAGGACAGGATTCAGTTGCATTTCGAGGAATCAACAATGGAATAGCTGTTAAAAATAACCAGATATCAGCGCTTATCGAATGAGCAACCAACTCTGCTCAACAAAAACCTAGACCTCAGGCATGCGATGTCTGTCTCAGATTTGGCATTTCTCCATCCGTTTGCAATTCCTTACCTTGTGAGGAAAGTTGAATGACCCCATGAGCTCTAAGAATACACCGCCAACATTCTCCGGAAAGACACGAGCAGAATGGCTCGATATCATCCGTTCTGACCTAAAAGGAAAGGATATAAAAAGTCTACAGGCTGAATGGCTATCTGATTTATCCGTATCGCCTTTTCAGCATCTGGAGGATTTGTCAAAAGAAACGCAGCCCCTGGCTCGGGTCTTTCAACAACCCAAATTGGTGGAATCTTTTCCGATAAACGAAAACATGGGTTCCAATCTATTCGAAGCCTTAAGCCATGGGATTTCGGCTCCCTTTTTCCCGGATCCAACCCCCTGGGCATCGTTTTGGTCTCCCTTAAAAGAAGTGCAATGGGATATGCTTTTTCCTATTTGGACCTCTCCACTTCCGGAAAATAGCGATGCACCCGACCACCCGGAACAATACACACAACGATTTTATCTCAATGGACCGCACGGTGAGAACCTGAGCTACAGACAACAGACGGGGCGGTTTTGCTTTGCAGTTCCTCACACGTCTGCAGCCTCCCTACCCCATCGGCTCGCTGACTGGTTATTAGATATCGTGCATCAAATCGATACGCTTGAGGAAGCCCAGGCAGAACAACTATTCAAAAACGCCCTTCACAAAAAAAATTTGGGGCGAAACTTTTATCTCGAATTAGCGGCACTGCGAGCTATGCGTATCCTCAGCAACCAATTGCAAAAAGACTACAATTTATCGCAATCGCATCCTATTGCAATTTACGCGCACATCGGACCGGATTTGGCCTTGAGCAATTTACAAAAGAGTATGATCGCCTACACGACAGCTGCCTGGGCTGCAGTGACGGGTGGTGCAGATTTCATACATATTGACCCTAAATCTGATGCCGAGGATGCACTCAGCCGTCGTTTAGCAAGGAACGTTTTTCATTTATTCGATATGGAAAGCCACTTGTTGCACGTCGTAGACCCTGCCGCAGGAAGTTACGCGCTAGAGAACCTGAGTCATACCCTTGCGCAAGGTGCCTGGGATCTGTTCCGTAAATCTATTGATGAAGCCTGAATAGGTCATGAAAAATCCGAACTTTTCAGCAAAATCCCGACCTCCTGACCACTCTGACGAGATATTTCGCCAGCTACGGGCAGGCAATCGAATGGCACTTAGCCGTGCACTAACGCTAGTCGAAAGTCGCCACGATAACCATCAAAAAATAGCCGTAGAAATCTTAGATCGCTGTCTGCCATTCACTGGCAATAGTGTTCGTGTGGGCATCACAGGTAGCCCGGGCGTAGGAAAAAGCACTTTTATCGAGGCCCTGGGTATGCACACCCTAAATAAAGGAGCCCGAATGGCCGTTTTAGCTGTTGATCCGAGCAGCTCTATAACCAAAGGTTCGCTATTGGGTGATAAGACACGCATGGAACACCTCTCCCGGCAAGAAAATGCATTTATACGTCCCTCTCCAGCCAGCGAAACCTTAGGCGGCGTGGCTCACAGCACAAAAGAAAGTATACTGCTTTGCGAGGCGGCCGGCTACGATTTGATCATCGTAGAAACCGTCGGTGTAGGGCAGTCCGAAACACTCGTGCGAGAGATGGTTGATTTCTTTCTTCTACTCATCTTACCCGGGTCCGGGGACGATCTACAAGGGATCAAACGAGGGATTGTCGAGCTAGCCGATCTGATCGTCATCAATAAATCGGATGGGAATCGACGGTCCCTGGCACAAGAGACACAGCGCGATTTTAAGCGCGCGCTCCACCTTTTTCCGCCCTCCACGTCTTCCTGGACCGTCCAGGTGCTGCTCGCCTCAGCATTGAAGCAAGAGGGCGTCACCGATATTTGGACGGAGATACAAAAATACGTGGAGGAAGAGTCTGAAACCATAACATCCAGGCGAGCTCAGCAAAATGCATTTTGGTTGGACTATAGATTTCGCGATCTGGCCCGATCCAAAATCTTGAAATTGCCCGGCCTCAAAAAGGAACTAGACCGTCAAAAAGAGCAGCTTATGCAGGGCCATCAGAGTCTGACAGCGGCACTGCGAGTATTAGAGCAGGAACTACAGCGGCATTTTTCATCTTAATTTTATTTGGGCGATCCCCTTCGTCCCGAGGGACGCCATAGGCGTCCTCGAGGACTTCGGGTCGCTGCGTCCGGGGGTTCCGTCCTTCGCTCCCAGCGAACTGGGAGCTCGGACATCCGCCGATCGGCGGATCCCCTACCATCGCTATCGCAATAAAAATGGCTTATTTTTTAAAAATTTAGAATCACTGAGTTCCATTCAAATTATCCTTTTAGCTATTAGGTATTTGCTCAGGGTTGAGTCGGAGACACAGAGCGAGCCCAGGATCATAGCGACCCGCATCTGAAAATAGCGTGGGCAGACTCCAATACCAGCCATATTTCGTACATTCGTCAAGGCATGAGAACACACTATATACTCTTTTTTATGTTCCTGGTACTTACCGTGATAAATGGTCAGGAGCGCCCTATTTTCACGAGCCCTGTTGGCGGCGAAATGCGACTTTCGGGCACCTTTGGCGAACTTCGGTCAAATCACTTTCATACAGGTATCGATATCAAAAGCAAAAATGGTAGAGGTGGAGATGCAATTCTTGCAGCCGCCGATGGGTATATTGAGCGGATTCGCATTAGTGCCGTCGGATATGGGCGCGCCCTTTATATCGCTCACCCTAATGGCTACAGTACGGTTTATGCACACCTCGACCGCTTTCATCCGGATATTGAAACTCGGATCCGCGTTTTTCAAAAAAAACATCATAGCGCTCACTTTGACCTCTACCCACTAGATGAAAGTTGGTGTGTGGCGCTCGGAGATACCATCGCATTTATGGGCAACAGCGGATCATCGGCCGGGCCACACCTGCATTTCGAGGTTCGGCATACGGAATCGGAGGCCCCTATCAATCCTTTGCACTGGCAATTTCCATATCAAAACGGAAGTAAACCTTATGCCCGCCAGCTTAAACTTTATCGCCTTGACACCCTGGGAGTAGTAGTCTCGGTAAAAACAGTACCTCTGCAAAATCACATGGGGCATTTCAAACCCAAAGCTGAATCTATTTCAGTTCCACCAGGGCGATACGGATGGGCTGTACAGGCAGTTCACCCCTTTAATCAATGGAGGAACCAAAACGGCCTGTATTCAATTGAAAACTACATCGATAGCACCCTAACTTATGCAGTATGCATGGACAGTTTGCCATTTCACTTAAATCGATACATCAATGCCCATATTGACTATCCTCTTTACTGTACGGGGCGACGTCAAAACCATACGCTTTTTGCCCGGCCCCACCAAAAAGCGGCCTGCCTTCGATTTGATGACGATCGTGGGATCTGGGAGGTGCAAGATAGCAGCTTGCATAAGGTCAAAATTATTTTGAGTGATATCGAAGGTACTACGGCCCATGTAGATTTTCAACTTTCTGGATTAGAAGCTGGAGAATCAGCATCAACAAATAAGCTTACAGAAGAAATGGGCAGTCCCTTTGAAGTCTTCGAGTATGAAGATCAACATATTACCTTTCGAGCTCCAGCTCATACCTTTTATTCCGCTCACCCCATCCGTATTTCTTCACAGTGTGAAGTGGAGGGAAACAAAAACCTACCTACCGTGGAGATCGAGACGGATTGCCACCCTTTTCATCAGTCTGCCGAATTGCGGTTTACTAGTCTCGGTGCTTGGCCGGACTCTTTGCGGCAAAAACTTTTCTTAGGTTTCTATGAGGATGGCGCTTGGGTTGATAAGGGAGGATATTGGTCGGGTGATGAATTTGTGGGGCAGGTGCGAAAGGAGGGGCAGTATAGATTGAGCTTTCCAGGCCTTGCACCAGAAATTAAAATTTCGAGTACAGCACTTCGTCCCGGCCGCAACTTTACTTTTCGGATACGACCGCATACTAAAAGCTCCTTTCGCATAAAGGATATTCAGATCCGAATCACCCATGATGGCCAGTTCATTCCATTTCTTTATGACAAAAAATATCAACGCGTCCAGCTAAGGATTCCCGAGGACTGGAAAGAAAACGATCTGCTAATTATTCGAATTGCCGACCGGTGGGGACAGGTGCGTAAATATCAGCTTCCCATGATTTAACTGAACAAAATGCAGCATATCTGTATTAGAAAAAGAAAATAACATGACAACATTAGAACCCGGGCAAGATGCCCCAAGTTTCAAAGGTCAGATCCAAGATGGATCAGAAGTGAGTTTATCCGACTATGAAGGAAGCAAATTAATTCTTTACTTCTACCCAAAAGATGATACACCCGGCTGCACAAAGGAGGCTTGTAGTCTTCGAGACGGGTTTGACGTCTTAAAAGAGAAGGGATTCAAGATACTAGGTGTTTCACCGGACGGACTAAAAAAACACAATAAGTTCATCGATAAATACTCACTTCCTTTCGATTTGCTCGCTGATGAGGATAAATCTGTAATGCAGGCCTACGAAGTATGGGGACCCAAAAAATTTATGGGTCGAGAGTATGAGGGTGTTCATCGAACCACATTTGTTATTGATGAGTCAGGGAAAATTGAACACGTCATAAAGAAAGTAAAAACCAAAGATCACGCGCAGCAGATTTTAGATCTGTACGAAGCATAAATAAAAAAGGCGACTCGAAATCGAGTCGCCTTTTTTTATCCGTTTATCCCTTTGCTAGAAGGGAAGGTCATCCTCTTCAGAAGATGGACTTTCTTCCTGATTTTGAGGGGCTCCGGTATTACTGCTGGGGACATCCGCTTCGTTAAGGTCGGGTACATCTGAACTGGTCGTTTGTTCCACACCCGCTGGTGCTTCAACTTTCCACGCATTTAGATTCGTAAAATACTTGTCATTCCACTCGCGACCTCGTAGGTCGAAATGAACAACTACATCCTGCCCTTCTTCAAAATTATCAATCAAGTTGCATCGGTCTTGCACCAACTGAAACTTAATGTACTGCGGATATCTTTCATCTTCCTGTAACACCACAAAATCCCGGGCTTGAAATGAATCCGTTTTTTGATCCGTTTCAAATTTTTTGTGGAGCTTCCCTTTCATTTCATAACTCATAACACATATTTTTTTGCAAATATATACATCTCATGTCGCCTGAAATAACATTCACTCTATAAGATGCAAAAATAAGAGTAATTAAACGTTTACAAGACGACAAAATATCCAGATCGACCTCAATTGAATTCGCGCAATTGCATTACTACTGCGTAAGTATGGAAAAGTCGCAGCAGTTTTTCTCGTTTAACTTCATAATTTTTACGTAGAGTGCCTGACTCATCTTTCTATTTGTTGACATAAAATAGCTTAGCAAAGGGCAAGATTCGAAACTGAGCGGTTTCTATTTGAAGCATAAAAAGGACTTGCTCATTTTTTTTGCATTTCAACCACACTCAACTTTCAGGATATAACCATAACTCCAGGTGGTTTAGAAACTTTGATCCACAGCTCAAATTGTTTCAACTGATTCGTTTAAAGTTTCTGGATCACAGCTTGCTGAGAAAACCATGTTCTACTATAATTCTCTTAACTTCATTTTCACTTCGATCTGCAATATCTGCAATTATTGAGATGGGAAGCCCTTTTTTGTAAGCATTCAGTATCATTTGGGTTCTACCTTCTTCTCTACCTTCTTCTCTACCTTCGTATCGAGCTGTTTTAATTTCGCTTTCAGAAACAGCGAAGCTTTCCAGATATTTATCGTATTGGACTTGCTCTGCTTTACTCATTTTTTGATATTTTAATTTCTCACCAGCCTCTTTGAGCCCCGGCGCTGAATATGGAGATGGAAGTTCACTATTTTTCAAAAAATATATCCATTCATCGAGATTGTTTTTCGCTAATTTATTGAAGTTGTTCACCTTCAAGATATAATATTCAGGATATATTTCGTAAACATCATTGTATCCAAAATAGTTCCGCTGATGCTTACTAAGACTGAGTTTGTCTTGGTCATTTACCCCTTTAAAATCAGTGCATCCGTGATATATATAATCTTTGCCTTGCCCCAAATCAAAGTACAATATATTTATAGAGTAGACTTTTCTAAGCTTTTCATACCTATCACCCTTATCCATGTAATTTGTTAGCAGTTTGGATGTACCAAAAAGGATGCGATGAAAAAAGTCTATCTGCCTGAGATATTGAACTTCAATAAAAATAAGTCGCTGGTAGTTGTCCTCACATAGGATATCGAGTTTGTTATTTTTATCTAAGTTGGTTTCCGGATTGCTTTCAGATTCCAATATGGATTGGATTTTGACCTCAAAGCACAACAAAGTAGATAAAAAACCTTCCAACACGTCGAAATTCACTTTTTGACGGAGAAGCTTTTTCATAGCCCAGTCAAAACTTACATAGGTCCTTGATTTTTTCATAATTAAATGGGTTCATCAAAACTAATAAGGCAAAACGTAAATGCACTTTCTGCACTTCTCACCATAGCTTTTGATCTCCGCGCGTACCAGGACTCATTCTTTAACAGTAAATCCGTGCACTGCTGCAGGTTTTGCCATTTTCTACAAAATGCTCAACTCCGAGAGGTAGCCCATTAATAGAAAAGTCCGATCTAATAACTTCTCTTCCAATCCATACACCGGTACATATGAGGATGCATCCTAAGAGTTAATAAGCCTTAGCGAATAACACCCGCCCTTTAGAAGGTCGACCTGAAAATACACAGGCCCCTTCTTCTGCTTCTTGATTTAAGGGAATGCATCGCAATGTGGCCTTAGTTGCTTCTTTAATTGCTTTTTCTGTCTCTACTGTGCCATCCCAGTGCGCACTAACAAATCCTCCACGTTCAGCGATTACTGACTTAAACTCCTCAAAGGAATCTACTGCCGTGGTATTATTTTGTTGATACTTTCGGGCTCTTTGAAGCAAGTTGTCCTGAATTTCATCCAACAAGTCCTCTACAACTTGTCCGATTCCGTCTAAGGAAACCAGCTGTTTCTCTTTCGTGTCGCGTCGAGCCACCTCGACTTGATTGTTTTTGATATCGCGCGGTCCTAATCCGAGCCGTATGGGCGTACCTTTAAGTTCATGCTCGGCAAATTTAAAGCCGCACCGCTTAGTTGTATCGCAGTCGTACTCAACGCTGATTCCCTTTTCAGTCAATTCGCGGATAATCTTTTGAGCCACTTCATCAATTTCGGGTTTTACCGTTGGGATTGGAACAATCACAACTTTGGTCGGCGCCAACTTTGGAGGAAGGACCAGACCGCATTCATCTGAGTGTGTCATGATGAGACCACCAATGAGGCGGGTGGACACCCCCCAGGAGGTAGCCCAGACATATTCTTCTACGTTTTCCGAGGTCATGTACTTCACATCAAAAGCCTTCGCAAAGTTCTGACCTAAAAAGTGGCTGGTACCCGCTTGCAAAGCTTTACCATCTTGCATAAGCGCTTCAATAGTATAGGTTTCTTCTGCACCGGCAAAGCGCTCATTTTCACTTTTGATCCCCTTGATAACAGGCATAGCCATATAATCTTCAGCAAATCGGGCATATACATCGTGAATCAATTCCGCTTCCCGCACCGCTTCTTCACGATTAGCATGCGCTGTGTGGCCTTCTTGCCAGAGAAACTCTGCCGTTCGTAAAAAGGGGCGGGTTCTCATTTCCCAACGCACCACATTGGCCCACTGATTGATCAGCAAAGGAAGGTCTCTATATGATTGAATCCAATCCCTGTAAGTATTCCAGATAATGGTTTCTGAGGTAGGACGAACAATCAGTTCTTCCTCTAACTTAGCATCCGGATCGACAACCACCTCAGTTCCATCTTCACTGTTCTTAAGTCTGTGGTGGGTGACCACAGCACATTCCTTGGCAAAGCCCTCCACATGAGCTGCCTCACGACTAAGGAAAGATTTGGGTATAAAAAGTGGGAAGTAGGCGTTTTTGTGACCCGTTTCTTTAAACATTTGATCAAGTTGATCGCGCATATGCTCCCAAATGGCGTAACCCAGAGGTTTGATTACCATGCAACCCCGAACGGCACTGTGATCGGCCAGACCTGCTTTTTGAACAATATCGTTATACCACTGTGAGTAGTCTTCTTCCTTATTTGCTATTGATTTAGCCATAAAAATGTTAAACTTTTCCCAAGAGAGAACTTATCATTCCTCTTGTACTGTTTAATAGTTGAGTAAAGTAAAAAATAAACTTGCTTCTTATGATAAGAGAACATCATTATTTTGATTGCTTTACTTGTTTTACAAGTGCAAAAGTAATAAATTGCAAGTAACCGTTTCGGAAAATCCGAATCCACTTATAAACCCGATATTATGAAATATTTAAAATTAAAAACTGTCCTTCTAGGGTGCATGCTCGTAGCATGGTCCAGTCTATCTCTGGCACAATTTGACGATCTATACTACAATCCTGAAACGGATTATGTTGCGGTTCGATCAACTGAACGCAATTATGACCAGCCTCAGGATAGAAGATATGCGGAACCTGCATCTCAATCCTATGATGATTATGATGATGCATATGCTAGCCGAATAGATGACTATGATTTCCACTATTCTAGTCGAATACGGAGATTCAACCGACCGATGATGGGAAATGGGTTTGGATTTTATGATCCATTTTTTGTGGATCGATTTCATTACGATCCATTTTATCAGCCCGGAGTTTCTATTTATGTCAATACGGGTTGGAATGCCTTTTCACCCTGGAATCGCAGACCCTGGGGCTTCAATCGCCGTGGTTTTGGCTGGGGTGCCGGATGGGGAAGTCCTTGGTGCCCAACACCTCAAATGGGTTTTGGAAATCCATTTGCTTTTAACAGAATGGGTATGGGATTCGTCAGACCTATGGGATTTGGTATGAGTCCTTGGGGTATGAACCCTTACGGTGGATGGGGTAACACTATGATCGTTAACAACTTTTATGGAGGAGGCATGGTTGGAGGAGGCATGGGCTTTGCCGGCTCAGATCCTTGGGTAATGGATAATGATTATAACCGTTTTAGCCGATTAGATAACCCTCAGCGAGTAGTTCGATCGGTATCCTACGGTCCCCGCACTATTGGTGCATCTCGAACTACTCCTACAACTTCAGGTCGATCAAGAAATGGAGTAAGTGGTGAACGAAACAATTATGATAGATATCCAGCTTCTCGTAGACAAGCGCCTGAGGGCGGATCGAGAACTGGACGTAGTGCCGGTAATATCGATTCCAGAACGGCAGCTCCTGCAAACCGTATAGATGGTCGAAGCGCCACAGGTAGAAACCCAGAAACGGGACGCACGCCACAACAGAATGTACGCACACAACCTGAGGAAACCCGTCGGAGTCTATTTAATAACTCCAGACAGAACTCTACTAGACAAAATGCAACACCGCAATCAAACAGCAATACTCGATCGTCGGGTGTAAACCGATCTTCAAGAAGTACGCGTCCCTCATCAGGAGTAAATCGTTCTTCAAGAAATTCGAGCCGATCCTCTGGCATAAATCGCTCATCGGGTCGTTCGTCCAGATCTTCGGGTGTCAATCGATCCTCGAGAAGTTCATCTAGATCTTCAGGCGTGAATCGATCGTCGAGAAGTTCATCTAGATCTTCAGGCGTGAATCGATCGTCGAGAAGTTCATCTAGATCTTCAGGCGTGAATCGATCATCGAGAAGTTC
>Ga0102928_1001720_pt1 | contig 13460 bp, 11 predicted proteins | sample SalPonR1_B_D1_MG_FD_78504 | JGI IMG/M metagenome (GOLD analysis project Ga0102928, IMG submission 78504) | Salt pond soil microbial communities from South San Francisco under conditions of wetland restoration - Salt Pond MetaG R1_B_D1_MG | ecosystem: Environmental > Aquatic > Marine > Intertidal...
AATGGTTATATGACCAATAAATGGAATTTAAATAACTTAAAAATATTTCACTTTATATTATGGTGATACCTTATAATGGTTATATGACCAATAAATGGAATTTAAATAACTTAAAAATATTTCACTTTATATTATGGTGATACCAATAAATGGAATTTAAATAAGTTTAAAATATTTCACTTTATATTATGGTGATACCTTATAAAACCCAGCCTTACTTATATTCAAAATCCAGTCATATTTTATTAATTATCTCACCTCCCGTGAAAAAAAAAGAAAAATTGATTTAAATGCCCTTATAGTATATAGAAAAACAATGGATAATTTTTTTTATTGTGCTGATTGTGGTCGATCTAATCTCAAAAATCATACAGGGTGGATTCTTCATCGTCGATCATGCTCAAAAGCTATTTTAGCTGAAAAAGAAAAACAAAAAGAAATTGGTCGATCAGAGACAAAGCAACCTATTTTATATACCAATAAAACTATAATTAATAATATAAATAATAATATTACTAATAATAATGACAACTCTAAAAATTTATCTTATCAGAATACTATTTATAATAATTGTAAAATTATTAAAGATGATATAGATGAACAATTCAATAATTTCTTAGATATTATTCTTCAAGGTATCTCTCAACTTAAAGCTGATAAAATCTCACCTGCAGAAATTCACAATCAATTATTAATCGCTTTAAAAGAAGAGGAGGAAAAGGAAGAGATAGCATATATAATATTACCTTTTATCGAAAATAAAAATAAGTCTCTGAATGATCTAGAAATTGATATAGAGGATGAAGGAAAAGAAATAAGTAATCCAGATATAAAAAAATATGTGAGTCATAAAATCCAAAGTATTAAAGATACTATTGATGATGCTATTATTGCTTAATAAATCATTAAGAAATAATTTGTACTTATTAAAAGTCATTTATGTGTTCATAACTATTATTTTTTATATTCTTTCTTTGGGTTCCAAATACATCAATCCTAGTTCAGCAAAAATATCTTCTTCATTCTTCACATTCACTGGTTCACCTTTTTCACCATTTTTTAATGGATATAATCCATATTCATTAAGTGTCATACCTTGAGCAAGGGCAACATTGCGCATTCGGACATTGAAAGCCCCAGAACCAGTAAAATATAACATGGCAGAAGGCCAACTTTCATAGGCAACAATTCGAATATCAATACGACGAGCCAAATCGCGAATTCTGCAGACTCCCATATATTTAGTAGTAATATCTAAAGTTAAATGATCAATTAAAAAACCTTCATCTACTAAATTTTCAATTAATTCCGACAAGACTCTAATTTTAGGACCATGTAAATCTCGATATGTTTGAAAAAGAGGTGTTGTTAAAAGAACATCCATATCACCTGAAGTTTCGAGACCCCTACGATAACTGCCACAGATGAGATATTTTAATCCTTTGTATTTTTTAGCTAAGACTCCCACTGTTTTATCAAGGGTTTTCTTACTAGTAGTAATTTCGCTTCGAGGTATTCTAACATTGAAATCATCATAATATTTCAAACCAATTGCCATATGATGGGTTAATTCATTTTTTCCTACCTCTATCTCCCCTAATTTATATTTCTTTTGCAAATCATTTACAGTTTTTACCCCAAATTTCTTATAAAAATTTAAAGCATGCACTTCCCCTATTCCAGTCACCGTCGACAAATTCCTAACTGCTTCTACTTCTTCATCTACTTCTTTTGTTTCATCCCGAAGCTCATCTGGTAAAGTACCCGTCTCCAAAATAGTATCAATTCTCTTACCAATTCCCTTACCAATCCCCTTCAATTTCATAGCTTCTTCTCCAGATTTAATTTGTTCAGGATGGTTCCTAAGAGTTTCAATCGCTTGTTTGAGTTGTTTTAAACGAAAATTATTGGAAGTTTTAGTTTTGCGATCCGTTTCTTTTCGATTATCATTTTTAATTTGCTCCACTAATCTTTCCAAAACACTCGTCAATTCTTGATTCAAATTATTAGCTGAATCAGAAATTTTTAAATCAATTTTACGTAGATCCATCAAATTAGAAGCTTTTACTTTTGGTTTAGACTTGGATTTAAATGTTAAATTTGGTTTAACTTGAGTTGAAGTCTTGGTTTTAAGGGCTATTTTATTTTTTTGGGACATGATATATTCACTTAATATATTAAAAAAATTAATTTTCAAATCAAAAATTCTTACACAAAACCTTCTAAATAATTGATCAATTTTATTTTATTCACCATAAACTTCCCTTATATATTAATGAATAACTATATCATAGGCAATATTTATGATAATATTTTACCTCAAAACGAGTTAAGGTTTTTTAATGATTATCAATTCGCAAACAATCAATTGTCTCTAATTAAAGATAGAGCTATAAATAGGATAAAATTAAATCGATATATTCATTGGGAAGAGGTGATCAGACATGAAAATATGATTCAGCTAAAAAAGATAATTCAGCGTTTTAATCCAGAAGATATTCCCTGGAGTACTTTTTTATTCATGATGGGTTATTATCTAAAAATTAATTTCTTAGATTTCATTATCAAACATTTAGCAATTGATAATGAATACAAACGACATACTAAGAATTTATCCCCAGGCTTAAATTTTTCCTGGCTAAATAAACATATTATTAAAGGAATGCGAGTGGGAGGGCACGATAATCTAGTATCAATATATCAGATGAAAATGTTTATAAAATATCCATTTTGTAATTAAAAATCTATTATTCTTATTATATATAATTTAGATATGCCACCAAAATTAAATACCCATTATTATGACGGTAAAATGAAAAATCGTTACCAAGAACTGCTAAATATAACCCCTGTACCGCCTACATTAAAGGAGACAAAGAAAGAGATAACACAATTAATTAATATGCAAAGCGAATTATCACCCACCCAAAAGATAAAAGCCATCAAGATGTTGCATAAATTAATTCCTCGACAAAAAACTAATTATGATATTCCCAATGACATTTGGGTACCAGATTTATTACCATTAGTTTGGTATCATGTTAAAAACTTTGAATCGGGTGCTCAAAAGGTTTTCCTAGAACAAATTATAGATATTTATAAAGGTTCTTGTCCAGCAGGTAGAACAACTCGTCTTATTCAATGTGTCCCAATTCCAAATAAAAAAAAAGGAGATTAATAATATTATTATCAAAAATGATTTCTCATGTATTTAATAAAATTTTCAAAATAAAAAATATATTATTTTATTTTTATAAGAATAAAATAATAATAATATTTTATAATTTTATTTTTTTCGGAGTTATAATTTTTATTATAAAATTATAATAATATTTTATAATTTTTTTTAGTTATAATTTTTATTTATGGCTTTTTATTCTTCTAGGACTTTTAAATAGTTTACTTATTCTAGGACTTAAATTGGGACTAGAGGCACATTTTGGCATAAAAAACCGAGTAGGGCTAGTTTCTAATTGTGATCGGGAATTTCGAGGTGAACTTAATGCTTCAGGAAATGAATCGATAAAAACATTTCGGATATCTTGTAAAATTTCATAATATTCTTCTTCATTTTTCTTAAAATCTTCTAAACATTTTCTAAAATCTTCCATAGTTTCTTGTACTTGAATGACACTATATTTCTCTAAAACCTTTATCTGATTTTTTGTTCGGAATTTAGTATCTAAACGATTTATCCTACCTAAAATCGCTATTTGTATAGCTCCTAATTGTCGATCCAAAGCATTAATATCATTTTGTTCGTGGGCGATACGATTTTGGGAATCAATCAATAAAAGATTTAATTTATCAAGACTAAAATCACCTTTTGCTATAAATTCGAGCAAAGTAATATATTTTCGGGGGCTTAATTGTTTTTTCAAGATGTCTAAATTAAAATTATTCATGGTTTAAAGACAAGAAAATAAATTAATAAATTAGTATACTATTTTATTATATGAAATAGATATTAATATAAATATTAATAAAATTCATATCTTCCGATACAAAGTAAAAAAGAGAGAAAGTGTAAGATTAATTATTAATTTTTAATTCTTTGGTAAACATCATTTAAAATTTTTAGTTTTTCTTGATGATAAGGACGAAACATCAAGGATGCTTGTTGATAAGAATACCATCCGATTTTTCTGATTTCGCAAACTTGATAGATATTAAAAGGATTGATCCAGACAGGCATATGAGATGAACATTTGGCCAAGAAGTATTTGTGGCAATAGTTGATATGATTAGTACCTTGAAAGATTTCGGAGACTAAATATTGACTATCTAACTGATATGATTTGGGATGAATACCAGTTTCTTCGAGGGTTTCTCTCATAGCACATTGAAGGTCGGATTCATTTGATTTATAATTTCGGCGTCCTTTAGGAAATCCCCAATCGGGTTCTAAATATCTTTCTTCCAAGGGCATGGTATCAATAAGATTCTGAAATTTTACAAATTGTCCTTTATTATTGGTAATACCACGTAAAAGTTGTTTAAATTTATCGTGAGCTTGTCTGGAAGAGCGTCTATTTTTTTTGAAATCGAAATGTTTGAATAAATTATTATATAGAGTTCGGTGAGAACATTGATAGATATAATTAACTTCTTGTAAAGTAATTTTATCTACTAAATTCTTGAGGTTTTGGTATTTATTAAAATCATATTTTCCCATGATTAGAACTTTAAATTCGGGGGTATAATCTCTTTGAATTAGACAAAAATATGGTTTATTATTTACAATTTTATAGAGTATAATACCATAACTCATAATAGGTGATTTACAATTATAGTAATTATGACCCATTTGACCACAATTGTAGCAAAAGGTCTTCATGTAGATAAATGAGAATTATTACTATTTACTATATTATATTCTGACATTTCTAATCAAAATTTTTATCCTTTTCAGCTTGAATATAGGGCTATTAGATAAATTTAAGAATGAGTGAGAAGAGTATGAGAGAGTATTTGGAAAAAAAAGTATTAGACATTAATATAGTTCCGGATGTCATCCAAAGCTAATTTTATGTATTATCCGGACTTGGATGATCCTGATTTAGAACCGAAACTTTATAGAAAGCAGGAGTTCTATGAAGCAAGGAATCAACCTCGTCCGTATTTTAAGAATAAAAAGGAACGTTATGAGTTAATTCAGAAAATATGTAATCCGGATATACTACAATTACAGCAACATCAGATTTTTTTAAGAAATTTCATATCACCCCAAACTCCATATAATTCAATTTTAATTTTTCATGGTTTAGGTACAGGTAAAACTTGTGGTGCAGTTACAATTGCGGAAGGTTTAAAAGAAACAGTGAGGAAATATAATCAGAAGATCTATGTAATTTCAACACAAAATCTGGCTTTCAATTTTCAAGAAACACTTTATGATACCTCTCGAGAAAGTAAATCTAAATTCCCAGGAGCACTTCAATGTACAGGATCTACTTATTTTATAGAACCAATACCAGGTGAAACTCAAGATGAACTTCAACGACGAATTAGGAAAATAAGGCGAGAACAAGAGAAATATTATAGGTATATGGGTTATCAAAAATTTGCGAATTTTGTGAGGAAAATAGAGAGTGAATATGATTTGAAAGATTATTTTGCTAATGCTGTTTTCATTATTGATGAAGCTCATAATTTAGTTTCTAAAAGCTCAATTTCTACGGCTAAATTAGCAGAAGAAACAAAAAAAGCGAGAGAGGCACTACATAAGATTTTTAAGACATCCCAAAATAATAAATTAATTTTATTGACTGCTACCCCGATGATAAATGAAATAAATGATGTAATAGTATTAGTAAATCTTTTGAGAGCTAATGATCAAAAAAAGGCAGACTATACACCGAATGACTTAGGAAATCCAGATTCTGATGATTTGTTGACAGCAGAAAATCTCAATGTCTCTCAATTCAAAAATTTTATTCGAGGATACATTTCTTATTATAGAGGTGGTCATCCTTCCTCTTTCCCTTTAAGACAAGATATGACGAATTATGAGAAACGGAAACTAGAGAGAGATCTTTATGGGTTACCATTAGAGAAAAAGGAATTAAAAAAGAACTATCAAAATTTGAAGAATTTGAAACTTTGGGTTTGTGAAATGTCCCCTTTTCAATGGTATAATTATTATAAATATTTATTACTTTATAACAAAAATGATAAAAAACTGCGAGATAGAAAAACTCAAAAATTAATACCTAGGTATCCACAAGATTCTCGAGATATCACTAAAACTCAAGCTAGTAACATCATTTTTCCTATTAAAAATGATGATATTAATGGTCTGGTTCTCAGTTCAGAAACAACTTTAGATAATGTTTTTAATAGAAAAACAATAAGGGGTATAACTCAATATACTTATAAACCGAACTTAGTACCTTTTTTAGATTTGAAATATATTTCAATATATTCTGCAAAATTTTTCGAATTATTTATGCATATAATAGAGAACCAAGGAATAAATTTTGTGTATAATTATTATGTGGAATCAGGTGTAGTACCTATTTGTTTGATGTTAGAGCAAAATGGATATGTAAGATATCATACGGGACTTCGTTTGGATCAAGCAGGTAAGTATTCAAACACACGTAATTATTTGAATATAAAAGTAAGGAAATATCGTTGTGTATGTGGAAAATTAGACAAAGATCATCCACCACAAAAAGATCTAAATATTAAAGATCCAGAACAACCTGATTATACAAATATTAAAAGACATAAATTCCGTCAAGGCACCTACCTTAGAGTTGATGGACAAACAAAAGAATTTGATGTTCATGGACCAGTTTTAAAATCACCAGAGAATTTACAAGGTGAACTAATAAAAGTAATGGTAGGGGGTCGTAAAACGAGTGAAGGAATTGATTTAAAATATGTAAGGTCTGTCCATATAGTGAATCCATGGCATAATTTTAATCAGATAGAGCAGGCAATCGGTCGTGGAATTCGTTTTTGTTCTCATAGTATATTACCGGTAGATCAAATGTCAGTTAAGGTGTATAAATATGTAACGATACCTCCACGAGAGAGTATATCAAATAGGAATAAACTAGCGATATCAAAAATATTAGAGCCCGAACGACAAATAGTTCCAGATGAATTAATATTAAGTGAACCAGAAATAGAAGATTTATTAAATAATCCTCAAGAGAATACTAACTTTGAAAATTGGCCTGGTTCTGATGAACATGTTTATGCTCGTGCATTAGGTAAAGATTTTAATATTAAATTTGCAGAACGTCTAATGAAAGAATCCGCTATAGATTGTAGTTTTAATTTACCAGCCAATATAAATTGGCCCTACGATGAACAGAATGCAAATACAAGAGATTGTGATTATCAAGCATCTTGTGCCTATAAATGTGATTATCCACCAAAGAAAAAAGACCTAAGCAGAAAAGAGTTAAATTATGACACATATGATATGTATTTCTTAGAACCTAAAATAAATGAAGCATTGTATCAAATAACCACTCTTTTTAGTAAAAATTTTGCTTTAACATTAGATGGTATATTGGAAGCATTAGATAACAAAGCGGATGAAGAGGATGATGAGAGATATGAATTGGATATAATTTATTTAGCTCTAAATAAATTACTGGGTGATCCTAGTCAAAAAATCCCACCTAGACCAGTATTGGACAAATTTGACCGGTATGGTTATGTCATTTTTAAAGAACCTTATTATTTATTTCAGCCCAATGAATTATATGATCAAGACATTACACTTTATTATCGTCAGGAACCAAATGCATCAGTAATAAAGAATAAATTAGATCTAAATCAAACAGCATTCTTAAAACCCCAAAAAATTAAATTGAAAAAGAAGATCACACTTAAAAAACAAGCACCTGAATATAGTATTGGAGAAGGTTTTCTCAGTTCGGAGGTGAAACCAACAAGTCCTTCAGAATTAAAGGAATTAAATTATGTAGATAATAAGATGAATCTTTTACGTGATGAAACGGATCCTCTTAAATTTGCTAGTGTCCTAGATTTCTTCAATTTAGCTCAGCATAGTTATTTATTACAAACTACAGTAGAAGATTGGGTAGCAGGTCGTAGAGGTAAACCAAAGGAAGAAATTATGAGATATTATTTGAATAACTTTTTATTAGCTTGTTCTAATATGATATATAGTATTAAAACCTCTAAAACAGCCAAATCATCAAAAATCCCAGAAATAACTAAAATCCCAACTTGTAGTAAATGGGTTTATAATTTAGAACCAAATAAATTTAAACTTTATACCACTAAAGATGGTTGGGTTAGTATTGACGAAACTGATACTATTTTTGATAGTTTAGAGAAGGCAAGACCAAAGGATTTAATACCATTAACAGATAGAACATTTCCAGAAACTTTTTATGGTTATTTTGATAATACAAATCAAGCCAAAAAGTATAAATTCAAAGTGGTTAACATTATGGGTCAAAAAGTAAAGAAGAAAAAAGCTACAGATGAAACTAGCAAGAAAACACTTTCTACTGGCAAAGTATGTCAAACATATAAACAAGATTTAGTCAATGATTTTTATGATCAATTGGTTAATAAAAAGAGTGATCGTCCAGTAGGAGTTGATATGATGTGTCGAGAAATTCAGAAAAAACTTCGCCAGAAACATCTTTCTCAATCTACTTTAATTTATTTTTTGGGACCACATGACTATCCTCGACATAAGATTCTTCAAAAAAGTCAAGGAGAAGTAAGTATAGACCAAGCTAACCAAAGTCTTTATTTCTTTTATCTATATCACAATGTAAAATAAAGATTATTCTAATTATTATTAAAATGGAAAAAAGAAAGAAAAGTATTTTGTAAATTACGCAGTTTTTTCCTAGCTCTTTGAAATCTGATATTCGTGTAATTAACTATTGACATTGGTAAAGATATTAAAGAATACATAGAAATTATAATTGAAATAATAAATAAGGGAATAAAATCAATATTAGGCACCACCAAGAAATATTCAAAATATAAAGTTCGATAAAAACCTCCCCAGAATCCTATCTCAGGCAAAAGAGCTTCTAATATATAATAACAATGTGTTCGATAAGTATCAGATGTATGATTATCTATCAAAATTCTCATAGTTTGAATATAATCCAAACTTAATCCATGACTATTCATAGCCTCTTGTGTTATCAATCGATCCCAAATATTTTCTGGTCTCTGTCCATTTTCATTTCTATTTTCTCCTGGATCAGCTCGATCCTCCTGATCTGGTTGATCCTCCTGATCTGGTTGATCTTCCTGATCTGGTTGATCCTCCTGATCTGGTTGATCCTCCTGATCTGGTTGATCCTCCTGATTGGCCTCAACGCCTTCTTGGTTTTGCTGATTAGATGGTTCTTGGTGAAGAGGGTATGGTTGAGGTCTTAAAATGCCAGCAAGATAATCAGAAAATAAAAGCTGATTGACAGGAGGTTGATTATGTCGATATTCTCTAGGATTTAGGAAAGGTTGTTGTTGGGCAAAAAAATTGAGACCGCATAATTCACATTTATTTTGTTTAGCTTCCTGAAAACAAGATATATGAATAAAAGACATACTTCCAGTACATCTACATGGTGAGAGAATATTATCCAGATTTTTATCAGGGAAAATATCTTCTTGGCAAATACGACAACTAAATTCAGATTCCTGGTCAACTAATGGTGTATCTGAAGTAATACTAGTAGCACTTGAATAACCATCTTCCATATCTTCTTTGCGGGAATGAATGAGATTTTGATGGGAATGATATTCAGATGATGAATCGAAGTCAATGGAAATTCGGTGTGAATTAGAATTCATGTGTAAAAAAGTGGAAAAAAATAATAATAATATTAAGTAAGTTGAGTTAGATAATTTTGATATTAAATCAAAAATAAATATCTAAATAAAATTATAATTTAGTTTATTATAACTTTAAACAATTCGAATACTTTTTTAGTTACATGAATTATAAAGTATATTATAATGGTGTTGGTAAAAACCTAACATTTAATTATTTAGAAAAGGTGGGTGATCTTCAATCAATACTTTTAGAGTCATATCGAATAAAAAAAGAGAATCTATTGTATATTTTATGGGATACAAAAATTTTAGGTATAGATATTTCTTTCCGAGATTCTTTGATTTCTAAAAATTTATTTAATGTTACACTTTTTATAGTAATTGATTCAGATAATCAAGCAGTAGGTAGTAAAGATAAATATATCAAATGGTTGGAAGAAGTTTCGGATCCTAATCAGATTATTGATTCACACAGACAAATAATGTATCATAATATTCTTAATAATACTTGGTCATCAACAGCAATTAATTTTATGTCTGTAAGTAATGGAGAGAATAATAATTCAGGTCAAGAAACCAGAAGATCCAGAAATGTTTCAACCAGACCTAGATCATATACTAGATCAACATCGTCTCTAAGACCGACAGTATCTACAAGAACAAATATAGGGAACTCATATGGAACTAATTTCGGTAATCAAAGTAATCATACATTGTCTAGCATGGGAAATATAACTAATCAATCAACAAACCGTCCTTCAGTATATACTAACCGATCCCCATCTAGTTCGAATATGAGGAGTAGTTTAAATGAGACAGCAACGAGTAATCCATCATATTCTAGTACGATTCCAAGTGGAAGTTTAAGACGAGCAACTCAGGGAAATCGGCCAGATCGGAGTCCACCAAGTAGGAATAATATAAATAACCAGGTTCAAGATTTAATGAGTATTTTTTTAAATCCTACAAATAGTACAAATGGACAAACTTCTCTATTTGATACCATAATGAATATGGGTATAGGAGAAGATGGATCCCATATGGATATAACATTTAGTACAGCTTCTTATAATGTGCCGGGAGGTGAAAATTTTTGGAATTATCTGAATGGTTTGGAATCAGTTCCGGTAACTTTGAGTAGAGAAATGTTAGATACATTACCTACGTTTCTTGTATCAGAGTTACCAAGTGATATAAAAAATGATGAAAGTAATAATCCACATTGTACTATTTGTCTTCAAGAATACCAAGATACTGACCAAGTTCGTGTTCTATTATGTAAGCATTATTTTCATAAAAATTGTATTGATACGTGGTTGAGTGAACAAAATGTTCGTTGTCCACTTTGTCGACATGATTCTCGTCAACCAAGCCAAAGTAATGAAGATGATGAAATGCTTTCGGCAGGGTCGAGTCCAGGTTAACAACATTGAAGGTCTCGACAATTATCTGGACATGTGTATTGTAAACAATCAGAAAATTCAGGTTGAATTGTACAAGAATGAATCCCATATTCATGAACTATTTGATTAATTTTTTTTATCATTAAATCAGTGTCTTTCCCTAATTCCAAATGTACATGAAGAGTAGAAATATTAATAGATTCGGTAAGAGGCCATACATGAAACTCATGAACTTCTAAGACACCAGAGATATTTGCAATTTTTTGTAATAATTTTTCAGTATCATCTTGAGAACGATGTAATAAAATATTACCTGATTTAACTAATAATTTTGAGCTACCATATCCAATAAAGCTAACTAACAATAAACTAGCCACAGGATCTAACCAAAATCTCCAGCCTCCTTCTAAATATTTAATAAGTAAACTGGTAATAATGACAACAACTGATCCTAAAGTGTCACCCAAAACATGTAACCAAACTGCACGATCATTTAAGCTTAATGTTTTTTGAACAAGAAGAGAATCAGAAAGAGAAAGGGAATCAGAAGAATCAGAAGAATTAAATGAGCTAAATGAATCAAATGAATCAGAATCTAAATCAGGATCTATAATTAAATCATTTTCTAATATATCATTATGAGCATTATTATGATTATGATTATGTGGATGCCCGAAAAGGATTAAGCCTAATAAATTGATAATTAATCCAATTCCAGCTACAATCAGAACTAGATCAATTTCTTCAGCTAATTGTTGGTTAGTTTCTTGACCACTAGCTAATTCAATAAATTTTTCAATTACTTCTACGAAAATTGTGAAACATAACGCCAAAAGGAACACACTATTGATCAAACTACCTATGATTTCGGCTCGAATCCAACCATATGTGTATCTTAAATTCTTTTCTTTTTTTGCCAGCAAATGAGCACTAAATCCAATTATTAAAGCTAAAACATCAGATAACATATGAAAAGCATCTGTTTGTAGGGCTAAAGAATGACTTATGATACCAACAATAAGTTCGACAAGGAAGAATCCTCCAATGAGGAAGATCATCGAAGCATATTTAATATGAGTACTAAAGTTAAATCTAAAAATCATTATGCTTTTAAAATTATAAAAGTATAATAAATAAAATATAATCAAAAAAATATGTATTTCAAATTATTATCCGTAATATTTTATATTTTAGTAGCATCCTAAGCTAACCTAATTTTAAATTCTTTGCCAAGGTGCTTGTAATCTATGTTGCATATGATCAACAACAATCCCAGCACATTGTAAACATAAATCTGTATTTTGATAACCTAAACAGGCTTGTAGAGCTCTTTGATCACAACGATCACAAATAACAATAGAATCAGCAGGGTATCTTAAAAGAGCTGGATAGTAATATTTACCGAAGCGAATAACACTTTCAAAATCAAGTTGACCAATAGAATTATTAATATTTCTACTCATATTAAATATAATCAATGTATTGTTTTAGTTAATTTAAAACAACTTTGTTTTTAGATTAATTTAAACCCTTGAAAGTTTAAACCCTTGAAAGTTTAAAATGAGACTAATAAATTAAAATCAATCTCAAATTAAAAAATGGCTTAAATATGTACAGAAAAAGTTTATGCTTCGTATCTTTATGACCTTTACTAAATAAAAACCTTTAGCAGTCTATAATCTTTTGAGGGGGTCAAAGTGTCTAAAACATTTCTGGCTTTTTCAATAAAAAGGGGATTTTAGACTTTTTTTTCCTAAATGAGTTTAATTACTCCATCAGTGGTACTACATCGGTAGGGAAATTAGGAAGTCCCATTTCATAATAAAATCCAGATAACCAAATTTTGCACGGTATGAAAAGACCAGTGACCTTGTATGTCACTGAAATAAGATCCTAAATACTTGGAAAGAAGTATTGTCTCATTTTAAACTTTCAAGGGTGTAAACAATAAAATATATATTATAATATTTTATAATATTTTATTAAATAATTATTACTTTGAATGTAACAAAGTAATAATAATTATATTATATTTATTTTATTATTTATTATTTTATTATTTTATTTTATTTTATTTTATTATTTATTATATTTTATTTTATTAAATAAAATATATTTTATTAAATAATTATTACTTTGAATGTAACAAAGTAATAATAATTATATCATTATTTATTTTATTATTTATTAATTTATTATTATATTTTATTTTATTTTATTATTTATTATATTTTATTTTATTTTATTTTATTAAATAAAATATAT
>Ga0102928_1001727_pt1 | contig 13419 bp, 7 predicted proteins | sample SalPonR1_B_D1_MG_FD_78504 | JGI IMG/M metagenome (GOLD analysis project Ga0102928, IMG submission 78504) | Salt pond soil microbial communities from South San Francisco under conditions of wetland restoration - Salt Pond MetaG R1_B_D1_MG | ecosystem: Environmental > Aquatic > Marine > Intertidal...
CGTCCCCGAGAAGCGGCGAGGCGGCGAGATCCCGTTGCAGGACACGCTCGTCGTTGACGGCGGCGATCAGGGCCCACGCTCTGGTCATGACGCGCCGCGCGACATGGCCGTCCTGTACACGTCCGCAAGCGTGTCCCCGGCCGCTCGCCAGAGCCGCCCCGACCACAGCGCCGCAGTCGCCGCGCCGATGAGACGCTGCCGCCCGAATGCCGAACCCACACCGACGAGGTCCGCGGCGACCCGGAGTGGGACGAACCCCGCAAGTCGCCGGCGAACGAGCCCCGCCTGCCTTGTGCCCAGGCGTTCGGGCGTCGCGTGTTTGAGGATGACATAGACCATGTTCAGGACCTCGATCATTCCCAGTGCGCGCCCATTTGCACGAGCACCGGGAAACCGGTGGTGATAGATCTTCGAGCGCCACGCCGCGACGACGAGGCCGGATTCGCCCGCACTGAAGCTGGCGTCTATGTCCTCGTAGAGCCCGTAATCTCGCAGCGCCTCGTCAAAACCTGTTCGTCGAATGGTATGCGTACGAAACGACATTCGAAACCCCGTCATGTATTCGACGGGCCGCGCCTCCACCTCTCCGAGCCACTCCGGGACCGCATGGCGCGCATTGAGATGTCGTCCGAGGATCTTCGCGGGCTTGAGCCAGGTGAACTTCCGTTCTATCCGGCCTTGAACGCCGCGAAAGCGTCGTTTCCGCGTTTCAGCATCGGCAACGACATAAGAGAACGCGCCCGCACTTGCATCGCCCGGCGGCTCCATTGCCTCGAGTGCGCAGACCGCCGCGATGGCCGCGTCGCGATCCCTCTCGTAGACCGCGAGGATCTGCTCGGCGGCATCGGGATAGAGCAGGGAATCGTCGTCGGGAAACAGCACCACCGGTGCAGTCACGTGCGCGAGTCCGCGGTTTCGCTGGAGCGGCAACCCCTTTGCGGAATGCTCGATCACGAGATCCCCGTTCCAGCCCGTCACGGACTTCGCGACCGCCGCGGCGACCGGGGCGTGATCGTCCGAACTGTCGATGACGATGAGCCTGCGTGGCGGACGCGTCTGGCCCACGAGCAGCGGCAGCGACAGCGCGAGCGCGTCCGGTCGGTTTCGCGTCGCGATGACCGCGTCGTACTCGAGGTGCGTCGCCGCGACCCTGTCTCCGGGGGACTGCGCCATGCCCGACATCCTTCGCCCGTGGCCCCCGGTTCAACCGACTGGTTCCGGAGTGCCCGATACCATACCCGCCACGGTCGCGGTGATAATCCGGCAGGACGGGCATGGCCAGAGGCGAAGGCCCGGTGTCAGGCGCCGGCGACGGCAGAGACGGTGGAACCCGGCCGCGGCGGGTCCGCACCGGCCATGATCGCCGCCCGGTCACCCGGCCCCGCGGACCACAGTCGCAGCGCCTGCCGCCGGCCGGACCAGGCGCCTGCGAACCGGGCGCGGCCGGACCGTGTGACCACACGCGGCGCGAGCGCGACAAGCTTGAGCGTCATAAACGCCGCCTGTCGCTTCCAGACGGAGACGGCGAGTGCCGGGGAACCGGCCGCCCCCGTCGCGTGCTTCAGGAGGACATACGCCCTGTTGAGGACCTCCATGCGGCCGCGGACGAAGTCGTCGCCACGGCCCCCGGGACAGCGATGATGGTATATTCGCGCCTTCTGCGCCCCCACGACGAGCCCCGACCGCGCGGCGGTGAAGCTCGCGTCGACGTCTTCGTCGAGCGCATAACCCGCCAGCGCCTCGTCGAACCCGCCCGCCCGGATCGCATCCATGCGGAACGTCATGCGGAACCCCGTCATGTATTCCACGACAACGGCGTTCCTTTCCGCAAGCCAGTCCGGCACGCCATGCCTCGCATTCAGCCTCCGCCCGAGGTGCATCGCGGGCTTCAGCCCCGTCAGCCGACGTTCGACGCCGTTCCGCATCCGCCGCAGGCGGGCTTCGCGGCGGTGCGCGGGGCTCATCGCGTAGCCCGCGCCGAGATTCGCGCTGTCCGGCGGCGCGGTGGCTTCTGCCGCACAAACACCCGTGATCCTGCCGTTTGTGTCCTTTTCGTAGATTGCGAGAATCTCCTCCGCAGCATCGGGGTAGAGCAGCGAATCGTCGTCGAGAAAGAACACGATGGGGGATCCCGCCAAGCGCAAGCCATGGTTGCGCTGCGTCGGGAGACCCGGAGGCGACCGGCGGATGATGAGGTCGCCCGCCCAGCCGGCGGCGGCGCGCCGCACCACCGTCGCGACCGTCCCGTGCGCGTCCGAACTGTCAATGACGATCAGACGTTTAGGCGCCCGCGTCTGCGCGAGGAGGAGCGGAACCGAAAGCGCCAGCGCCTCCGGGCGGTTGCGCGTGGCGAGGACGACGTCGTACTCGAGCGCCCTGATGGCATTCCCGTGCGGCATGGCCTGCTCCCTCGTTGCGCGCCAGTCGATTGCCGCTTGAATCTCGCCCCCCATGGTAAAGAAACTGCTAAACCGGCCGACATCTACGCCGGCGCCATGGGCGGGTTTCGGGATCGCGTCTCGACAGCGCCTCCCCGGGCGTCTAGTCCGACATCAGGGAAAGAAATGCGTTCAACGACCATGCGAGCTATCGTGATCGCTGCGAGTGTCCTGCCGCCATCGCCGGCCGCGATCGGTGATCTGGGTGCGGAACGCGGCTTGGATGAAGGTCTTTCAGCGGCATGATCGCCACGTACAAGAAGCTTCTCGAGATCATGACGCCGGCCGAACGGAAACGGTTCTGGATGCTCGTCGGAATCACCTTCTGTCTCGCGGCTGTCGAGGCGGCGTCGGTAATCTCGATCCTGCCGTTCCTGCACTTGCTGTCGAACCCGGAGCTGATCGAGACCAACCGGATTCTTGCCTGGATCAACGATGCGCTCGGCTTCGAGACCAGAAGCCACTTCCTCTTCGCGGCCGGGGCGGCGATCTTCGTCATCACCGTCACCGGCCTCTTGATGAAGATGGCGACTATCTGGATAACGAGCCGGTTCGCGCTGATGCGCGCCTATTCCTTCAGTTCCCGCCTCCTGACGGGCTATCTGCATCAGCCCTACGAGTGGTTCCTGTCACGCCATTCCTCCGACCTCGGAAACGCCATCCTGTCCGAGGTGGATCAGGTGGTGAGCTTTTCGCTCCTTCCGGCGATGCGCATCATTCCCGAGACATTCACCGTTATTCTCCTGATTATCTCCCTCTGCCTGCTCGAGCCGTGGGTCGCCCTCGGCGGGGCCGCACTCCTCGGCGGCAGCTACGGGCTCGTCTATCTCGTCGTGCGGAACCTCCTGACGCGGCTCGGTCAGGTGCGGCTCGAGGCGAACCGCCAGCGTTTCCATTCGGTGCAGGAAGCGACCGGCGGGGTGAAGGAACTCAAGATCATCGGTCTCGAAGAGGCCTATCTTTCGCGCTTCCGGAAAGCCGCGCTCCGGATGGCGCGGGTGCAGACGCGCACACAGATCCTGGGCGAGACGCCGCGATATGCGCTCGAAGCCATCGCGTTCGGCGGCATGATCCTTCTCATCCTGATCATGCTGTTGCAGCGCGGCGGCGACATCGGCGCGCTGATTCCAACGCTCGGGGTCATCGCGGCGGTCGGGCTGCGGCTCATTCCGGCGCTGCAGATCCTCTACCGGCGTGGCGCCAACCTCCGCCAGAGCAGGCCGACGCTCGATCGCATCCACGGCGACATGACCGGCCTCGACAAGGTGCATGCGACCCAGCGCGCGCGACGCGAGGCCTTGCCGCCGCTGCCGCTCGGGACGCGTCTGGAACTGCGCGATGTACGCTACGCCTATCCTGGAACGGACCGGTCGGCCCTGCAGGGGCTCGACCTCGTCATCGACGCCAAGACGACGGTGGGGATCGTCGGCGGAACCGGCGCGGGCAAGACGACGCTCGTCGACATCATGCTCGGGTTGCTTGATCCGTCGGAGGGAGAGATGATCGTCGACGGAGAGCGGATCACGCCTGAAAACCGGCGCGCCTGGCAGAAGACGCTGGGATACGTGCCGCAGACGATCTTCCTCTCCGACGGCAGCGTCGCCGAAAACATCGCCTTCGGCATCCCGCCCGACGAGATAGACCGAGCCGCGGTCGAACGCGCGGCGCGGATCGCGGCGCTGCACGATTTCGTCGTCGACGAGATGCCGGAGGGCTACGACACGACGGTCGGCGAACGCGGCGTGCGGCTGTCGGGCGGCCAGCGCCAGCGCGTCGGGATCGCCCGCGCGCTCTACCACGACCCCGCGATGCTGATCCTCGACGAGGCGACATCGGCCCTCGACACGGTGACCGAGCGCGCCGTCATGGAGGCGGTCCACAACATCGCCGGGACCAAGACCATCGTCATGATCGCGCACCGGCTGAGCACGGTGCGCGATTGCGACACGATCTTCCTCCTGGAGCGTGGACGCGTCAGCGCGAGCGGCTCTTTCGAGGACCTTCCCAAGAAGAGCCACGCCTTCCAGAAGATGCTGGAAGCGTGAGGCGGCCGGTCCCGTCGTTCAAGGATACGGTATCCGCCGCCTCACAGGCCATCATGGAGCCGGTTGTATCCTGAGGCGCGTCAGGCGCGGGCTTCCGCCACCTCTGCCGCCGCTCGCTGTCCGGTTCTGGAGAAAGACCTCGGCACCCAGACCGCTCTGGGGCGCTGTGAAACGACACTCGACGCGGATGATGCCGACATCGCCCGCCGCATCGTACTCGACGGTGACGGTGCCGCCGAACGCACTGGTGACGCTGTTCTCCCGGTAGTCGATGTCCCCGAACACGGCGCCGTCCGTGGTAATGCCGTCGAAGTAGGAGACACCGTCGTCCCGGGCCCGGACGTCGAAGCGCATGCCAGACCCCGTCCAGTTGCTCGCGTCTTCGGCGACGATCTCGGCCGAGACGAGGTAGACCGCTCCGGGAACGAGATCCCGCGACAGCGGCACCCGCATTCCGGGATACGACCCGTCCTTGGCGACGAGGAGCGCGCCGTAGCTGTACTCCAGTGACGTCTCGAAGTTCTTGCCAGGCTGATGCCGGACGTCGGCGGCACCCGCCGCGATCCCGGCAAACTCGGCTTCGTAGTCGATGACGAACGTGCCCCGGAAGTCGGTGTCGATGAGCCAGCCGGCAGGCGGATCCTGGAGGGCCGGGCAAATGACGCCGCTTGTGCTGATTGTCACTGTCCCGCTGGCGTTCGATGCGGTCACGTCGCAGGTCAGCACCGCACCGGCGTCCACCGCGACCCGGTCGTAAACCTGTCCCGTGGCACCCGGGATCGCCATGCCGTCCCGCTTCCACTGGAACGCGTAGACCGGCGCGGGATGGCCTGACGCGTAGCCGACACCGGCCGCGAGCTGGGTGTCGTTGACATCGAGAAGCCCAGAGACCGGTTTCCACACCGGATAGTCCCAGGCCGGGTGGAGGCGCGCGTGAATGGCCGGCGAGACACCCCCCGCATAGGACGGCGCAGAGGCCGCTGCCGTCCCGCTCGTGACAACCACGTTCCGGTGATCGCCGCTGTCGATGGGAGCATCCTTGGGAAAGTTGGGAGACCACAGCCCCGGCCCCGAGGCCGAGACCTGGCGAATGCCGCAGAAGTGCTGTGCGCCTTTCTGCAACCCCCCGATCGAGCCGGCCGCGACGACTTCGGGAATCTCGATCCACTGGATCCCGTCCAGCGAATAGCGCAAGTCGCGGCGCGTCACCGGTTCGGTGGCGTAGTCGTAGGTCTGAATGTTCCAGTTGATCGCCCCGTCCCCGCCCGAGAACCAGCCCGACCGGTGGACCTGATCCGGCACCCCCGTCCACCGCTCCGGCCCCACGATGGGCCGCGCGAGATCGTAGAGATCGCGCCAGGTGCCGCCCGGATCGTATGCCCCCATGATCCATGGCGTCCACGTCCGGTAACGGTCGAGGAACGCGAGACCCGCTGCGCGTGGATTGGACGGATCCAGCGGCCCGCCGTCCAGAAGCGCCTCCACACCGGTCTCCCCCGCCGGTCCGTTCTCCAGCTGCGTCACGGCAAGTGTCTCGTAGGCGACGATCAGCGCCCCGATCACCCCGTAGCGCGTATCGAGGTTCGACCCGAACTCGTCGGGGATCACGAACGGCGTGCCGACATGCTCCTCGAAGAAGGTCTGCGCCGCGGCACCGGACTTGCCAGGCGCCCTCCGTCCCACGTCGGTCGCGGTGATCCATCTCGCGGACACCATCTGCGTCTCGAGAGATTTCGCCGCGGCGAGAAGCGTCGCGTCGTTGAGAAGGAATGCGGTGTAGTAGAGCCAGGGGTGGATTCCCCCGCCCTGCCCCGCTCCCGCGGACAGTCCCCTACCTCCCCTCTCGATGATCCCCATGATCTGGATCCCGAAGCGAATGATCCGATCGGCTATGGCCTGCCGCTCCGCCGCGGTAAGGCCCTGCCGGTGCAGGAGCATCATCAGGTGGGCATAGCCGGGCGAGATGTTGGCCGAGTAATTCGTGTTCGTGGTTCCCAGTGCCTTGTCGAGTCGAAACCGGCGCAGCCTTTCGCCTCCTGCCCCGAAAAGGCCGAGATCGTCGGGGATCTTCGCCAGCGCCTCTCCGACGGTCGACCCCACGGACGGTGGAAACGCGATCCCGCGGAGAGCCTCCCAGTTGATGTCCGACCGGGACCAGAGCCGCTTGACAGGGGCCGACACCGACGGCGGATAGGCGTCCGAGGGAGGCGCGTCGGCCAGCACATGCAAGGCGACGTACCGATCGACCGTTTGCCAGTTCTCGGGCGAGGTCGTCGTCGCGAGGCGCACCGACTTCACGATGGAGCTTTCGTCGCCGGCACCGATCGGGATCGCGCCATTGACGGCGGGGTCGACGTTGAGACCGGCCTCGTAGGCCGTATTTCCGAACCGCATGGCCCCGGACACGGAGTTCCCGATGTAGGAATCGAACCCCTGCGCATTGGTGATGTAGGGATCCCGCATCGCGCCGTTGCCCACGTGGCCATCCCCGCTCACATCGGCCGCGGCGGGCGTGATCGAGATGATCTCGAAGGGCGACGTGGACAACGCGAACGGCTCGCCTGTAACGAAGCGCCCGACCGGGACATGACGATCGAACACGAACGTCACGCCATTATGGCTGATCGACACCTCCTCCGTCGTCGGAATGCCCGCGTCGACCGTCACGTTGAATTGCACGAAGCGGCTGAACGCCATGGCCTAGACCTCCCGCACGCGAAGCATCGCGATGGCCGGGTCGCCGCCCGGCGCCCCGGAGACGTTGGTCTCGCTGATGACCGCGAACCAGAGCTCCGGCGTAGTCGCCTCGACGGTGATGCCGCGAAGCGCCTCGACCCGCGGTTGACCGGCGGCGGAGAAATCGGCCAGCTCGTAATCGGAGAGGTTGATCGCGCTGCCTATCTTGACCCTCAGGATGCCGGCGAACCCCGCCCCGTCCTGACTTTCGCCGATGGGCAGGTCGGCATCGATCTCGTAGGTCCGGCCCGCCGTCACGGGCACCGCGAACCGAAGCTGCGCATAGGGCCCCGACTTCTGGCCCACCACGCCTCCCGCGGGGGGGCCGGGCGAATAGGCGCTCCAGGCCTCCGCCGGACGATGAACGACCGCCGCGTTGAACGCGTTCGCCTGCATCGAGTCCCACAGCGCCGTGAACGCGTCGGGGAACGCGGCGCCGAACCCGGTCTCGACGAGGGCGGCGGAGGTCACCGTGAAGACCAGCAAGCCGGGATCGGACATCCCCGGATGCGGGTTGCCCGCGATGTCGCGAAGAGCGCCCTCCTCCATCAGCACCGCGTACTGCCGCCCGGGCACGAGATTTGACGGCGGACGGAGGGTCAGCCTCTCGGCCGCGATCTCGATCTGCCCCGGCCCTGCCCCCGCGTCCGCGACGATGTCCCAGACCGCCGCCGCATTCGCCGACGCCACGTCCCAGAGCGTGACGGTGCCCTGTCCTGCGGCCAGAGGCTCGTCGAACGTCAACCGGGGGGCGATATCCGCCGCGACAGACACCTCTCCCGTGGCGGGCGCGCTCGAGACGAACTGCGGCGCAGCGGTGTCGATGTCGATCGTGACCGTCCGCACGAGCGACGGCTCGGACGGGATCACGGCCGCGACGAGGCTCAGCGACTGCACGCCGTCGCTGCCGGGGGCAAAGGCGATGTCCGTCGAATTCGTCCCGGCAGTCACCGGGAACGACCCGCTGTCGACCCCGCCTCCGGCGATCACCTGTCCGGCGTCGGGGTTCGCCCCGACGGGGTCGCGGCGCCAGTAGATCGTGCAGTCCTCGCTCACGGTGAAGCTGATGCTGTCCGTCGCCTCGTCGAGGAGCGGAGAGGACAACTCCGGGCCGATGCCCGCGTCGAGATCCTCCACGGTCAACTGGAACGCGGCGGATGCCTCGCCCCCGGAATTGGTCGCCACGACCGCCACGATCGCGCCGGCGACGGCCGAGTCGGTCGCGATGGTGAGCAATCCGGTCGCGGGGTCGATGCTGCATCCGGGGCCGGTGACCGAGAACGCCACACCCTCACCGGCAAAGACGGCGGCCGCGTCTATCGCGTACGCGCCCGACCCTAGATCGAGGATCTCGTCGTCGAACTGTCCGACGGCAACAGGCGGTGGGTGGCGCACGATTGCGGTCGGCGTGGTCTCGTTCGGATAGGGCGGCGCGGAGATCGTGCAGAACAGCGTCTCCCCGTCATGAACGGATGCGTCGGGCGTGAAGGACGCCCCGGTCGCTCCTGCAATCGCGCCGCTTTCGAGCGTTGCCCATTGATACGATATCGCGGCGGGCAATGCGCCGGTAAACCCCTGGGCTTGAGCCGTCAGCGCCACGCCATCCTGCGCGGAGGCTCCATGGGCCGGGGTGTCGGTCAGTCCGGTCAGGGTCGCTGAAAATCCCAGCAGCATGGCCTCGACAGTCAGTTGGAACGCGCTTTCCGCGCTTCCGGAAACGTTTGTCGCCCGCACGACGATCCCGAGCGGTGCCGCCGTCGCTCCAACGGGCGTTCCGCTGAGAAGACCGTCGGAGGAAAGCGAAAGCCCCTCGGGAAGCGGATCGGACGATGGTGCCAGAGAGAAGACAAGTCCTGCCCCGGCGAAGTCAAGCGAGAGATCGACAGGCGTCATCACGACCCCTTCATCAAGAAGAAGGTCGGCCAAGGGTCCGGCCGCCGTCGGCGGCGCCGCGGACGCGGGCCCCGGCGTCCGGACAAGTCCTGTCAGTGCGAGGGTCGTGCCGAGTTCCATGCCAGCCCCCTCAGCTCAGCCCGACGATGTCCGCGGCCGTGGTCCCGGTCGCGAATACCTGGCGCACCCGGATCGGATAGAGCATGCCCCCCTGCATGTTGGCGAGCGTGACGGTCGCGCCCGAGAGGAGGCGCAGTCGCACGTTCCCGGTCTGACCGACGTAGAGGGCGCGGGTCACGGTGCCGAGCTCTTCGCCATCGCTGGGCGAGATCGGTTCGGGCTCGGTCGCCGGGGCTGTCAGCCCCGCGACATGGCCGGCAAAGGCATCCTGCATGGGTCTCTCTCCTGGAACGGTGCGGTTTCCCGGAGAGATAGGTCCCTGGCATTGAGAGCCCGATAACCCGGCGTTCGTGCGTATGCCCGATCCTGCAACGCGTGGTCGCCGCCAAAAGAAGAGCGGCGAGGCCAGAACCTCGCCGCGTTCCTTCTCCCTTCACTCCGTCCCGGACGTCAGGCGGCGAGGTCGAGGTCGTCCTCTTCGTCGTCGTCCGGCAGATCGTCCGCGTAGGACCCGATGACCGGGACCAGATCGAGGAGCGACGTGACGGAGTGTGCCTCGCCGGTCGCAGGCGTCGCATCCTCCTCGGCGACCTCCTCCTCCTCGGACGTGCTGCCGAGACCGAAGATATTCATGATCATGTTGATGATCTTGCTGAAGAAGGCCTGCGTTTCCTCGCGCACCTGGGACACCGGCCTGCCTTGTTCGCCGGCGCCATCCGGCTCGGTGTCCTCGCCGTCCGCGTCATCGGCATCGGGGGTCGAGGGGGCACCGGCGTCAGGCTCCGGAGCCCGCCCCCCGTCGCGCGTCACCGGCGAGTCTGGCGCAGCCGGCGCACCCGCATCGACAGGCTCGTCCGGTTCGGGCTCGGGCTCGGAAGGAGCGTCCGCGACGGGGTCCGAGGGCGTGTCTGCCACCGGATCCGAGGGTTGCTCCGCTACGGGGTCCGTGGGTTGCTCCGCTACGGGGTCCGTGGGCTCGTCTGGCACGGGATCCGAGGGCGCCTCCGATTCCGGGTCCGACGGATCCTTGCGCACCGTCAGTTCGCCAGCGACCTCCGGATCCTTGCTCATCACGACGTTGTCCAGCGTGACCTTTGCGGAGGATCGTCCGAAGACCTCGCCGAAGGTCATGTTGTGCTGACGCGCGGCCGTCTCGCCACTCGCGGCGGTTTCGGCGGCCAGTTCCCCGTCGACGTAGAGGCCGAGACTTCCCGCGTCGTCGTCATAGGCGATGCCGACCCGGTGCCACTCTCCGACACCCATGACGCCCGGCTCGGTGCTGAGGGAAAAGCTCCCTTCATCGGTGTTCATCGAGAACCGGATAGCTCCGTCATCGGTGATGCCACCTTTCATCACGGTGTAGAAATTGAGGAAGTTCCCGGCGCCATCGGCATCGTCGAGCCTGAGATCAAGAGACAGGCCGAAGGCCTTGAGATCATTGATCTCGCCGGTCTCACGATGAACGTAGAAACCGTTGTCATCACCATCGAGACGAAACCCCTTGCCGTCGTAGCCGTCAACGAGCGCGTCATCTCCATTCGCCACCAGCTTCGCGTCGATGTCCGACAGGTCGACCACCCCGCCCTCGAAATCGAGTTCGAAGATGTCCTTGCTTTCGACGACGACCGCGCGCGATACCTCGTCCTGAAGCTCCCCGCCCTTGAAGACCGACAGGGTTGCTCCGTATTCGCCGGAGTCGGGAAATTCGCGGGTGACGCTGATGCCGTCCATGGTCACGCCGTCGTCGAACTTCCATGCGAAGTCGTAGTCCGACTCCGAGAGGTACCCTTCGGTGTCGATCGACAGCTTCGCGTCGAAGGTCAATTCGTATATGTCGCTTCCCTCGACCGAGTAGCGCAGCACAGCGTCCACGCCGTCGTCCGTCGTCGTAACCGGTTGCGACATGGGGGCTCCGGTTCCGACCCATTCGCTCTCGGGGAGCAGGCGGAGATCCTTCAGATCGAGGTCGCCGCCGTTCGCCGCGTTGACGAAATGGGTGCCGACGTAGTTCGGGGAGTCGGGATCGGAGTAGTTGAGAAGGTGATTGTCCGAAGCGTCCGCGCCCTCCGGGATCGCCATGCTGGCGGCGATGTTGCCTTCCGCAAGGATGTTCGTGACGCTGTTGCGCAGGATGATACGAGGTGCCTGTGTAGATCCATCGGACCCGACGACCGTCGCCTCCGGATTCCACAGAAGGGTATTGTCGGTCAGGGTCAGACCGTCGATGTCGGCAAGGGATATCCCGTTCAGCGATCCGTTGTAGATCAGGTTGTCGCTGATCGTGATGTTCTTGTGGTCGTCCGTGACGTCCGTGCGGATCTTTTCGTTGCGCATGAAGATGGTCTGGGTCGCCCCGCCTTCTCCGTTGTCGAAGAAGTTGCCGGAAATCGTGACGTCGAAGGTCGCCTGGTTGATGCCCGACCCGTGGAACTGGATCATGTCGGGATGGATGACGGAATTCGGCGAGCTGAAGAAGTCGGAGAAGTGATTGTCGACGATCCGGATATTCTGGACACCCCCCAGTTGCAGGCCGTCCCCCTGCAGATGTTCGAAAGTGTTGCCGGAGATTTCGACGTTGTCGGAATTGGTGACGCCCAGCGCACTGAAGAGATTTTCGACAGTGTTGTTGGAGAACAGGATGTCGGACGATTCCCGGATGTTGCCGAGCGATTCAGACTTGTCGCTGGCGGTCATCGCCGGCCCTGTTGCGTCTCCGACGAAATGGCTGTCGACAATCTGGATGTTGTCCGAGCCCTGAATGGTCAGATTGTTTCCATCCTGGAATGTGGCATCGATGTGCACATTCTCGAAACGGATGTTGCTTACGTTCCTGAGGAATATCTGGCTCAGATCCGCCGGCTCGTCCGGATCGGACGACTTGACGACCACGGGTTCTTCCCCGAGCCCCCCGGTATAGGGATGATACATCTTGATCTTGAACGGCTCCGCACCGCTCTTGAGAAGAATCGATCCTCCACCTTCTTCGTTGGAAAGTGCCCTGTAGGCATCGAGGAATTCTTCTGCGTTCGAAACCGTGATGCTCGGTCCCGAGGTCGTGATCGGTTCGATGGCCATGTCCCACCTGCTCCCTGGTTGACTGTTCCTGAGGCAGGCATGTCTTTGGAACATGGAGAGGATTGGGCGAGATCACGACACCCGCCCGACTTGGAACACTTTTTCGCCGCAATCGCGTGAGCGAACGCGCATATCGGGGGCGATCGGCTGATAGCCACCAAATGTAGGGTTCCACACGTTTCGCGATCGGCAACTTTCCGCTTCCATTGTCCGTGATTGGACAAAGGGATCGGCCGGATACGGCTCGCAGACGATCAGAACTGTTTCCAGAGCGGGCGCGGCTGCGACTCTCTCCCTGTTCAACCTCGATCGGGCGGTCGAATCATCCTTGTCCCGTGGACACCGAACGTCCCGGCGCCCGCGCAAGGCCACGCGAATGCCGCAGCCTCAGGCCTGTCCCGAAATCACCTGCCCGAGCATCCAGCCCATGCGGGCCGTACGAAGGCGCGCCAGCGTGGCGAGCGCCCGCGCCCTCTCGCCGGCCGTCAGACCCCGGTGGCGGAGAACACGCGGAGCGTGGACCGCCGCGCTGGCCGGCATCGCGAGCGCTTTCATGGCCCAAAGAACGCGGCCTTTCGGGGACTGCGCTTCTGTCAAAAAGCCCTCGGACGTAAGTCTCCGCCACTTCCTTCTGAGTGAGGCCCAGTCTGCGCGCGACGGGTGAGATACGATCAGCTCGTCATCGAATCCAAGCCGGAAACCGCTAGCCGCCGCCCTTTGGCTCCAGTCCTTGTCCTCGGAGACGGCCGGGCGGAATCCTCCGACCGCCTCGAACACGGAGCGGGATGTCACGAGGTTCCCGGCGCCGAGGAACGCGCTTCGCTCCAGGTATCGGCGCATGTGGAAGGCGAAAACGGTCTCGAACGCTTCCGCGCCGCTCATCGGTGGCGGGGTCTCGTGGAAGACATCGACCCGGCCTCCGATCACGGCATCGTCTTCGGCCACGGCACGCCCGCGCGCGATCCAGTCCGGGGCCGGCACGCAATCGGCATCGATGAACATGAGCCACCTAGCCGTCGTCGCGGCAACCCCGGCATTTCGCGCCGGGCCGGCTCCCGTCTCGGGCTGCACCACCACTTTGACCGCTTGATGGACCGAGACCGCCGGCTCGA
>Ga0102928_1001735_pt1 | contig 13383 bp, 10 predicted proteins | sample SalPonR1_B_D1_MG_FD_78504 | JGI IMG/M metagenome (GOLD analysis project Ga0102928, IMG submission 78504) | Salt pond soil microbial communities from South San Francisco under conditions of wetland restoration - Salt Pond MetaG R1_B_D1_MG | ecosystem: Environmental > Aquatic > Marine > Intertidal...
ATTTATGATTTTGGGGTAAATTAAAAGCTATGTTTTTTAAACTGATCGATACCTTTATTCCCGAGGAGTATAAAAAGTCTGGGGAGGCCTGGAGAAAGGCACGCCTGGCAGTTGGTACGTACATAATCATTGCCATCTATTCGTTTATCTATTCAGTCATCAATTTTGGTGTTGAATTCTGGGGTGGTTTTTACTCCCAGTTCCCTCTTTTTGTAATCACCTCTTTGTGCCTCTATCTTTATAAAAAGAAGGTATCTCCCTTCATCGTGGCATTTATATTTTTTACAGAAGCGATTATTTCCATATCTACGGCCATCTACTACTCCGGCGGCTTCAACTCTTATGTTTTACCGTGGCTGGCTACGACCCCGATTGTTGCACTGTTAGTCTCAGGGAAAAAGATGGGATACTACACATTGGCCGCACAATCCATCATGCTTTGCATATTCTCATATTTAGAGTATGCTGGAATTCAAACGTCAGAGCTGCAGACATCAGATATTCCTCTCATTCTCGTTTTTTCCGGCTACCTTGGATTGATTATTCTCTTTTTCGTTATCGGAATTATTTTTGAAAACGGTAAGTCAACAGCCATGGATATGCTGAAGGACAAAAACAACGAGTTACAAAAAGCCTTCACCCAACTGAAAAACACCCAGGGGCAACTTGTTCAGCAGGAAAAGCTTGCCAGCCTGGGTCACTTAACCGCAGGGATTTCGCACGAATTAAAAAACCCTCTTAATTTTGTGAATAATTTTTCCGAGTTAAGTATCGAATTAGTTGATGAGGCGCGGGAGGAAGTGAAACGGGAGACGGAGGACCGGGGTCGGGAGAAAAAGTCCCCCTTCGAGGAGGGAAGTGAGCGGAGCGAACAGGGGGATGTCCGAAACTCTGAAACTGATACAGATACAAGCTCATCTATCACACCCCTCATCCTCGAGATTCTCGATAACATCGAGTCTAATCTCAAAACCATTCACAAACATGGTTCCCGGGCCGACAGTATAATCAAGTCTATGCTACAGCATTCCAGGGGGAGCGGCGTCATCATGGAACCGACAATGTTAAACCCTCTTCTCAAAGAGTTCGTGAAATTATCCTTTCACGGAATGCGCGCCGGCGACCAGCCTATCGAGGTTGATATTGAATTTGACCTGGACCCAGCGATCGGAGAAATTCCCATTATTGCAGAAGACTTCAGCCGTGTGATGGTAAATCTTTGCAATAACGCCTTTGATGCCATGCGCGAAAAAGTAAAGACAGGCAACAACGGAACGTATATTCCAAAACTTTTTATCCGAACCATTGAAAAAGATCAAATCATAAATATAGTTGTGGAAGACAATGGAGTAGGTATTCCCGAAAAGCTCAGAAAAAAAGTATTGCAGCCCTTTTTTACTACGAAGAAAGGAACCGAGGGTACAGGACTGGGACTTTACATAACCAGCGACATTATAAAAGCTCACGGCGGGTTACTTCACATTCAGTCGGAAGAGAATAAATTTACACGCTTTATTATCGAGCTAAATAGAAGGAGATAAAGCAGATGGCAATGATCAATCTCAAGATTCTGAAATGGATTCAGGTTCTTCAGAAACACCCATTAATCCCTCTTCCCAATGGGATTCTTACGAGGCAAAAGGGGGTGGAGCTACTGAAGCCGAACAAGATGACTCTCAGCAGAGCTACAGCCCAAAACTTACCGTCCGCACAAAATCAGACGGCAATTCCGTGATCCTTGAAATCGAAGACAGTGGGCCTGGCATACCTGATGAGATTAAAGACAAAATCTTACAGTCGTTTTTACAATGAAAAAATGGACTCGGGGAACGGTGCTTGGGCTAAGTATTATCAAAGCCCGTGAGGGACATTTTGATATAAAATCCAAGACTGATGAAGGCACCACATTTACTATTAAGCATGTTTAGGCAAACAACTCTATCGTCATCTGCCCGGATTTTCGGGATCCTGAAAGTATTCCTGCCGTTATTTTTATTTGGAGCCTGCACCGGCACCCCGGGAGATCAGGGCGCCTCGCTCCCACCACCCCTTTTCCCTCAACCTCAAACGGCTGAAGTAAAATCAGGAGTTCCCATCCCTGCCACACCAAAAATCATCCACCCCGACAGCGTAGCCAAGCCCCAATCGTTTACCGTTAACCCCGCAGCATTAACTACAATAAATGCCCATCCCAACCGACACCAGATACCTGAAGAACTAACCACCATACCCATTGATAAAAGCCAGCTCAAAATCATAAAAGCAGGCGAAGGTAACCCCGATTTTGTCTTGCTAAGTTCCACAGGTGACACGATACCTACCGGTGTTCCTGTCCCAGCAAAGGGTAAAGTGGTAAAAGCTATTCATTCTAAACCCACCAAAGCCCTGCCACCCGCCACTAAGGATGCCGCTATTGCCCACCTGCAATATTTGAATATGGAGCAAGGGATGGCTTCATCTTTCGTGAGGGCCGTCTTGGAGGATAAAAGCGGAAATATCTGGTTGGGGACCCGGGGAGGGTTGAGTGTATACAATGGAGAAAGCTTTACCCATTATAGTGAAAACGAGGGCTTATCAAATAATTACGTCAGGGCCATCCTGGAGGACAAAAACGGGAATATCTGGCTGGGCACGGAAGGCGGAGGGGTGAGCGTCTTTAACGGAGATACCTTTACCCATTACACCGAAAAAGAAGGTTTATCCAATAATTTAGTCAGAGCAATCCTGGAGGACAAAAATGGAAACATCTGGCTGGGGACCCGTGGCGGAGGGGTGAGCGTATTTAATGGAGAAAGCTTTACCCACTACACCGAAAAAGAAGGATTATCCTATAATGACGTCATGTCTATCGCAGAAGATCAAAGCGGGAATATCTGGATAGGGACTTTTTATGGAGGGGTGAACGTCTTTGATGGAGAAAGTTTTACCCATTACAGCGAAAACGAAGGCTTGTCCAATAGTAATGTCATATCAATTCTGGAGGACAGAAACGGAAACATCTGGCTGGGGACGGATGGCGGGGGCGTGAGTGTCTTTGATGGAGAAAGTTTTACACATTACAGCGAAAGGGAAGGCGTATCTAGTAGGTTCGTCTGGTCCATTACAGAGGATCAAAGTGGTAATATCTGGCTGGGGACCCGGAGCGGAGGAGTGAGTGTATTTAATGGAAAACACTTTACCCATTACCGCGAAAATGAAGGCTTATCGAATAATACAGTCTACTCCATCCTTGAGGATCATAGCGGAAAGATCTGGCTGGGCACGGATGGCGGAGGTGTGAGCATATTTAATGGAGAAGACTTTACTCATTATAGTGAAAGTGAAGGGCTATCCAATAATATCGTCAGGTCCGTGTTAGAAGATCAAAACGGAAATATCTGGGTAGGGACTCAGGGCGGTGGGGTAAGTGTCTTTAATGGAGAAAGCTTTACCCATTACACTGAAAACGATGGATTATCAAATAATACCGTCGTGTCCATGCTGCAGGACCAAGGGGGACATATCTGGCTGGGGACTGAAGGTGGCGGGGTGAGTGTATTTGATGGAGAAAGTTTTACCCATTACAGTGAAGAGGAAGGCGTATCCAATAGCTTCATCAGGGCTATTCTGGAGGATCATAGCGGAAATATCTGGCTGGGGTCGCGGGGAAGGGTAAGTGTATTTAATGGTACAAATTTTACCCATTTCATCGATAAAGAAGGCGTATCCAATAGTGTCGTCTGGTCCATTCTCGAGGATAAAAGTGGAAATGTCTGGCTTGGAACTGAAGGCGGAGGGGTAAGCGTATTTAATGGTGAAAACTTTACCTATTACACCGAAAACGAGGGATTATCCAATAATATCGTCAGGGCCATCGCAGAGGATAAAAGCGGTAACATCTGGCTGGGAACTTGGGGTGGAGGGGTGAGCATATACAATGGAGACAGCTTTATCCATATCACCGAAAACGAAGGCTTATCCAATAATACTGTCTTCTCCATTGTAGAGGATAAAAGTGCTCCTTTAAATGAAATCGGCGTCTATATAGGAACGGAAAATGGGCTGTCAAGGATTTCGTTAACCGAAAATGAAACGTCTGGCGATAAGAAATTTGCATTCAGTATTCAAAACTTTGGCAAACAAGATGGGTTGAAAGGCTCGAGATTTACATCGGGTGCCATTATCGACAGTAAAAACCGTGCCTGGTGGGGCACTGGCAATGGCTTGGTAATGCTGGATTTGAATACACTTAAACTTTCTGATAAAATACCCCAACCCCGCCTGTCCCAATTGGAAATTAACGAACAGTATATAGACTATCGCACGATCTCGGATAGTCCCGATAGCTATAGGGATCACATCAATTTTAATGGTGTGCAAAAATTTGAGAACTATCCTCTCAGTTTACAGTTGCCCTACGATAAAAACCACCTCACCTTCTATTTTACAGCCATCGATTGGGCAGCACCACATAAAATCCGGTACAGTTACAGGATGGAGGGCCTGCATACCAATTGGAGCCAGCCCACCGCCGAGCCGGTGTCAGATTACCGTAACCTCTCCTTTGGCACCTACACCTTCCAAATCCGGGCCATAGGTGAGAGTGGAGTATGGAGTGAGCCGTTTGAGTATCCTTTTACCATTCTGCCCCCATGGTGGCACACTATGTGGGCGTATGGATTATATGGTTTTCTGTTTCTTTCCGCTCTTTACTCACTGCGCCGGTATGAGCTAAACCGCTTCAACCTAAAAAATCAGCTGAAGATCGAAAAGGTAGAAACCGGCTCACTTCGCAATCTCAATAAACTGAAATCCCATTTCTTTGCCAATATTTCGCATGAGTTCCGAACGCCTCTGACCCTCATCCTCGGGCAGACCGAAACCCTGCTACAATCGGAAGAGAACCGTAAGAAAAAAGAGAAACTGTTTTCCGTAAACAGCAATGCAGAACGGCTACTTGCACTGGTGAACCAGCTCCTGGATTTATCAAAGCTGGAAGCGGGGAAGTTGAAGTTAAAAGCAAAACCACAAAACATTGTTTCATTTCTAAAGAATCTGCTTTTTTCTTTTGAATCACATGCGGAAGCGAACCAGATACAGCTCAATTTCTACTCATCACAGGCGATTATTCCCATGAAGTTTGACGCTGAAAGAATGGAGCAGATCTTTTTAAACCTATTGTCGAACGCGTTCAAGTTTACCGGGAGAGGCGGCCATATAGACATTATCATAAACATCGCCGAACAGGAGTGGTTTGAAGTTCGGATAAAGGATTCCGGAATTGGCATTCCCGAAGACCGGCTGCCGCATATTTTCGACCGGTTTTACCAGGTGGATCAGTCCGGAACCCGTAAATATGAAGGCACGGGTATTGGACTGTCTCTGGTTCATGAATTGGTAGCGCTTCATAACGGCTCCATTCAAGTGTTTAGTAAAGAAGGTGAGGGAACGGAATTTGTGATTCAGTTCCCATTTGAGGAAAGTGACCTTCCGGCGCAAGAAGACAGAGAAATTGAGGTCCAGGCACCACCGAATGGCACAGCAGAAAACCATCCGATACCGGACATCTCCACCCTTATCTCTGAACACGATGAAATTGTACTGATCGTAGAAGACAATGCTGAAATTCGATCGTTTATCCGCGAACAGCTCGAAGAGAAATATACTGTGCTGGAAGCGGCAAACGGAGTGGAAGGAATTGAGATTTCTCAGGCTGCAATTCCCGACCTGATCATCACCGACCTGATGATGCCCGAAATGGATGGCTATCAGTTCAGTGAAAAAATTCGGAGTAACGAAAAAACCAGCCACATTCCCCTCATTATGCTGACAGCCAGAGCGGGCATGGATTCAAAAATTGAGGGGCTGGAAACCGGGATCGACGCCTATCTGACCAAGCCCTATCATATCCGTGAGTTACAAACAAGGGTTAGAAATCTCATCGAACAGCGGAAGAACCTGAAAAAACAGTTCAGTTCGGCGACCTACTTTAAGCCTTCTGCTGTAGCCAAAGGTTCAGTGGATCAGGCTTTTCTCAAAAAAGCTATTGAAACGATCATCCTTCATCTGCAGGAAGAGGATTACCTCGTTGAGGACTTAGCACACGATCTGAACATGAGTATTTCTCAATTAAACAGGAAACTGAAAGCACTGATCGATCAGCCGACCGGCACCTTTATTCGCTCCATCCGTTTGCAGCGCTCGGCCGAACTTCTCAATCAGACAAAGAAAACCATCGCCGAAATCTGCTACGAAGTTGGGTTTAACGACCAGGCTTACTTCTCCCGTGCCTTCAAAAAACAGTATGGCAAAAGCCCCTCGGCGTTTCGGAAGTTGTCGATATGAGGGTTTTTCGAACCTAAAAGCAGGGCGAATCACAATGGTTGCCAAAAATAGTCCGTTTGTGGTCGAAGGATATGGTAACCCAGGGATTCCGCAAGGCGATCTCTTAGTTAGGGGCATCCCTGGTAATAATAGGTAACAGCAAACCAAAAAAAAGTGCCGGCAGGCAAACCTTAAGAAAGCTTTTCATTTTCCAGTCATCATCAAAAATAGGTGTAAAACATACTGTGATTGACCTTCATCCATCTAAAAAACACTTCATTTGACCGAAAAGTCCAAACATTTGCGCGGATAGTCCAAGACCGCAATGTTCGGTTACTGTACTTTAATCACGGTTAAGGGAATAAAACTGAATGTAAATTACTTCTCCATACTAGCATGTAAAAGCAGGGGCGCCGTAAAGCTACGGTAGAAATCCCTGCATTTAACGAATCAATAGGAAATAATCATGGAATTAAAAGTCATTGGAACCGGAGTTGGGCGAACCGGCACATATTCAACGAAACTGGCTCTCAATGAGTTAGGATTCGGACCGTGCCATCACATGGAAGAAGTGCTCTTCAATATGCCAACGCAAGTTCCCCTCTGGATGGATGCCGCAAACGGCAAACCGGATTGGGAAGCTATTTATAAAGGCTATAACAGCACGGTGGATTGGCCCACAGCAGCGTTCACACGCGAGTTGAGTGAGACCTATCCGAACGCAAAGTTTGTGCATACCGTGCGCAGCCCGGAAAGCTGGGTGGCGAGCTTTTCTGAAACGATCTACAAGCTCCTGTCCAATATAGCCGGGGCCCCCAAAGAGATGCAAGACTGGCTGAATATGGTCACCCGAGTCACTGATAAGACAGGATTCCCCGGCGGCCTCGATAAAGCAGGGTTAATCAATGCTTTTAATGCGCACAGTGAGGCAGTTAAAAAGGCCGTCCCGGCATCGAATCTCTTGATGTTTCAGGTGAAAGATGGTTGGGCTCCGCTCTGTGAATTTCTTGGTGTACCCGTTCCCAACAATCCATTTCCCCGCAGCAACGATCGCGGCGAATTCTGGGATAAAGTCTCCGGGAAAAAGTAACTGCAGGGACTGGTTCTGATTTGTTATTCATTCCAATCTTCATATTCCTAAACAGATCAAAAATCTATACAAATGCCCCAACCAAATACACCGTTAATTTTTCATTTTACCAAACAAACTAATTTCTGCATCACATGTTTGTTAGCTCTCACCATCGTTCTCGGAGCCTGCAACTCAGACGCACAAACCGATGTCGGATCTTCTGACCCAAATTTTGCAACAGAACAGGAGAAACTGATGACTCTTGAGCGGAAGTGGTCTGACATGTACGGTGAAGGTGATGTGGAAAAAATCGCCGAACTCCTGGCTAACGAGTCTGTACTTCTTGCGCCCGGTGAACCACCGGCTGTAGGTTACGAAAATGTCCTGGCACTAACCCGAAAACTCCTCGCCGCCGAAGCAGCCGAGGGCTTGTCGGTTTCGTGGGAACCTGAAGCTGTATTTGTCTCATCATCCGGTGATATGGCCTACGACTATGGCCTGGCGAAAACAAAACTAGCCGATGGCACCGTCATTAAGGGATCCTATCTTGTGGTTTGGACAAAGGAGAAGGATACGTGGAAAATAGCGGCTGATATCTTCAACTGAACCTAAGTTTAATAACAAATCCATTGGTTTTCGTCACCATTTTGAACAAAAATTTCTGGACGTATTGGCCATGCCAAACGGCATTCTGATGGTTGGTGCCTTCACCCCTGCCCGGTTTGAAATACGGGCTTAACAAATTTGTTATTCCTAACGGCATTTACACATTTATATACAAATGAATTGGAATCCGGGTGATTCAGGAATCGCGATTTTTTGGGCATCCAAAAGCAAAGAGTGCCCTGCGGCACGACTGATCTCTTTTGCCTCTCAACTTATATACGTTTTCCATATTGGATCCCGCCATCAAAAACCACTTATCGGTCATACCTGAGGACACTCTTTAGTAACACGTATCTAAGAATAAGAAAAGTTAAGAAAAAGTCGATTTCTGCAAAAAAACTCAATATTTGTCACAAAAATCCAAACATTTGCGCGGAAAGTCCAAGATTACATAATTCGGTTCATGTACATTCCTTCAACATGAGGAAGAAACCTCAAACATAAATCACTTATCCATGCAACCATGAAAACAGCAGGCATAATCGGCGGGTCGGGGTATATCGGCAGCTACGTCACAAAAACATTCCTTGAGAATGGGTTCCGTGTTAAAGTATCGGCTACGGACATCAAAAAGAACAAAAAGTACAGCCACCTGCAAAGGTTGGCTGGCGCGGAGAATCTTGATATTTGTCCGCTGGATACACGCGATATTGATTCGCTTAAATCTTTCCTGAATGGCTGTGATGTGGTGGTGCACGGAGGCACGCCTTTTCAGCTTGATGTTCAAGATCCAGCCAAAGAGCTGTTTGAGCCCACGATTAAAGGCACGGAGAACTTCCTTGAGGTCATCCATGAGACGCCATCTGTTAAGAAAGTCGTGATTATTGCCTCCGTTGCCTCTTTCAATACTGGCTACCCGATGCCTGTGGAAGGGCGCTCAACCGATCACCTCTACACGGAAGATGATGAACCCCATCTCAACGAAGAGGGGCATCCATACGCGCAAGCCAAATATTATGCCGATCAGGTAGTACAGACGTTTATCAATGAGCATCCCGAATATGAAAAAGAGATCGTAAGCGTCTATCCCGTTGGCGTGATGGGCCCCGCCCTGTCAGAGCGAGATGATTCTACCTCAATGGGCCTTCAGTACCTGTTCAAACATAAGATCGCCCCCAATCCTTTTGTGCAGATGCTTTTCGACAGCGACATGGAGTTTGCAATCGTTGATGTGCGCGACGTGGCCGAAGGAATTTACCGGGCTGCAACAACTGACGGCCTGCATGGAAAGCAGTACTATCTGAGCAACGAAAGCTGGAAAGTTTCGAACATTACGCGGATGCTGAATAACGAGCCGGTCGTTGAAAAACCCCGATTCGTTTATAGCGGGAAAAAAGCTGAACAGGATTTGGGACTATCATACAAACCTGCACACGTTTCATTCGGTGATTACGCAGCGGCAAGTGGGGGTTGAGGAGTATACCTTCGTGAACTTTTCGCCTTAACGCCCTTCGTGGTAAAAAAACGGTGCGTCGATGTTGGTATCATGTAATTGTGATTACTATTTATATATCATTTTCTCACAGTTACTTAAGCAGGGTTACTTCTCAAAAAATCTAACTGAACAGACGATGACAGAATCAACAACGCCACCCGATCACCAAACCACCCTCAGTTCAGACGGCCTAAAACGTACCATCGGATATCTTCGTATGGAGATGATGAAAATTATGAGAAGCAATTAACTCTGGTGCGAAAGAGTTTTTTCACCAAACCTATTGATTTTGACACACTGAAGCAGTAGATAGGCAATACACTGCAAGAAAAAAATGAATAACATTCTATTCGTTACAAATGAGTTATGAAGACCGAAGAGCCCACAACAAGCCTCTCATGCCGGGAATCGGCGATTCCTTTGTCATTCTATTCATGGTTACTGAATATTGTAGCCGAATGATGTCGGGTCTCTTTAATAGCACGCTTCATACGCAGTGGGAAAAGAGTGATTTGGAACGTAATAGAGAAAAGGCAGACGGTCCGTCAGCTGAAAGTGAGGTAGGAGATATATTGCCGGTTATATACAAGGCCCGTTTGGTTTACGGGCTCCATCAAACCAAAAAGGAGAAGGTTGGCAAGGATATGCCTCTCAATCAATTAAAATGTAATCAACGATAATTTAGCAGATGAACATGGCAGCCAAATCAGACCTATCAAAAAAGCTGGAGCAACGTGAAGCCGAAATAGATGTGATTAACAGTATTCAGCTGGGGCTCCTTGCTAATAAAGAGATGCAAGAGATCTATGATTTGGTTGGTGCCAAGGTTCGTGATCTTTTTGACGCACAGGTAGCAGTTGTATCCACATTCAGTCATGAAAACGACACTGAGATTTTTCACTTTGCTTTTGAAGACGGTACTCGGCATGAATTGGACCCAAGGCCAATAGATAAACTCAGGGAAAAACTAATCGCAGATAAAGAGCTTATCCTCATTAATGAAAATGCCGACGAGGTCTGGAGAAATATAACCGGTGAAGAGCCGTCCGTTGCCCCAGGAACAAAATTAACTAAGTCTGCCCTTTACGTACCCATGGTTGCCGGAGATACTGTTTTAGGCTATATCAGCCTTCAAAATGTAGACCGGGAACACGCCTTTAGTGATTCAGATGCGCGACTTTTGAGTACAATGGCCAACAGCATTAGTATGGCACTGGAGAATGCCCGTCTGTTTAATGAAACCGAACAGCGCAATGCAGAGCTGGCGGTGATCAATAGCGTACAGGAAGCACTGGCCTCCCGGCTTGATATGCAGGGCGTATATGATCTCATCGGTGAGCATATACGGAAAATATTTGACGCACAGGCCGTGGTTATCCGTACTTTCGATATTGATGCGGGCATGGAACGATGGCACTATGCTATTGAGAAGGGTAACCGGCAGGAGGTTCAGCCGCGGCAGATTGATGATTTTGCACGGTACCTTCACTCGCTTCGTGAACCCCTTGTGATAAATGACCATTTCAATGATTTCATTATACAGTTCTCGGATGAGACTTCTGTTGAGGGAGAAACGCCCAAATCGGCCATCTTTGTACCACTTATTGCGGGGGATATCGTAGGCAATATCAGTCTGCAGGATGTGGACCGGGAGGGAGTATTTAACGAAGATGATGTGCGACTGCTGGCCACACTTGCCAATAGTATGAGTGTAGCTCTTGAGAATGCACGTTTGTTTAATGAAACCGAACAGCGTAATGCAGAGCTCTCGGTGATTAACAGTGTCCAGGAAGGATTGGTTGCAGAAATGGACTTGCAGGGAATTTACGATTTGGTAGGAGATCGGATCCGGCAACTCTTTGACGCCCAGGTAACGGGTATTTATACGTTCGACCATGAAAGTGCCAGGGAATATTTCCAGTATCTGTTCGAAGACGGCGAGCGTCTCTATCCCGAATCAAGGCCATTGGATAAAATCCGGATGTGGCTCATTCAAAATAAAAAGCTTCTGCTGGTTAACGAAGATGCCGATGAAACGATCTATCAAATTACAGGAGAAGGTAAAAATGCCGTGCCGGGTACCCGGCTGCCCAAGTCTCTGATATTCGTACCACTCATTGTAGGTGATGACGTCCGCGGCTGTGTAAGCCTTCAGAACCTGGATCACGAAAGCGCCTTCAGTGATTCCGACGTTCGGCTACTCAGCACCCTCGCCAACAGCATGAGTGTAGCCCTGGAAAATGCCCGGCTCTTCAATGAAACGGAGCAGCGCAATGCAGAACTCGCAGTAATTAACAGCGTGCAGCAAGGGCTTGTGGCCGAAATGGATATGCAGAGTATTTACGACCTTGTTGGGGATCGAATTCGCGATCTGTTCGACGCACAGGTTGCCATGATCTGTACGTTCGATCATGAAAGCGGAAAAGAGCACTTCCAGTATCAATATGAAGATGGTGAACGGCTTTACCCTGAACCAAGACCCGTCGATAATTTCAGGAAGAGGTTGATTAAAACAAAAGAGATGATTTTGATCAACGAGCACTTCCCCGACCGCGCAGAAGAAATTTTGGGAATTAAACCTGAGGCTGTACCAGGAACAGACCTCCCTAAATCTGTTCTGTTTGTACCCCTCATTATTGGAGATTCTGTAAAAGGATACGTAAGCCTGCAAAACCTGGATCACGAACAGGCATTCCCCGAATCTGATGTACGACTGCTCAGCACACTGGCCAACAGTATGAGCGTGGCACTCGAAAATGCACGGCTTTTCAATGAAACGGAACAGCGGAACGCGGAGCTGGCGGTGATTAACAGCGTTCAGCAGGGGCTTGTGGCCGAGATGAACCTTCAGGGTATTTATGATCTGGTCGGAGACCGGATTCAAAATCTTTTTAATGCACAAAGTGTCACCATTTGTACGTTCGACCATGAGAAATCAGAGGAGCTATTCCAGTACAATTACGAGAACGGTGAAAGGTTTGATCCCGATCCAAGACCTATTGATAACTTCAGGAAAAGGCTCATCGATACGAAAGAATTGCTTCTTATCAACGATCATTTTCCTGAAAAAGCAGAAGAAATTCTGGGTTTCAAGCCCAAAGCCGTGCCGGGGACACATCTTCCAAAATCAGCTCTATTTGTTCCTTTGATTATTGGGGATTCGGTTCGCGGGTACGTGAGCCTGCAAAATATCGACATTGAGTTTGCATTCAGCGATTCTGATGTACGGCTGCTCAGCACGCTTGCCAACAGTATGAGCGTAGCCCTTGAAAACGCCCGTCTTTTCAACGAAACCACCCGGCTCCTTGCCGAAACAGAACAGCGTAATGCCGAGCTGGCGGTGATTAACAGCGTACAGGACGGCCTTGTACGGGAGATGGATATGGAAGCCATTTACAAACTTGTGGGTGAAAGAATCTGTGACGTTCTGGATACCCAGACAATGATTATACGCACCTTTGACCATAACAATGGTTTAGAGTACTGGCAATACGCAGTAGAAAAAGGCAAACCTATTGAAGTAGAGCCGAGGCCGTTTATATGGGCGAATAAAAAGTTAATTAAAACAAAGAAGCATCTGCTTATCAATGAAAATTATGAGTCCATTGCCATGAAGTATGAAGGCACTGCCGTAACGAAAGGCCTGGTGCCTAAATCCGCCATATTCGTACCTATGGTGGTTGGCGATACAGTAATGGGTTCGGTAAGCCTTCAAAACGTAGAAGAGGAAAACGCATTTAGTGAAAGTGATCTTCAATTGATCAGTACGCTTACAAATAGTATGAGCGTGGCCATCGAAAATGCACGGCTTTTCAACGAAGCAGAAAGGCGCGCCGCTGAGATGCAGACGGTTAATAACATAAGCCGGGCGCTGGTGTCGCAACTTGAGTTTGATAAATTGATTGTA
>Ga0102928_1001741_pt1 | contig 13346 bp, 11 predicted proteins | sample SalPonR1_B_D1_MG_FD_78504 | JGI IMG/M metagenome (GOLD analysis project Ga0102928, IMG submission 78504) | Salt pond soil microbial communities from South San Francisco under conditions of wetland restoration - Salt Pond MetaG R1_B_D1_MG | ecosystem: Environmental > Aquatic > Marine > Intertidal...
CAACCGGTTCGGCGACGAGCCCAACACCAACATCGACCCGGTCACCCTCGGCTTGCCGGGTGCGCTCCCGGTGCTCAACCGGCGGGCCGTGGAACTGGCGATGAAGCTGGGCCTGGCGCTGAACTGCACCGTGCGGCGGTCCACGTTCGCCCGCAAGAACTACTTCTACCCCGACATGCCCAAGGCGTATCAGATCAGCCAGTACGACGAGCCGATCTGCGTCGACGGCTGGCTCGACCTGCCCGGCGGCATCCGTGTCGGCATCGAACGGGCGCATCTCGAGGAGGACACCGGCAAGTCCACCCACCTCGGCGGGTCCGGTGGTCGGATCCACGGCAGCGACTACTCGCTCATCGACTTCAACCGCGCCGGTGTTCCGCTGGTGGAGATCGTCAGCCGGCCCGACATCCGCACGCCCGACCAGGCCCGCGCCTACGTCGCCGAGCTGCGGTCGATCCTCGTCGCCGTCGGAGCCTCCGACGCGAAGATGGAGGAGGGTTCGATGCGCGTCGACGCCAACGTGAGCGTGCGGCGTCCGGGAGCGGAGTTCGGCACGCGTTGTGAGATCAAGAACCTCAACTCGGTGCGGTCGGTGGGGCGCGCCATCGAGTACGAGGCGCAGCGCCAGGTGGGGATGCTCGACGCCGGCGAGGCGATCCGGCAGGAGACGCGGCACTGGGACGAGAACGACGGCCGCACCCACACCTTGCGCAGCAAGGAGGACGCCGACGACTATCGCTACTTCCAGGAACCCGACCTGGTGGTGGTGGACCCGGATCCGGCGTGGATCGAGCGGGTGCGGGCGTCGTTGCCGGTGCTGCCGGCGGTCCGTCGGGACCGTCTGGCGGAGGCGACCGGCCAGCCGAGCGATGCCGAGGCCGTGCTCGTGGTCACCGACCGCGGGCAGGACGACTACGTGCTCGCCGTGGCCGCAGCCGGCGGCGACGCCGGCCGGGCACTCGTGCACGTGAAGGAGGCCTTCGCCGAGCAGGGCGCTCGTCCGAGCGTGCCGGCCGGCGACCTCGCGGCGCTCACCACGATGGAGGGCAACGGTGCGCTGACCGCCACGCAGGCCAAGCAGGTGCTCGCCGAACTGGTGGCTGCCGGCGGCGGCGACCCGGAGGCGATCGCCGCGGCGAAGGGCTTCGAGGCGATGGACACCGGTGAACTGGAGCGCATGGTCGACGACGCGATCGCTGCCCAGCCCGACGCCTGGGCGAAGTTCTGTGGCGGGGAGGGCAAGGCGATGGGCGCTCTGGTCGGTGCCGTCATGAAGGCGTCGAAGGGGCAGGCCGACGGCAAGGCCGTCACCCGGCTCCTCGAATCCCGCCGCACCGCCGGCTGATGTTGCATCCGGTGTCAGACACCGGATGCAACATGTCCGACTCGTGCGGGGTCGGCCAGCATCGCCACACTCGGCGGATGGACTTCGAGATCCCCGCCGACATCCAGGACACGCTCGACCAGCTCGACGCCTTCATCGAGGCGGAGATCGAGCCGCTGCAGGGGCAGGACGACAACATCCGCTTCTTCGACCATCGGCGGGAGTACGCCCGGACCGACTTCGAGAACGACGGGGTGCCGCGGGCCGACTGGGAGGAGCTGCTGCGCGAGATGCGCCGTCGCGCCGACGCCGCCGGCTGGCTGCGATTGGCGTTGCCGTCGGAGTTCGGGGGCCAGGACGCCGGCAACCTGAAGATGGCGATCATCCGCGAACACCTGGCGGCCAAGGGGCTCGGGCTGCACAACGACCTCCAGAACGAGTCGTCGATCGTCGGCAACTTCCCGACCGTGCTGATGATGCGCGACTTCGGCACGGAGGAGCAGAAGGCCGAGTGGATGCCCGGCTTCCTCGACGGCACCCGCCGTCTCGCCTTCGGGCTCACCGAGCCGAACCACGGCAGCGACGCCACCTACATGGAGACCACCGCCGTCCGTGACGGCGACGAGTGGGTGCTCAACGGCATGAAGCGGTGGAACTCGGGCCTCCATCACGCCACCCACGACATCATCTTCGCCCGCACGTCGGGGGATCCGGGCAGCCCGGGCGGCATCACCGCCTTCCTGGTGCCGACTGATGCTCCCGGCTTCCAGGTGGAGTTCTTCTGGTGGACGTTCAACATGCCGACCGACCATGCCGAGGTGAGCCTCACGGACGTGCGGGTGGGCGCCGAGACCGTGTTCGGCGAGGTGGATCGCGGACTCGAGCTGGCGCAGCACTTCGTGCACGAGAACCGGATCCGGCAGGCCGCATCGTCGCTCGGCGCGGCGCAGTACTGCATCGACGAGGCGGTGGCCTACGCCAACCAGCGCACCACCTGGGGCAAGAAGCTGTCGGTCAACCAGGGCATCCAGTTCCCGCTGGTCGAGCTGCACAGCGAGGCGGCGATGCTGCGCCAGCTGGTGCGGTACACGGCGTGGATGCTCGACCACAAGCACCACATGGAGGTCACGCACCTCGTGGCGATGTGCAACTACCGGGCCAACCGGTTGGCCTGCGACGCCGCCGACCGGGCGATGCAGACCTGCGGCGGTGTCGGCTACTCGCGCCACATGCCGTTCGAGCACATCTACCGACACCATCGGCGCTACCGCATCACCGAGGGCTCCGAGGAGATCCAGATGCGCAAGGTCGGCCAGCACCTCTTCGGCTTCGGCCGCAAGTGACCCCGCCACCGCCCGATCCAGCTCTGCGATGAGCCAGCGGCCACAGGGTGTGGCCCGTCGCTCATCGCACGGGTGGGGTCGAGCGGGGGTCTGTCAGTCGGCGAGGCCGATGCGGGTCGCCATGGCGAGGGCGGCGTCGCGGAACAGGGCCTCGTCGTCGGTGACCAGGTTGCGCGTCTGGCCGAACAGCTCGAAGGTGAGCAGGCCGAACAGCTGCGTCCAGGCGGCGACCGTCCAGAGCATCACGCCGTCGGGCACGTCGAGGTCGAGTTCGGACCGAAGCGCAGCGAATGCGTCGCGGTTGGCGGGGTCGACGGCCAGCCCGCTCACGTCGCTCGCCGGCATCAGCTGACCCGCGCGGGCTGCGTCGGCCACGATGGCCGCCAGCGCACGGGTCACGCGGGTGCCCGGTGCGACCGTGTCGTCGGGTGCGGCGTAACCCGGGACGGGGGTGCCGTAGAGGAGGGCGAAGTCCTCGCGGTGACCGGTCGCCCATATCCGGATCGTGAGGGCGGCGTCGACCCAACGCGCGGCCGGCGCCGCTGCCGAACTCGCCACCACGGCGAGTTCGACCGTCTCGCCGAGGCGTTCGTAGGCGTCGATGATCAAGGCAGTGAGCAGGTGGTCGCGACTGGGGAAGTACCGGTAGACCGCCGACGAGACCATGCCGACGTCGCGGGCGACGGCCCGGAGCGACAGACCCGTCGCTCCCTCGACGGCAAGGTGCTCGGCGGCGGCGGCGAGGATGGCGGCCCGGACCTCCGCCCGCGCACGAGCCCGCGCGCCCGCGACCTTCGGCGTGGCGTTCGTCGGTGCGTCGTCCTGGTCGAGTGGAGCGCTCATGATTCGCAGTCTGGCAGATCTCTGCTCCATTGAGAGAGCACTGCTCTTGACATGTCGAGCCGGGTTGCGTACGATGCTCCATATCGAGAGCAGTGCTCTCATCTTGTTTCGATCAACCGATCCGGAGGACGCCCATGACCACCACCCACCACCCCGAGAACGCAGCGCACGAGTCGACACCGACCACCGACCGCTACGTCGCGCCCGACTGGTTCACGCAGCACGTGCTCAACCCGTTCGTGGCCCGGCTCACCCGCTGGGGCATCAGCGTGATGGGATCGCGGGTCCTCGAAGTGCCCGGCCGGGTCAGCGGTGAGCTGCGGACCACTCCCGTCAACGTGCTCACGCTCGGCGGCGACCGCTACCTCGTGGCACCGCGGGGTGTCACCCAGTGGGTGCGCAACGTCCGCAGTGCCGGGTCGGCCGGCCTCCGGCTGGGGCGCCGGGTGGAAACGGTGGAGTTGGTCGAGGTGGCCGACGCCGACAAGCCCGAGATCCTGCGCGCCTACCTGCGCAGGTGGAAGTGGGAGGTCGGCGCCTTCTTCGAGGGGGTCGGGCCCGACGCCACCGACGACGAGGTGCTCGTCGCCGCCCCCCGTCATCCGGTCTTCCGCATCGTCGACCGGTCCTGATGCGAGCGCCCTCAGGGCGTCTCGACGGACACCACGACGAGTACGGGCGCTACCGCAGCAACGCCCGCACCGTGCGGGTCAGCACGTCGGCGACAGCGGCGATCTCGGTGATCGAGACGTGTTCGTCGACGGCGTGCGCATGGGCGACATCACCCGGTCCGTACACCGCACATGCTGCCCCGGCCTCGCGGATCCACAGCGCCATGTCACATCCGTAGGGCACGCCGATCGTGCCCGGCCGCTTCCCTGTCACCGCGTCGGCAGCATCGCGCAGGGCGGCGACGACCGGGTGGGAGGGGTCGATCGACGACGACCCGAACGCCGCTCCGGTCCGCTCGATGCGCGGCGGGTTGGCGTCGAGCCAGGAGTCGCCGGCGATCGCCTCGCGGAGTGTCCGCTCGAAGCGGGCCTCGGCCTCGGCGATCGACTCGTCGAGGGTCACGCCCACACGCAGTTCGGCGGTGAGTGACTCCATCACGTTGGATGCCCACACGCCGCCGTGCACCACGCCCACCGTGGTCGGATACGGCAGGCCGGTGGCCGTCATCGCCGGGTTGCGCTCGGCCTCGTTGAGTTCCCGCTCCAGACGCTGCACCTCGCGGTAGACGGTGAGGAAGTGGTCGATGGCGGACTCGCCCTCCAGGCGCTTCGCGGCGTGCGCCGACCGTCCGGCAACCTCGATCGTGTAGGTGAGTGCACCGCCGTGGGCGACCACCACCTGCGGTCCGTCGGGCCCCGACGTCGGCTCGGGCACGATCACCAGATCCCCCGTCCAGCCTCGCCGGATCGCGGCGAGGGTGCCCGTGCCGCCGTCCTCCTCGCCGGGCACGGCGACGAGCCGCAGCTCCCCGGCGAAGTCGCGATCGCCGCCGGCCAGCTCGGTGAACGCCGCCACGGCGGCGACGATCCCGCCCTTCATGTCGGCCGATCCGCGCCCGTAGAGGATGTCGCCGTCGAGTTCCCCAGCGGGGTCGCGGCTCCACAGTGCCGGGTCGCCGACGGGCACCACGTCGACGTGCCCGGTGAGCACCACGGTCGGGCCCGGCCGCGATCCGGAGATCCGAGCTGCCACGACCGGTACCCGGTCACGTTCGACCTCGCGGCCCGGATACGCCGGGTCGCTCTCCAGGTCGGCCATCGGCGTCACCCACTGGTCGACCTCGTCGGCCACCGGGCGGAGCCACGATGCCACCGCGTCGATCGCGGCCTCCTCGGCGCCGGTCTCCGACGACACCGACACGAGGTCGAGGGCCCGCTGGGCGAGGTTCGTGGGTTCCATCGTGCAGTCTCCGCTCGTTCGGATGGTGGTGGGTCGGTGGGTTGGCCGGCGGGTGGGCCGGTGGGGGAACGGTGGACGGAACGTTGGCTGGCCGGGTGGGTCAGACGGCGGCCAGGGCCTGGTCGAGGTCGGCGATCAGGTCCTCGGGTGACTCGATGCCGGCCGAGTACCGCACCAGACCTTCGGGGATGCCGAGCGCCGCCCGCTCCTCGGGCGTGCACTCCACATGGCTGGTGGTGGCCGGTGGCCCGACGGTGGTCTCCACGGCGCCGAGGTTGGCGGCCCGGTGCGCGAGGCGCAGGTGGGGGAGGAGCTTCTTGACGGCGTCGAGGTCGCCCTCGAGGGCGAAGCTGAGCATGCCGCCCCATCCCGTCATCTGCGCCGCGGCGATCTCGTGCTGGGGGTGGCTCGGCAGGCCGGGATAGTTCACCGTCGTCACTTTCGGGTGTTGCTCGAGGAATGTTGCGACGGCCATGGCGTTGGATGCCTGGCGCTCGACGCGAAGGTGGAGCGTCTTCATGCCGCGCAACAGCAGGTAGGCCGCCATCGGGTGCAGCGTGGCGCCGTTGATCTCGCGGTAGCGGAACACCAGCTCCACCAGGTCGGCCCGTCCCGCCACCGCTCCTCCGAGTGCGTCGGCGTGCCCCCCGAGGAACTTGGTGGCGCTGTGCACCACCAGGTCGGCGCCGAGGGCCAACGGCTGCTGGTTGACGGGCGTGGCGAAGGTGTTGTCGACCACGGTGACGGCGTCGCGCTCGCGGCCTGCGGCGAGCAGCCGCGGCAGATCGATGATCTTCAGGGTCGGATTGGTCGGCGTTTCGAGGTACAGCAGGTCGCAGCCGCGGTCCATCGCCTGCTCGACGGCGTCGCCGTCAGTCGTGTCGACCAGCTCCACGTCGATGCCGATCCGCGGCAGGTGTTCGGTGAACAGCCGGCTCGTGCCGCCGTAGGTGTCCTTCACCGACACCACACGCTGGCCGGGCACCAGCAGGGCGTACAGCATGTTCGAGATCGCCGCCATGCCGGTCGAGGCGGAGGTGGCCGCCTCGGCGTGTTCGAGGACGCGCAGCTTCTCCTCGAACACCGCCACGGTCGGATTGGTGTTGCGCCCGTAGATGTGGCCCGGTGCCTCTCCCGTGGCCACGTCGTGCCACTCGTCGACGTCGTCGTAGCCGAAGCCCACGCTGTGCACCACCGGCACCTGTGTCGCGCGGTCGAGCAGATACCGCTCCTCGCCGGCCCACACGGCCAGCGTCTCGAGTGCATCGCCGTCTGTCGTCATGAGGGCCACGGTAGGGGAATGGGCCCTTGCCGATGGCATGCCGCACCCGGCTGGTGATGGCCAAGCCCGTCGGCGACAGTCGGTGGCGTGCTCTCCCCGCTCGTCAGTGGGAGAGTTCGCGCTCGGGGGACCCGAGCCCGGGGAAGCCTGCATAGGCGGGCAGAGCGGGTTGGCCCCCGAGATGGCAGTAGAGGACTCTGGAGCCGGCCGGGATCTCGCCGGAGCGGATCATTCCGATCAGCCCGGCCATCGACTTGCCCTCGTACACCGGGTCGGTGAGCATGCCCTCCGTCCGGGCGGCGAGATGGATCGCTTCCACGGTTCCGGCATCGGGAATTCCGTATGCAGGTCCCTCGTAGCCGGCCACCACGGTGATCTCGTCGTCGCGAAGCGGGCGGCCCAGCTCGATGCTGTCGGCGGTGCTGGTGGCGATGCGCGTCACCTGGTCCACGGTCTGCGCGAGTGTCCCGGATGCGTCGATGCCGACGACTCTGCGTCCGGGCCTGTCCGAGAGAGCGAAACCGGCGATCATGCCCGCGTGGCTCGAACCGGTCACCGTGCACACGACGATCGTGTCGAAGAACGTGTCGAGATCCGCTTCCTGGGATTCGACCTCGACGGCCCAGTTCGCGAAACCCAGTCCGCCGAGTGGATGATCCGACGCACCGGCGGGAATCGGGTACGGCTTGCCACCGGCCGCAACGACGGAATCGAGCGCCTGCCTCCAGCTGTCACGGACGCCGATGTCGAAGCCGGCCGGGTCGATGCGGACGTCGCCACCCATGATGCGGGTGAGCTGGATGTTGCCGACCTTGTCGTAGTTCATGTCGTTGTAGTCGACCCACCCCTCCTGCACGGTGACGGCATCGAGGCCGAGGTGGCGGGCAACGCCGGTGACCTGGCGAGTGTGGTTCGACTGGATGCCGCCGATCGACACCAAGGTGTCGCATCCCTGTGCGAGCGCGTCGGCAACCAGGTACTCGAGCTTGCGCACCTTGTTGCCGCCGAACGCGATGCCCGAGTTGCAGTCCTCCCGCTTGGCCCAGATCTCCACATCGCCACCGAGCGCCTCACTCAAGCGGGGCAACGGGTGAACCGGCGAGGGTCCGAACAACAGCGGTGTGCGGGGGAAGTCGGCGAGTTTCACCCGCGCACCATATCGAGCGGCCGGCGGTGCGATTCTGCCGGCCGGGGCGGGCTCACCTGCGGCGGGCGCCGCCCGGACGATGCGTCGGAACGTGGCGTGCCACTGCCAGGGGCGCAGTTCTCAGGAGGCGACGGCGCTGCGGCGGCGCATCAGGCGGGCGGGGAGCGGGATGCGATCGGCGAACTTCGTCGCGAGGGGACCCACGATCGCCGTGATGAGCACGTACCCGGCAGCCAGGGCCCCGAGTTGGGGCCCGTCGACCAGTTCCGAGCCCAGTGCTGCGATCACGATCGAGAACTCACCGCGGGCGATCAGCACCGTGCCGGCTCGGATCCGGCCCTTGGGTGCGGCGCCGACCCGCCCGGCGGCGTACCAGCCCGTGGCGATCTTGGTGAACGTCGTGACGACGACCAGCGCGAGCGCGGGCACGGCTGCTTCGAAGAGGTCGGCCGGGTCGATCTGGAACGAGAAGAAGAGGAAGAACGTGGCCGCGAAGAGGTCGCGCAGTGGTGAGATCAGTTCGCTGGCGCGTTCTTCGGCCCGACCCGACAGCGCCAGCCCGACCAGGAACGCACCGATCGCACCGGACACCTCGAACCGCTGGGCGATCCCCGCCACGAGCAGGGTGATGCCGAACACCATCAGCAAGAAGGCCTCGTCGCTCCCGCCGCCCACGAGATTGCTGAACGGCCGGCCGTACCGGAGCGCTGCCAGCAGGATCACGGTGACCGTCACGAGCGCGATCACCACGCTGGTGATCGTGGTGCCGATCGAGCCGCCGACGATCAGCGCCGCCACCACGGGCAGGTACACGGCCATCGCCAGGTCCTCGATCACCAGCAGGTTCAGCACCGCTGGTGTCTCGCGGAAGCCGAGTCGCCCCAGATCGGAGAGCACCTTGGAGACGACGCCCGACGAGCTGATCCAGGTGACCCCGCCGAGCAGCACGGCCGCCAGAGGTTCCCATCCGAGCAGGAATCCGAGCGCCACACCGGGGAGCGCGTTGAGCGTCATGTCGGCCACACCGGGAGCGAGACCCGTCTTGAGGCCGTCGCGGAGTTCGGCGTCGGAGTATTCGAGGCCGAGCGCGAACAGCAGCAGCAAGACGCCGATCTCGGCGGCGATCTCGAAGAACTCGAGAGTGACGTCGAGCTGGACGAGGCCGCCCTCGCCCATCGCCAGCCCGGCCATCAGGTAGAGCGGGATCGCGGTGAGACCGAAGCGGCCGGCCAGGCGCGACAGCAGCGCCAGCCCGAGGATGAGCGCGCCGATCTCGACGAACGCGAGTGCGGCGTCGGAGTCGCCCGCGGCGATCAGCATGCTGTCCTGGGATCCGAACCGTCGTCGTCCGCCGTGGCGGTCAGGCCCGGATCAGTTCGCGCATGGCGGCCAGGCCCTCGACGGTACCGACGGCGACGACCACGTCGCCGGCGAGGAGGCCGAACTCGGGTCCGGGGGCCGGGATGGACTTGCCGTCGCGGATGATCGCCACGATCGACGACCCGGTCTTCGTGCGGTACATGCCGTCGCCGATCGTCGCACCTGCCGCGACCGACGTGTCGGAGATCTCGATCCACTCGATGGCGAGCCCTTCGATCTGCTGCTGCACGGCGGCGACGGCCTCGGTCACCTGGCTGGCACCGAGCAGCTCCGACACCGTGCGGGTGTCGTTCGACGACAGGCTCACCCGGGACGAGCACGCGTCGGGATCATCGCCGTCGTACACCAGGATCTCCCGGCGACCGTCGTGGTGCACCAGCACACCGAGGTCGTATCCCGTCTCGGTGGTGAACTCGTGCCGTACCCCGACACCGGGCAACTTCGTCTCTCGCACCTCGGCCATGTCACCATTCTGGCAGTCGGGGGCGGGCGCGCCACCTAGTGCCCGGAGCACCAGGCTTGCCCCGGGACGACACCACTACTCTGCAGGCCATGAGCGAGCCGTCAGCCAGTGGGACACCCGTCGACGTCAAGCCCCGATCACGCGACGTCACCGACGGCATGCAGAAGGCGCCGTCACGGGCCATGCTGCGCGCCGTCGGCATGGGCGACGACGACTGGGACAAGCCGCAGGTGGCCATCGCGTCGTCGTGGAACGAGGTGACGCCCTGCAACATGACGCTGCGCAAGCTCGCCGAGCACGCCAAGGTCGGGGTGCGAGGGGCCGGTGGCTTCCCCATGGAGTTCGGCACCATCACCGTCAGCGACGGCATCTCGATGGGCCACGAGGGCATGCGCGCCTCGCTGGTGTCGCGGGAGGTCATCTGTGACTCGGTGGAGACGGTGATGCACGCCGAGCGGTTCGACGGGTTCGTCGGCCTGGCCGGCTGCGACAAGTCGATCCCCGGCATGTTGATGGCAGCGGCGCGGCTCGACCTGGCGAGTGTCTTCGTGTACAACGGCTCGACCATGCCGGGCGAGTACCACGGCACCGCACTCGACATCACCAGCGTGTTCGAAGCGGTCGGCGCCTGCGCTGCCGGCACCATCAGCGAGGACGAGCTGCACGCCATCGAGTCCCGCGCCTGCCCGGGCGAGGGCGCCTGCGGCGGCATGTTCACCGCCAACACGATGAGCTCCATCGCCGAGGCGATCGGCATGAGCCTGCCCGGCACGGCTTCGCCGCCGGCCATCGACGGCCGCCGCGAGGGCGACGCCGAGCGTGCCGGTGCCGCCGTGGTCGAGCAGTTGCGGCTCGGGATCACCCCGCGGCAGATCATGACCAAGCAGGCGTTCGAGAATGCGATCGCCGTCACCTCGGCGCTCGGTGGTTCGACCAACGCCGTGCTGCACCTGCTCGCGCTGGCCAACGAGGCCCGCGTCGAGCTCGACCTCGCCGACTTCAACCGCATCGCCGACCGGGTGCCGCACATCGCCGACATGAAGCCGGGCGGCAAGTTCCACATGAGTGACCTCGACCGGGTCGGTGGCGTGCCCGTGGTGATGAAGCTGCTGCTCGATGCCGGGCTGCTGCACGGTGACGTGCTCACCGTGACCGGCAAGACGATGGCCGAGAACCTGGCCGAGCTCGATCCTCCTGCCGCCGACGGCGTGGTGGTGCATCCGCTCGATGCGCCGATCCACGAGGCCGGTGGCATCAACGTGCTCACCGGATCACTGGCCCCGCAGGGTGCAGTGGTGAAGGTGGCGGGTCTGTCCGACGCGCAGATGCACTTCGAGGGGCCGGCGCGGGTGTTCGACGACGAGTCGGGCGCGATGGACGCCATCCTCGCCGGTGACATCCAGCCGGGCACCGTGATCGTCATTCGCTACGAGGGTCCGAAGGGCGGGCCCGGCATGCGCGAGATGCTGGCCATCACCGGCGCACTGAAGGGGGCGGGGCGCGGCTCGGACTGTGCGCTCATCACCGACGGCCGGTTCTCGGGCGGCACCTGGGGCTTCTGCATCGGCCATGTCGCCCCGGAGGCCACCGACGGCGGTCCGATCGCCTTCGTCCACGACGGCGACCCGATCCGCATCGACGTGCCGACCAAGTCGCTCGACCTGCTCGTCGACGACGCCGAGCTGGCCCGCCGTCGCGACGGCTGGGCACCGAACGCCCCGCGCTACACCACGGGAGTCCTCGGCAAGTACGCCCGCCTCGTGCAGGGCGCCGAGACCGGCGCCATCACCAACACCCTGTGACATCACGATCGGGGTCTGACCCCGATCGTGATGTCAGTCGACGAGGGACTGGTGGACCAGCCGGAGGAACTCGGTGCGGATCGGATGGGTGCTCGACGGGAGCAGCTGCGTGAGGAACACGGCCACGATGTCCTCGACCGGGTCGACCCAGAACGCCGTGCTCGCTGCGCCGCCCCACGCGAATTCGCCCGGTGACCGCATCACCTTGTTCGCTGCCGGATCGACCACCACCGAGAAGCCCAGCCCGAAGCCGATGCCGTCGTAGCTCGTCTCCGCGAACAGCGGCCGGCCGAACTGCTCGAGGTCGGCGCCGCCGGGAAGGTGGTTGGCCGTCATGTAGTCCACGGTGCGCGGGCCGAGCAGGCGGACCCCGTCGAGCTCGCCCTTGTTGAGCAGCATGTGCGCGAAGCGCAGGTAGTCGTGGGCCGTCCCCACCAGCCCGCCTCCTCCGCCGAGCATGGTGGGGCGACGGTCCATGCCGCGCCCGAGCGCCGGTGGGGCGGTCACGGCGGTGCCGTCGGCCGGATTCGGGATGTAGAGGGTGGCGAGCCGGTCGATGCGATCCTCGGGTGCCCAGAAGTCGGTGTCGACCATGCCGAGCGGATCGAGGATGCGTGTCCGGAAGAACTCGTCGAGCGGCATCCCGGAGATGACCTCCACGAGCCGGCCGAGCACGTCGGTGGAGACGCCGTAGAGCCACTCGGCGCCCGGTTGGAACGCCAGCGGCAGCTCGGCCCAACGGGCGCAGCACTCGGCGAGATCGGCTCCCTTCGGTACGCCCCACTCGAATCCGGCCTTGCGGTACAGGGCATCGGTGACGTGGCTGTTGTGGAAGCCGTAGGTGAGGCCGGAGGTGTGGGTGAGCAGATGCCAGACGCGGATCGGCTCGGTCTGGTTGTCGGTGACGGGCTTCACGAACGATCCGGAGCGGTACACCGGCGTGTCGGTGAACTCGGGGAGCCACCGGGTGATCGGGTCCTTCAGCTCGAAGGCCCCCTCCTCGTACAGCATCATCGCGGCCACCGACGTGACCGGCTTGGTCATCGAGAACAGACGCACGATCGTGTCGTCGGCGAACGGCGTGGAGCTCTCCCGGTCACGGTGGCCGCAGGTGGCGCTGTGGACGACCTTGCCGGCGCGGCTGACGGCGATCTGCCAACCAGCGAGCCGACCGTCGTCGACGTAGCGCTGGAAGTGGCGGTCGATCCGGGCGAGGCGGTCGGCGGACATTCCGACATCGGACGGATCGGTTTCGACGGTGACTCCGGGCATGCGACGAGCTTGCCTCACGACGAGCATCGTCGACGAGCCCGCGCCATCGGATCTACGGTCATGTTCCATGAGCGACATGCCGCCACCCGTCCCGTCGTCCGACCCCACGCCACCACCGCCACCCGGTGCGGCGCCGGGCGCCAGCCTGGGCGCGCCCGCACCCTCGACTCCTGCAGCGGGTGCGCCCGGCCCGCTGGGCAAGCCCCGGTCGCCGTGGCTGGTGCTGCTGCTGTCGATCGTCACGTTCGGGGTCTGGACGATCGTGTGGTCGTTCCAGAACGGTGACGAGATCAAGCGCCACACCAACACCGGCCTCGGCGGGGTCGCCTACCTGTTCATCACCCTGCTGCTCTCGCCGGTGACGATGTTCCTCATGGCGTCGGAGGTCGAGCAGATGTACCGGCGTGAGGGCAAGGAGCCCCCGATCACCACCATCTGGGGTCTGTGGTTCCTGCTGCCGCTGATCGGCAACCTGATCTGGTACTTCCGGATCCAGCGGTCGATCAACGACTACTGGGCCAGCCACGGTTCGACGGTGTCGCCCGGTCTCTGAGCGACATCGCCGCTGAGCGACATCGC
>Ga0102928_1001745_pt1 | contig 13320 bp, 9 predicted proteins | sample SalPonR1_B_D1_MG_FD_78504 | JGI IMG/M metagenome (GOLD analysis project Ga0102928, IMG submission 78504) | Salt pond soil microbial communities from South San Francisco under conditions of wetland restoration - Salt Pond MetaG R1_B_D1_MG | ecosystem: Environmental > Aquatic > Marine > Intertidal...
GTGGTCCCCGATGCGCTCAAGCGACTTGGCCACCAGAAGCGCATCAAGTACCCGCCGAACGTTGCGCGCGTCTTCCATCATGTAGGAGTAATACTGGCGGAAGATCGATTCGTAATCCTGGTCTACCTTTTTGTCCTGCTCAAGGATTTCAAGCGCCACTTCGGGCGCCATCCGGGTAAAGCCGTCGAGACTCTTGCGCAGCATTTCCAGCACCATGTGCCCCATGCGTTCGAGTTCACGGTAGTCGTTGCGCGGCCGATGATAGTCGGCCAGCGCGATCGCCCAGCGCGCGATCTTTTCGGCTTCGTCGCCGATTCGCTCCAGGTCGGAAATCGCCTTGATGATGGCAAACACCAGGCGCAGATCGCTTGCGGTCGGCTGACGCCTGGCAATGATCAGATTGCATTCCTCGTCCAGACGCTTCTCGATCCGATTGACCTGATCGTCGGCCTCGATGACCGTCACGGCCAGCTCGGTATCGCCGCTGACCACCGCCTGCACCGCGTTCTTGAGCATCTCCTCGACCATGCCGCCCATGGCCATCATCTTCTGTCGCAGGTTCTCCAGTTCCTGGTTGAACTGGTGCGAGATGTGCTGATCGAAATGTTCCATCGTGTTGCTCCGGGAAATCGTTATCCTGGGGGCGGCATCGGCGTCCGATTGTCTCTACGCGTCGCGGTCAGCCGTAGCGCCCGGTGATGTAATCCTCCGTCGCCTTGCGGCGCGGGTTGGTGAACAGTCTGGCGGTATCGTCGAACTCGATCATCTCACCCATGTACATGTATGCGGTGAAATCCGAGACGCGCGCAGCCTGCTGCATGTTGTGCGTGACGATCACGATCGTGTAGTCGTTTTTCAGTTCGGCGATCAGTTCTTCGACCTTGGCCGTGGAAATCGGATCCAGCGCCGAGCACGGCTCGTCGAGCAGAATCACTTCCGGCTCGATCGCGATTGCACGGGCAATCACCAGACGCTGCTGCTGGCCGCCTGAAAGGCCGAACGCATTGTCGTCCAGCCGGTCCTTGACTTCGTCCCAGAGCGCCGCTGCGCGCAAGGCTCGCTCGACCACCTCGGCCAGTTTGCGCTTGTCGTTCACGCCCTGCAAGCGCAGACCGTAGGCGACATTCTCGAAAATCGATTTCGGAAATGGATTCGGCTTCTGGAACACCATTCCGACGCGTCTGCGATGTTCGGCCACGTCGACATCCTTGGCGTAGATGTTCTTGCCGTCGATCAGGATTTCGCCGTCTATGCGGCAGATGTCGATCAGATCGTTCATCCGGTTGAAGCATCTCAAAAGGGTCGACTTCCCGCAGCCGCTGGGGCCGATGAAGGCCGTTACGCGATTGTGTGCGATCTTCAGGTTGACGCCCTTAAGCGCCTGATCGTTGCCGTAATAGAGGTCCAGGTCGCGCACCTCGATGCTGATCTTCTCGCGCGCGATCTCCAGCGGCTGGCGGTCGTCGTCGAAGATCCCGGAAGAAACAGTCGGGGCGGGCGTGGCTTGATCGTTCATGACAACATTTTCCATATCGGTGTGGCCTCAATCGCCTTCGGCGCGATATTTTTCGCGCAGACGATTGCGGATCGCAATTGCAGAAAGATTCAGAATGAGGATCAACAGCACCAGCGTCAGCGCCGTAGCGTATACCAGCGGTCTGGCCGCTTCAACGTTGGGACTCTGGAAGCCTACGTCATAAATGTGGAAGCCAAGGTGCATGATCTTGCGCTCCAGGTGCACGTAGGGAAACTCGCCGTCCACCGGCAGGCTGGGTGCCAGCTTCACGACACCTACCAGCATCAGCGGCGCGACTTCTCCGGCCGCGCGGGCCACAGCCAGGATCAGCCCGGTCATCATGGCCGGCGCCGACAGCGGCACCACCACCTTCCACAAAGTTTCCCACTTGGTCGCGCCCAGCGCCAGCGAACCTTCCCGAATCGTTCGGGGAATTCGCGCCAGGCCTTCCTCGGTGGAAACGATCACCACAGGCAGCGTCAGAAGCGCCAGCGTCAACGAGGCCCAGAACAGGCCGGGCGTGCCGAAGGTGGGCGCCGGCAAGCGCTCGGGGTAGAACAAATCATCGATGGTGCCTCCGAGCAGGTAGACGAAGAAGCCCAGGCCGAACACCCCGAAGACTATCGAGGGCACCCCGGCAAGGTTGTATACCGAAACCCGGATCAACTTCAGGATCACCCCCTGACGCGCGTATTCGCGCAGGTAGATCGCGGCCAGCACGCCGAACGGGGTGACCAGCACCGACATGATCAGCACCATGGTCACGGTGCCGAAAATGGCCGGGAAGATGCCGCCCTCGGTGTTGGCCTCACGCGGATAGCCTGACAGGAAATCGCCGATTCGATGGCCGTAGAAACCGATCTTTCCGAACAGCCCCATCGCGTTGTTGCGCGAAGCCATCACGATATTGTTGAGCTGAATGCGCACTTCGCGACCCGATGCGGTCTCGGCGATCAGTACGTCGCGCTCGCTCTGATCCATCAGCTCGCGCCGCTCGGCCTGTATGTCCTCGAACCTGCGATCCAACTCGGCCTGGCGAGCAGCGAAATCGGCTTCGGCCGCGGCCAGCTCTGCGCCCGAGATGCCCTGCAGCTCGAGGGCTTTGCGCTCCAGCCGCAGTTTCTCCATCGCGGAATTGATGCGCCCGATCTCGACCCGCTCCAGCGTCTGGATGCGCTGGTGCAGCTCGTTGGCGCGATCGATGGCCTGCTGCATCTCCGACCATAGCCCCTCGCCGCGTACCGCGATCTCGCCGGCGCGCTCCAGCGCCACGGCAAAACCATAGAAGTTGCCCCATTCGCGCCGCTCGATCCGAAGCGCATCGTCCGGGTAGCGCAATTCGCCCAGCGCCGAATCGAGGTACCAGACGAAGTCGCGGCCGGTCAGGTCGCGATTGCCCACTTTGATCAGATGACGCGTGACCAGCGTCTGGTCCGCCGGTATGTCCTGCCCGGATTCGCGAACGCGCTGCGCCGGCAATGTTTCCGAGCGCACCATGATGCCCAGGATGGAATCGCTTTCGCCCTCGGCCGTGGTCACGCTGGTGGCCATTATGGGTGCCGGCCAGAAATGACCGAATCCGCGCACGGCGATCAGCATCAGAAGCCCGACGACCATGATCAGCGAGATCGCCAGACCGCCGCCGATCATCCAGATCCACGGATCGCCCGATTTGAACCACTGGCGCATTGAAGTTCGATTGCTCATAAGCTGCTGTACCGATCGCGCAGGCGCTGGCGAACCACTTCGGCGATGGTGTTGACCAGGAAGGTGATTGCGAACAACACCAGACCGGCCAAAAAGAGAATGCGGAAATGCGTGGAATTGACCGCGGTCTCGGGCAATTCCACTGCGATATTGGCCGAAAGCGTGCGCATCCCCTCGAAAATGTTGAAGTTCACCACTGGACTGTTGCCGGTGGCCATCAGCACGATCATGGTTTCGCCCACGGCGCGACCGAAGCCGATCATCACGGCCGAGAAAATGCCCGGGCTGGCGGTCAGCAGCACCACGCGCGTGACTGTCTGCCAGGAGGTCGCGCCCAGCGCCAGCGAACCCTGGGTGAGGTGCCGCGGCACGGTGAATACCGCGTCCTCTGCAATCGAGAAGATCGTCGGAATCACCGCAAAACCCATCGCGATGCCCACGACCAGGGCATTGCGCTGATCGTAGGTGATGCCGATGTCGGTAAACCATTGACGCATCGAGCCTTCAAATAACCAGATCTCGATCAACGGCGATAACGATACCAGTGCCCAGACCACCAGCGCGATCACCGGCAGCAGGGCAATGGCTTCCCAGCCCGGCGGCACCGACGCGCGCACCGATTGCGGCAGGCGGCTGAATGCCCACGCGATGGCAAGGAACGAAAGCGGCAGTCCGATCAGCACCGTGAACACGGCCGGAATGTGGTTTTCCAGGAACGGCGCCAGCCACAGACCTGCCAGGAACCCGAGGATGACGGTCGGCAGCGCCTCCATCACCTCGATGGTGGGCTTGACGTAGCCTCGCAGCTTCGGCGCCATGAAATAGGCGGTGTAAATGGCGCCGGCGATCGCCAGCGGCATGGCGAATAGCATCGCGAACAGCGCCGCCTTCAGCGTTCCGACCGTCAGGGGAATCATCGAGTACTTGGGCTCGAAACTGTCGGCGCCGCTGGACGCCTGCCAGACGTAATCAGGATCCTGGCGTCCCTCGTACCAGACCTTTCCCCAGAGCGCCTTCAGGGACACCTCGGGATGCTGGTTCCAGACATCGAACCGCAGAATGCGGCCCGAGTCGTCTTCGGCGATTACCACGTCGTCGACCGGCGAAATGCCGACCGATCGAAGCGGCGTATCGCTGACCTGCTCCAGGTACAGCGTCCGCGCCGACGTGCCGTAGTGCAGCCCCAGGCCGCCGGCGTCGTCGACCACGGCGAAGCCCTTGCGCGTGTACTCGGGCTGAATCCGCGTAATGGCCCCGGGATGGCGGTCGAAGTCGCGCACGCGGGTCAACCTGAAAATGTTGTCGCCGGCCGCGGCCCGCTCGTCGCGCACCAGGAACCACTGGCTCAGGTTGCCGTGAGATGTGCCGACGATCATCGAGAATGTTCCGTTCAACATCTTGAGTTCGGTGACCCGCTCGCCTTCTTCGACTGCGCCGGCCTGGTCACGCAGCACCGCGGATGCGGGGTCTGAAATGTCCCAGTACAACAGCGTGCCGGCATCATCAACGCCGATCAGCGACCATAGATTGGCCGTGAGCTGGAGTTCCCTGACTTCTCCCGGCGGTTGCGGCAGCACCCAGCCGCGCCGCTCGATTTCGGTTTCGCCGGTCAGGAAAGATGTGGTCGTACGGAAGCGAACGAAAACCAGCCGGCCGTCCGCCGTGCGTGCGGCCATGCCGGTATCGCCGTCACGGGTCTTCTGCACGGCCAGAGCTTCGAGTGGCTGTCCCTGGTCGTCCACCCGCACCGGCGCGCGGCCAAGCGGAAATGCCGGCGCGGGTACCACGCTGCGCTCGCCGTCGCTGAATTCCAGCCGGGTTTCGTGATCGACCACAATTGCGGTGCCATCCGACAGGCCGTAAGCGACACGCCGACTGCGCGGCTCGCCGATAGCGATCGAATCAACGGTCACCCCCTCCGGCACATCCAGACGAAGCTCTTCGACGAGGCCACCGTCTTCGAGCGTGAAATAAGTCAGTCGGCCGTCACTGGAGTGACGCATGGCCAGCGTGTCGTAGCGTTCCAGGGCCAGCAGCGAGCGCTCACTGCCGGCATAACCGGGAGCCTGGAACTGGCCGGCCTGCTCGACCGAGGCGCCGCGCAGCAGTGGGGCGACCTCGCTGAACAGGTAGACGAAAATCAGCGCCAGCGCCACGACCACGCCGCCGCCGCCGGCGCGCACCATCCACTTGGCCGCCGAATCGGCCAGGTAGCGCCTCCGGCGCCGACGCGCCATCGCGTCGGCACTGGGCAGATAGCTTTGTTGCCCGGACGGCAGCCCGACCTTTTCTGCGGCAATCATCGGTTACTTTCCATCGATTCCAGATACGGGCTCATCTTCCGGGCAGTTTTGCGGGGCGCCTATATCCCGAGCTGATCGCGCATGCGCTGCGCCACGGGCGCGGGCAACGGAATATACCCGTCGCGCACGACCACTTCCTGACCCTGCTTCGAGAGTACCAGCCTGAAGAATTCACGCTCCAGCGGCGCGAGCGGCTGGTTGGGCTGCTTGTTGACGTACACATAAAGCAGCCTGGCGAGCGGATACGCACCGCTGGACGCGGTCTCGCCGGTCGGCGCGATGCACTCGCCGTTCTGCTCGCGCGACAGTGCAAGCGTCTTGATGCCCGACGTCAGGTAGCCGATGCCCGAGTAGCCGATGCCGTTCAACGACTCACTCACGCCCTGAACCACCGAGGCCGACCCCGGCTGCTCGTTGATGCCCGGCTTGAAATCGCCGCCGCAAAGTGCGTTGTCCTTGAAAAAACCGTAGGTGCCCGACACCGCGTTGCGGCTGTAAAGGGTGAAATCACGGTTGTCCCAGGCGCCTTCGAGCCCCAGGTCGCCCCAGCGATCGATGTTTTCAGCTGCGCCGCAGCGGCGGCCGACCGAGAAGATCGCATCGACCTCGGGAATCGAAATGCATTCCAGCGGATTGTCCTTGTTGACCATCACGACCAGCGCGTCGATGGAGGTGCCCACCGGCGTGGGCGGATAACCGTGACGATCCTCGAAGGCCTGCACTTCGCTGGACCGCATCATTCGGCTCATCGGGCCGAAGTTCGCGGTGCCCTCGGTCAGCGCCGGCGGCGCGGTAGATGAACCGGCGCCCTGGATCTGGATCTTGACGTTGGGGTAGAACTTGGCGAATTCTTCGGCCCACAGCGTCATCAGATTGTTGAGCGTATCCGACCCGATAGACGAAAGATTGCCGGAAACGCCGGAGACCGGCTCGTATTCGGGTAGGTTGGGATCGACCTCGGTCTGGGCTGCGACCGGAAGCGCGGTGCCGGCCAGCAGCAAGCCGGCGCAAATGTGCCTGAATTTCATCATGACTGGACTGGACCTTTCGGGTTCGAATGGAAACAGTAGCGGACCCGGGTTACGAATTAATGACGCCGGGACGGCAGCGTTTTAGCGTCTGCGATGATGTGACACAAATGTTACACCGCGATGACGATTTCTGCTTGAAGGCCCTGAATCATGCACCAGCCGACACCGGTCCGAGATTGCGCAATCGGGTGCCGGGAAACACGCAGCAGAATTCACTGCCCTCACCCGGCTCCGAATGTACCCGCAGGCGCGCCTCGTGGCGCTGCAACACGTGCTTGACGATCGCCAGCCCCAGCCCTGTACCGCCCCGCGAGCGGCTGCGCGAAGGATCCACGCGGTAAAACCGCTGCGTGATGAACGGCAGGTGCCTGGCGTCGATGCCTATGCCGTCGTCGGAAACACAGAAGCTGGCGCTGCCGGCCTGGTCACGGCGCCAGTGAATACGAATGCGTCCGCCCGGCTCGGTATACCTGACGGCGTTGAACACCAGGTTGGAGAACGCGCTGTAGAGCTCATTCTCGATGCCGGCCAGCCCAAGCGAATCATCCAGGTCGATCTCGATGGTACGATCCCCGGCCGCTTGTGCCAGCGCTTCGTTACGCACCCGGCGCACGAGTCCGGGTACGCCTACCGGCTGTTCGTCGGGTTCGCCCGGCGCGTCGGTTTCCAGCCGGGAAAGCTCCAGCAGGTCGTTGACCAGGGTGGTCATCCTGCCAGTCTGGGCCCGCATTTCGCCCAGCGGCGTCTTCCATACCTCGGGGATCGTCTCGTCGTCGGCCATGTTTTCGAGGTAACCGCCCAGCACCGTCAGCGGCGACCGGAGTTCGTGCGAGGCATTGGCGACGAAATCACGGCGCATGTTTTCCAGGCGCTGAAGCCGGGTGACGTCACGAATCAGCATCAGGTATTGCCCGCGGCCGTAGGGCACCAGGCGAATGGAAAGACGGCCGCCGAGATCCAGCGGCGAATCGACATCCACGGGCCGGCTGAAATCGCCGTCACGCATGAAGCGCTCGAACGCCGGGGCCCGGAGCAGACTGGTGACCGGCTGGCCGATATCGCGATTGCCGGCCAGCCCGAGCAGGCGCACCGCGGCGCTGTTGAACCAGGTGATGCGACGGTCGGCATCCAGCACGATGGTGCCATCCGGCATGGCCGCGGTCGACTCGCGAAACTCACGGATCACGCGCGCCAGCCGCTTCTTGCGCTTGGCGTAGCGCCGTTGCAGTCGGTAATAATGTTCGAACACCTCGCCCCAGACACCCCAGGACTGCGGCGGCTGCGACCGCCGGCCGTCGCGCAGCCACGATTCCAGCCGATGCATCTGGAGGGTGTGCCTGAGCCCCGCGGCCACAAGCGCAAGCGCGATCCACCAGGCCAACGCGCCGCCGAAGATCAGCCACAACAGGCCGGCCAGCGCAATCCAGAACGCCGCCAGCATGAATTCGGCCAGCCAGGCGGTTCGCATCATCCGGCAGTCTCCTCGCCCTGGGGCGAAAAGCGGTAGCCGGCGCCTCGCACGGTCTGGATGAAGCCCTCGCAGCCGAAAGGCGCCAGGCCCTTGCGCAGCCGCAGCACATGGACATCCACGGTGCGTTCCTCGACGTAGACACCGCCGCCCCAGACGTGATCGAGCATCTGCGACCGGCTGTACACGCGGTCCTGGTGGGTCATGAAGAATTTGAGCATGCGGTATTCGGTCGGCCCCAGCTCCACTGGCTGGTCGTCGACCATCACCCGGTGCGAGGCCAGGTTCAAAACCAGCTTTCCGGCGCTGACCTGATCGCTGCCCCCCTCGGGCGCCGCCCGGCGCAGAACGGCCCGAATCCGCGCCATCATTTCGCGCGCCGAGAAAGGCTTCGTGATGTAGTCGTCCACGCCGCTGTCGAGGCCACGCACCTTGTCGTCTTCGGCGCTGCGTGCGGTCAGCATGATGACCGGAATATCTGCGGTCAGTTCCTCGCGCCCGAGACTGCGCGCAAACTCGACGCCGCTGATGTCGGGCAGCATCCAGTCCAGCAGAATCAGATCCGGCATGCGATCGGTTACCTGAATACGGGCCTCCTGGCAGTCTCCGGCTTCGATGACCTCGAAACCGGATCGCCTGAGATTGAAACTGATCATGTCGCGAATGGCGGCATCGTCTTCGACCACCAGGATCGTCTTTTCCATTGGCTTGCTCACGCAGTTTCGGCCCCTGGAATTACAACAATGTCATATGACCAATCCATGACAGTCGGCCGCGGCATGGTCAGGTGGAAGTCTCGTAGGCTGTCTGCATGCGCGAGATTTCGGCGGCCAGCCTTTCACGCAGGAAATCCGGCGACAGCACCTCGGCATCGGCGCCGTAGCGAAGAATGTCCATGACCAATTCGCGGCTCGAGCCGAACGGCAGCGCAAGTCTGAGCGAGCCGTCGGTCTCGAATGAGGTCTGCTGCTGCGGATGCCAGTGTTCCTCGGCCGCCCAGCGCGCGGCCTCGGCCGAGAAACGGATTTCCGCGGTGTGCTCGGCCGGCCCGGAAAAAATCCCGTAGGCCTGGTCGAAATGTCCGTGGAGATCTCCGGCATCGATCTGCTCGCTGGCATCCTGCAGCGGCGTGGTCTCGGTGATCCGCTCCACGGCAAAGCTTCGTAGACCTTCGGCCTGATGACACCAGGCATCCAGATACCAGCGGTCGCGGTAAGACGTAAGCCGCTGCGGCGAGATCTCGCGCTCGCTGACCGCGTCGCGTCTTCGCCCGTGGTAGCGGATTCGGACCCGGCGTCCTGCGAACAGCGTGCGCAGTAAGTCTTCAAACAACCTTCCGGGCACGGGCCGGCCCGCGTCGTGCCGGATGTGCACGCGTTCCGGATGCGCCGAGAAATCGATACCCTCGGCGTCGATCAGTTGCGACATGCGCTGCTGGAGCTGGTCGAGTTCGTCCTGCAGCAGACCGGGCTGCACGTTGGTGAGAATCTGGCGCGCGGTCAGCAGCGCCTGCAGCTCTTCCGGGCTTATCCACATTCCAGGCAGCTCGAAATTGCCGGCCAGGCTGCGGTCGTAATAGTAGTGTCGGCTTTCCGGATCCTGCTCCAGCGGAGCGCCCAGCACGTCGCGCAGCTCCGCGATCAGCCGATAGAGGGTCGCCTGGCTGCAGCCGAGCTCTTCCATCAGGTGCTGCCGGGATACCGGGGTGCGCCGCTGGCGCAGGATGTCGTGCAGGTGATAGAGCTTCTCGCGCCGCGACATCGGAGCTCAGCCGGCCTTTTGCCGCCGCCGGCACCTGCCGCAGGTTCCGTAGACCTCCAGCACCTGGCGCGTGGGCGTGAAATCGGCGTCGCGGGCGAGCCGGGCCAGGTCATCGGACAACCGGTTTTCGGCCACTTCCCGCACCGCGCCGCAGTCCTCGCAGATCAGGAACTGGCCGTGGTGCTGGTGCTTGGGATGAAAGCAGCTTACGAAAGCATTGAGCGTTTCGAGCCGGTGAATGAAATGATGCTCCAGCAGAAACTCCAGCGCGCGATACACGGTAGGCGGGGCGGCGTTGGGCTGTTCCGATTTCAACTGGTCGAGCAGGTCGTAGGCCTTGACCGGCCCCTCGGCCTCCAATACCAGCTCCAGCACGCGGCGGCGCGTCGGCGTCAGGCGCAGCTGATCACGCGCGCAGCGTTGCTCGACCTCCTGGATGACGCGACCGGTTTGCATGGCCGACAGTTTACCGCAACGTTGCCGCTGCCCGACGCCTTCGCTGCGCGTCAGTTGCTTGCCGCAGCGCGCGCGGCGATGAACTCCAGCGCCTTGTCGATGCGCGCCAGAGTGCGCTCGCGACCGACCAGCCAAAGGGTCTGATCAATGGACGGCGATTGCCCGTGGCCCATCAGCGCCACGCGCAGCGGCTGGCCAAGCTTGCCCATACCGATATCCAGCAGCTCCGCCGTGGCATGCACGGCCTGGCCCAGCGCCTCCGGCGTCCAGTCCACGTCAACCAGACGCTCGCGCAACGCCTTCAACGGCTCGGCCGCAACGGGACGCAAATGCTTCTTGGCAGCGCCCGGCTCGAATTCGTCGAAATCGGCGTAGAACGGCCGGCTTTGCTCGACAATTTCGACCAGGGTTTCGCAGCGGTCGGCCTGCACGCGCACCAGGTCGGCCGCCGAAGGCCCCGCTGCCGGGTCGAGCCCGATGCGCCGCAGGTGCCAGTCCAGTTCCGGCGCCACGCGCTCGGCCGACGCGGTTCTCAGGTAATACTGATTGAGCCAGTTCAGCTTCTCGGTATCGAATCGCGAGGCCTTCCGGTTGACATCCTCGATGCGGAAAAGCTCGACCAGGTCCTCACGACTGAACTGCTCGCGATCGCCGTGCGACCACCCCAGCCGGGCCAGGTAATTGACCATTGCATCGGGCAGGTAGCCGAGCTCGCGCCAGGCCAGCACGCCGACCGCGCCGTGGCGCTTGGACAGCCGCGCACCATCGTCGCCCAAAATCATGGGCACGTGCGCGAATTCCGGGCACTTGGCGCCCAGCGCGCGGTACAGGTTGATCTGGCGCGGCGTATTGTTGATGTGATCGTCGCCGCGGATCACCAGGTTGATGCGCATGTCCAGGTCGTCGACAACCACGGCGAAGTTATAAGTGGGCGAACCGTCGGTGCGCTGGATCACCAGGTCGTCCAGCTCGCGGTTATCGAACTCGATCGGTCCGCGCACGCGATCCCGGAATGCCACGGCGCCGGTGTCGGGGTTGCGGAACCGGATGACCGGTTCGACGCCTTTCGGCGCCTCCTCCAGATGCCGGCAATGGCCGTCGTAGCGCGGTTTCTCGCCACGCGCCATGGCGTCCTCGCGCAGTTTCTCCAGCCGCTCGCGCGAGCAATAACAACGGTAGGCCTTGCCCTCGTCGAGCAGGCGCTCGATCGCGGCCTGGTAGAGCGGCATGCGCTCGCTCTGGTAGAAGGGTCCCTCGTCGGGGTCGAGCGCGAGCCATTCCAAGCCCTCCAGAATCGCCTGCACCGATTCGGGCGTGGAACGCTCGCGGTCCGTATCCTCGATCCGCAGAATGAACTGGCCGCCGCTGGAGCGCGCGGCCAACCAGCAAAACAATGCCGTCCGTGCTCCGCCGATGTGGAGAAAGCCGGTGGGGCTGGGGGCGAATCGGGTACGGATCGGGGTGGAATCTGGCATGCTCGGCATCTCCGCCCGCGGTCTCTCGACCGGGCGACCTGAAGGCTGGGAAACAGCGAGAAATTCTAGCAGATCACCGTGGACTTGCCCGACCACGCGAATGATGTATTGAGACCCCAACGTGTTCATAATAGCTTCGCATCTCGAGACCGGGTAACAGCATGGTGCACGGCACGGCTCACGCCGATCAGTGGCATGAAAATCCAGGCAACGTGCACCCGCGCCACCTGCGCGGGCGACCGCAGCTGCGGATTCTGCTGGCGCTTGCAGTCATCCTGATCGCCACATCCGGCCATCACCGCCTGACCGAGCTGGAAAGAATCCACGCACGCGGCAAGCTGGTAATGCTGACCATCAATGGCGCCACCACCTATTACCTCGGCCCCAACGGCGACGCCGGGTTCGAATACGATCTTGCGCAGCGCTTCGCCGATTACGTCGGCGTGCCGCTGGAAGTCCTCAGCCTGCCCTCGGTCGATGCGCTGTTGCCGACCCTGGCACGTCGCCAGGGCGATTTCGTCGCGGCCAATCTGTCACGCACCGCTGAACGACTTCACCAGGTTCGGTTCGGCCCGGTCTACGAATCGGTCAAGCCGGTGGTGGTCTACCGCCGCGGATCGCGCCGACCGCGAGAACTGGAAGATCTCACCGACGGCCGGCTGGCGATCATTGGCGGCACAACCTACGCGACGTTTCTCGAACCGCTACGAGAACGCTACGGTCTCGAATGGGAAACGCGCGACAACGCAAGCATCGAGGATCTGCTCGAAGCCGTCAGCGACGAGGAAATCGAATACACGATCGTCGATTCAAACATTCTGGATCTCAACCGGCGCTACTTTCCGGCCGTGCGGCCGGCGTTCGAGATCGACAACGAGCAATCCCTGGCCTGGGCCGCCCGGCTGGGCGACGACGATACGCTGGTACAGAAGATGCGCGAATTCTTCACCCTCCCCCGCACCGGGATCGCGCTGGCGCGGCTGCGCGAACGCTACTTCAGCCATGTCGAGGGCTACGAGCCGGTCGGCACCTTCACCTTCATGCAGCAGATGCGCCAGCGCCTGCCCGACGTAAGACCGTTGCTGGAGCAGGCCGAAGAAGTCACCGGCCTGGACTGGCGGCTGCTGGCCGCTGTCAGCTACCAGGAATCGCACTGGGACCCATCGGCGGTATCGCGCACCGGCGTGCGCGGCCTGATGATGCTGACCATTCCCACTGCGCGCCAACTCGGCATTGACGACCGCAACGACCCGCAGCAAAGCGCGCTGGGCGGTGCGCGTTATCTTCAATCCATGATCGACCGGCTGCCCGACCGCATCGACCAGCCCGATCGCTTGTGGCTGGCGCTGGCCGCCTACAACATCGGCCTCGGACATCTCGAAGACGCCCGAATCCTCACCGAAATCCAGGGCGGCAACCCCGACCGCTGGGTGGACGTGCGCGAACGCCTGCCCCTGCTGACCCAGAAGCGCTGGTTCTCGCAGACGAGATTCGGCTACGCGCGCGGCTACGAAGCCGCCAACTACGTCGAAAACATTCGCACGTTCTACGAGATCCTGGTCTGGATGGACGGCCGCGACCATCCGCTGCTGGCGCAGACGAA
>Ga0102928_1001746_pt1 | contig 13308 bp, 10 predicted proteins | sample SalPonR1_B_D1_MG_FD_78504 | JGI IMG/M metagenome (GOLD analysis project Ga0102928, IMG submission 78504) | Salt pond soil microbial communities from South San Francisco under conditions of wetland restoration - Salt Pond MetaG R1_B_D1_MG | ecosystem: Environmental > Aquatic > Marine > Intertidal...
AAGTGGATTAGTAGCTATGCGATTAAAGTCTTCTACAGCCCTATCCGCTTTCTGTTTTTCTGTCAAATATTTAAGACTGGGCTTAAAGCCTACTTTTTCTTCTTCGTGAAATTTTAAGTAAATATCATTTTCATGTACCTTATAATCTAAACCCAATAATTTATGACATAAATAGATGTCTTTGACTTGATCATGCTGCACCTCAAAAAATAGATTCAGGTGTGGGAAATCTTTTTTATAGAAACTGTAAGCCTCGCATCCCTTATTACATTCACCACATGTCCCTGTCAGCACTTCGTTAAAACTATCCAGCCCTTTTGCTTTATGTGATTTTAGCTTGTTTTCTAAGGCGTTTAAAAAGGTTTCTTTAGGTACGTCCATATAAGAGTTTTTATCGTCTAAAATGTTGTATAGCGCAACAAAGTCTAGGCTTTTTATGGCGTTGATTACGGTTTGGAGATGGTTCATGGGTTAATTTGGATCAATTTTAATAACTCTAGTCTATATATTTTTATCTTTTTTATAGCTAATGAAAAAATAGGTCAATTTTTTCAATGTTTTTTTCGTTATTAATTTTAAAACCACAATAATTTTGGCGTATATCTATGATGAAATAATATGAACTAATCTCAAAACAAAGTTGAAGCGCTATTTTGTTTTTATAAATGAACCGGTATACAAGATTACCAACACAATAATCACAATGATAGTTATACTCTTCAATTTTATCAAACGACTTAATATGACAATACATCTCAGAATTCATAGTTGTTTTAAATAACTCTACGAATCTTGATTTTAGTGTTTCCTTGTAGTCATGAGTGGCAACAGTTTCAAGGAGTGATTCTAATTTTTTAAAATTTAGTGATTTTATGGCGTTGGCAATTTTTGGTAAGGTTTCTTTTCTCTTTTTTATTTCCTCTTGCTCTTTCTCAAATCCTTCGCTTTCTTTTTTTCCTAAATCACTTTCAGGCCAAATTTCCCAATATAAATCTATAAATTCGGTTGTATACTTAAAGTCTTTTTTATAAAGATATTCCCATTTAGCATCACCATTAAAATCTCGTAAAAAAAGCTTCAACTCATCATTGACATAATTCTCAAAATAAGGTTGCATTAAAAAATCAAAGTAATATATATGCCAGATTAGATTATACTTTACAACCCAATTTTGTGTTTTGTTATGATCGTGTTTAACCCTGTCATATTCCTCTAAAGTTCTTTTCATTTTAGGCTCAAACCTTCTGAATAGGGATAACCAATCCATATACCAGAAATTGTCGATAAAAATCATCTCATGATTGTAATCCTTTCTTCTTAGGCTATGTTTATAGCTCTTATCAACAACATTAAAATCATACTCATCAATAAGTTTCAGATATAATTTATCGTATTTCAATAACCACCATTCTAACTTCGCTATGGAATAAAACCCATTATCTGATAATTCATATAAATCCTGAAGAGCTTCTGTAGCTGTGTGGTTGTTATCACTCATTATGTATTATTTTAAAAAGGAAAATCATCATCTTCGTCTTTCTCTAAATCTATATCCTCATTAAATTGTGGTGGAACTTCTAACGGATTAGATTCCTTTTGATCATTTATTTTTTCTATCCTCCAACCGACAATGGAGTTAAAGTATTTGGTAACACCTTCCGGATTTATCCATTCTTTGCCTCTGATGTTAATGGCTATTTTGACCTGATCTCCTGTGTTATAGTTGTCCAATATTGCAATTTTATCTTGTAAAAATTCAATGGCAACGTGTTGTGGATATTTGTCGTCTGTGGTTAATATTACATTACGCTTTTTGAAATCGCTTTTAAAGGTTTGGGTGTCTTCTATTTTTCTAATTGTGCCTGTGAGTTCCATTTGTTTTGTGTTATTATTAATTTACAGCACAAAGATGAGTATGAAGTGTGCAGTGTATTTGCGTATTAAAAATATTATTCTCTAAGTATAATATGTCGTATATCCCAGGCCTTTACGTTTGTGTACCATTTACCTTTATATTCTTTACTTTCAATATTTACTCTTAGTTCCAATAAGTTGCCTATTTCTAATGCACTTTTGAATTTATCAATATTATCTCCGTAGATAGAAACACAAACTTGTTTTGGATATTTATCTTCTGTTTCTACAATGATGTCTTGTTTTATCCATTCACCATGAGTTCCTGTTCCGGATTCTAGGGGTAATATTTTAATGAGTTTTGCTGTGAATTTCATTTATTTATTTTTTAGTAGAATTAATTGTAACCATACTAAACATTAATTTGTATGGATTTCAAAACACTTCCATCCCCATTCCTCTTTCTTTTTGTTATAGGATAAAATAGCTTTACAAGAAACTTCCTCATTGTTCTTTAGTTGATGTTTTTTTACCGTATTAGGATCTATAAAAACATCATTAAGGAAAGCAAAACCGTAATCTGAAATGATTTCTATTTGGCCGTTTGACGTCTTGATAGCTTTGCAATTTTCGTTTTCTTCGTCTGCTTTTTTTAATGTAAGTACTCTATAAAATCCTTCATTGCCGACTGGCTTAAGCCTTACTTTTAATACATCTCCAATATCAGGTTTAATATTAAAGCTCTCATAATTAAAGAAACCATGATTGTCTTTGTTCTTTACAAAATTTAGTATTTTTTTGTCTGTATTCACAAATTCTATAGCAATAACTTGTTCGGGAATATCATTAAATAAAATTTCTTCTGCATGGCTCTTATGCTTTTTGTAAAATGCATCATTATTATCTTTTGACTTGGAATTTGTAAACCAATCGCTATCTTTCCAGTCTATGATTTGATTAGGAATCCGCCATCCTTTTATGGTTCTTGTTTCAACGACTTTTTCAATTTCAACCCTCGCTTCTTCATACAACTTATTTTCAAAAAGAATTTTAGCAAACCCTTGTCTGGTTTTTACTAAAAAATCTTCAGGTGTATTTAAACTTAAGGCTTTACAATAACATGAAATTGTCAAATTAGTGTCACCTTCAAATATTTCTGCCATCAATTCCCATACCCAAAATTCATTTTTTTTCTTTTTAGCAAAAGGTAAAAAAGAGGAGAGTGCATTTTCACCTTCATCTGTTGCTAATAGTAATTTGGCCATGTAATAAGCTGGATATTGGTATTCAGGATGCTTTTCGATTGTAACTTTTAATTTTGGCAGAAAAGCTTCAATTCTGTCTTTATCAATTTTATTTTCTGTTCTGTTTTCATTTATAAAATCTCCATCTAATAGCTTTTTAGAGTAAGCAATATATGCTTGTTCTGCTATTGCCATGATGCTTTTTCCGTTGTATTCTTCCTTACTGTAATCTTCTGCTTGAAAGTTTTTAAAACCCCACCAATCTGCAAAATTTAAATAGTTGGACCTGTTTTGGTAAGCCTTGTGAAAAGCTTTGTAAATAAACGTGTAGGATGAAGATGGTTTTGTAAAATGAAAAGATTTTATAGTTTCAAAAACCTCATTTAATTTATCGTATTCAATATGTTCTGATTTACTCAGTTGAAATACAATAGAGCCTATTTGCCAGGCTGAATTGTCGAAAACCATGTTTTCATCATCAGGTAAATTGAGTTCCTTTAGACTAATTAAATTGTTTTTAAAACCTTCATAATCTAAAGGCTTGCTGTATTTTTTTAAGAATTCGTAATATACCCATGATGCAGCCCTTTTGTTCCAGATATTATCCGAATCTTTTTCTAAAGCATCTAAAGCCATTATCTTAGCCTCTTCAAGATGGCCAGTAGTTCTTAGGTTATTAATATCAGAAAATGTTGACATAACTATACTTTTTCTCCTTTTAATATTTTTGATACCTCAACTAATACGTCGTCTTCTTGACCTAAAGTTGACTTTAAGACTGCTGTTGAATAAAACCCTTTTTTCTTAAAGGAAAATTCAACATAAGCGCATTCTGCACTTGTTAATATGAAGTATCTATCAGACCATTGAAGTTGTGATAAATTAAGAATTGGAATTTCTAATTCTTCTAAAATGGACGAAAAATACTCATGCATATCTTTTTGAAAATCGAATTTATACTCAAACCTTATGCTTTCCGGAATAATAGATTTTATTAAAATATCAGAAACTATTAATTTAAAATCCTCATCAGAAAAGCTAATCCAATTTGTCTTGCTGAAACCATTTTTATTGTACCAAAGCACAACTGAAGCTTCCTTATTATTCTTTTCAAAATACACTTTTAATTGATGTTGAGCTTTCGAAAATTTTACTTCGAGCTCATTTGCTAAACAAATTTCTTCAAGCTTATTTTTCCTATACTCTATAAAAGATGCATTATTGCCTGGCAAAAAATAGTGATCTTTTGGTATTTTACTTATGAATTTAATCGAGTCGTTTACTGTAAATTCTGAAAGGGCATTGAAGGATTGCGCACCAATAGTAAAAATAGTTTTGTTACTTCTTGTGATAGCAGTATAAATCCATCTATAAAATTCTAATGTATTCTTTCCCATAAACACATTAAAATCTATAAAGACTTTTCTCCACTCGCCACCTTGTGCTTTATGACATGTTATAGCATAACCGTATTTGGCTTGGACTGCATTGAAATAGATATCTGTTCTTAAGGCTTTTTTAAAATCTTCAGTTTTTGGTTTAATACCTTTGTCACGCATTCTATTTTTAAAATCAACATAAATAGCCCTTTGATCGTAAGGGTGAATTTTGCCACTTTGTTCTAATAAAAAGTAATCTAATATTGTTGTTTGTATTTGATGTTCTATCCCTTTAATATCCTTAACACTCAAGATTACTTTCCTAAACGATAGTTTTCTATGTATGGTTTTTCCTCCTTTAATTTTAAAAATGACTTGAGGTGAATATACAATTTCTCCTACCTCAACTACTTTAGCAAACATGCCATTGTAGAGCTCTACCTGGTAATTATAATTGTTTTTGGTTATAATTAATTTATCCTTTACTCTAATAATACCAGCATCATTTCCATACCTTAAATTCCGGATAATTTTGTTGTATTCAAGTGCTAATTTGTTACTGTGAGTTATTACAATTGAATTGTCTATCCCAATATTTGCAGCAGCTTTTAAAAAGGTATTATTGAAGTTATCTTCTTTACACTCCAAAATATCTTTTTGGTTTGGATTTACATTAAGTTTATTGAACTCTTTTGCATCAATTTGTTTTCTAATTGAAGTTGCAGTTTTTAAGATGCCACTATCCTGTTGTTGGCGTACCACTTCACTTAAGGTAAACTCTTCTACTTTTAAAGCATATTTTTCCTTTAGATAACTTACGCTTAAAGCTGGCGAAAAATTCATCCCTACAGGTGGCAATTGTGCATTATCGCCTACAAAAATTATTTTTCTATTGTTATCTCCATTAAAGTTGGTATAATTGAATAAATCTTGAAGCAAATACCCCGAACCAAAAATAAAGAACTCATCATCACTGAAAACATCACTTAGCATTGAAGCTTCGTCAACCAAGGTTACATGATTACTGCTATTTTGGTTTAAGTTTAATTTTAGGTTGATATAAAAAGAAGTGTCATTTTCCTTATCTTCTATTTCGTCATAATTATAAATAGCTCTATGAATAGTTGTAGCCTCTCTTTTAGTTTTGTTTGAAATAACCATTGCAGCTCTACCAGTAGGTGCCATGAGGTCACAAGTTTGTTTTTTACTTCTTAAGTATTTAGCTATTCCATTTAGTAAGGTTGTTTTTCCTGTACCTGCATAGCCTTTAAGTAAAAATATGTTCGCATCACTCTTAAAAAAAGTCTCTATCTTAACTAATGCCTGGCGTTGGTCTTCTGTTAGCGTTAAGTCTTTAAAGTGATTGAAAATTGACATTGTTTATTTTCTTTTATGCAAAGATGAGATTCAAGTGTGCAGTGGATTTGCGTTACTTTAGATTTAAGATTAATTTTTCAATTACATTAAATATGTCAATCACATCTTCTTTACTTATAGTAGCAATCCTTCGGTTATTTATTAAATCGGGATGATTAAAACTATTCCTAAGCTCAACAATTTTTACAGGATTAATGTTTATAATATTTGCATAGTCAACTAAATTATAAAACTTTTGACCATATGCAATTCTTCTTTCCTTAGATAGATAATCGTCTGTAGTTTTTATTTGTTTTTGCTTATCAAAGAATTTAAGTTTTCGGTTGGCTGTTCTAAACTTAAATGCAAACTTATTACCTGTAACTAAAGGTTTGTCTTCATCAATAAATTGTTTTGATGCAGCTTCAAGAATCAGAAAATAGTAAAGAAATGATGAATCGAATGAGAAATTTCCTGTTTTTAATTTGAATGATTCAAAAGCCAAATCAAGAAAAGTAGTTAATGCACCAACAAAATCCTTGTCAAGTAACTTTTTCTTTTTTAAATCGTTTAGATTTAATTTACATTTTTGGCTTCTTTCAAATATATCCTTTAAATATGCTTTATCAAAACAATTTTGAACATCATTTTTAAAATTTTCATATTGTCTATTTGTTTCGCTGATTGAATAGTTAAATTCGGGAGACTCTTTTATGTAAAATGATGTTGCTCCTCTTTCTAATGCAGCATTTATATTCCAAATTTTATTTGATGCTGTTGAAACGATTATCTGGTATCCCTCGTTTTCATTTAAGAATTCATCAATCAATTTATAACCGGAAAAATTCTTTGGTGAAATCATTTCATTATCAATATCTTCTTTTTCAGGGTTCAACCTAAGGTCAATAATTACTAAATCCCAATCTTTTCCAATATGAGAGCGGCATTCAGTAAGAAAACCTTCAAAATCATGGAATAGCTTTGTTTCGCTGTTTTTGTATTTTTTACTATCAACATACACAAAGTTATTCCCTACATCTTTAAAAATATTTTTCATCAAATCACCCCAACCCTCATCAGCTTGATCATCAATAAAAAGAATTTTCTTGTTATTACAAATAATTGGTTTGAGGTCAATAGGTTTCTCTTGTGTAAATGCATTGTTATAACAAATAAGATATTTTGAGTATAATGATTTAAGACGATTCGAAATTGCGTCATTTTTAATTATTTTATCGCTCAATCCCGTAACTTGTGAAAGTTTAAAGCAACCCCATGCATTCGTATTGCTATGTGTTCTGCCTTCCTTTGGTAAGATTTTAATTCTATTTAAGATTTGATTTTTATAATCTTTAATTAGGCAAGGTTCTGCAATTGAAACAGTTTTTGTTATTTCTTCAAAATCAAATGACGATAGATAAATTCCTTTTGTAAATAAAAGGTTTTGAGGATTATTATCAGTGTCAAAATTATTTTTGCCAAGAATATTTTCTGCACTAAAATCTGATAATAATATTATAGGAGTCAATCTTTGGGATAAAGTTAGCTCATAGTTTAAGCGAATATGTAATGCTATATTTAATCCTTCAGTATTAATGGGGTTATCAGTTGGAATCGAAATTGGGATAACTAATTTTTTTACAGTTTCATCCTTAAATAATTGTGTTGTCCAATCGTGACAACCACTCTCATTTTCAAAAGTTGGTATAGAAATAATTCTGTTCTCAGAGAATCCCAATTGTTTAGTAAGTTCTTTGAGAAATTGAGTATAATCAGACAAAATAAATACTTCTTTCATAGTTATATATTTTTATTAATTTCCTGAATAATTTCATTTTTTGAAAGTTGAGAATCAAGCCATCTTTCAATTGTTTTAGTTGAATCTTGCCTTGGGTTTAGAATATTCAATCCTTTTTTTATGGCAGAATTATTTTTAAATTCTTGAATATTAACGATTCTAATTTGTATAAGCATATTTTGAATTAATGTTAGCCTTTCTTTCTCCTGAAAATTATTCCCCCAAAATAAGATTTTAGGCTCTAAAATGTTATTTGCTATTTGGTAATCAAGCAGAGCTTTTAGATTTGTATAAAACAAATCTTTGTCAATTTTTTTAGTTTTATAATTTGTCTCTAGACCTCTACTAAATTCAATCCTTTGGACTGATGACTGGTCTATATTATTCAATAATGATTCACGGTATTTTATATTGTCTTCTTTGTTTAGCGCTGACCCAACATTATTATAAAGCTGCAAAGTTTTATGGTTGCAGAAAACATGACAGTCTGGTAATAATTTTAAAATTTGAGAAATATCAGTTGTTTTTACAATAGAAAAAATTTTACAAATCATTTGATATCGTTCCTCTTTAAGATATTCAACATCGTGAAATTTATGTCTATCGATAAAAGTATCGTCAATAATAATCACCATAATTAATAAAATTTTAAAATGTGTGAGAATCCTTCAACAACTTCTGCTTCTAAATCAATTGATTGATTCTTTTCTATTATTTCTTTATAATCTCTGTAGTTGTCTGTTAGGAATAATTTCTTTTTTATTCCATTAGGAAATTTAGCATTTATTTCATAATTGCAAAGACCCCATAAATTGTTCTGTATTGTTTTTAAGTCACCTTTTGCAAATGAAGGATCATTCGATTTTTTTGTAGCTTCTGAATTTATATGAGTAATAGTAATAATTTTAAAATCGCCTCCTTCTAATGTTTTGTTGTTATACCCAATCTTGATTTCAAAACAAAAATTTTTCTCCGCTCTGTCCTTGATAGTAGAAATAATATGAAATATTGCTTGTTGAAACATATCAACATCTGTGTAGAATTCAGCTAGATTTAATTCCTTATCATTCATGTTTATAATAAAGTTATCTTTTGATTCTCCTAATGCTAATTTTATAGCTTCATCAATAATCTCAGTTAGATTACCAGCTCTTACTTCTATTGTTTCCTTAAAAGGAACTATCATTTCATTATTCCATTTTGCATCTAATCCGGGATGAATATTAATTTTATTCTTGTACCATTTAATAAATGATTTTTCAGACCAGCCTTTTTCAGGATAAATTTTGTCCTTACCTTTTCTAATATACCACTTCGGATTTTCTGAAAAAGCAAATTCTTCAATACGTGTAAGTAGGGCAATAGGTGTGTTTTTATATTCTTGCTTAGCTCCTTCAAATTCTTGTTTACATAATTCTATAAATCTATGATAATCTCGCTTTCCATCATTAAATTTGTGTGTCAAGTATTTTAGTCCTTCACTATTATTAAATAAAGACAAGAAGTTTTTTGTTTCCTTAGGTTTATGAAGTTTCCTTTGATAACCTTTTTCTTTCTGTTTTAATTCTTCACCTCCAGATAGCATCTCTTCAATTCTTGAAAGCCTCTCAATAATCTCAATTTCAATAATTCCTGCTTTTTCAAATTCATTACCAATAAGTTTAATTAGCCTCTCCTTTGTTTTGTTATCAACCTTTTTCTTTATGCTATAATCTAGAATATCTGTAATAAATTTACTTTTAAAGTTTATGATTGTATTTATACTTTGAATAGATTTTTTCATTCCTAGCTTATTTATTGTGTCTAAAAATTCCATTGCCTTACTTATACCTTCTTCTTCCCAAATATCTAATAATTGATTCATTGGATTGGTAATACTAGTCAATATATCAAACCTCTCTTTCAACTTTTGATAAGTTGAATCCTCAGCACCCTTCACCATTTTCAAAAATTCAAGTTTGCCATCAATTACACTTTCGAGTTTTGAATCTGTTTTTTTAACATGACCTTTATCAGCCTTGTAATCTTTTCTGAAAATTAGCTTTGCTTTCTCATACCCATATTTTTCCCAATAATACAACCACATGCGGAGTTGCTTCACATATCTTCTATGAACATTTACCTTATCATTTACAATTAGGCCAGTAACTTCCTGTCGGTGTCCTGCTTTTTGTAAACGGGTCTTCTTTGGATTGATCATCAGTTTTTGGTCTTCTTCAATGATTCGTTTCAATTCTTTATTAAATGCTTCATCGGTGTAAATATTATGTGGTGATGAAAAAGTAATATCATCTGCGTATCTTGTGTAAGTAATTCCAAAGCGGTTTGCTAGCCCATTAAGTCTTCGGTCAAGCTTTTTACACAACACATTTGTTAGTGTTGGCGATGTTGGACTTCCTTGTGGTAATACAGTTTTAATAACTCCATCAATTTCAAATGGATGGGTACTTACAGAAGCCAAAAGAAATGCCAGTGGTTCTTTGTCTTTATCTAAATTAAAGAAATCATACCAAATTGCCATTTTGACACGATTTCTGTCAAAAGAATGAAAGAAGTCTTTTAAATCTAAATTCAAAACATAGTGATGTCCAACATGTTTTTTGGCATTGTCCACAATAGATTTATTTAAAACAAATCCGGTTGCAGCCTCGTGTGGTTCATAAACACATTGCAAAACAAAGTTAAGTGCACGAAGAATTGATTTCAATCCTTTTACCGGAGCATTGATAGTGCGTTCAGCTCCAGATTTCTTTTTGATTGTAAAAGTGCTGTATCTAGTTTTGCATATATTGGGATTGGCGTAGTAAGTGAGTGACTTCAATTGAACGGGCTTACACTTCTTGCCATAAAGCAAAATCTTAGCTTCACTTAATAGTTTCACTAAGTCTTCTTTGGTTTGCAGGTTCGCAAATCCTTTTCTTATGTGGTCGATATGTTTTTGTTCAATATTCATTTCTATGTTTAATAATACTTTGAAAAACCCGCCTGATACTCTTTGTGTATGAATGTCTCAATACTTAAATTGAAACTCAAAACCTATATATCACTTAAAATATATCTATAATAAATCATATTAATAATAATGAAATTAAAAATATAACTGTTAAATATACCTCTGTAACATTCAACCCAACCAGAGGTTGGGTAAAGATGCCGATCATTTCTCGACAAAAAGCCGAGACAGCACCCACAATTCAATATCTTGTGGCAGGTATTTCAAAGAACAGTGCAAATATATACATGTGTTATGCAGTGTATTTGCATATTAAATTTTATTGTCCTAATCAGTTAAAATGACTTCTTAATTATACATCTTACATCCTGATTAAACAACACTGCAAAAATACTCATGATCTATGCAGTCTATCTGCATACTAATAATTATCTTTCATTACATTGATTATAGTTTTGACTTCTTCTCTTACATGCTCTGGCTGAATTACAATTACATCCGCTCCAAAAGACAAGATGAGTTGGTATAATTCACGGTTTGGGATGACTTCAACCATAATACTCGTGCCACTTTCATCTGCTTTATAAAGCTTTTGAGAACCATGAAGCGGTTTAGTCAATACATAATTAATCCGATGTTCACTAAACTTTAAAACGATTTCTTCTACTTGACCATCTTCTGGTTTTGTGACGCCAATAATATCATCAAAATAATCTATCCAATTAATATCCAAAGATTCAAAAGATTCTGATAGCTCTTCTATGTGTACAATTCTGTCCAAAGGAAAATTGTATATAGATTCAACTTCCGGATTATAAGCAAATAAAAACCATCGGTTATTGAATTGTTTTAAATGCTGAGGATGTACAACAAAAACTTCTTCGGGCTTGTTATAGGGTTGGTAGGTGAGTTGGATCTGTTTTTGTTTGATGATCAAATTGAATAAAATGCCTATGTATTCTTTACCCTTTAAGTAGGTGTTTTCTTGGTAGCTCATGATGCTGTTCTCACCTTCGGCTACCAAGTCAAAAGCCTGTTGCATTCTGGGAATCAATTCTTCTAACCACGAAAACTCTTCGCGATGTTTATACCTTGAAAGTATCGCCAAAGTCGTTTGTAACTGATCTGTATTATTGACATTTAAAGCGTGGTTGGCAATGCTAAAACTCTTGTCTTTATAACGAAAGGCTTTTTTTCTGCCTTTTTTTAAACCGCTTTCAAACTCGATTTCCCAACCTTCAGCAGACTTCATATGTTCAATATCATATTGGAGCTGTCGGAGTTGTATTCCATCTGTACCCATGTCATGTAAGACTGCATTGACTTCTTCTAAAAGATCTTCATAAAGATACAGTCTCGAAAAGTTACTAAAACACTTATCTAAAACATTATATCGTATCTGGGCGTGGCGATTGGTGGGCATAAAATTTTTAAAGTATGAATTTAAGCATAATTAAATTTATAGCCTTTATTATAAGTCTGTATCTCTCAGAAAGCTAATAAGGGTCATATTTTTATTGTGCTTAAACATAAATTTATCCGAGTCAACAGGTCAAAATCAGTTCGAAAATTAAAGTTCTAAAATGCTCACTCCCAAAACCGATTCACCCAAAGTCCACAGTCCAGTTGTCGTGTATGAATGCTTTCAAATTCTGCTAAGTCTTCTTCCGACAGGTTTTCTTGAATCCGCATAAACAATTCCCGTTCTTCAAAACGGATATGGGATTTGAGTGTTTTATAAAGTAGGGTGATGTTGTCGTAGGATTGCGGTGCATGTTGAATTAATTTTTGAATGTGTTTGTGCTCATCCAAGGCTTTTTTTATAAGGCTGTTTTCCAAACCGTATTTTGGAAAGAGATGTGTTTCTTCAAGCTTAAAATGAATACTTAAATGTGATGTCCAATACCAATCGATATAAGATGCCATCTCTTTAATATCTGCTTTTTTGGTAACACCTTTCTGCAACCTCAACACAAACACTAAACTATCGTGATGCTCCCGACTCAGGTTTTGAAGGGCTTTATGGCGTTTTAAAGGTGGGTTGTCCATCGTGTTAATAAGGTAAATTCGAACAAAGATATCCTTTTAAAGGATTGAAGCCACGAAAACACTAATCATTTATTCGTGCATTAGTGGCTAAATAGTTTAGATTTTCAAAGATCATCAGAAAAAACAATTTAGTTTAATCATATCTAAGTTTAAACTATATATCTTGATCAAGTCATAACCTGATAACCAACTGTATTTCAGGATAGAATATTAAAAACACCAATAATATCAAGTCTTTTCAAAGCTTAAGCCACTTTCCAAAAGCTGAAAAAGACTTAAAATTTTATTTATATTTAGTCCAAATAAGTCTTGTTATTTAGATTCATTCCATATATTTGCCGAAAAATCTTAAAAATTTTATGAAAATGAATACTGCAAGAAGTGTAAAATCTGTTTTAGTTCTTGGTTTACTGAGTTTTGGTGTTTTGTCTTGTTCCGATGATGACAATGATATGGTGACTTTAAATGTTCCTGACACCTATCAATCTGCAAATTATGATAGTAATGTTGCCACCGAAGATCAAGTCGTAGGTGAATTAGGCACAATGACTGCTGAGGTGAATAACGCTGAAGCGAATGCGCCAAACGCCGGAATCAGTTCAATCAGCTATCCTGCTACATTGGCGTCAATCACGGAGCCAAACTATAAAGGTTTAATTGAAGGCTGGTTACCGG
>Ga0102928_1001750_pt1 | contig 13295 bp, 10 predicted proteins | sample SalPonR1_B_D1_MG_FD_78504 | JGI IMG/M metagenome (GOLD analysis project Ga0102928, IMG submission 78504) | Salt pond soil microbial communities from South San Francisco under conditions of wetland restoration - Salt Pond MetaG R1_B_D1_MG | ecosystem: Environmental > Aquatic > Marine > Intertidal...
AAGCTGGCGCGCGAGGGCGTCAGCGTGGAGACCGAGAACGACACCGAGGTCGCCGCCGCCTATCTGACCTGGAAGATGCAGGAGGGGCACAGCCTGGGCGAGGCGCTGGAATCGGGGTTGGAGGATCTGGACGGGTTTTACACCTTTGTCGTGGGCACCAAGGACGGGTTCGGCGTGGTGCGAGACCCGATCGCCTGCAAGCCCGCGGTGATGGCCGAGACCGATCAATATGTCGCCTTTGGCAGTGAATACCGCGCGCTGGTCAACCTGCCGGGCATCGAGGATGCCCGCGTCTGGGAGCCCGAACCCGCAACCGTCTATTTCTGGAAGCACTGACATGCAGAGATTCGATCTGGAAGCCAACGGCCTGCGCGCCCTGAACGAGACGCTTCAGGCGCAGGAGCCGCAGACCAACGAGACCGCCTGGGAGGTGGTCAATCCGCGCGGCAGCCACGCCATTGCGGTGGGGCTCGATGCGCCGCTCGATGTGACGGTGCGGGGCTCGACGGGCTATTACTGCGCGGGGATGAACCAGCAGGCGACGGTGCGCATCAAGGGCAGCGCCGGGCCGGGTGTGGCCGAGAACATGATGAGCGGCACGGTGGTCGTGGATGGCGATGCCAGCCAGTATGCCGGGGCGACCGGGCATGGCGGGCTTTTGGTGATCAAGGGCAATGCCAGTTCGCGCTGCGGGATATCGATGAAGGGGATTGATATCGTGGTGGCGGGCAATGTCGGGCACATGTCGGCCTTCATGGCGCAGAAGGGCAACCTTGTGGTCTGCGGCGATGCGGGCGACGCGCTGGGGGATTCGATCTACGAGGCGCGGCTGTTCGTGCGCGGCGAGGTGAAGAGCCTGGGCGCGGATTGCGAGGAACGGGAGATGCGCGAAGAGCATCTGGAAATCCTGCGCGACCTGCTGGACCGGGCCGGGATCGACGCGCGCCCCGAGGAATTCAGGCGCTATGGTTCGGCGCGCAAGCTTTATAATTTCGACATCGACAACGCCTATTGAGGACAACAGACATGGCCAAGGACGACCAACATGCGCCGCGCACCATGCCGCTTCAGTCGGCGACCTTCTCGCCCGAGGTGAATGCCGAGATCCGCCGCGCGGCGGCGACCGGCATCTACGACATCCGGGGCGGCGGCGCCAAGCGGCGGGTGCCGCATTTCGATGACCTGCTGTTTCTGGGCGCCTCGATGAGCCGCTATCCGCTGGAGGGCTACCGCGAGCGTTGCGACACCAATGTCGTGCTGGGCACGCGCCATGCCAAGAAGCCGATCGAGCTGGACATCCCGATCACCATCGCGGGCATGAGTTTCGGCGCGCTGAGCGCGCAGGCCAAGGAGGCGCTGGGGCGCGGCGCCAGCGCGGCGGGCACATCGACCACCACCGGCGATGGCGGCATGACCCCCGAGGAGCGCGGCCAGTCAAAGACGCTGGTCTATCAATACCTGCCGTCGCGTTATGGCATGAACCCGGTCGACCTGCGCAAGGCCGATGCGATCGAGGTCGTCGTGGGGCAGGGCGCCAAGCCTGGGGGCGGCGGCATGTTGCTGGGGCAGAAAATCTCGGACCGGGTGGCCGAGATGCGTGACCTGCCCAAGGGGATCGACCAGCGCAGCGCCTGCCGGCATCCCGACTGGACCGGGCCGGATGACCTTGAGATCAAGATCCTCGAGCTGCGCGAGATCACCAACTGGGAAAAGCCGATCTACGTCAAGGTGGGCGGCGCGCGGCCCTATTTCGACACCACGCTGGCGGTCAAGGCGGGGGCGGATGTGGTCGTTCTGGACGGGATGCAAGGCGGCACGGCGGCAACGCAGGACGTGTTCATCGAGCATGTCGGCCAGCCGACGCTGGCCTGTATCCGCGATGCGGTGCGCGCGCTGCAGGATCAGAACATGCACCGCGAGGTGCAGCTGATCGTCTCGGGCGGCATCCGCACCGGGGCGGATGTGGCCAAGGCGCTGGCGCTTGGCGCGGATGCGGTCAGCATCGGCACCGCGGCGATGGTGGCGATGGGCGACAACGACCCGCGTTTCGAGGAGGAATACCAGAAGCTCGGCAGCACCGCAGGCGCTTACGACGACTGGCATGAGGGGCGCGACCCCGCCGGAATCAGCACCCAGGACCCGGAACTGGCCGCGCGCCTTGACCCCGTCGAGGCTGGGCGGCGCTTGCGCAATTACCTCAAGGTGATGACACTCGAGGCGCAGACGCTGGCGCGGGCCTGTGGCAAGAACCATGTGCAGCATCTGGAGCCCGAGGACCTCGTGGCGCTGACGCTCGAGGCCGCGGCGATGGCGCAGGTGCCGCTGGCGGGCACGAGCTGGTGGCCGGGCAAGCCCGGAACGGGCTTCTGACCCGCGCATGAATGAATGAAGGAAAAAAGGGGGGCGGGCCAACCGCCCCCTTGAGTGCCAACAGGGAAAAGGAAAAAAGGACCATGACGACAGATCTGGCCGCCTATGCCGCCGAGCGCGGCGTGAAATATTTCATGATCTCGTTCACCGACCTCTTCGGAGGGCAGCGCGCCAAGCTGGTGCCCGCGCAGGCGATTGCCGACATGCAGGCGGATGGTGCGGGTTTCGCCGGTTTCGCCACCTGGCTCGACATGACCCCGGCGCATCCCGACATGCTGGCGGTGCCCGATCCCCAGAGCGTGATCCAGTTGCCGTGGAATCCCGAAGTGGCCTGGGTCGCCGCCAACCCGGTGATGGAGGGCGAGGATGTCGCGCAGGCGCCGCGTAACGTGCTGCGCCGCCTGATCGAGGAAGCGGCGGGCGAGGGGCTGCATGTCAAGACCGGGGTCGAGGCCGAATATTTCCTGCTGACTCCGGATGGCAATGCGCTGAGCGATCCTTATGACACCGCCGAGAAGCCCTGCTACGACCAGCAGGCGGTGATGCGCCGCTATGACGTGGTGCGCGAGATCTGCGACTACATGCTGGAGCTGGGCTGGGGCCCCTACCAGAACGACCACGAGGACGCCAATGGCCAGTTCGAGATGAACTGGGAATTCGACGATGTGCTGGTCACCGCCGACCGGCATTCATTCTTCAAGTTCATGACCAAGTCGATCGCCGAGAAACACGGCTTTCGCGCCACCTTCATGCCCAAGCCCATCGAGGGGCTGACCGGCAATGGCGCGCATTTGCATATCTCGGTCTGGGATGCACCGGGAGCGGATTCGAAGGTCAATGTCTTCGCCGATGACGACATGGAACTGGGCCTGTCCGAGAAGGGGCGCAATTTCCTTGGCGGGATCATGAAACACGCGACCGCGATGGCGGCGATCACCAACCCGACCGTCAACAGCTACAAGCGCATCAATGCGCCGCGCACCAGTTCGGGGGCCACTTGGGCGCCCAATACGGTGACATGGACCTCCAACAACCGCACCCATATGGTGCGCGTGCCGGGGCCGGGGCGCTTTGAGCTGCGCCTGCCCGATGGCGCGGCCAACCCTTATCTGTTGCAGGCGGTCACCCTTGCCGCGGGTCTGGACGGTGTGCGCACCAAGGCCGATCCCGGCAAGCGCTACGAGATCGACATGTATGCCGAAGGTCACAAGGTGCGCGGCGCGCCCAAGCTGCCGCTCAACATGCTCGACGCGATCCGGGCCTATGACCGCAACAAGGTTCTCAAGGCGGCCATGGGCGCAGAATTCTCGCAGGCCTTCATCAAGATGAAGACGCGGGAATGGAACTCCTTCGTGTCCCATTTCAGCCGCTGGGAAAAGGAAAACACGCTCGATATCTGAGCCTCTCCCCGCCCGGAGGGTCGCGCCGTTGTCGGGCGGGGCCTCCGGCGGGAGTATTTCAAGCAAGATGAAGCCGGGGCGTTCTGCTCTTCATCTGGCTGAAAATACCTCGGGGGTTTGGGGGCAGCGCCCCCAATCCGTGTTCGCGCGGCGGGCGCCTCAGTTCATCATCTGGGTGACGCTTTCGCCGAATGACGAGGGTGTGGGCACGATCGTCACGCCCGATTCCTTGAGGATTTCGACCTTTTCCTGCGCCGATTCACCGAAGGCCGAGACGATGGCGCCGGCATGGCCCATGCGTCGCCCCTTGGGCGCCGAAAGCCCGGCCACATAGGCGGCGACGGGTTTGGTCATCGCGCTCTGGATATAGGCCGCCGCTTCGGCCTCTTGCGGGCCGCCGATCTCGCCGACCATGACAACGGCGTCGGTGTCGGGGTCGGATTCGAAAAGCTCGAGAATGTCGCGGAAGCTGGAGCCGTTGATCGGATCGCCGCCGATGCCGATGGAGGAGGACACGCCGATCCCCCTGGCCTTCAACTGGCTGGCGGCCTCATAGCCCAGCGTGCCCGAACGCCCGACGATGCCGATACGCCCGGGCATGTAGATATGGGGCGGCATGAGCCCGGCAAAGGCCTGGCCGGGCGTGATGATGCCCGCGCAATTGGGGCCGATCAGGCGCATCCGGCGATCCGACTTGTAGCGGCGCATGTAGCGTTTCACCCGGATCATGTCGGCGGCGGGGATGCCGTCGGCGATGCACACGCAGGTCTTGATGCCCGCATCGGCCGCTTCCATGATGGAGTCGGCGGCGAAGGGGGGTGGCACGAAGCTGACCACCAGTTCGGCGCCGGTTTCGGCGACTGCGCCCTTGACGGTGTTGAAGACCGGCAGGCCCATATGCGTGGTGCCGCCCTTGCCCGGCGTCACCCCGCCCACGACATTGGTGCCGTGATCCATCATGTCCTGCGTGTGAAAGCTGCCGATGCGGCCGGTCAGGCCGGTGACCAGCACCTTGGTGTCGTTATCGATGAGAATGGCCATCACGAAGCCTCCTTGTATCTGGCGTCTTTCCATTGGGCGACGACCGTGTCGGCGGCCTCGGACAGGGTGTCGGCGGTGATCACCGCAAGGCCGCTTTCGGCCAGCAGTTTGCGCCCTTCATCGACATTGGTGCCCGAGAGGCGCACCACGACGGGAAGGTCCAGATCCAGCTCCTTGACGGCGCGCACGACGCCTTCGGCGATCCAGTCGCAGCGGTTGATGCCGGCGAAGATGTTCACCAGGATCGCCTCGACCTTGGGATCGTTGAGCACGGCCTGAAAGGACATCAGCACCCGTTCGGGGCTGGCGCCGCCGCCCACATCCAGGAAATTGGCCGGGTCGCCGCCCGCCATCTTGATCATGTCGAGCGTGGCCATCGCCAGCCCGGCGCCGTTGACGATGCAGCCGATCTCGCCCTCGAGCCCGATATAGCTGAGGCCGCGATCCTCGGCGAAGGTTTCGCGCGGGTCTTCCTGGCTCTTGTCGCGCAGTTCCGAGATTTCGGGGCGGCGATAGAGCGCGTTGTCGTCAAAGCTGATCTTGGCATCGAGGGCGACGATCTCGCCCGAGCGGGTCACGACCATCGGGTTGACCTCGACCATGTTGGCATCCATGTCGCTCATCAGCGCGTAACAGCCCATGATGGTCTTGGCCGCCTGGGCGATGAGCGGCGGCTCGAGCCCCAGAGAAAAGGCGATTTCGCGCGCCTGGAAAGCCTGCATGCCCACTGCCGGGTCGACCACCGAGCGGATGATCGACTCGGGTTCATTGGCGGAGATTTCCTCGATCTCCATGCCGCCCTGGGCGGAGGCCACGACCACGACGCGTTCCAGTTTGCGATCCATCACGAAGCCGAGATAGATTTCCTGGGCGATGGCGGTGGCCTCTTCGACATAGAGGCGGCTGACCAGTTTGCCCTGAGGGCCGGTCTGGTGGGTCACGAGCTTGCGCCCGAGCATCCAGGCGGCGGCGTCGCAGACTACTTCCTCGGAGGCGCAGATGCGCACGCCGCCCGCCTTGCCACGCGCGCCGGAATGGATCTGAGCCTTGACGACCCATCTGTCACCCGAAAGTTCGCTGGCGCGGTAGACGGCCTGTTCGGGGCTGTAGGCGATGCCGCCGCGCGGTACCTGCACGCCGAAACGCTTGAGCAGGTCCTTGGCCTGGTATTCGTGGATATCCATGATGCTTTCCCTTTCCTAGCCGTGCTGCGCCGCGATGGCGTCGTCCACGGCGATGACGTTGTTGGCCATGCGCTCGGAGGCGGCGTCGATCATCTTGCCGTCGAGGCTGGCGGCGCCGCGGCCTTCGGCGGCGGCTTTTTTCAGCTCCTCGAGGATGGCGCGGGCACGGGTCACTTCGGCCTCGGGGGGCGAGAACACCTCATTGGCCAGCGCGATCTGGCTGGGGTGGATGGCCCATTTGCCCTCGATCCCCAGAGCGGCGGCGCGTTTGGCCGAAAGGACATAGCCGTCGGGGTCCGAGAAATCGCCGAACGGGCCGTCGATGGCGCGCAAACCGTAGGCGCGGCAGGCGACGGTCATGCGCGAGAGGGCGAAATGCCACTGATCGCCGGGATAGTCGGGATTGAGCCCACCGATCACCACGGTGCGCGCGCGGTTGGAGGCGGCGTAATCGGCGACGCCGAAATGCAGCGCCTCAAGGCGGCCCGGCGCAGCGGCGATGGCTTCGACATTGGCCATGCCGAGCGCGGTTTCGATCAGCGCCTCGAGGCCGATGCGGTGGGGCAGGGCGCAGGCGGTCTCGATCTGGGACACCATCGTTTCGACCATGTAGAGATCGCCCGGCACGCCCACTTTGGGGACGAGGATCGTGTCGACATGCTGACCGGCCTGTTCCAGGATCTCGACCACGTCGCGATACATGTAATGGGTGTCGAGCCCGTTGATGCGGATCGAGATGGTCTTGCCGCGGGCCTTCCAGTCGATATCGTTGAGCGCCTGAATGATATTGGCGCGGGCCTTGATCTTGTCGGGGGGCGCGACCGCGTCCTCGAGGTCGAAAAAGATGTAGTCGGCGGGGCTGTCGGCGGCTTTCTCGATCATCGAGGGGTTGGAGCCGGGCACGGCCAGTTCCGAACGCTGGAGGCGCTGTTTCTTCAGGGGGTGCAGGGTGTAGCTCATGTCAGGGTCCTTTGATGTGGCGCGTTCAGGCGGCTTGCGAGGCGGGCTGTTCGATCCCCTCGGGAGTGGAAAGGCGGTAGCATTCCTGCGCCGCGGCCACGCCGGAGCCGGGTTCGATCACGGCGCCCGCGTCGCGCAGCGCCATTTCCGCCGCCGAGATCGCCCCGCAGAGCATCACCGGGTTGAGCGAACCCAGATGACCGATGCGAAAGGCGCGCCCGGCAAGGATGTTGAGGCCCGAGCCAAGCGAGGTCTGGTATTTGTAATAGGCTGTCGAGATCACGTCGCGCGCATCGATGCCCGTGGGCGTGTAGATCGCCGAGACGGTATCTGAATACCATTGCGGGTCGTCGGCCACGAGGCGGCAGCCCTGCCAGGCGGCAACCGCCTTGCGCACGCCGCGCGCCAGGCGGGTGTGGCGTGCCCAGACGTTTTCCATGCCCGCGCCGAGCAGGAGATCGAGTGACGAGCGAAGCCCGCGCAAAAGCTGGGTGGCCGGTGTATAGGGGAAATAGCCGGTGTCGTTGAGCGCGATCATGTCGGCGAAGCTGAAATAGCAGCGCGCCATCGTGGCCTGATCATGGGCGGCCAGCGCCTTGTCGGAGACCCCGAGAAAGCCAAGCCCCGCGGGCAGCATGAAGCCTTTTTGCGACCCCGCGACGGCGAGGTCGACGCCCCAGGCGTCCATTTCGAATTCGATCGAACCGATTGAGCTCACGCCATCGACGAAAAGCAGGGCGGGGTGGTCCGCGTCATCAAGCGCGCGCCGGATACCGGCGATATCCGAGGTCACGCCGGTCGCGGTTTCGTTATGGGTGCAGAAAACGGCCTTGATCTGGTGGTCGCGGTCGTCGCGAAGGCGGGCGGCGTAGTCCTCGAGCGGGACGCCCTTGCCCCATTCGACATCGCACAGGTCCACCTCGAGTCCGAGGCGGCGCGCCATGTCCGCCCAGAGCAGTGAGAACTGACCGAAACGCGACATCAAAACCCGGTCGCCGGGATTGAGTGTGTTCGAGATTGCCGCCTCCCAGGCGCCCGTGCCCGATGAGGGAAAGACGAAGACACGGCCATTGCGCATCCGGTAGACCTGTTTCAGGTCCTCGAGCAGGCCCGAGACGAAAGCGCCGAAATCGGGGGCGCGCATGTCTTCCATCGGGATGTTCATGGCCTGGCGCACGGGTTCGGGCACATTGGTGGGGCCGGGAATGAAAAGATGTTGGTAACCGTTCATGATCTTCCTCCGAAATCAGGGTCACGCCCTTTATCGGCCAGTGGGCGGCGGCTGCGAAACGCCCGAAGGAATGGTCATCAAGGCCAGCGGCGCGGGCCTGCCAACGAATGGGTAGGGTGGCCCCACCCGTTCGAGTGAAATAGTGAAACGGAATACGCCAGTATGCGCCGGTATGCTGATTTTTCCTTTAAAATCATCGGTTTCAGGCGATCATATGTCGCAATTCAGAGCATGGCGCGAAGCATTTACTGGTGTAAGCTTGTGCCATGGAGGAGAGCCAACCCATCTTGGGAACGCCCGCGCATGGCGCGGCGTCCGATGTGCCGCAGGTGATCGTTGCCGACAGGCAGGCGATCGTGTGTCAGGGCATCGGCTCGCTTGTCGCGCAGATTCCGGAAGTGGCGTTGGGCGCCTTCGCCACCGACAAGGCCAGCCTCAAGAAGCTGTTGTCGGGCGCGCGCGGCCAGTCGATCCTGATCCTTGGCGTGCGGCTGGCGGATGGCGACCTGACGCAGGTTCTGGAGATGGTGCGCAAGGATCACCCGGACGTCATGGTGGTGGTCATCGCCGAGGATACCGAGTTCGCCTTTATCCGCATGGCGGTGAAGGAGGGCGCGAATTCGGTCTGCATGATGAGCCAGATCCTGACCAGCCTGCCGAGGATCCTGGGCAAGCTGGTCGAGGGGCATGCGATCATGCCCACCGAGATCCTGCGGCGGCTGACCTCGGACAATGCCGATGCGTTGTCGCGGCGCGAGCATGAAATCCTGGCGCTGCTGGTGGACGGGCTGACGAATTTCCAGATCTCGGCCCGGCTGGGGTTGAGCGAGAACACGGTGAAATATTACCTCAAGGCGATCTATCAGAAGCTGGACGTGAATTCGCGCGGCGCGGCGATCGCCAAATACGTCGCCGGGAATTACTGAGCGGCGCGCGCTGCGCGCGAGGGGCGCTCAATAGAAGCGGCGGTAGTCCGCCGCATAGAGGTCCTTGATCCAGTCGCGAATGTCACCGTCAAGCATTTCGGCGGTGATGTGGTCGGTTTCGGGCGCGTCGCTGATGATGGTATCGATCAGACCCTTGGGCCGGTTAGGCGGCGCGGGAATGAACTTGTTGTGGTGGCCGAAATCGACCGTGATCGCGCCGCCCGAGCGCTTTTTCAACCACGCGGCCAGCGGTGCGAGGCCGTGTTCGAGGTGAAACACGGTGCAGCCTTCCGGCACGAGCCGGTCGGCGGGCAGGAAATGGTTGTCGAACCGGTTTTCGAAATGGTTTCCCGAGCTTTCCAGCCGGTCGAGGAATCTGCGCAGGCTCTGACGGTGGGGGATGTGATCGAGATTGCGGTTGAAGTTGAACGCGCTGAGAAAGCGGTCGACGGGATCGCGCATGCAGGCGAAGCTGTGGTCAAAGAAACCGGGGGCGAAGAGCCGTGCCAGCACGTCGCGCGGCACATGCTGGGGCGAGGACCTGTTCCAGTCCGGCACGTCGGGACCGCGCCAATCGGCATCAAGAAACGACAGTGTCAGCCCGGCATCCTGCAGGCCGTGCTCGATGGTCGAGCCCCCGCTTTTGGGAACATGCGCAAAGAAATAAATATCTCCGTCGTGGCGGAAAAGCGGCATTGTCTGGCTCGTGCTTGAGTTGGAATGTTTGGACCGGTGCGCTTAAACATATCTGAACAGAACCGTTTGTATCGGAGTGTTTGTAGTCGGCAAGGCACGTATTGCGCAAATCGTTTTGCGGCGCCGCAAGGCCTTGTGGGGCGCCATGAGCGGAACCTTGCCCCGCGTGGCCGTTCCTGCGATGAAAGGTGTCGTCCGGCGCGGAGTGAGCAATTTGACGCGGGTTGAAGATTCGGTTCGGGTTGACTTGCCGCGAGGGCCACGAATTTTTATGTAGGGGAGGCAGCGGCAGCGCGCGTGACGATGCGCACCGTTGCGAGACCGACAGGGGCGGGGGAATTGCATGTGGCTCATGTGGCGATTCCGCTTGAAGAACGCGCGAAGAGTGTTTGAAACGGAGCGGATATGAGCGACGGCGGAAGTCTTTTACCTATTATTGCGCTGCTACCCTTTCTGGGCGCGCTGGTTCCGGGGCTGATGATCCGCGCGGGGCGCACGGCCTGTGCCAGCTTCACGGCCGTGCCGACGCTGGCCGCGCTGGTGATGCTGGGCACGCTGGCGCCGGCGGTGTTGCGCGGCGAGGTGTTGCAGGCCGAGATCGTGTGGTTGCCGCAGCTGGGCCTGACCGCGAGTTTCTTTCTCGACGGGCTGGGGTTGCTGTTTGCGGGTATGATTCTGGGCGTGGGGCTGCTGATCACGCTTTATGCGCGCTTCTACCTGTCGGGCGATGATCCGATGGGGCAGTTCTATACCTATCTGCTGCTGTTTCAGGGCGCGATGCTGGGGATCGTGATTTCCGATAATATCCTGCTGTTGCTGATCTTCTGGGAGCTGACCAGCCTGTCCTCGTTCCTGTTGATCGGCTATTGGAAGCATCTGCCCGAGGGGCGTCAGGGCGCGCGCATGGCGCTGGCGGTGACCGGGGCCGGGGGGCTTGCGATGATCGCGGGGATGCTGATCCTCGGCGATATCGCGGGCAGCTACAACCTGACCGACATCCTGGCGCAGGGCGAGGCGATCCGCGCCTCGGAATGGTATCTGCCGGCGCTGATCCTGATCCTGCTGGGCGCGTTCACCAAGTCGGCGCAGTTCCCGTTCCATTTCTGGCTGCCCCATGCGATGGCGGCGCCGACGCCGGTTTCGGCCTATCTGCATTCGGCCACGATGGTGAAGGCGGGCGTGTTCCTGATGGCACGGATGTGGCCGGTGCTTTCGGGCACTGACGCCTGGTTCTATATCGTGTCCATCACCGGCCTTGTGACCATGGTTCTGGGCGCGCTGATCGCGCTCTTCAAGGATGATCTCAAGGCATTGCTGGCATTTTCGACGGTCAGTCACCTGGGCTTGCTGACCATGTTGCTGGGCTTTGGCACCAAGGCGGCGGCGGTGGCGGCGGTGTTTCACGTCATCAATCACCTGACCTTCAAGGCGGCGCTGTTCATGACCGCCGGGATCGTCGATCACGAGACCCATACCCGCGACATCAAGCGGCTTGGGGGCCTGGCCAAGTTCATGCCGGTGACGGCGCTGATCGGCACGCTGGCGGCGCTGTCGATGGCGGGGATTCCGTTTTTCAACGGCTTCCTGTCCAAGGAGCTGATGCTGGAAGAGGCCGCGCATACCGGCTGGTTCGGCAATCCCTGGATCGTGCCGGTGCTGGCCACTGTGGGCGCGCTTTTGTCGGTGGCCTATTCGCTGCGCTTCATCTTTCATGTCTTCGCCGGGCCGGCGCGCGACGACTACCCCGCGCATCCGCATGACCCGCCTTTCGGCATGTGGGCCGCGCCCGCCTTTCTGACGGTGCTGGTGATGGTGATCGGGATCATGCCGCACCTGGCCGAGCCGCTGGTGGCGGCGGCCGCGAGCGCCGTGACCGGCGACGAGTTGAAGCCCTATCTCAAGATCTGGCACGGGGTCACCCCGGCGCTGATCATGTCGATCATCGCGGTTCTGGGCGGTGCTGTCCTGCTGGCGCTGCACCGGCCGCTGGACCGGCTGTGGATCGCCGCGCCGCGGCCCGAGGCGAAAACCATTTTCGACGGGCTGGTCGGGGGTATCGCGGCGTTGTCGCGCGCGCTGGCCGAGGGGCTGCATAGTGGCGCGATCAGCCGTTACCTAGCGATCTTCATCGCCGCCACGGTCCTGTTGGGATACGCAGCCTTTTCGGGCGGCGAGATGCGCCCGCCCACCCGCGAGATACTGCCGGTTCCGCCGGTGGTGGCAGTCGGCTGGCTGCTTTTGGTCGGGGCGACGATCCTGGTGGTGCTGCATCACCGCAACCGGTTCCGTGCGCTGGTGCTGATCGGGGTGATCGGCCTGATGATCTCGGTCGGGTTCGTTTACCTTTCAGCGCCCGATCTGGCGCTGACGCAGATCTCGGTCGAGACGGTGACGATCATGCTGTTGCTGCTGGCGCTTTATTTCATGCCCAAGGAAAGCCCCAGGGAAAGCGGTGCGGGCCTGCGCCTGCGCGACGGAACGATCGCGCTGGTCGCGGGGGGCGCTGTCGCGGCGCTGGCCATGGCTTTCCTGACACGCGATTTCAGCCCGATTTCGGATTTCCATCTGGCCAATGCCTACAAGGGCGGTGGCGGCACCAATGTGGTCAACGTGATCCTGGTGGATTTCCGGGGCTATGACACCTATGGCGAGATCATCGTGCTGGGGATCGCCGGGCTGACGATCTATGCGCTGATGGAGGCGCTGCTGGATGGGCCGGCGGGGCGCCGTCTGCGGGCGCGCCCGGTGCCGCCCGACCGCTCGCGCGACCGCCACCCGCTGATGATGGTGGTGGCGACCCGCGCGATGATGCCGATCGCGGTGATGGTCGGGGTCTACATGTTCCTGCGCGGCCATAACGAGCCGGGGGGCGGTTTCGTGGCCGGGCTGGTCATCTCGATTGCGCTGCTGATGCAATACATGGCGTCGGGTTTCGCCTGGACGCAGAGCCGACAGCGGATCGAATACCATGTGATGATCGGCTGGGGCGTGTTGATCGCGGGCCTGACCGGCGCGGGTGCATGGCTGGCGGGCAAGCCTTTCCTGACCAGCGCCTTTGGCTATATTCACTGGCCGCCGATCGAGGAGTTCGAATGGGCCACGGCGATGGCATTCGACCTTGGTGTGTTCCTGACGGTGTTGGGGGCGGTGATGCTGATGCTTTACAGCCTGTCGCGGATCGCCCGCTATGCCGGTGAAACGGTCAACGTCGAACCGATGGATTACGACCCGTCTCTGACGATCGAGAAGAAAAAGCCGGAGGCTGAGTGACATGGAGATTGTGGTTGCAAGTGCAGTCGGCGTTCTGACGGCGGGCGGGGTCTATCTGGTCCTGCGGCTGCGCGCCTTTTCGGTGATCCTGGGGCTGGCGCTGCTGACCTATGCGGTCAATGTCTTTCTGTTCGCCACCGGGCGGTTGGCGGTCAATGCGCCGCCGGTGCTGAACAAATATGCCGATGTCGCCTATTCCGACCCGTTGCCCCAGGCA
>Ga0102928_1001754_pt1 | contig 13281 bp, 14 predicted proteins | sample SalPonR1_B_D1_MG_FD_78504 | JGI IMG/M metagenome (GOLD analysis project Ga0102928, IMG submission 78504) | Salt pond soil microbial communities from South San Francisco under conditions of wetland restoration - Salt Pond MetaG R1_B_D1_MG | ecosystem: Environmental > Aquatic > Marine > Intertidal...
CTGCCGTGGTCCCTTGTAAAGCTGATGCAGCATTTAAAGGATCTAAGTCCTGAATAGATTCTGCATCTACGCTAGAAACTGCACCGGTCACCTTCTGCCTGCTTTGAGCACCATAACCAATAACCACAATCTCTTCTAAAGCTTCGGCAGAAACTTCTAATTTAACGTTAATGGTATCCTGACCGGAATACGCAATCTCCTGAGTTTTAAAACCAACGTAAGAAAAAACTATGATATCTCCGTTGTTGACATCCTGTAAAGTAAATTCTCCGTCAAAATTAGTCACTGTACCCTGAGTTGTTCCTTTAATGGCAATGTTGACCCCGGGAATAGGGAGATCAGCATCATCAACAACAGTTCCGCTAACTGTACTTTGAGAAAACGCAATCGATGTAGTAATACTTAATACTAGCAAATAAATCCATTTGTTCATGAGTAAATTATTTTTGAAATGTAAAATTAATATTAAGATATTACATCAACAAAGGTAGTGAACATTACAAAATATATACGTTCGATTGCTTATTTATATTCTTATTATTTCATTGATATTTAATGTCTTATAACACATTATCAATCTCTATTTATTTTATGTCAAGTAAATGTAGTGTTTTAGAGCCTTATAAAAAAGTATAAATAAGATAAAATTGGTATTGATCATTAACATATTATTAATATTAATGCTTTTTAGGACTTATTAATTTCATTTTCTGGATTATTTGCAGCTTCTATTTAAATAATACTAATTTAAAAATAAGTCAATTTTATGTTTAGAAAAGCTCCAAACTGTCTACATGGATAATATTTTACCTATTTTTACATAAAATTTTTAATAATGTACAAATGGTTTTTAAGACCTCTGCTGTTTAAGTTTAATCCGGAAGGTGTTCACCAGTTTACGACTTCTCTTTTAAAACTAATATTAAGTATCCCAATTGTATCCTATCTTTTCAAAAGCCAATATCGATTAGAATCTTCTCAATTAAATAAAAATGTAATCAACATCCTGTTCAAAAATCCTGTGGGCCTTGCTGCTGGGTTTGATAAAAATGCTGAATATTATAAAGACATGCATGACCTTGGTTTTGGGTTTATTGAAATCGGAACAGTGACCCCAAAAGCACAAGAAGGCAATCCCAAAAAAAGATTATTCAGATTAAAAGAAGACAATGCATTAATCAATAGAATGGGATTTAATAATAAGGGGGTTGAATCTGTTATACTACATTTAAAAACAAAAGGAGATATCATCATAGGCGGTAATATTGGAAAAAATAAAACAACACCAAACGAAAATGCGGTAGATGATTACGATATCTGTTTTAAGGCTCTCTTTGATTACGTAGATTATTTTGTTGTGAATGTAAGTTCTCCAAATACTCCTGATTTAAGAGCCTTACAAGACAAAAAACCACTTTTAATAATATTAAATCACCTCCAAAAGCTTAACCATTCAAAGCCGTCACCGAAGCCAATTTTTTTGAAGATTGCTCCTGACCTCAATGATAATCAACTTTTGGATATCATTGATATTGTTGAGGAAACTAAAATTGCAGGTTTAATTGCAACCAATACCACGATAAGCAGAGCAGGTTTAAAGTCTGAAAACAAAGAAGAAACAGGGGGCTTAAGTGGCAGACCTTTAAAAAATCGATCTACAGAAGTCATAAGATTCCTGAAGAAAAATGCTAAAAACCCATTCCCTATTATTGGTGTTGGTGGTATACATTCTGCAGAAGATGCGATGGAAAAGTTTGAAGCCGGTGCCGATCTGGTGCAGCTTTATACGGGTTTTGTTTATGAGGGGCCGCAATTAGTTAAGGATATAAAAAAAGCTTATATGGAAATTGTAAGTTAGATATTAGAAGCTAGATTGAAAACTATTTACTAATTCCGGATTTCTTGCGCCGCCCTGTCTTTGCCGAAGGATTTCTTTTGTGTTCTTGGTTTGTGGTTTACAGATTCCAAATTCAAAATTCCGGGTTCTAGGGTTATGGTTTGGCAGAGGTAAGGATTTTATTCTCTTTTGACTTGTGCTCATTTTCTTATTTCTTGTTTCAGGTGATGTTTTACAATCTTTAAAATCTAAAAGTTGATAAACTCTATTATAGAATTTTTAATTGCTTCAATTTTGCTGACGATTTCTCCGGGGCCGGACATTATTTATGTGTTGGTCATCGGAATTCGAAAAGGCTTTAAGGATGCGTTTTTGTTGAGTTTTGGACTGGTGTCCGGCATAATTATTCACACAAGCCTAGTTGCCTTTGGTGTATCTACTATTATAAAGGCTTCACCAACAGTATTTCTGGGCATCAAAATTTTGGGGGCGGTGTATTTGCTTTATCTGTCTTATAAGGTCTTCAGAGCTCCGGCTGAAATTCAAATCAATCTGTCGAGTACTCAACAATCTAATACACAATTTTTTGTACAAGGCTTTTGGATGAATGTGCTCAACCCAAAAGTCACATTATTTTTTATGGCGTTTTTGCCTGCTTTTCTGTGGGACAAAGAAAGTGGACAAGTCATTCAATTTTATGTACTTGGAGTCCTATTTATGTTGCAGGCCTTATTGATTTTTAGCGTTGTGGCGTTGTTGGCGGGCAGGTGTTATAAAATATTGACAAAGTATCCAAAATCTTCACTCATATTAAAGTATCTTCAAATTTTTGTGTTTATTTTTATGGCCTTATACATCATTTTAACCCATGAGTATTGAAGAATTTAGAGATTTTTGCTTGAATAATCCCGGAAGTTCTGAATCTTTCCCATTTGATGATGACATCTTGGTGTTTAAGGTTTTAAATAAAATGTTTGCATTGACCTCACTTAAGAAATGGGAAGAAGGTGATCATAGTATAAACTTAAAGTGTGATCCCGGCAAAGCCATAGAACTTCGCGAGAAATATCCTGATAGTGTGTTTCCGGGTTACCATATGCACAAAAAACACTGGAATACAGTAGTCATTGAAAATACAGAACTATCCGAAAGGTATATTCGCTATCTGATAAATCACAGTTATGAGCTTGTAGTCAGTAATCTGCCTAAAAAAGACAGAGAAAAATTAAAACCTATCGGTTAACGAAGTTCTGCTTGTAATTTTGTTTCAAACTGTTTCTGAAGTTTTGCCATAAGCTTATCTACATGTTTATCTGTTAAAGTTTTATACTGGTTTCTAAATATAAAACTTACTGCATAACTTTTCTTCCCTTCTGGTAAATTATTTCCTTCATAAACATCAAATAGATTAACTTGTTGAAGAATTTTCCTATCAACTTTATAGGCGATGTCTTCAACCTCTTTAAAACTGATGTGTTCATCCAGCAGTAATGCAAAATCTCTTCGAACTTCAGGAAATTTTGGTATATCTTGTGATGTAAATGTGTGCTGCGAGCTTTCCTGAAGCAGTGCGTCCCAGTCTATATCTGCGTACATAACCTCTTCAGAAATATCAAATTCCTTTGTTACATTAGTGGATAATCGGCCAAGTTTGATGCATTGTTTTTTATTGATTTGATAGGATATGGCTTCAGCGAAAACATCACTTTTCAAAGCTTTAGTTTTGAAATTTAAGCCCAGTTTACTCAATATACTTTCTAGAATGCCTTTAGAATAGAAGAAATCTACTTTTTTAGAAGAATTTACCCAACTTTCGTGAGTCCTATGACCTGCTATAAAAATAGAAAGATGTTTCTTTTCAATAGTTTTCTTATGTTCTTCGACATATGTCTTTCCGAATTCAAAAAACTTTAAGTTCTCGTTTTTTCGGTTCAGGTTAAAACTGATACTTTCTAATCCTGAAAACAGTAAACTTTGTCTCATCACAGACAAATCTTTACTTAGCGGGTTCATTATGTTTATATTTTGTTCTTGAAGAATTTCACGGCTAAGATGAGAAAAATCTGATGTTAGAGAATTGGCCATTGTTTCGTAAAAGCCTAATGAAACCAACATATTGGCAATGATATTTTGCACTTTGTAATCCTCAAATTTTGATGAATTTGCAACTGATACATTAAACTTGTTATCCAATTTTATATTGTTATACCCGTATACTCTCAAAATTTCTTCAATGACATCCACTTCTCGCTTTACATCTACACGATAAGGTGGTATTGTTAGCCCCATACCGCTTTCAGACACATTATTTACTTTAATGTCTAATGATGTGAGTATTGACTTTATGATACCTTTATCTATTTCTTCTCCAACTAAAGAGTTTATTTTATCAAATGTGAGAAATACTTGTCTGTCTTCAAATTTTTTAGGATAGAAATCATCAATATCACTGCTCACTTTCCCTTCTGCTATTTCGCAAATTAAAATTGCAGCACGCCTTAAAGCCTCTTCTGTCGTATAAGGGTCTATGCCGCGCTCAAATCTAAACGAGGCATCTGTACTTATACCATGCCTTTTGGCGGTTTTTCTTATGCTAACCGGCTCGAAGTAAGCACTTTCTAAAAAAATATTTCTGGTATTTTCTGTAATTCCTGAATTTTCACCACCCAATACACCGGCTATACAAAGTGGCTTTTCTGTATCGCAAATCATCAAGTCTTCATCAGATAATGTTCGCTTAACCCCATCTAGTGTTGTGAATTTTGTGTTTTTTTTCAGGGTTTGAACAATAATTTTTGAATCTTTTATTTTATCGGCATCAAATGCATGAAGAGGTTGTCCCAGGTCATGCATAACATAATTAGTGATATCTACTATGCAATTTTTAGGCTTTATCCCAATCGCACGAAGTCTGTTTTGCAACCATTGAGGAGAAGTGTTTACAGAGACATCAGAAATTGTAACCCCGCAATATCTTGGAGCCAAATTAGAGTTATTGACTTCTATTTTTACGCGTTTAGACCTATCTTCTATGTGAAAGCTACTGGTTGAAGGTGTATTGATAGCTATTGACTTTCCCTGCTGAATAATTCCAGCTCTTAAATCTCTGGCTACACCAAGATGACTCATAGCATCTGCCCGGTTTGGAGTCAGGCCTATTTCAAAAACCTCGTCTGTTTCTACTGGAAATACCTCGCTTAGTGGTTGGCCTGTTTTAAATTTTCCTTCTAAAACCATGATGCCATCATGAGATTGACCAAGACCTATTTCGTCTTCGGCACAAATCATTCCTTTACTGACCTCCCCTCTTATTTTTCCTTTTTTAATTTTTAATGATTCGCCTCGATTGTTGTAGAGGGTACTGCCAACAGTAGCGACTGGCACCCAATGGTCTTTATCTACATTTGGAGCTCCACATACAATCTGTACTGGCTCCCTCTCTCCAATATCTACTTTGGTTAATTTAAGTCGATCTGCATTGGGATGCTCTTTACATTCTAAAACCTTACCAACAACAATGCCCTTCAAACTTCCTTTTACAGATTCAAAATATTCTACACCCTCTACTTCTAAACCTAAGTCTGTCAACAAATTTTCAACTTTTTCAGTAGACCAGTCTATGTCTAAAAAATCTTTTAACCAGTTGTACGATATTTTCATATAAACTCTTTTGTAATAGCTTTTATTTCAATTTAAAATCAATCTGTTAAATTTCATTTAATTCACAAATTGAACCTGCAAATATAAGAAAACAAGCGCATGCAAATGATGTATATTGTTTAATATTGTATGGAATTAAAAATGCTATGATGAAGTTTTATATAATTTTTATTCTTTTAGTGCTCAGTCTTATCGGGTGTCAACCTGAAAAGGAAAAGCTAAATGCCCAAAAAATAGTTGATTTAGCTATTGAAGTTTCAGGTAAAGATAAATTTAGAAGTGCTGACATTAGCTTTAATTTTAGAAATAGAAAATATTTAAGTAAAGGAAACTGCGGAAATTTTATATACACCAGAATACAAAAGGACTCTGTTGGTAAGATTAAAGACGTTTATAACTCACAGAAAAAACTAAGCCGGTACATAAACGATTCTTTAATTACAATAGCAGACTCTACATCAAACAAATACGCTGAATCTATAAACTCTGTCATGTATTTTGTTCAATTGCCGTATCGACTAAATGATAATGCTGTAAACAAAACTTATAAAGGCTTAGATAGCATAAAGGGAAAAGAATACCACAAAATTGCAGTTGATTTTGATCAGGAAGGCGGAGGAACCGATTATCAGGACAATTATCTTTATTGGTTTAATACAGAAGATTACAAATTGGATTATCTAGCCTATAGTTTTGTTGTGAATGGTGGTGGTATAAGATTTCGTGAAGCCTACAACGAAAGAATTATTGAAGGCATTAGGTTCATAGATTACAAAAACTATAAACCAAAAACAGAGACACTAAAACTTCATAATATTTCAAAAGCTTTTGAAAATGATAAGCTTGAACTCTTATCTGAAATTAAGAATGAAAATATAAAAGTTGAAAGAAAAAATTGTTAGCTTTAGACAATTGTATAATTTTTTCGTACATTTGTCTAAACTATAGGAGTTATGAAAGAATACAATACAACATCAAAATCACCAGTTCTTAACGAAGCAGTAGCAAAGTACGTCACTCATCACTCAAATTCTGATGTGGGAAACAGTAAGCTTTCTTTTTCAGAATTTATAGACGATAAGATATTAGTCATTAAGTCCATAAGACGAGGTGTGTCTTTTAAACTTTTTAAAGCTATATTTTCATTTTCACCATTTACCGAAGAAGAATGGGCAGATTATCTTAATATCTCTTCAAAAAGTTTACAGCGTTACCGAAAGACTAATGGCTTTCACTTTAAGCCCATACATTCCGAAAAAATACTTGAGATTGCAGAAGTTACTGCTTTTGGCAAAGAAGTATTTCAAGATATAGCTCAGTTTTATGATTGGCTCAACACCCCTTCTTTAGCCCTTAAAAACCTTACCCCGGCAGAGTTGCTCAAAGATTCCTACGGCAAAGAATTGGTCATGGCAGAGCTCAACAGGATAGACCATGGCATTTTTGCCTGATGGAAGTCTTTAGGTTGACACGGGCTAAATATGCTGAAACCTTAAGTGGTAAGGGGGCTTCCCTTTTTGGCAACCGCTGGAACAGAAAAGGGGTGGAAATGATTTATACCTCAGCAAGTCGGGCATTGGCAATGGCTGAAGTCTTGGTTCATCTATCTTTAAATCAAGTGCCCGGTGATTATAAAATGATATGTATTGATATACCAAATTCTATAAAATTTAAAACTGTTTCTACAAAAGCCCTTCCATCATCATGGCATAAATTTCCGCATGGTTCTAATACCCAAAGTATAGGTGATGAGTTTATTATGACTAATAAATTTTGTGTATTAAAAGTGCCAAGCGCCGTTGTTTATGGCGATTATAATTATTTGATAAACCCTTATCATGAGAATTTTCAAAAAATTAGAATAAAGTCTATAGCTGACTTCCCTATTGATGAAAGGCTGAAGGCTTAAACATTTTCTCTATTATCAGATTCAACAGATTGGCCTTCATCAATCATTTCATCGATTTGTTGATCTTCTTCTGGATTGGTCTCTTCAGAAATGGACTCTTGTGTTTCTATTTCAGCATTAAGGACAAATTCACCATAAATCGGAAAGTGATCAGAATTGATGTGTTTTTCTGTTCTTAGGCTTTGAATATAGATTGAATTGTTATGAAAAACCAGATCTATGGGAAATCTAAAGAAAAGATACTTTGCATGAAAAGTAGATATAAATCCACGTCCTATTCTGGGGTCAAGTAATTGCGTTGATTTCTTAAACAGTTTAGAAGATCTTGACCAGGCGACATTGTTAAAATCCCCTACAACCAAACAAGGATCTTTTATGGCTTGTATTTTTTTACCCAGCGCAAGGATATCTCCGTCTCTTTCTTTAGAGGTTTCCTCTTCAGTAGGGCTTGGCGGTGGTGGATGCACCCCAAAGAACTTGAATTTTTTTCCTTTAGAAGTAAGAAGATTAGCTTCGATTGTTGGTAAATCATCGGCAACAAAATAGTTGACTTTGATGCTATCAGTGCCTAAAGTGGTATAAAAATGCATGCCATAAGTGTTGTCCTGAGGAATTTTTTTAGAATTTCTAAAATAATGTTCTACTTGTTCTAAAGCCTTTTCCCATTTTTTATTGCTTTCAATGGTCAGTAAAATATCAGGTTTTAGTTCTTTTATTAAATTAATAAGTAAATGGTATTGGTCATTGTACTGATATACATTAACTGCCAAAAAACTTATGGGCTTTCCAGAACTCTTTAAGGCTTTGCTTTCTCTTGGAAACAATTTGGTGTAGGGTACTAAAATTATAAGGTTATGAATAAAAACCGAAACCAATACCAGACCCAAAATTATACTGAGGAATGTTAATGCAGAAAAGAAATAAATTAAAACTAAAAGTGCTATTAACTGAATACATGTAAGCTGGATTTTTGCAAACTCAAGAGATCGAAAAACCCAGTGCTGATACGGGAAATAATGTAAAGATGAAATGACAACTAATACACAAAGTGCTATGTCTATAATCATGGTTGAAGTAAAATATTTTCAAACGTGTCTTTAAGGATGAAACCCTCATCATCAATTTTTATATGATACAAACGATAGTTTATTGTATCAGGAATAGATTCATATTTTTGTTCGCCAATAACTTGATTTACAAATTCTGGTGTCGTGTTGCTGTGACCAACTACTATTGTATTTTTTCCATAGGTCTCTGACCAAAATTGGTTTGAAAACATGGTATCTTCAGCTTTATAAAATTTAATTTTTCCTTTATAGGGAAATACGATAGGGATTAAGGTTTGAAATGTTCGTAAATAGTCTGTGGTGTAGAATTGGTTTAATTTCTTATCATTAAAATATTCACCCCAGTATTTACTTCGTTCAAAGCCTTTTTCGCTTAACTCGGGATTGCCGTTATAGCTGGAATCTCTCAATTTTTCAGCATGTCTGATAAAATAATAATTTGTTTCAGCAGGAGATGCACCTTCCGGAATGATCAGCTGTCTTGGTTCTTTTTTGTCGCTTCCACAGGCGGTAATTAAAACTAATAAGCTAAGTAAGATAAGTTTTTTCATAAGGAATTAGAATTGATAAGTTCTAGTAAAATAAATTGATTCAATTGTTCACCGATAGCATTAAAATTATTATCACTCACCAAAATTAAACTTTTATTGCCATTTGAAAGCACCGGTCCAAAAGTTATCCCTTCAATATTATCTATAAATTTAAACTTAAGCCGGTCTTTTATGGCCTTGGAATCGAACAGTAATACTTTATCAAGATTTAGTGCTTTCTGCTTTTTAAGGCTATCTAGGTTTAGTGTATTTCTGGCATTGGAAACATTCACAAGAAAAATTTTAATCCTGTTACCTTTCGATTTATGGCCGGCTGAAAATGAGCGTTCTAATACCAATAAATGATTCTGGTCTATTTGAAGTATTTCTGTTAATCCATTAACTCCAAAAGGGAGAATAGGGATTTTTATCAACCTGTCTAAATCATAGCTTACCTGAAAATCCGGATCCTGGTTTCCAAACTTATAATGTGTAAATCTTACAGGGGAATTTGTATTGAACAACTTAGGTTTTCTACCATCATCTTCTAGTGGAATTTCGTTCGCGACCCAAAACCCATTTTCGTTGTGGTCTAAGGTGAGTCCTTCAAAAACTCTATTCTGTCTGGGTTGATTTGGTGGATTTAATTTGAAATGTTGTGGAAGATGATATGTTTTTTTGCAAACCCCATTATTATTGACTTCAATTATTTCCGGGTTATTACCTTTTTTGATATTTCCTTCAGTTGAAATGAGATAGCCGGATTTTTGAGGCAAATACCTGATGCTTTCAGTATCAAAAACTTCAATTTCATCGCAAGCCAGTTTTACAACATTTTCAAATTCGACTGATTTTATTTTAAGTTTTTCTATCTGAATATCAACAGTATATATCTCTGGTGATCTTGATTTGTCTGAAATTAAAACAAACTTTGAATCTTCATAATCTATTCCTGATAAACCACCAATGGTGATTCCTTTAAAACTTTCAGGTGATTCGTATACATATTCATCAAGAAAATTAATTTGATAAACCGCAGATCGATCTAATTTTGAAGTACCACAACTGTAAATTAGTATCGAAAATAAAAAAGCTACAATATGATAGGATTTCATATTGTAGCTTTTGGTGTATTTAAACGATATCACTTATTTGATATCGACCAATTCGACATCAAACACAAGGTAGGCATTTGGAGGTATTACTCCACCAGCACCTCTTGGACCGTATCCTAAATCTGGTGGAATCACCAAGGTCGCTTTTTCTCCTTTTTTAAGCAAGCTGATGCCTTCATCCCAACCTGCAATCACTCGGCGCTGTCCTAGTGGAAATTCTATGGGTTTATCTCTTTTAAAAGATGAATCAAAAACGGTGCCATCCAGCAATCTTCCTTCGTAATGCACACTTACAGTATCTCCGGACTCGGGTTGTTCCCCATCGGGGTTTTCTTCTGTAATGGTATATTTTAAGCCTGACTCCGTTTCTGATAAATTATCGTACATGCTATTGATTTTGTTTTGAATTTCTTCTTCTTTTTTGGCCTGTTCTGCCTCATACTCGGCTATGCCTTCTTCAAATGCTTTTACCGCGTCAAAACTCTTGGCATCTCCACCTTTTCTAATAATATCAACGGTATTGATTCTTACCGGTTCCTCTGGTTTATTTCTGGCATCAGTTTTTACTTTTCCGATAGAATCTACAATGGGTTGTCCGTCAACGATTTGACCAAATACGGCGTGTCTGTTATCTAAACGCCCTTGAGGAGTGAGTGTTATAAAAAACTGACTACCATTACTGTCCGGACCACCGTTAGCCATGGACAAAGCACCAATGGTATCTTGAGATAGTTCGGGATGAAATTCATCAGGGAATTTATACCCGGGATCACCAAATCCGGTACCAAGAGGGTCACCTCCTTGTATCATAAACCCATCCATCACTCTGTGAAAGAATAGTGAATCATAAAATTTCTTACCTTGGTACTTATCACTGGCTTTGGGGTTTGTACCTTCAGCAAGCGATACAAAGTTACCAACGGTCATAGGTACTCTTTTGTAATATAATTCAGTTATAAATTCTCCATAATTGGTATCAAATTTGGCATACAAACCATCTTCTAAATTAGGGTATTCATCGCTGCAGGATATGCTCATCATTATAAGTGTTAATAAGAATAGTTTTGAAATTGTTTTCATTGTTCAGTTTTTGTTATTGATTTGAGTTTTACAGTTGCTTTTAAAGGAATATTAGAGCCTATTCTTTTTTTATCTCCATAAAAACCGTAGGCTCTTGACGATGGAAATAAAAAATTTATTTGTTCACCGCTTTTCATGAGTTTAAGACCTTCTCTAAGACCAGTCATTAATCTCTGTTGTTCCATAATATAGGTCTTATAACCAACCTCGGCCATAGTATAAATAGTATCTTCAGAAAATGTTCTTAGATTGTAAGTAAACACTACTTTATCACCAAATTGAGGTTTTATAGTGTCAATTGTATTTTCCTTAACATAATGGTACCAAAACCCATCAGAAGAATTGAGATAAGTATTTAAACTATCTTTCTCAATGATTTTAAATATTGCTTTTTCTTCAGATTTTAATATCGCCTTATTTCTTTTAAGCGATTCATCTAGAAATGATCCACTTTGGTAAGTTACTGGTTTTCTGGGCTCAGGTTGATGGCAAGCCATAAAAAAAAGCATCGACAATATCATCAATACCGTTTTATAATGCTTCATCCAATTGCGTTTTGTATTTATCGAGCAAATTTACAAATTTTTCTATTGTATCGCTCAGGCTTAAATCACTTTTACCTCCTGCGGCATTTTTATGCCCTCCACCTTCAAAATGTTTCCTGGCAAATTGATTGACATCAAATTTACCTTTCGACCTTAATGAGATTTTTACTATGTTTTGATTAAGGTCTTCTTTAAAAATCGCCGCCAAAACAACGTCTTTAATTGAAAGCCCATAATTGACAAAGCCTTCTGTATCGCCTTTTTGAAAATTATTACGATCGAGTTCTTCTTGCGACAAATGAATATATGCTGTTTTTAATTCCGGCAGATATTCTAAATTATTCATGGCTAATCCTAAAAGTTTTAATCTATGGTAAGAACTGGAATCGAAAGTTTGCTGCTGGATTTTTGAAGATTCTGCACCCTTTTCTATCAAACTTGCTGCAATGTAATGCGTTCTTGCTGTTGTAGAAGAAAATTTGAAAGAACCCGTATCGGTCATGATGCCTAAATACAGACAGCTGGCAATATCTTTATTGATAAAACCTGTGTATTCCATTTCATCAATGCAGTGATAAACAAGTTCTGCCGTAGACCCATAATGAGCATCAGAGATTGTAATTTCCGGATAATCGTCTGGCTGTTGATGGTGGTCGATCATCACAAATGATTTTTTTACTGCTTCAAGGTCTTCCTGAAAATCTTGACCCACTCGGGAAAGGTGATTAAAATCTAGTGTGAAAATAAGGTCTGATGCCTGAATAAGCTCTCTTACTTTTTCCTTTGCTTTAGCATACAAAACAATATTTTCCTGTTGGGGAACCCAATCTAAGAATTCAGGATATTCGTTTGGCATGACAACATTCGTTTTATGCCCCATATTTTCTAAAAACATAGCCCATCCCATACAACTTCCTACTGCATCGCCGTCAGGATTTTTGTGGCCTATAATCAAGATGTTTTTGGGTGTTTTTATTAAAGCTTTTAGTGCTTTTATGCTTTTGTCAATCATATTGCAAAAATAAGATTAATTTAGAGCATTACACTTCAATTAAGACATCTTTTGTGGTTTGTGATTTAGACTTGCTGAAATAAAAATCTAAACGACCTAGATTCAGCCCCGCCCAGCCAACCTGATTGACCAAAGTAATTTTTCCGGATTTATTGGTGACAACCGTAGGTTTGTCTAAAAACGTGTGGGTATGTCCGCCAATAATTAAATCTATGCCTGAAGTAGTTTCAGCTAATTTGAGGTCGTCAATTTTATCTGAATCGTATTTGTAGCCTAAGTGCGAAAGGCAAATAATCAAATCGCAATTCAAATCCTTTTTAAGTGTGTTTACCTGGTCAGTTGCTATTTCCAAAGGGTCTAAATATTTGGTTTCTTTGTAAAGATTTTTGGACACCAGGCCTTCAAGTTCAATTCCCAGGCCAAAAACGCCAATTTTTAAGCCATCAACTTCATAGACCTGATGTGGTTTTGTCTTCCCTTCTAAACTTGTCTTTGAAAAGTCGTAATTGGCATTCAGCATATCAAA
>Ga0102928_1001774_pt1 | contig 13196 bp, 13 predicted proteins | sample SalPonR1_B_D1_MG_FD_78504 | JGI IMG/M metagenome (GOLD analysis project Ga0102928, IMG submission 78504) | Salt pond soil microbial communities from South San Francisco under conditions of wetland restoration - Salt Pond MetaG R1_B_D1_MG | ecosystem: Environmental > Aquatic > Marine > Intertidal...
CGGCCCGTTTGATCACCGCATGGCAATGTTCAGGGCGCAGGCATCAGTAATGAAGGCGGGCTTGGTCTTGCACAGGCCGATGGCCACCTTATAGGCCGCAAGAACCTTGGGCACGTAATCGCGGGTTTCGGCAAACGGCGGCACACCCTTGTGTTTCTTCACCGCGTTCTCGCCCGCATTATAGCCCGCAAGCGCCAAAACGGCATCGCCGCCAAATTCGGACAGCAACCAATCCAGATAAGCAACGCCTGCCTTGATGTTTTGCTCGGGCGACAGGCTGTCGGTCACGCCAAAGCGGCTGGCCGTGTCGGGCATCAACTGCATCAGGCCTTGTGCCCCTTTTGGGCTGACCGCCGTAGGGCGGCCGCCGGATTCCACCGCGATCACCGCAAGCGCCAAGGCGGGCGATACCTGTGTGCCGATGGTCGCGCCCAGAATGCGCGGGCCTTCCGCTGCGGCGATGGTTTGCAGGGTTTGAAAGCGCGGCTCTTTCACCCGGGAATTGCCCGGCCCTTTGGCCAGATGCTCAAACGCTGTATCTAGACGCCCGGCCGGGTTTTCACCGATTTGCGGCGACACGGATTGCCAGAACCACGCATAGGCCGCCGATGTTGGCCCGCCCTGCTTAGGCTTATCCGCAGATACATCGGGCTGTGTGGCTTCGGGCTCAATTTGAATGGTAATGCGTTTGCCCGCCCCCGCTTTCGGGGGTTTGCCCATCTTGAACGTGAAGTCGGGAAATGGCGGGGGATCGCCTGCGTGTAGCATGACAGGCATGCTGATCGCCGCAATAAGCGTCAGAAACCGTACGGAATGCATGTAAGCCTGCCCTAGCCCTTTTTTCTTTATGATCACAGTATCGCAAAAGAAGTGCAGTTTTTCCAGAATTGTATGCATTTACGAAACACGCACCCCCGCCAAAACCCGGCGAAAAATCCAAATTTCATCTCTCTGGACACTAAAGTTAACTTTTTTATCCTTTATTATCTTATAGTTAAAAAGGTTAGGTTGAAAAAAATCAAGGTTCACGAAAAAGGAACTATTCGCGCCAAAATCCTGCCCGAATTCAGCGGCTATATAAGCCCATACCGCAACGGCGACAGGCCAAAGAGAGAGACACGGCCCGTCACCAACCGAAGCGGTTGAAACCTGAGACACTGAATCCTTTGGAGGGACCAACCATGAACAAATTCATCACAAACTTCCTGAAAGAAGAAGACGGCGCCGTGACAGTTGACTGGGTCGTGCTGACCGCAGCCGTTGTGGGCCTTGGCGTTGCCGGCGTTGCCGCCGTCAAAGGTGGCGTTGACAATCTGGCCAGCAGCATCAGCACCGAGATGGACGAAGCAACCGTCGTTTCCCTTGGTGAACTCGGCCAGTCGACCGCAGCGACAGGCACTGGCACCGGCACCGGCACGGGCACCGGCAGCTAATCCCGGTTTGAGAATTATTGTTTAAACTGGCCGCAAAATGCCTTGTTGCGGCCAGTTTTTTATTTGTTGCGTCACGAAATGGTCCAAGTTCTCGTGCATCATGAAATCGCAATCATTTTTATGCGCACAGGATGCGCCGTGACCAAAAAGGTGACATCATGTATAACTACTTCCTTAATTTCGTATCCGATGAAACCGGTGCAATTTCGGTGGACTGGGTCGTCTTGACCGCGGCCACTGTTGGCATGGCGGTCAGCGCGGTCGCGCTTTTGGTCTCGGTGAATGACGGTGTCGGGCAAAATATCGGCGACGGGTTGAAAGCCGCCGAAGTCCGCGAGCTGGACTTTACACCGGACTAGGCAGGTCATCGCGTCATGTGGCACATCGCGGCAACAAACCCGATCCAAAAAAGGATCATAACCCTTCCCTCTTTGTGCCACATTCATGTGTTCAAAGGGATGAAGGTCAAGGCGCATCACGCCCCTTGAAGAGCAGAAAAATTGAAAGGACTGGCCATGCGTTTGGTATTTGGACTGGTGCTTGTCGTAGGTTTGGGTTTGGCGGGCTTTGCCGTTTACATGGCCAAAAGCTATATCCAAAGCTACCAAACACAACTTGCAAAAGAGCGCGCACAACGCGCCCCGCAAATCGAAACCGTCGACGTGATCGTCGCCAACGAGCCCCTGCGCTATGGCCAGAAACTGGAACCGAGCATGGTGCGCATGGCGAAATTCCCCAAGGATTCTTTGCCCAACGGGTATTTCATCAAGCCCGAGGGCCTTTTCCCCAACGACAACAAAGAAAAGCGCACCGTGCGGCGCGCCATGGAAAAGAACGAGGCGGTTCTGGCTGTGAAAATCACCAAACCCGGCGAAGATGCAGGGATTTCGGCCTCACTGGGGCCGGGCATGCGCGCCTTTGCCATCAAGGTTGACGTGGCCAGCGGTGTGTCGGGCTTTTTGCGCCCCGGTGACCGGGTCGATGTCTATTGGACGGGCCAAGTGCGCGGCGAGCGCGTGCGCACCGAAGGTAACTCGGTCGGGGATGTGACCAAACTGATCCAGTCCGGTGTCCGCCTGATCGCCGTCGACCAAGTGTCGAACGAAGACACCCGCCAGGCCATCATCGCCCGCACGGTGACCGTCGAAGCCAAGCCGCAGCAAGTCGCGGCACTGGCGCAAGCCCAGGCAACCGGACGCTTGTCGCTGTCCTTGGTCGGAACCACAGATGATACCGAGGCCCAGGTGATCGAGGTTGACCAGTGGCGCCTTCTGGGTTTGTCCAAGAAAGAAGTCGAAGCTCCTGCACCCAAAAAAGAAGTTTGCACCATCAAGACGCGTCGCGGTGGCGAGGTGATCATCAGCCAAATCCCCTGCACCAACTAAAGCAGACCTGAGCGACTGTGCTGTATAGGGCATCCTGCGGGATGCCCTTTTCCTTTTGAAAAGGCATGTTTGCAACGTATCGAATCATTTTTCCAAAAACCGCTTTGATTCTTGAAAAAAAATCCAAACTAGCGCAAACTAACCAAAATCCGGGCGAAAAGACCCGATATATGAGGCGTGATCGGAAAGGCAGGTCACATGAAATATGCGAACTTCGCGAAAGCGGCCCTTTTGGGGTTGGCTATGGTCTTTGGCCCACTGGCAAGCGACCTTCAGGCAGAAAACCTGCAGGTTGTGCGCAAAGGCGCCAACCGTGACCTGAACGTTACAATGAACCGGGCGATCGTCGTCGAAAGCGACACGCCCTTTGCTGAACTCAGCATCGCCAACCCGGCGATCGCCGATTTCTCCACCTTGTCGGACAGAACCGTGTACATTCTGGGCAAGGCGCCCGGACGCACCACCCTGACCCTGTTGGATGAAACCGGGCGGCTGATCACGAATGTTGAAATCCGCGTCTCGACAGACGTGTCCGAGTTCAAAGAACGTCTGAGCCAGATCCTGCCCAACGAAAAGATCGAAGTGCGCACCGCAAATGATGGCATCGTTCTGTCCGGCAGTGTCTCAAGCGCTGCGCGCATGGACCGTGCCCTTGCACTGGCGCAACGCTATGCGCCTGAACGTGTTTCCAACCTGATGGTTGTGTCCGGCAAGCAACAGGTGATGTTGAAGGTTCGCTTTGCCGAAATGCAGCGCAGCGTGTCCAAACAATTGTCAACCTCGTTGGCCGTGGATGCGCTTGGCTCCAGCGGCAACGGCGCCGCCCTATCGGGCAGCCGACTGAACTCAACTCAGGTGAACTCAACAGGCGTCGCATCTGGCAACGATGCAGGCGCCGCCTTTTTCGGGTTCGACATCGGGTCCGTCGAGATCGGCATTCTACTGCAAGCGCTTGAGCAAAAAGGCGTTGTGCGCACATTGGCAGAACCCAACCTGACAGCTTTGTCCGGCCAAGAGGCCACGTTCCTTGCCGGCGGCGAATATCCAGTTCCCGTGGCGCAAGACAACGACACCACATCCGTTGAATTCAAACCCTTCGGGGTCGAGCTTAACTTTGTGCCCCGCGTGGTTGATGGTGACGTTATCAATCTGGAACTGGCTGCAGCGGTTTCGTCGATTGACCCGACCAACGGCATCAACACCGGCTCCTTCACGGTCGATGCCTTCCGGCGCCGCGACACCTCGACGACAGTGGCCTTGCGCGACGGCGAAAGCTTTGCAATCGCGGGCCTGCTGCAAGACGACTTCCGCGACACCAACGGTCAGGTGCCATGGCTGGGCGATATACCGATCTTGGGCGCTTTGTTCCGCAGCGCGGATTACGCGCGCTCGCAAACCGAATTGGTGATTATCGTCAGCGCCCATCTGGTGACGCCGACGCGGGGCGAAGCCTTGGCCCTGCCGACAGACCGGGTAAGACTGCCCTCTGAGGCGGATTTGTTCCTGAATGGCAAAGTGGTCAAAAAGAACCGTCCGACCGGCTCGGCGGGTGAAGTTGCAAAGCAGGACTTTACCGGCTCTTATGGCTACGTCATGGATTGATGGAAAGGCAGGGGCACATGAAACACCTTCTGGCAGCTGCGAGCCTTATCGCACTTAGCGCCTGCACCACGGATGGTGATGTATACCGGTCCTACTTCTCCGAGGCCGGCGCCTTGGTGGATAGCGGCGATTTCGGCAATGCCAACATGAACAACCACCTCGTCATGACCGGCGAGAAGGCGTATGTTTATGACTTGGCGAACCGCTTCTCGAACGAAGTGATGAGCACGGTGAACTTCGCCTTCAATTCCGCCCAGATTGACGCTGGCGCGCGTGACACACTGCGCGAACAAGCCCGCTGGATCCGCCAGTTCCCCGAGGTGCGATTTCGCGTCTACGGTCACGCCGATGCGGTTGGATCAGCCGGGTATAACAAGCAATTGGGCTTGCGCAGGGCAAATGCGGTCGTGAATTATCTGGTCAGTCAGGGCATCAGCCGCTCGCGGCTTGAGGCCATCGCCTCATTCGGGGAAACACAGCCGCTGATCGTGACCGAGGGCCGCGAGCGTCGCAATCGCCGGACCGTGACCGAAGTCACCGGCTTTGTGCAATCCCATCCCATCGTCATGGAAGGCAAGTATGCCAGCGTGGTTTATCGCGATTTCATCAATAGCGCGGCCCCCCAAACCAACCTATCGATGGCCGGTGGTGCAGACGTTGTCGAATAATTAGCAAATCTCCCTGTCCGGCCTTGGCCGGACCAACTCAAAACCCGCCACTTTGGCGGGTTTTCTTTTTGTTACTCCAAATCGCACAATTACGGTTTTTTAGCCCAAATGTTGCCCAGATTTTCGGCGAGTGTTGGCCAGTGGCAAGTAATCCCCCTGTGTCTTTGGGGGCCGCGCAACAGGCAAGAGACCTCCTGAATTGGCAGAACCCGATCAGGTTGCGCGGCAAAATAAGGAACGGAACGGAATAATGACGAGTAGTTCGAATCCATCGGCAGATCCCAGCCCAATCGAGGCCTGCACGATCAGCCGCGATGTCCAAAACTTCGATCTGCTGATCGAAGACATGGAAACGGTCTTGGGCGAAAGCTGGGGCGACCTTGGCTTTGCCGAGGCTTTGGCATTCTTCAACCAACCCGAAGCGCAGACGCTTGAGTTCGTTGCGCTTGCCATTGATGACGCCGATGAAGAAGACCTTGTCATGCTTGGGGAAATCATCGCCTTGGCCAAGGCCAAGAAGATCAAGGTGATCCTCATCGCCGAAGATGTCAGCCCTGCCGCATTGCACCAATTGTTGCGCCAGGGCGCTGATGAGTTTGTGCCATACCCCTTGCCCGAAGGTGAACTGGCGGCTGCGATCGAACGCCTGAAGAAACGCGAGCAACAAGCCGCGCAACAACCCGCATTCGTTTCAACCGACAGACCCGCAGACGGGGTTTTGCTGGCTGTGCAGGCGATTGCCGGCGGCACAGGCGCCTCGACATTGGCCATCAATCTTGCTTGGGAACTGGCAACCGTGGACAAAAAAGATTCGCCGCGCGTTTGTGTGTTGGACTTTGGCCTGCAAACCGGCAGCGTTGCCACCTATCTTGACTTGCCGCGTCGCGACGTCGTCTATGAAATGTGGGGCGACACCGACTTGTTGGACGAAGAGGTGTTCCGGCAAGCGCTGACCTCTTACCAAGACAAACTGTGGGTGCTGACTGCGCCGCAAGATATCCTGCCGCTTGATATGATCTCACCCGAAGATGTGCAGCGGGTTTTGGATCAGGCACGGGCGAAATTCGACTATGTCATCGTCGATATGCCCTCCACACTCGTGCAGTGGACGGAAACCGTTTTGAACAATGCGCAGGTCTATTTCACCACGCTCGAACTGGACATGCGCTCGGCACAAAATGCCATTCGCCTCAAGCGGGCGCTGCGCGCAGAAGATCTGCCTTTGGAAAAAGTCAGGTTCTGCCTTAACCGCGCCCCAAAATTCACAGATTTGAATGGCAAAAGCCGAGTCAAACGATTGGCCGAAAGTCTGGAAATTGCAATCGAACTGCAGCTTCCCGATGGCGGTCGCCAAGTCACACAAAGCGGGGACCACGGTGTACCGTTGGCCTCTTCCGCAGCGAAAAACCCGCTGCGTAAAGAAATCGCCAAGCTTGCGTCGTCCCTGCATGAACTTGGCAAACGCGACGCAGAAGCTGCGTAAGGCAAAAGGTAGCGACACATGTTTTCACGTTACAAAAAACAAAACGCTGGCGCGGCCAAGCCATCGGCTCAGAAATCCGAAGCGGCCAAGGCGCGTGTTGCGGTCGAGGAGCCTAAAACGGCCCCTGTGAAAGCTGCGGCAACCCCGGATGCGTCGGTGACCAGTTTGCGCAAACCGCTGCAAAAAGCCGCCGCTGTTCCGGAAAGCGCGGACAAAGACCGTAAGCGCAAAGAACGTTTGGGCGAAATCAAACTGGATTTGCACCGGGCGCTTCTGGACAATCTGAACCTTGCCGCGCTTGAGAACGCAACTGAGGCGGATTTGCGGGCCGAAATCAGCTCGATCACCGCCGAAGTTTTGGACGAGCGCAGTATCGTTCTGAACCGCGAAGATCGCACAACCCTGACCCAAGAATTGTATGACGAAGTGCGCGGCCTTGGGCCGCTTGAAACTTTGCTGCAAGATGACACGGTCAACGATATCCTTGTGAACGGCCCCCAGCAAATCTTCGTGGAACGGGACGGCAAGCTGCAACTCAGCGACGTCACCTTCAAGGACGAACGCCACCTGCTGCGGATTATCGACAAGATCGTGTCCGCCGTGGGCCGCCGCGTCGATGAATCCAATCCATACGTGGACGCCCGTCTTGCCGATGGGTCGCGCTTTAACGCCATGGTGCCCCCCGTGGCGGTGGATGGCAGCCTGGTCTCGATCCGGAAATTCAAAAAGGACAAGCTGGGCATCGACGATCTGGTCAGGTTTGGTGCCTTTTCCGAGGAAATGGCAGCTTACCTTCAAGCGGCCGTGGCCACGCGCCTGAATATCATCGTGTCGGGCGGGACGGGCTCGGGTAAGACGACGACGTTGAACGCTTTGTCCTCGTTCATCGACAATGACGAACGCATCCTGACAATCGAGGATACGGCGGAACTTCAACTGCAACAGATCCATGTCGGCCGAATGGAAAGCCGCCCGCCCAACGTGGAAGGCAAAGGCGAGGTTAGCCCGCGCGACTGTCTGAAAAACGCGCTGCGGATGCGCCCGGACCGGATTATCGTTGGTGAAACGCGTGGCGAAGAAGTGATCGACATGTTGCAGGCCATGAACACCGGCCACGACGGATCAATGACCACGATCCACGCCAACAACGCCCGTGATGCCATCAGCCGTCTGGAAAACATGGTGGCCATGGCAGGGATCGAAATGCCGCTCAAGGCGGTGCGCAGTCAAATCGCATCCGCTGTGCATCTGATCGTGCAGGCGTCGCGTTTGCAAGACGGCTCGCGCCGGATGACGTCGATCACCGAAGTCACCGGCATGGAGGGCGAAGTTATCTCGATGCAGGAAATCTTTCGGTATCAGCGTGTTGGCCTGACGCCGGACAACAAGATCATCGGCCACTTCACTGGCACGGGTGTGCGCTCGCACTTCTCCGAGCGGTTCCGCCTTTGGGGCTATGACCTGCCCTCGACCATTTATGAACCCATCGCTGCGGAGTAAGACAGATGTCAATCAGTGCAGAACCGATCATCTATGCAATGATCTTCGTGGCGGTTCTTGTCGTCGTTGAAGGGATTTACCTGACCGTTTTCGGGCGCTCGATCAGCCTGAACAACCGGGTCAATCGCCGACTTGAGATGCTGGACAAGACCGGCAATCGTGAAGAGGTCATGGAAAAGCTGCGCAAAGAGATGGAACAACATCTCAAGGCGCGCAACATTCCGATCTACTCGATCCTGTCTGAGAAAGCCCAGAAAGCCGCAATCGCCTTTACGCCCCAGCAATTGATCCTACTGATGGTCGGCGTCAGCATCATGGCATTTGCCGGGCTGACCATTGGGACAGCCACCGGCATTGCTGTGCGCGCCCTTGTGTCGGTTGTCTTTGGTGTCGGCGGCGTGTTCGTCTGGATCAACATGAAGGCCAACAAGCGCATGAACATGCTGGAAGAACAACTGCCTGACGCCATCGAGCTAATGGTGCGCAGCCTGCGGGTTGGGCATCCGTTCTCATCGGCGATTGGTATTGTTTCAAACGAAATGGCCGATCCTTTGGCAACCGAATTCGGCGTTATTGCCGATCAGGCCGCGTATGGCCGCGACATGGGCGAGGCGCTCAAGGAAATGGCGGCACGGCTCGATATGCAGGATCTGCGCTTTCTTGCTGTGGCCGTGACGATTCAGCAGCAATCGGGCGGCAACCTTGCCGAAATCCTTGATGGTCTGGCCAAGGTAATCCGCGCACGGTTCCGGCTCTTCCGCCGTGTCAAGGCGATCACCGCCGAGGCGAAATGGTCGGGCAAGTTCCTGTCCGGATTCCCGATCCTGGCGCTGATCGGGATTCAGATCATCGACCCTAATTACTATAATGACGCGATGGCGCACCCATTCTTTATTCCGGCCTGTTTGGTGGTGGGCACGTTCCTCATCGTGAACCTGATCGTCATGCGCGCGCTTGTCGACATCAAGGTCTGAAGGGAAAATCGTGATGCAGTTCCTAACACAAATTCAAGATCGCCTGACCGAGGCCCTTGGCCCCTTTGGCCCGATTATCGGCGTCGGGACACTTGGTATTCTGCTGATCCTGATCGTGATTCCGATCATGATCAAAGACTCCAAGGATCCCCTTGAAAAGCTCAAGCGCGACCAACGTGATCAGGCGACGTCCAATAATACCACGGGCCCGCGCCTTCGGACGAACCAGCGCAATCAGAAGCTGGACAAATACGCCAATTTCCTTGAGCCGCAGGACGACAAACAGTTTTCACAGATCAAGCTGACGCTTGTGCAAGCCGGCTACCGTGGTCGCGATGCGGTGCGCTATTTCTATTTTGCACAATTGGCACTGGCGCTTGGCCTTTTGACACTTGGCGTCATCTACTACTTGCTGTTCGTCTCGGGCGAGGAAAGTTCCGCCAAAGAGGCTGTGGCCTATATCCTTGGTCCGGCGGGCGTTGGGTATATCTTGCCGAAATACTGGGTCACCAAGCGGCAGCAAAAACGCCAAGAAGAAATCTCGGACGGCTTTCCAGATAGTCTCGACATGATGTTGACCTGCGTCGAGGCCGGTCAGTCGCTGGATCAATCGATCATCCGCGTCGCAAATGAAATCGAGGTTTCTTATCCGGCGCTTGCCGAGGAATACCAGATTGTCGCGCATCAGATCAAAGCGGGCCGTGACAAGCCCTCGGTTCTGAACGAAATGGCCGAACGATGCGGTGTGCAGGATATCTCAAGCTTCGTGACGGTGCTTGTTCAATCGCAAACCTTCGGCACCTCGATCGCCGATGCGTTGCGGGTCTATGCGGGCGAAATGCGTGACAAACGCGTCATGCGCGCCGAGGAAAAAGCAAACAAGCTGCCAACCAAGATGACATTGGCCACCATGATGCTTACAGTGCCCCCACTGTTGATCATTCTTGTCGGCCCGTCGGTTCTGGGGATCATGGAACTGTTCGCGATGGCCGGTGGCTAAATACGGGGCATAATGACAAAAGCAGCGGCTTTGGTTGCAGTCTGCACTGTCCTGGCGGCCTGTAACGGCAACCAGGACATTTCTCGTGAAAATCCCTTTGCGCCGGGGGTGTCGCAACGCGGCGAGGCGGTGGATGGCATGCTTGTCGGGCACCGCCTGATGGCTGCCAGGGAATACGATTTGGCTGTCGATGCGTTTTCCCGCGCCGCCCTGACGGACGGCATGACCGCCGAAGTACTGGCCGGTCTTGGAAGCGCACATCTGGGCATGGGGCAATTGGGCACCGCAGAACGTATGCTGCGCGAAGCCATAGACAAAGACGAAAACGCCCCTGAAATCTGGAACAACCTTGGCGTTGTCTTGATGGAAAAGGGCGAAACCGCCGAAGCTGCGCAGGTTTTTCGACGCGCCTATGCCTTTGACAATGGCGAAAGTGACGCAATTCGCGACAATTTACGCTTGGCTCTCGCAAAATCGGAAAAATCCTATTATGGTGAATTGCAAGAGCAAGACTACAAACTGGTGCGGCGTGGGAGTAGCGATTATCTGATCCGCCGCGTATCAGGTTGAGGCAAAGGCAGTAAAAGGACGCAAAAATGCGCCACCCTATCTATCTTTCCCTGTTCGTTGCGGGTGCGATGGCCCTGTCCGCGTGCGAGCAATCCAAAGGCAACGAAGTCGATCGCGCGTTTCAAGGCGTGAATGTCGTTGATGAAAACAACCTCAACGACGTGATGTTAAGCGTTGCAGACCCGAACGAAGCCGTTTCATATTTCCAACGCACCTTGGGGGAAAAGCCTGATCGGCTGGATTTGCAACGCGGGCTTGCCAAATCGCTGATCCGCGCCAAACGCCACACAGAAGCTGTCAGCGCGTGGAAAAAGGTGACTACCCATAAAGACGCAACCGACGAAGATCGCGTTGATTATGCGGATGCCCTGATCCGCAACAACGAATGGGACAGTGCCGACGCGGTACTTGATGCCATTCCGCCGACGTTTGAAACCTTCAAGCGCTACCGGCTTGAGGCGATGATCGCCGACAGTGACAAAGATTGGGAAAAGGCGGACAGTTTCTATGAAACCGCGGTTGGCCTGACCACCCGTCCTGCTGGCGTCATGAACAATTGGGGATATTCCAAGCTGACACGCGGTGATTTTGCTGCGGCTGAACGGTTGTTTGGCGATGCAATCCGGCAAGACGATTCCTTGTTTACCGCCAAGAACAACCTTGTGCTGGCCCGGGCGGCACAACAGAAATACGCGTTGCCCGTCATGCCAACCACGCAAACCGAGCGGGCCCAGTTGTTGTATACGATGGGGCTGTCCGCCGTGAAACAGGGCGACACCACGATCGGCAAGGGACTTTTGCGCGACGCAATCGAAACCCATCCCCAGCATTTCGAGGCCGCAGTTCGCAGTTTGCGCGCTCTTGAAGGCAATGTGACGAACTGAGCCACGCAGCGCCATGGCGGTTCATATCACGTCTGCGCAGGCCCTGTGGTTTCTGCCCTTTGTCCTTCCGATCTGCCTTTGGGTAGTCTGGAGCGACTTGCGTAGCATGAAGATCCCAAACAAGGCCGTGCTGGCCTTGCTCGCCGTGTTTGCCGTGATTGGGTTCATCGCGCTGCCGCTGGAGGATTATCCGTGGCGTTGGCTGTATTTTTTAATCGTTTTGACGATCGGCATATTTGCCAATGCTGCGGGCCTGATGGGTGCGGGCGACTCCAAATTTCTGGCAGCGGCCGCGCCTTTCATTGATCCCGGTGATTTGGCCCTGATCAGCATGATTTTCGCAACGAACACGGTTGCGTGTTATGTCACGCACCGCATTGTCAAACATTCACCATTGCGCGCCATGGCCCCGACTTGGGAAAGCTGGAGCAGTGGCAACAAATTCCCGATGGGGTTTGCCCTTGGCAGCAGCTTGGTAATCTATCTGGGGTTTGGGGCGGTCTTGGGACAGTAGCACCGCCAAGGCATTTTGCCCCGGCCCTGCCCGACACCCACCATAATTTCTGCACGTTTGAATGGCATGTAAAACCCTATGCGACCACGTCGCAGGCAAGAATGCAGACAAACCAATGGCGGGCGATTTCAGATGAATATGCAAGTGACACAGGGCGTGCAGCCCCCTCCTCCTCCAAGCGGCCTTGGCGAGATGAGGCTACCCGTCGTGATGATGCGAGACATCCTGATCAAGACGATGTTCCGCAAAAACATCGACACTGCCAGCGAACTGTCCGAGGCCATCTGCCTGCCGCGTGCCGTCACACAAGAACTGATCGATATCTCGCGTGAGCAAAAACTGGTTGAGGCCACCGGCACGCTCAACGCCACCTCGGGCGGCGAAATGGGCTATCAGTTGACGGATGCGGGCAAATCCCGCGCCCTCGATGCGCTATCGCAATCAGAGTATTTCGGCGCAATGCCGGTGCCTTTGGATGTGTACCGCGAACAGGTCAAACGGCAATCCATCCGCAACATCCAGATCACCCGCGACGAGCTGACGAATGCCATGGGCCATCTGGTTTTGCCCGACAGCTTGCTGGACCATCTGGGCCCGGCGGTTTCGGCGGGCCGGTCGATTTTGCTTTATGGCCCGCCGGGCAACGGGAAATCCAGTATTTCCAACGGCATTCGTGACGCTATGGGCGACAAGATTTATGTGCCGCGCGCGATTGAGTATGCCGGCCAGGTGATCACTGTTTACGATCCCATCGTGCATTCCAAGGCCGAGGTCGAAACCGACGACCCGAACAGCCTGCGCCGCAGACGCACCTTTGATACCCGCTATGTGCGCTGTGAACGGCCCACCGTGATCACCGGCGGTGAGTTGAGCCTTGAGATGCTGGATCTGGTCTACAACCCCACCGCGCGCACCTATCAGGCGCCTTTGCAATTGAAATCCACCGGCGGCATCTTCATCGTCGACGATCTTGGCCGTCAGGCCGAACCACCGCAAAGTCTGGTCAACCGCTGGATCGTTCCACTGGAAGAATCCAAGGATATTCTGGCCCTGCAATCGGGCGAGAAATTCGAAGTGCCCTTCGACACGCTGGTGATCTTTTCAACCAACTTTCACCCGAACGAAATTTTCGACCAAGCCGCGTTGCGGCGGATTTTCTTCAAGATCAAGATCGACGGACCCA
>Ga0102928_1001781_pt1 | contig 13150 bp, 9 predicted proteins | sample SalPonR1_B_D1_MG_FD_78504 | JGI IMG/M metagenome (GOLD analysis project Ga0102928, IMG submission 78504) | Salt pond soil microbial communities from South San Francisco under conditions of wetland restoration - Salt Pond MetaG R1_B_D1_MG | ecosystem: Environmental > Aquatic > Marine > Intertidal...
AGAAAATCGACTGTTCCTGCTTTAATAGGTAGTGTAGGCACTACGACGACAAACTTAAATATACCAAAGCGTTTATTTAATTCGAAGATTGTTTTAGTGTAGGTATATGTTTTTCCTGTTCCTGTTTCCATCGAAATATCGATGATATTACTTTTACCTTTTACGCTTCTTTCAATACTGTTTTGCTCCTGTATTTCGCCGATATTTCTGACGTATCTAAAATTGACATCTTTATCAATAAACGGATTGACTTGTTTTCTGTTTATACCGGCGGGTTTTACGATATCTATACCTTCAAAAACACCTACTGTAGATTTTACGGCTTGCTCCTGGTGTTCTAAGTTTTTTTCAAAATTAAATCTAGCCATAATTAATACCTTGTTATAAAGTCAATGTCTATGTGCTTTTTATTGGTATAACTCTTTACATTGTCTGCAATTTCTCGCAAGACTTTACTTTCAAAATTATAGCCAAAAACAATGATTGAAGCCGGATTGAAATCTTTATCGGCATCAATTTTTTCTAAAAGTGTTTTTAGGTGTACGGTTTTAAATCCTTTATCAACGAGATATAGTTTGTTATCGAAATAATGACCTTTATAACCTTCCAGGTCAATTTCTATAAGATGTTGAGAAAGACGAATGCCATCATAGGTTTTCCAGGTTGTCATCAAAATCTTTAAATCTTCATCACTTAACTTGCTTTCATCAAAAAGTTTTTGCTGTGGGTTAAACTCATCAGCCTCAAGATTGTAGTCTTCCCAAATTGGAGTAGTTTCAAAGATTTTAAAGCCAAAATCTGAATTAGACAAATCTTTAGGCTCTTTTGAATTTTTATTGTCTTCTTTTATTTTATTACCTGCCCGTATGATGCGTTCTTTTGTAATATCAAAAATAGTTGGTTGTTCTATTTTTAATTCATTTTTTACGAAATCGTAGGCAGTTTTGTTTTTCTTTTTATCTAAGGTTTCAGGCAGTTGTACGAGAATAAATTTTCTATTACCGCCATCTTCTGCGTTAAGTTGCATTATCGCATCAGCAGTTGTTCCTGAGCCTGCAAAAAAGTCCATAACAATACCATTTTGACCTTTTAATGTTTTTACAAAGTATGAAATTAAATCAACTGGTTTGGGATTTGAAAAGTAACTTTGACCATCAAATAAATTTGAAAAATCAGTTTTACCTTGTTGGTTAATTGGATTTACTATCAAGTTCGAATAGGCTCTGCCAAGATCTTTACGTACCTTTCCTTCATTATTAACTTTTTGATATACTTTATATTTAATGGTATATTTTGAGCCTTTACTTTTATTTGATTCTACAAACTTTAAATAGTCATTTTCTAAACCCCATTTGACTTTACTTTTACTCCACTTCCAAATCCATCCATCATTAAAAAATTCCGAACGACCATTAGGAAAAATTAAACCACCATCTGGGGCTTTAATTCCAAAATTCATGCTATCAGAATACTGTAAACCCCCTCTATCTAAGGTATCTAAATAATATTTCCCTCTTTCTTCAATAAATTCATCTTTCAATTTAAACCTATCTTGATTAATAGATGATTCGTCCCTCGCATAAATTTCATCTTCATCGGTTCCATATTTATTTTTAGAATACAATAAAATTGATTCTGTTATAACTGCAATATCTTTGGCATCATTAGCCCCAGTTTTTTTTCTCCACACAAATTCTGCAACAAAATTTTCTTCACCGAAAACATCATCCATTAATATTTTCAATTGTGCCACTTCATTATCGTCAATTGAAATAAAAATTACACCATCCTCTTTAAGCAGTTGTTTGGCAATATAGAGGCGTGGATACATAAAGGTTAACCATGCGCTGTGGGAATTGCTTTTGCTCTGGGTGAAGTCTAATATTCGTTTGGCATTGTCTTCTTCAATTCCTGCAAGCTTTGATAACTCTTCAACACTAAACTTCCTGTCATCTTGATATACAAAACCATCAGACCCTGTGTTGTATGGTGGGTCTATATAGATCATCTTTACTTTTTCATAGTAGGCATTAGATAAGTGTTTGAGAACTTCTAGATTGTCACCTTTAATCAGCAAGTTTTCTGAGTTTTTATTTTTTACTTGTTGATTCCATTCTTCATCTTCCTTTAAAAGTGTAGTAGCTTCATCACTTGCTAAGAGCCTGGCATAGTTTTTCCCTAGCCAGTCAATGCCGTAGCTTTCATTTGAAAAATCTATATCCTCACTTTGGGATAGCTCTCTTTTAAATTTATCAAAATCAAAGTCGCCATTTTTATCAAAACAATGGGAGAAGTGTTTTTTTAATAATTCTACATCAGGTCCAGGTGGTTTGATATTGTTGGTAATATTGTCTTTTTTCATAGTTGCTTTCTAAATTATTTAAGAACTAACTTCTATAATTTGCTTTGGCTTCACTAACCAACTTTTGGATTAGCTGTATGTTTTTGTCTAGATCTTTATGATTCAGCCTGAAACGATATTGTTTAAATCTTTTTTCATACTCCATTTCATCAATGTCATATTCCTCTATGAGATTGTCGTATTCTTCTAATTTATCCAATCTTATATGGACTATAACCGAGCTCTTCCTAGGTTTAAAATTTACAAAATTATTTGCCATTCCATTTTTTTCTATTCCAATGTAGTGCTTGTTATATTTTAGGTTGTAATCGTCCTTGACATCATCTAAATGACTAATGATAGTATCTACAAGTTTTATCATTTTTTTATTGGCTCTATCTTCCCAATACTCTCTGTTTACTGTCTCGGTAACGATATCTTCTTCTAGTAATTCAAACTTAGTTTCGTCTAAAACTTTTGTAAAGAACAAAGAAATTTTATCGCCAAATTTTACAGCTTTAACCTGAATGGCAATGATAGGAATAAAACCATTAAAAAGCGAAATGACATTTAAAAATCTACTGGTAATGTCTTCAGCAATAATGACCGCACAATGTTCATATTGCGGATTTCTTTTGCGCTCTATATCCCAATACTCAATTGTCCGAATAATGTGAGTCTCATCTGTTTTTCCTAATTGAATTTCAACCTCATAGCGTTTTAATTCTTCTGGGTCGTATAGAATTGTATCTAATCTACCACCACCTACAAGTATTTTTTCAGTATCTCTAAATTCAACGTCTCCGAGTCCTATTAACGAAGGGTCTTCTTCAATTTTTTGTTGAAGCCATTTTTCGTTGTATTCAGAGCTGTTTTTTAGGCTTATAATTTCTGGTTTGATAAAGTTTAAGCTCATGATTTTTTATGTTTAAATACTTGTATTTTATGATTCTTTTCTTTGTAAGAACTTATTATTCCTCTTTTTTTCAATCTTTCAACAAGAACTAAATTATTACTGTCATTCGGGATATTTGGTCTACTTGTTTCATCGGCAATTTCTTTGAATTTATTATTATCCATATTAGATAGATATATTCTTATCTCATTTTCAGATAATGTTTCTATTATTTCATTTAAAAGTTTTACTGAATTGGAAACATCAAGTTTTGAATCTTTCAAAACATAGGATTGTTTGGCATCTAAGAACCATCTAGAGTTAATGCAAAATTTTGCGATTTTTGAAATTATTGACTTATCTGATGATTTTAATTTTTTCTGAACTTTATCTAGGTAGTATTTAGATAATTGTTTTTTTAGCTCTGCATTTTTCGTGTTCAACAGACTTAACATTATGTCATCGTCCAAATTTAATTCATCTATTTTTGACATGTTCTTAGAGCTTTCAGCCTCAATAAATCTTATTGCGATACCTAAGCTATAATTTGATTTCAAAGAATCAATATTTTCATCATTAAAATCAAAGTAACCATTATCAATAAGTAAATTAATTTTCTCTCGGTTAAGATTTTTTAATTGATCGTTAAAATTGTGGCTAAATTTGAAGTTCTTAATAATTTCTTCAAGTATCTGGTTTTCAATTTTATCAAGAAGAATGATTTTTCTTATGATAGTATTTAATTGTGCTTGAAAATCCTCATCGTCTTCCTCAAATAAAGATTTGACGTTTTGATTCAAAAATTGAGCAATTGCATCTTCTTTATCACTTAGTTTTTGCTTTTGAATTTCTGCATCAACCTTTTCTTTACCAGAGTTATCATTCCAAATCTGTATGATATTTTCAAGATTTGGGTCTAGTTTGTTGTTTTTTAATAATTCAATTTTTATTTCCTCTTCATCAATTTCTGAGACATCAGGAAATATAATGTTTTCATGTTTGATCAATTTAGATTTTAATTCAGTAGATAGTTCATTTTTACTTCTATTGAGCAAATCGACTAAAACGTCTTTACCTTCTTTTGTATTTGTAGGCACATTTATAATAAGATTTTTTACAAATGTTTCAAGCCTTTTTTCTGAGTTAATATAATTATACATAGACTCTAAATCATCCTTATGATTTACTATGTGAGTCAATATTTTCTCATGTAAACTCTCATCAAATTTAGCTATCCTGTATTTATAAAAACCGGATATATTGTCTAGGGAAATGGTATAACAGTTATTGTTGTAAATAAAATCAAGAACTTGTTTTCTATCTGTATTAAAATTGATATTATCCAATATCAACTGTAGTTTTTCAATTATTCGATTAGTTTTATCCGAATTATTTATCAAACTTATAATGTCAGGGTGTTTATAAATGTAATCTGTAAAATTGGAGTTTTGAGAAAACTTGTAAATATCATTAACATCAGCATACTGTATAATTGCTTCAAAATATTGGCCTTTTAAATCAATTTTAAACTTATCATCTTCACTAATCTTTTGCCATAGAAGAAATGATTTTTGACAAAGTAACTTAATGAACAAACCTACATTATCACATCTCTCAAAATAGGATATTAAAAATTCAATTTCTAATGTTTCCAATTTGGACAGTTGTTCTATTATTAACAAACGCTGATTCGCTCTAGTTTTACTTCTATTTTTAAAGCAATAATTAATAAAATCGAAATTTAATATTGCGCTTGAAGTATAATCGGATGTTACTAACTTTTGACTAATCTTACCCGGTTTAGATAGCTTATGATGAAAGCCAATATTTATATTATTTTTTAACCCAAGCCAAAATTTATGATCATCAAAATTTAACTCTAAGTCTGAATGATTTGATAAATAAAGAAAATAAGCACTATCAATATAACCGTTGACTATTAGTGTTTTAATTATTTCAAAATTTGGCACCTCATAAATGTTTAATTCTGTTTTATTATCTTCCTTACTTTTTTTGAAATGTATTTCAAGATACTTTTCATCAATCAAATCACGTAAAGATTTTTTATCAATTTCTTGAATATCCTTTTCTAATTGAATAATATTATTTTCCTTAACTTTAATTTCGTTTATACCTTTTAATAAATCCAAACGTTCAATAATATTGATATTAAGAAACTTTTCAATATCAGATCTTTTAATATTCTGTGCTGAATTATAGGAACTTTTAACCTCAAGATTAACTTTATAAAAAATGCTATCAAATTTATCTAGGTTACCAACATCTAAAATGTTTTTTTCATATTCACCGTCATCATTTTTTAAACTTAAATCATTGTACCTCACATTATATATTTTGCTCATATAGGTTGATATTCCTAACAAAATGAAGTGCTTAATTTCATTATATCCTTTAAAACTGTCTTTCTGAACTGTTTTAATCGCATCCTGTATTATTTTAATTTGGCTGGTGATAGAAGCTTTTTTATCAGATTTAATGATTTCTTCTTTTTGTAAAATGGAATATAGAAGGCCTTTTCGTTTCAATAAGCTAGAAAAGTCGTAAGGTTCCACATTTTTATAAAATACTAATGGAAGCAATTTGTTATATAAGTCTTTTTGTATTTCTGAATAATTTGATTGACCTAATATAGCTAGGTAAGTTTTTAATTCATTTATAGTATTATATATAACGCGTGCGTCATCAACCAGCGCAAATAAGTCTCTTATCATTTGTTGGTCACCAATTTCAGCGAAGTTTTTAATAAATAAGTTTGGAGCAGTTTCATAATTTACAACAGGAATTATTGGAATTATAAAATCGAAAAACTTAGTGCGGTCATTTGCTGTTTTAAATTGTTCGTTTTTTATTGCATATATAAAGACAATACGTTTTTTAATTAATTCGGTATTATTCAAGATTAGGTTTAATTCTCGAAGATTGGAAAAGATTTCGGTGCTCTCAAATCGGTCTATATCCTCTATAACGACTACGTTGTATTTGGTTTCTTTAAAAAAATAAATTATCTCATCAAGAAATCGACTCAGTATAGAGAGTTCATTATTATTTTTTTCAATTTCAACTTCTAAACTTTTATATTTTAACCTTTTGAAGCTTATTTTATTAATAACTTTTATTTTAAGTAGTAGTAAAAATAATGTTGCAATTCCTAAGATTATATCAAGCCAATAAAAACCGAAGAATGGTTGAATACCAAAAATCAAATTGTAAATCCTTAAAAGAGTTATAAGTACAATTGCTGTAAGTAAAACTTGCTCAAAAAAGTTGAAGTTTATACTATTGCTGATTTTTTTCAGTCTAGAATTAGGAATCTTGTCATCTTCAACCTTATAAAATATTTGCTGTAAAAGGCTTTTTTCTATGTCTTCTACTTTTTCGCCCCCTTCTTTATCATCGTGGAAAGTAGCTAAGGACAGCTCTAAGAATTTATATTCATTTTTGTTGGGTTTTTCAGTATGGTGGTTTTTAATAAAGGTTTTTAGAATACTGGATTTACCTGAACCATAATAACCTGTAATGGCAATATTTCTGATGTTTTCTTCTCTTGCCTTATCTAATGCCCATTTTAACTTATCTTCGTAATGTTCATAATTTTCTTTAGTATCTTTTTCTTTATCTAAATCATCTCTTGGCGATAGGGAGAAGTACTTGACTGCATCCTTATTATTTTCATTTCTTTCTTTTTTCTCGTCTTTAGCATCGCCCATAATTATTCATTTTAACTTTAAATAAGTTAGGTCAATATAGCGAGTAATAGGATGTTTTTTACTGATTTTATCTTTAATAAGTACTTTTAAATTTGTTACTAGCATAATTTTCTTTAAGTATGCTAATTTAATTGATTTATTCTTAATCCCTTGTCATTTCGTTATATTGATGTAATAAATATGAACTTTCATGACCTTCGGAAAAATAATAAAGTACATTTATTGGTATCAAAGAAAATGCTGACATTATTTTTAATCAAATTCATCTTAACTCTTATTGTTTATAAAATATTAATAAAATAATTGGGTAAAGCTCAAGATTAATTTTATAAAATCAATTACTACTATTCTAATTGTTCTAACAAAAATACTTTACGGAATAGCTATTTTAAAGCTGAAAACATCGGTTTTACTTAACCATCTTAATAGCAATGCCATATTCCTTATCGAAAGGTAACTGAAGCTGAGATAACATGTCGGGAATGGCTATAGCCCAACTCACGTAATAATAGGCCAGGGTTTGATAGCCTGACATCTTTTTGGCTAATGAAGGAACTTCATAGTTGTCTTTCTTTACATCTATTCCAGTCATGCCTAAGTAAGCAAATTCCATGGCTATTTTTTTGACTTCTTCAGTTGGTTTTTTAGACAGTAAATTTATTGCACCAATCATATAAAAGGTTACTGCTTTATTGGTGTCATCATTGGCATGTTGGTCTATAAACTTTTGTCTTTCGTCTATGATGTATTGAGGTTCAGGACTGTCTAAACCATAAGGGTCTTTTGTGATTTCATCTATGACTTCATCTGCTGTCTTTGTGCTAAGTGATGGTTCTTTCTGTAGCTTAAAGTATTTATCTAGCTTTAAATCCTCTGCCCAATGTGTTATAATTTCATATTCTTCTGCCGGTTCTTTGTCGTACCGGTACTCAATAAATTCTTCAAAAAGTATATTGGCTTTATTTAATTCAATTTTATTGGCCTTAAACTCATCTATCATATCAATACCGTACAAGTCTTTCAACTGTAAGGCGTTGATAATGTTGAGTATTTTCGATGATGAAATAAGGTGTTTTGGAAATGTTTTTAATATGACTTCACTGGTTGTGGCTTCAATTCCTTGCTTGACTAAATTGACTAAGGACATACATTGTAATGGCCTTATATTTTTATCCTGTTTATAGATTAAATCTTCAATAAATAAATCTATCGGTGTGTTGTATATCTGTGAATTTAAGCCTTGAAATACGGAGATAATAATTTTATCTATTTGCTGACTATCTACACCTTGTTTTTTAAGCTTCTGTATGTGTTTATGGTTTCTTTTAAAGAAAGCATCCTGATGCTTCTGGTGGCTAGTGAATAGCATATTTTTATCAATACCACGGGCATCGGTTACAAGTTTTAGATGATAAAGCTCATGTAAGATTAAATGGTGAACGGTTACGTCTGTATTTTTGTATAAGAGTTGATGTTTATCTTTGTTATGGTATTCCGCAATAACAATTTTAGCAGGTGTTTTTATGGTGCTATCACTATTTATTTCAATAGGCTTGCCAGATGCTTTTTCTAATTCAACTTTGAGTGCATATATTTCTTCTTCTACATCATAAGTGCTTTGAGAAATAAGGTCTTTAGCAGAACTCATTGCCAGATTATAAGCATTGCTGTATAATGGACTTTTCTTATCATTTGACTTTAATACTTTAATAGCGCAGTCAAAAGCTTCTAAATACTTATCTTCCTTATTGTTTATAATACCTAAGCCGAGTAATGCATTAGCATAATCTTTTTTTACACTCAGTGCCTGTTCAAAAAAATACCTTGCTTTTTCTAAATGATTGTCTTTAGCTAGTGTACTTCCGATATTGGATAAGGATAAATAATCATCAGGATCAAAGCGAAGCGCAGAATTCCAATACATTAGTGCGGTGTCAGTTTCGTTTTTCCTGTACTGAAGGTTACCCATCAAAATAAGTGCATTGGTATTTTTAGGGTTTAGCTTTAAAGCTTCTATCAGATAATGTTCGGTTGCTTTGAAATTATCTTTAGATAATTGAATTTGTGCTATGATTCTGTTAAGCTCAGACGACTTTTTATAATCAGGATATAGGTCTTCGGCAATATCCAAAGCTTTATCAAGTTTGCCATTATCACATAATTTGATAAGTTGGTTGTAGGATTCAGGTTTTAATAAGTGAATATCATCTATGCTAATGATCAGGTTATCTCCTTCTACCTCTGTGTTTATATCACTATACAGCTGTTCTAATTGACTTTTAATATCATCAGTTTCTTCTAAATTTAATATCTCTACAACGTGCTTAATCGGAACGGTGATGGTCATAAAAAACTAAAATTATTTTTATATAAAAATATAAATATATGACGTATTACAACGCATAAAACATAGTTTACTTTGTAACACAAGATATAATAGGTTCTAATGAATTGCTTATTAGAATTTTACATTGCCTGGTTATCGACTTATCAAATTTATTGCTTAAAAATGATTTTACCTTTCGAAATGGAATTTTGTCTTGTAAACAAAAGTTTATTTATCCGGTTTTTGAGTAATGGTATAATATGTCTTACAAGAATTTTTGAGAAATACTAAGAATAGCAAAGAACTTCAAACCCGCTGGCTCATGGTGGTGGAATATGGCGAAACTAAACCCTAAAACCCTTATGAGGTGGGTGGAATATGACGAGATTTTGCTGTTTTGCCTTGTGAGGTGGTGGGATAGAGCGAGGCTACGATTTTATAGTAACTTATCTTATACCTTTTTTAATCAGTTTCTACAATTACTTTTTCCTCATTCAATAGTTCAGACAATTTATAATAACCTCTAAATGGGTTATTCCTTTTGGGCCTGGGCTTATGTTTTAATTCAATCTGATTGGTTTTTGATAAAATAAAAAATTGCTTTTCATCATCTACATAATTATTTTCTTCCCAGCTATCATTGCAGTAATCTGTTACTCTTTTTTTTATATCATCTGAATACGCATTGTTATTCATGAATGAATTATAATCAGTTTTTGGATTCATTATAATGATTTCATCTACACCAAAAAGCTTTTCCATTATACCAAGCCTTTTTCTAAAAGCCATAAAAAGTGGCTTTTTCATAGAAGTATAAGTTTTTCCTTTATTAGGGCATTCATAAATGAATGGATAATTGTATTGTGATCTATTGCTATTTCCTGCTGGAACGGAAAAGACTTCTTTTTCATAAAATTTCATAGTTCCTTTAATGTTTGTTATATATTGTAAGTAATCATTAGCTAATTCACTTTTATTGCCTAACATCTCAAATATTGAACTCCATGATATAGCTGTTATATCTTGATGATCTATAATCAATTTGTTTTTAGTTAAAGCACAGCCTTTAGTTTCAAAATTTTCTAATTCTATAAATTCACCTGATCTTAAATATTTGGATATTTGGTTTTTTATTTTGTCTGAAGATGCATTAACCTTGGCACTTTTAGCTTCAATAATTAATGCTTTATCTGGCATATTATTTCGAAACAGTAATATTGCTATATCTGCTCTTCTTTTATTAACAGATGTTAGTTCAGAATGAACTATTATTTTTGTATAATCTTTTATTTTTATACGACCTGTAATTTTAGTGATTTCTTTAATATTCAAAAACTCTTGAAGTATTTTTTAGTCTTGAGAAAGTAAGTAAGCTAATGCACTTGTTTGCTTAACTTCTGTATCTCCACTTAACAAGTCAAATACTGATGCATTTAATGTATTGTATGTTCTAAATATTTGCTCCATTAATTAAATTTTGTTCTAAATTATGAATATTAATTATAAAATGATTTATTAATAATTTTTAGTTCAATATTTCATCAGAACGCTAATCTACATATCCAACCAAAAAGCCTCTTCCGCCCACGACATCCAATGGGTTTGATTGACGACGGGGATATTATTTTGTTTGCATACGTTCATAGTATGACCAGTGCCACCGGACATAGGGTTTTCAAGGTCATCGTAAAAAATACCGAAGCTGGCAGGTTTAATGTCGCCGTTACCCAAAGCTTTTACCGTATCACGAATAATATAGGCCGCTTTTATGGTATTTCGGTTTTTCTTTCCCAAAACGTAATTGTCAATCAGTTTTTCAGTATTTTTATGTTGCTTGGATTGTTTAATAAGTTCAGAATCCGGATCTAAATTCATATCATCCAATGCATAGGTTTTATGTGCAAGATTGGTAGATTTTCTGTGTCCGGCATAAGGCGTGATAACTTCTAATCTGCTTTTGTCCACTTGCGCAACACCTTTACAAAATAACTGATCAGAACCACCGGCATTCCCACTTCTAAATGTCATTTTGGTGGTTAGCGTTGCCAGAACAAAACCAAGCATTTCTAAACGAGGCTGATCATCTTTAGCGACTTTTCGTTTGCCTTCAAGTAGAACTATGGAACCATCTTTATCGTATTTTTTAATGAAGTTGTGTAATAGCATGTTTTTCGTTTTTGTTATACCACAAACATAAAGATAGTGATTGCCAAATCGTGTCATGGCTATCTAATGATGTTTAAGTAATGATTATATAAACCGCTTTAAAAAATCAGAATGATGCGCTTTGATGTGCTCATTTATAGAATGGGGTTCAACGACTTCAATATCACCTAAGGATGAGACAATTAACCTGATCAAGTCCACATTTGGAACTAATGTTAATTCAACCATAGCATAACCATCTGGCGTGGTCTCAATAATGTCTTGGGTGAAATGAATAGGTTTTGACTTCCAGTATTCTATTAAAGATGGAGAGACCTTTAGAACAATACGTTGAATCTTTTCCTCTTCGAAAATATGTTTAGAGATTCCCAGGTAAAATTTCTGAAGCTTGAGTTCTGCCATGGTGTGTTCAGGGATGAATTTAATATCAAACTTCTCTTTGATTTCAAGGTTTTTAATCCGGTCTAAACCAAATACCCGATGGGCTTTACGTTCTAAATCATGTCCGATAATATACCAGCGATGCTGACTTAATTTTAATTGCAAGGGATAAAGTCTCCGTTTTGACTGAGTTCCATCGAATTTGTGGTAGTCAAAGTTTAAAGTCAATTGTTTGTCAACAGCATCAAATAGTGGTCTTATATACTCCAAACCCTGACTTTTGGATTCACCATCTATCACATACTGCTGATAGAGTTCCGCATAGTTTTTTTCAAAACTCTTTGTACTTTCCAACTCAACCAATCGATCCAGTAAATTTTGCTTGTCTGTAAAACTATCAGTAATAAAGTGCTTCTGTTTTTGTGCATCAAAATTCACTTCAAAGCCTAAATCTTTGAGTTGTGTAAAATCCCTGTTCAATGTCCTTGACGAAATGTACACCTCTCTTTGTTCCAAGAAGTGGAGAAATTCCTTTTTGCTTTTATAGGTATTAAGGCCAAAGTCCTTAATCAATTGTAGTCGTTTTATTGATGGAAATGATGAAGCCATTGAGATGTTTTTTGAATTTAGCCTAAAACTAGTGATTTGAGTTGACACAATATGACAAGACGCTCTCTTTTATTTGTATTCTAATTCTAAAATCTTTTAAATGTCTACTAATAACCAATTTACCATCAACTGTCCGGAATGCCATGAAGAGATCGATATCACCGAAAACATGAAGCATCAGGCTGAAAAACAGATCAAACAGGAATTAAAGGCTCAGCTCGATGAAGCGAAAAAGGCTTTGGAAAAGCAGCATCAAGATGAAATAAAAGCACTAAAAGAAAAAACAAAAGCTGAAGCAGAAGACCAATTGGCTGAAAAATTAAAAGCCCTTGAAGCGGATCTTGCAGACCGGGATTCAAGATTAAAAGAACTCAATAAAAAAGAAGTTGAATACCTGAAGCTGAAACGAGAACATGATAATCTTAAGCAAGATCTTGAACTTGATTTTGAAAAAAAGCTCTATTTAAAAATAGACGAAGAGCGCAAAAAGATGCAGGAGCGTTACAGTAATGAATCCGAAATGAAAATCAAAGAGCTTGAAAAGAAGCTGGAAGACCAGAAAACACTTACCGAACAAATGAAGAAAAAGCAGGAGCAGGGTTCTATGCAGATGCAAGGGGAAGTTTTGGAATTAGCCTTAGAGGAATTCCTGGCTCAAACATTTCCGCTGGATAATATTGAAGAAATCAAAAAAGGACAAACAG
>Ga0102928_1001783_pt1 | contig 13148 bp, 9 predicted proteins | sample SalPonR1_B_D1_MG_FD_78504 | JGI IMG/M metagenome (GOLD analysis project Ga0102928, IMG submission 78504) | Salt pond soil microbial communities from South San Francisco under conditions of wetland restoration - Salt Pond MetaG R1_B_D1_MG | ecosystem: Environmental > Aquatic > Marine > Intertidal...
GCCCTCCCCCGGCGAACAGCCCGGCCAACCGGCCCCCGGCGCGCCGCCCGGCGGGGCCTGGGGCACGTCCTCGCCGCCGCCACCGGGGGGCGGCGCGCCGCGCCACGCCTGGATGGGCAGCGCCGGTCAGGACCAGTTCTTCCCCGACATGGCGCGCCCGACCGAGGAGGCCCCCGCCGCGCCGCAGCACAAGATCCCGCTGGAAAAGGCGCTGCAAAGCACGGTGACCGGCCACGCGGTCGGCGACAACCCCCTCACCGCCGCCGCCGCCGGGCTCCTGATGCTGCTGGGGCGGCTGCGCAGCCAGGTGGTCGACATGGAGGCGATGCCGCTCATGGCCCATGTCACCCGGGAGATCGACGGGTTCGAGGCCCGCGCCACCGAGCGCGGCGCAGACCCGCAACAGGCGCTGGTGGCAAAATACGTGCTGTGCGGCACCGCTGACGACGTGGTGCAGAACCTGCCCGGCACCGATCGCGACGTCTGGGTTCAATACGCGATGGAGGCGCGGTTCTTCAACCGGCGGACCTCGGGCGTCGGCATCTTCCAGGAGATCGAGAAGGCGCTCGCCGATCCCGCGCGCAGCTACGAGCTGCTCGAACTGATGCTGATCTGCCTGCAACTGGGATTCGAGGGCAAGTATCGCGGCGCGCCGGGCGGCGATGTCGATCTGCAGCGCATCCGCCGGCAGATCTACGAAACGCTGCGCCGGGTGCGCGGGCGCGACGATGACGACGTCTCGCCGCACTGGCAGGGTTTCGACATGGCCGCCCTGCACCGGCGGCGCGGCGTGCCGCTGTGGATCGTGGTCAGCCTGGCGCTGGCGTTGCTGTGCGGCGGCTATCTCGGGCTGCGGGTCTACCTGGGCAACGACTCGGGCCGGGTGGCCGACGCCATGCGCGCTCTGCATCCCGACGCGCCGCTCACCCTGGCGCGCGCCTCCACCCTGCCCGACCTGCCCGCCGAGCCCGAGCCCTACGTGCCGCCGGTCTTCGACGCGCCCGACCAGCTCGAGCGCATCCGCGCGGCGCTGTCCGAGGATATCGACGCGGGCAACCTGACCGTCGACACGCGCGGCAATTTCATCGCCGTGACAGCCAACAACCTGGTGTTGTTCGACACCGGCAGCGCCGATATCCGCGAGGATTTCGTCCCCATCGCCGGGCGCATCGCCGAGGTGCTCGACGAGGAGCGGGGCGACATCCGCATCGTCGGCCATACCGACAATGTGCCGATGAGCGGCCGCGGGCGGTTCGCCAACAACCAGGAGCTGTCGGTGGCACGCGCCGAGTCGGTGGCCGACGTCATTCGCCCGGCGCTCGGCAACGGCGACCGGGTCGAGGTGATCGGCCGCGGCCCCGACGACCCGGTGGCCGGCAACGACACGCCGGAGGGCCGGGCCAGGAACCGTCGTGTCGAAGTGCTGATCCGCCGCGACGAGGGAGACAGCCCATGAAGCGGGTCCTGCGCATCACGCTGATCCTGCTGGGGCTGGTGGCCTTTGCGCTGGCGGTCTGGTTCGGCGGCCCGCTGATCGGTATCGCCGGGGTGTTCATCCTCGCCGGGGTCTGGGCCCGGGTGATCGTGATCGGCGTGGTCTGCGGCGTGGTCGGGCTTTACTACCTGATCCGCTGGTGGCGCGCACGCCGCGCCGAGCGCGCGCTGGAAGAGGCGATCGTCCCCCAAGGTCCCGCCGGCGACGGCGAGGTGCTGGGCGAGAAGATGCACGAGGCGCTGGCGGTGCTGCGCCGGTCGTCGGGCGCGTCCAACTATCTCTACGACCTGCCCTGGTACGTGATCATCGGCCCGCCCGGCGCGGGCAAGACCACGGCGCTCCTGAATTCCGGCATCCGCTTTCCGCTGGCCGAGGCCTCGGGCGGGGCGATGGCCGGGGCCGGCGGCACGCGCTATTGCGACTGGTGGTTCTCGGAAGAGGCGGTGCTGATCGACACCGCCGGGCGCTACACCACCCATGACAGCGACGCCGGGGCCGACCGCGAGAGCTGGATGGCGTTTCTCGACCTGCTCAAGCGGCAGCGCCCGCGCCAGCCGGTCAACGGCGTGATCCTCGCCGTCAGCCTCGAGGACCTGCTGGAGGGCGACGAGAGCGTGCTCGAGGCCCATGCCACGGCGATCCGCGACCGGCTTATGGAATTGCAGGAGGTCTTCCGCATCGAGGTGCCGGTCTACGTGCTCTTCACCAAGGCCGACCTGATCGCGGGCTTCACCGAGTTCTTCGGCACGTTCAGCGCCTCGCGGCGGCAGAAGGTCTGGGGCGCGACCTTCCGCCCGGCCAACCGGCGCGAGCCGACCCTGCCGCTCGCGGCGGGGGAATACGACGCGCTGCTGGCGCGGCTCTCGGCGGAAGTGACCGACCGTATGAACGAGGAACCCGACGGCGTGGCGCGGATCGCCATCTTCGGCTTCCCGGCGCAGGTGGCGATGCTCAGGGACCGGGTTCTGGGGCTGCTCACGGGCGTGTTCGGCTCCAGCCGCTACCGCGTCAACGCCACGCTGCGCGGCTTCTACTTCGCCTCCGGCACGCAGGAGGGCACGCCGATCGACCAGGTGCTGGGCGCGATGGAACGCAGCTTCGGCGCGATGACCGGGGCGGGCGGCGCCTCGGGCAAGGGGCGCAGCTATTTCCTGCACGACCTGCTGCGCCGCGTCATCTTCGCCGAGGCGGGCTGGGTGTCGCAGGACGCGCGTGCGGTGCGCCGCGAGCGGGTGCTGCGCTACGGGGTGATCTCTCTGGTGGTGCTGGCCTGGCTGGGGCTGGCGACGGTCTGGGGAATCAGCTTCTGGCGCAACCACGCGCTGGTGCGCCATGCCGAGGCCGAGACCCAGCGCTACCGCGAGGAGGCCCGCGCCGAGCTGGCCTCCGACGAGATTTCCGACCCCGATCTCGCGCCGGTGCTGCCGTTGCTGCGCTCGCTGGCCACGCTGCCGCTGGGCCATGGCGTGCAGGAGGCGGGCGCAGGGCTGCTCGACGGGTTCGGGCTGAGCCAGCGCAGCGCAGTGCGCGCGGGCGCGCGCGCGGCCTATCGCGACGGGCTCGAGCGGCACCTGCGACCGCGGCTGATCTTGCATGTCGAGAACCGGATCGCCGAGGACATAACCGGCAACAACCTTCTGTCTCTCTACGAATCTCTCAAGGTTTACAAGCTCTTGGGTCATGCTGCTCCGGCTCCGGACGATGATTTCATCCTCTCGTGGTTCGCCGATGAATGGGCGCGCGACCCCGCCTATCGCGGCGGCGGCCCGATGCGCGACCTGCGCGCCGAGATGCTCGGGCATCTCGGCGCCATGCTCGAGCTGTCGGCGACGCAGAGCCGCGCCCGGGTCGAACTCAACGGCGCGCTGGTGGCCCGGGCCGAGCAGATCCTGTCGCTGATGAATCTCGAGGATCAGGCCTGGCTGCTGGTGATGGGCGCGGGCGGCCCGCAGGACCTCGAGCCCTTCGTGGTGGGCCTGCGCGCCGGGCCCGATGCCGAGCTGGCCTTCGAGACGCTGGACGGGCGCGCGCTCGACGAGCTCGAGGTCTCGCCAGTATTCACTTACGCGGGTTTCCACGAGTATTTCCTGCCCCGCCTCGCCGACGTGGCCAACAAGCTCGAGAGCCAGCAATGGGTGCTGGGTGCGCGCGCCGAGGCCGCCGATGTCTCGGGCGAGCTCGAGCGGCTCGGCCCGGCGATGATGAACCGCTACGCGCTCGAGTTCACCAAGGCCTGGAACGCGGTGCTCGACAATCTCAAGCTGCGCCCGCTGGCGGCCGGGGCGCCGCAATTCCTCGCCCTCAACGCGGTCTCGGACCCGCGCCAGTCGCCGATCCTCAAGCTGGTGGAGGCAGTCAACCGCGAGACCCGGCTCACCGCGGGCTTCAGCGACGAGGGCGGGTTCGGGGCCGGGCTGGGCAACCTCGCCGAAGGCGAGGGGGCCGAGGTCGCCGGTATGGTCGGCGAACAGGTGATGCGCCGCATCCGCGAGCGCGCCTCGGGGATGAGCCGGATCGGCTTCGACGTGCTCGAACAGCGCCGCCGCTCGGACAACCGCGCCGGCAGCGGAGACGGACAGGGCGGCGGCGGGGCCGCGCCCCCCCTGCCCGGCGCCAATGTCGAGGCGCAGTTCGGCCGCTGGCACGACCTCACCGAGGACCTGCCCGAGGGCCGCCCGATCGACGTGCTGCTGCAGGACCTGCAGAAAATCTACCGGCTGATGCTCACCTCCACCGCCGGGGCGGGGCAGATGCCCGCCAATCTCGGGCAGGAGCTCGCGACGCAGGCGGCGCTGCTCACCCGCCACGCCACGCGGCTGCCGCCGCAACTGGCGCGGATGATCAGCCAGGCCAGCGAGGAATTCGCCGGCGACGCCGCCAACACCACGCTCGCCGCGCTCAACGAGCGGCTCAATGTCGAGGTGTCGCAGGTCTGCGAATCGCTGGTGCCCGACAGCTATCCGTTCGACGGGCGCGCCAATCGCGACCTGCCGATGGCCGAGTTCGCCCGCCTGTTCGCCCCCGGCGGGGTGATCGACCGGTTCTTCAGGGAAGAGCTGGTTCAGCACGCCGATATCAGCGGCGAGGAATGGCGCTGGAAGGAGGACAGCCGCCTCGGCAGCGAGATGTCGCTGGCCACGCTGGCGCAGTTCCAGCGCGCGGCGGCGATCCGCGACGCCTATTTCCCCGGTGGCAGCGCGCTGCCCGGCTTCGACATCACGGTGCGCCAGACGGCGCTGCACCCCGATGCCGATACCGCGTTGCTGGAGATCAACGGCCAGGTCATCACCACGCAGCAGCAGGGCTCGCTGGCGCAGAGCCTGTTCTGGCCCTCGGGCGGCGGCAGCGGCTCGGCCTCGGTGCAGCTCTCGCCCGAGCTGCGCGGCCGCGATTCGGGCCTCGAGGTGCGGCCGGGCCCCTGGGCGCTGATGCGGCTGATCAATTCCGGGCGGCCGCGCCCCTCGGGCAGCGCAGTCGACATCCGGCTCGACGTGGGCGGGCGCTACGTTGCCTACAACATCAACACCGCCTCGTCGCGCAACCCGTTCTTCCTGCGCGAGCTGTGGGATTTCCGCTGCCCGCGCGGACTGTGAGCGGATCGGAGGCCCCCGTGCAGGACAAACGCGACGACACGCAGGACGAGGAGGCCAAGACACCGGATACCGTGGAGCAGGCGGAGAGGCCGGACACCGCCGGGACCGCGCCCGCGCCGGAGACGGACGGCGACACGGCCCCGCCTTCCGACACGGCCCCACCTTCCGACACGGCCCCACCTTCCGACACGGCCCCCGCCCCCGGCGACGGGGCATCGCCGCAGGACACGCCCGGGGCCGCAGCGGGACAAGAGCCTGCCCCCTTGTCGGACCCCGGGCCGGCACCGGACACCGCGAGCGGAGACACCGCCGGGGACGGCGCAGGCAGCGCGCCCGACGACGCGGAGCCGACATCCGCGGGTGCCGCACCCGCAACAAACCCCGGCGCCGCGACCGCCCCGCCAACGCCCGACCCCGCGTCAGAGCCGCAGGACACGCCCGGTGATCCGCCGCCGGACCCGGCCCCCGAGGCCGAGGCGGGTGCCGGACCCCAGGCCCCGGACGTGCCGCCAGAGCCGGACCCGGGGCCGGAGCCGGAGCAGCAACCGCAACCCGCCCCCGGCATCTTCGCCGCCCCCGCCCCCGAGGCAGAGCCGTCCGGCCCGCCCTGCGCCGCCGGGCTCTTCGGCAAACTGCCCGCGCGCGGCGATTTCATCTCCCGCGCCATCGCACAGGACCTGCTGCGCCCGTTCGAGGACTGGCTGTTGCCGCTGGTGCAGAACACCCGCGCCCTGCTCGGCGACGACTGGGGGCAGGCCTGGCGGCAGGCGCCACCCTGGCGGTTCTGGATCGGTCCGGACGTCCTGCGCGGGGAATGGACGCGCAACCTGCGCGCCCATGAACAGGCGGGCACGGTGACCGGCGTGCTCCTGCCCTCGGCCGACCGGCAGGGCCGGCTCTTTCCGCTGGTGCTGGTGCTGGCGGACGATCACGCCCGGCTGATGCCGCCGCCGGTGCTCGAACCGCCCGACCGGCGCTGGTATGCGGCCTGCGACCGGCTGCTCCACACCGCCCGCGAGGGGGCCACGCTCGAGACGGTGGAAACCAGTCTCGCCCGGCTGCCCGCCCCGCGCCTGCCCGACGATGCCGCGCAGATGGCGCAGCTTCTCGCGCAGCGTTCGCTCTGGGGACAGGGCGCGGGGCTGGCCGGGCCGGAGGGTCACGACGACGTCTGGACCGGTATCCGCGCCAGCGATCACCACCTCGCCGCCACCGGACGCAGCTACTGGTGGTGCGAGGCGCCGCGGGGCGAGACCAGCGTCATCTCGCTCGCGGGCCTGCCCGATCCCGAGACCTTCGCCTTCATGCTGACCGATGCCATCCCCCGGACCATGTCACAGACAGGAGCCTGAGCCGCCATGAGCAATCCGAAATTCCGTTTCGAAACCGGGGCCGTAACCCATGACGGCTGCGTCCGCGACCATAACGAGGATCGTTATCTCGCCGCGCCACAGCTCGGGATATGGCTGGTGGCGGACGGCATGGGCGGGCATTTCGGCGGCGATGTCGCGGCGCAGACCATCGTCGACCAGGTCGAGACGGTGCACCGCTCTTCCAGCGCGCCCGACCTGCGGGCGCGGTTCCTCGACCGGGTGGCGCGGGCCAATGCCGATATCCGCGCGCTGTCGGCGCGCAACGGCGATGCCACGGTCGGTGCGACGCTGGCCGCGCTGCTGATCCACGAGGCGAATTTCTCCTGCAGCTGGTGCGGCGACAGCCGGGTCTACCTGTTGCGCGACAGCGCGCTCACGCAGATGAGCCGCGATCACACCGAGGCACAGGAACTGCTCGACAGTGGCACAATCACCGCGGAACAGGCCGAGAACTGGCCGCGCAAGAACGTCATCACCCGTGCCGTCGGCGTCTACGAGGAGGCCGGGATCGACCATGTCACCGGCACCCTGCGCGACCGCGACACGTTTCTTCTGTGCTCGGACGGGCTCACCGGACATTTGCAGGACGACGACATCCTGTCCATGATGCGCGGGAAGCCCTCGCAGGCCGCCTGCGAGGCGCTGCTCGCCGAAACGCTCGCGCGCGGGGCCAGCGACAACGTCACCGCCGTGATCGTGCGCTGCGCGCTCAAGACGGTGGTCAGCAGCGACGAGATTGCCGGGCACACAGAGGAAGACCGCATTCCATGACCTCCCGACCTCCCGAGGGAACCGTGCCGCCGGACCGCACGCAGCTCTCCACCTCCGGCGCGGCCGATCGCAGCTCGCATATCACCCGCAGCCCGATCCAGCTTCCGGCAGGAACAGTGCTGATCGGCACCTACGAGATCACCGAGCATATCAATACCGGCGGCATGGGCGAGGTCTATCGCGGGGTCAACATCCACAACGCCGAGGTGGTGGCGATCAAGATCGTGCTGCCCGCTCTGGCCCATGACGAGAAGATCCTGTCGCTGTTCCAGAAGGAATCCACCGTGCTGCGGCGCATCGCCCACGACGCGATCGTGCGCTACGAAGTCTTCACCATCGACCCCGGCATTTCCCGGCCCTGCCTGGTCATGGAATTCGTCGAAGGCGTCGCGCTCGGCGATCACATCGACCAGGGCGCGCTGCCCGAAGAGGACGTGCTGCGGCTGCTGCGGCGGCTCGCCGACGGGCTCGCGGTGGCGCATCGCGCAGGCGTCGTGCACCGCGATCTGTCTCCCGACAACGTAATCCTGCCCGACGACCGGGTCGAGAACGCCAAGATCATCGATTTCGGCATCGCCAAGGAGACCAAGGCCGGCGGCGGCACCCTGATCGGCGGGCAGTTCGCGGGCAAGCCGGGCTATGTCGCCCCCGAACAGCTCGGTCTCTACGAGGGGCACGTCACCGGCCAGGCGGATATCTACAGCCTCGGGCTGCTGGCCGCCGCCGCCGCGCGCGGCCACCCGCTCGACATGGGCGACAACCCCGCCGATGCGGTGCGCGCGCGCATGTCGGTACCCGACCTGTCGGACTTGCCCGGCCGGCTGCAGCCGCTGCTGTCTTGGATGCTGCAACCCGACCCCGCAGACCGCCCGGCGGACATGGCCGCGCTGCTGCAGGCGCTCGCGCCCGCCAGCCAGCCGCCGCAGGCACAGCCGGGACCGTCGGTGCCGCCCGTTTCCGCGCCGCCGGGATCACAGCCGCCGAGCTCCGCGCCACCGGTGTCGCAGGCACCCGTCTCGCAGCCTCCGCCTGTCGCGGAGGACACCGGCGGCAGCCCGTTCGGGGCCCCGCCCGCGACCTCGGCTCCGCCCACACCCGCGCCCGCCGCGCCGCCGCGCAGCGGCGGTGCCGGGCGGCGCGCGGCGACGCTGCTCGTGGTGGCCGGGCTCGGGCTGGGCGGCGCATGGTATGGCGGCTTTCTGCCCCTGCCCGCCGGTGGCGACCGCGCCGCCGAAATCGCCTGGATGTCGGACCGGGCCGCGTCCGGCGGCCCCCCCTGCCGCCATGTTCAGCCTGCCCCGACCCCCGACGAGAGCGGCGGACTGGCGCTCGATGGCTTCGCCGCGCGCGCCGATGCCTTCACCGGGCTGAGCGGTGCCTTTGCCGAGGCCCATGGCCGCCCCCCCGCGCTCGACATCGCCCGCGTGTCGGAGGCGGAATGCGCGGCGCTCGACTTCCTGGCGGGCCTCGAACTGCCCTTCGCCCCCGAGCCGCCACTGGTGCTGCGGCTGATCCCGCCCGCCAGGGCCGGCGACGACCCCGCAGGGCAGCTCGACGGCGCCGCGGGGCAACAGGTCGCGCTCCTGCTCATCGACCCGGCGGGACGGCTTCAGAACCTGTCCTCGGCACTCGATCCCGGGACCGGCACCTTCACCCTGCCCCGCCGCCGACTGCGCGACACGCCGCAGGGGGACGGGGCACCGTTTCTGGTCATGGCCCTCAGCGGCGCGCAAGCGCTCGGCACCGCCGCGCTCATCCCCGACAACGCCATCCTGCCCGCGGCGCAGGTCGGGCGGTTCTGGCAGTTTCTGGGCTCCGATATCGCCAATACCGAAGGCGGGGTCCGCGCCACCCTCGCGGCACTGTCAAACCCCGCCTGAGCCGGCTGTCCTGCCGACGGGGCGCGGCTCACAAACCCGCAGCCCGCGTCAGGTTGACGCGGAAACGATCGCGGCGGCGCTGGTAGCGGCGGGTCATCCCGACCGAGGCGTGCCCGAGTTGTTTCTGGACATGGCGTTCATCGGCCTCGGCCGAACTGGCCAGCCCGGCGCGCAGGGAATGGCCGGAATAGAGCTGCATGCGTTCGGCCTCGGGCAAGTCAGGGCGCAGCCCCACCGCCGCCGCGCAGCGCTTGACCAGCCGCGCCACATGCTTGTCGCCAAGACGGGCATCGAGCGCCCGCTGCCCGTCGCGCGAGACGCGCACGAAAACCGGCCCGGCAGCGATCTTCGCGAAGCGCAGCCAGCGCTCCAGCGCCACAACCGGGCAGCTCGGCTCCGACGTGCCGCGCCCGATCTCGACCTCGCGCCACCCGGTCTTGCCGCGCAGAACAAGCAGCGCTCCATCCGGCATGATCTCGATCCAGCCACCGCCGTCGGGGGTATCGTCCCTGTGGACGTCGAGGCCCACGATCTCCGCCCGCCGCAGCCCCCCGGCATAGCCCAGCAGCAGAATCGCCCGGTCGCGCAGGCCCCGCAGATCGTGGCCCAGCGTGTCGGTCATGGCAAGGATGTCACCGGCCAGCACCGCCGCCTTGCGCCGCGGCGGGCGCGCATGCCGCCGCCGGATCCCGGCCAGCACCGTGGCGATATGCCGGTCGCGGCGGTCGAGCGCGTGGCCACGCTGCGCGCAGGTCCAGGCCAGCCCCGAGAGGCGGCGCTCGATGGTGCTGACCGACAGCGGCGCCCCGCCCTGCCCCGGCGCGGCCAGGCCGGCGATATAGAGCCCCACCAGTTCCGGCGCGGGTGGCAGCGCCTCGGCCCCGCGCCGCCGGCACCATGCCGCGAAATGCGCCCAGTCCGCAGCATAGGCCCGGCGCGTGTTCTCCGCCACGGCCTCGCGCGCATAGCCGCGCGCGGTCTCCACCAGACGGTCCGGTCGCACCGGGCCAGGCACCGGCGCAAGTGGCCCTGCCTTGCCGAAACCGTCTTGCGACGCAGCGGTGCCGGATTTATACTCTTTTGTCATGCGTGTGCTCCGGGAGTATTCGATGGGACGTATCAAGGTCAACCTGACGCTGGACGCAAACGTGGCCGAGGCGGCACGCGAGCTCGGCCTCAACATGTCGCGCCTTGCCGAATCCGCGATCGCCGACGCGGCCCGGACAGAGCGCAACCGCCTGTGGCGCACCCGGAACCGGGCCGCGCTGGACGCCTATGCCGACGAGGTCGCCCGCGACGGGCTGCCGCTGGCCCGGTTCCGTCGCTTCTGAGGCACGGGTCCGGTGGCGCAATTCGATCTCTACCGGCTGGACGACGGGCAGCTTGTCGTCGATCTGCAAACCGACCTGATCGGCATCGACGCGTCGCGCGTCGTCGCCCCGCTGCGAGAGGCCGGGCGCTATACGGCCTTTCCGGGGCTCACCCCGCCGGTTGTCATCGACGGGATCACATGGATCGTGCGCATCCAGGAACTGGCCGCGGTTCCAGGCAGCGCGCTGCGCGAACCCTCCGGATCGCTGGCCGCTCATCGTGACGCACTCAAGCGCGCGCTCGACATCCTGATCGACGGCGTCTGACGGCACTTTCTCACCCGATTTCCGCTGCGACCGTAGCTTTTTCGGAGCGTCTCATATCATGTCCGATAAAACAAATGTATCGGACATGACAAGACTCCGCACAGTGCGGCGCTTATAATGCTGTTTTCTGGTCAAAAGCGCCGCCATACTGTAGTGTCAAATCATGCCCGACGCGTCCACCCGCCACCGTGCCGACCAAGAGTCCCCCTTGCCAGTGCCACGGTGGATGACGGGAAGGAAGGCCGAAAGTATTGAAGAAATGGCATTTTTCTCTGGCGCAGCGCTGGCCCGACTGGATAGTGCGACGGCGCGCGCCGCCCTGCCCCTGCCGCTCCTGCGCGATCGTCTCGCCCTTCACGCAGCAGAGGCCTGCATGATCCGCACCGGCCGCCCGGAACGCGCCACCGACCTGCGCGACGCGGCCCACCTGACGCGGCCAGGCGACCTGCCGGGACCGGCCGGCGAGGTGTTTCTTGCCTGGCGGCGCGCCGTCGCGCACCCGTTCCACGCCGGCGCACCGGCAATCGCGCTTCCGCAACTCGAACCCACGCATGTCGACGGCCTTCTCGACACCGGCTGGGGTCCGCCCGTCACTCGCGCCGCCCGGGTGCTCGAGGCCGCGCTTGCTGATTGCACCGACAGCCACCCTGCCCTGATACTTGCCGATGCCGCGCTTGCGCTCGCCCGCGGGCAGGCGCATCTGCTGCCCCTCCTCGGCACTGGCCTCACGCGTCGCGATCTGCTCGCCCGCGGTGACGCCTTGCGCGCCGCCTGCCACCGCGCCGTGGCCGCCGCCGCCATTCGCGCCACGCGCCTTGCCGGTGAGTTGGAACGCCGGGCTGTGCGAATTACCGACGTTGCACCGACGTTGCGCAGCCGCCGGACCGACCGGGCCGTGGCGATGTTTCTCGCCTGCGACTGCGTCGCGCCCGCAGGGCTCGCCGCGCACATGTCCGGACGCGCCGCGCGCCGCATCTGCGACCGGCTCCTCGATCTCGGCGCGGTGCGCGAACTGACCGGGCGCGTCAGTTTCCGGCTCTACGGTCTCTGACCATGGCCCCGCCCCGGCCTGACCCCGAGGTGGACCGCGAGCTCGCGCACCTGCAGCCATCGCAGAGATGGCAGCTCTGGCTCAGACGGATCGAGGCGGTGCTCTTCGCCTCCGCCACGCCGGTGCCGCGTGACGCCCTCACCCGCGTTGTCGGACGGGACGCGCCGATCAACCACCTGATCGCGGATCTCGAGAGCGATCTGGAGGACCGCGCCTTCGAAGTCCGCGCCGTGGCCGATGGGTGGATTCTCCGTACCCGCCCCACCTACGCTGCCGCCATCCGCGCCGCCACCGATCCCGCAAGTCCGGCGACCGAACTTCGAGAAGTCGATGCCGCGGTACTCGCCGCCATCGCCTGGAATCAACCTATCACCCGTCGCGGGCTGCGCCGGATATTCGGTCGCGAGATCGACCGCGATGTGATCGGTCGCCTGCACGCGCGCGGCCTCGTCGCAACCGGCCCCCGCGCACCGCGCCGCGGCGCGCCCCACAGCTACGTCACGACCCAGCACTTCCTCACGGTATTCGGCCTCGCAACGCTTTCCGATCTGCCCGGTATCGACGATCTCCCCGCATCGGGCGAGACCTGAGGCATTCCTGCCCCGGCGGGCGCAACCCACGTGTTGACAGCTGTCAACTGATGACCGCAAAGCTCATCCCGGGGCTGGTTGACAGCTGTCAACACGCCGTCGCGGGCTAAGCAGCGCCATCACCATCGGCCCGGGAGAAAATTCCCCGGCCTCGGCACGGGCCGTCAGACTGCGCAGGTAGCCGCCCGGGCTGCGGATATGCATCACCCGTTGCAGGATGCAAACCAGGACGATCGCCGCGGTCGGGTGTCCCATTACCGCAATGGCCTGTTTCCAGGCATCGGCCGAGATGCCGAGCATGCCACGCAGCGAATCCGCCACCCGGCACAGATCGCGCCAATGCCGGATACCTTCGGGAAAATACTCGCCAACATCGGGGCACGCCTTGAGGACAAGGGCCAATGGCAGGATTGGCTCCGCCCCGGCCATCTCTTCCGGATCCGTGGTTGCCGACCGCGCCACCCTTCCTTTTTCCAGGGAAGGTTCAATACAAAAATTTTCTGGTTTTGAATTCTGATAGTGCCGCTCGGACTCGACGTCGCTGCCGGCCATTTTTTCTGTTTTGGTAACGCCGTCTTCCATCACTTCGAGCAGGATCCGTATCTCGCGCAGGAGCGTGGCGATCTCGTCGCGCAGGGCGGCAAGGGCGTCGGCGTCGGCTTTACGGCGGCAACGGCGGTGAATATCGAGCAGCCGCGGAGGATGCGGGCCACCGTCCTCGCCAGGATGCTGTTGGCAGCCATAGGCCGAGAGTGTGA
>Ga0102928_1001785_pt1 | contig 13131 bp, 9 predicted proteins | sample SalPonR1_B_D1_MG_FD_78504 | JGI IMG/M metagenome (GOLD analysis project Ga0102928, IMG submission 78504) | Salt pond soil microbial communities from South San Francisco under conditions of wetland restoration - Salt Pond MetaG R1_B_D1_MG | ecosystem: Environmental > Aquatic > Marine > Intertidal...
CGTTGGCCGGCATCGTCGCCACCGAGATGGGCGTGCACCTCCACGTCACGTCGGGGCCGGCGCTCGAACGCGCCGGCGACCTGGCCGCCATCCTCACCAAGCTGGAGGAGGGCGACGTGCTGTTCATCGACGAGATCCACCGCCTCTCGCGAGCCGTCGAGGAGATCCTGTACCCGGCGATGGAGGACTTCCAGCTCGACATCGTGGTCGGCAAGGGGCCGGCGGCGTCGAGCATCCGGCTCACGATGCCGCCGTTCACGCTGGTCGGCGCCACCACCCGCACGGGCATGATCACCGGCCCGCTGCGCGACCGGTTCGGGCTGGTCGCCCGACTCGACTACTACGACGACGAGGAGCTGCGCGCCATCGTCGAGCGGGCGGCCGGCATCCTCGACGTCAGCGTCGACACCGACGGCGCCTGGGAGATCGCCCGCCGCTCGCGCGGAACACCGCGCATCGCCAACCGGCTGCTGCGCCGGGTGCGCGACTTCGCCGAGGTTCGTGCCGACGGTGTCATCGACGCCGACGTCGCACGTGAGGGTCTGGCGCTGTTCGGGGTCGACGACCGGGGGCTCGACAAGGTCGACCGTGCGATCCTCACGGCGCTGTGCGGCCAGTTCAACGGCGGGCCCGTCGGTCTGTCCACGGTGGCCATCAGCGTGGGGGAGCAGCCCGAGACCGTCGAGGACGTGTACGAGCCGTTCCTGATCACCCAGGGGATGATCGCCCGCACCCCCCGCGGCCGGGTGGCGCTGGATGCGGCCTACGAACATCTCGGTCTGGCGGTGCCGCGGCGCGGCGCGGGCGGCGCCGCCGGCAGCCTGTTCGACTGATCAACCGTTCCGTAGCCTGGCGCCGGTGGAACTGGCCGACTTCGACTACGACCTGCCCGACGAGCGGATCGCACAGGTGCCCGTGGAGCCGCGGGACTCGGCCCGGCTGCTCGTGGATCGTGGGGCCGCCGAGCCCGACCACCGGCTCGTGCGGGACCTGCCCGACATCCTGCGGCCCGGCGACCTGCTGGTGCTCAACGAGACCCGTGTGATCCCGGCCCGGTTGCGGCTGCGCCGCGCCAGCGGGGGAGCGGCCGAGGTGCTGCTGCTCGAGCCGCTCGACGCGCAACGCCGTTCGTGGGAGGCGCTGGTGCGGCCCGGTGGCAAGCTGCGGCTCGGCGAGGAGCTCTTCGCCGGCGACGTGGCGCTCGTGGCGATGGGCGAGCGGACCGCCGCAGGCGACACGTTCCGGGTCGAGCTGATCGGCGACGACGACCCGCTCGAGCTGCTCGATCGGCACGGCGAGATGCCGCTGCCGCCGTACATCGGTGCCCGTCTCGACGATCCCGACCGTTATCAGACGGTGTTCGCCCGGGAGCCCGGGTCGGCGGCTGCGCCCACGGCGGGCCTGCACTTCACGGCGGAGCTCTTCGAGCGGCTGGCTGCATCGGGTGTCACGACGGCGACGGTGGAGCTGGTGGTGGGCCTCGACACGTTCCAGCCGATCAGCACCGAGAACCCGCTCGACCATCCGATGCACACCGAGCGCTACCGGGTGCCGGCGACCACCTGGGCGGCGTGCCGCGATGCCGGCCGGGTGGTGGCCGTGGGGACCACTGCGGTCCGGGCGCTCGAGTCGGCGGCGGCACGCGGTGAACTGTCGGGGCGGACCGACCTGTTCATCCATCGCGGCTTCGACTGGCAGGTGGTGGACGTGTTGATGACCAACTTCCACCTCCCGACGACCACCCTGCTGATGATGATCGACGCCTTCGTGGGCGAGCGGTGGCGCCGCCTCTACGAGACGGCGCTGGCCGGCGACTACCGCTTCCTCTCCTTCGGCGACGCGATGTTGCTCGACCGCCACGCGAGCTGACGGCGTTGCGATGAGCGAAGCGCCCGACAGGTTGGCCCGTGGCTCATCGCAATGGGGACGGGGGTGGCGGTACCGTCGCTGCGCATGCATCCCGTGGCACTCCGTCTCGACGCCGCCGACGGCAGCGCGCGGGCCGCAACGGCCGCAACCGCTCGGGGTGACTACACGACACCGCTGTTCATGCCGGTGGGCACCCGGGGCGCCATCAAGTACCTCAGCGCCGACGACTACGCCCGCATCGGCGCGCAGATCGTGCTGGGCAACACCTACCACCTGATGCTGCGGCCGGGCGCCGATCTGGTCGAGCGTTTCGGCGGGCTCGGAGCCTTCTCGGGGTGGGACGGGCTGACGCTCACCGACTCGGGCGGCTTCCAGGTGTTCTCGCTCGACCCGAAGGTCGACGACGACGGCGTCACCTTCGCCAGCACCTACGACGGCTCGACCCACCGGTTCACCCCCGAGATCGCCGTCGACGTGCAGCAGCGCCTCGGCGCCGACATCCAGATGGTACTCGACGTGTGCCCGCCGCTGCCCAGCCCGCCCGATGTGATCCGCCGCGCCGTCGAGCGCACCACCGCCTGGGCGAAGCGAGCCAGAGCTGTCCACACCCGACCCGACCAGGCGCTGTTCGGCATCGTGCAGGGCGGCATCAGCGAGACCATGCGACGCGAGAGCGCGCAGCAGATCGTCGACATCGGCTTCGACGGGTACGGCATCGGCGGCCTCTCGGTGGGGGAGACCCGCGAGGAGATGCTGCCGGCGCTGGCGGCCGCACTCGAGCACCTCCCAGCCGACCGCCCGCGCTATCTGATGGGCGTGGGCGACCCGGCGTCCATGGTGGAGGCCGTGGCGCTGGGGGTCGACCAGTTCGACTGTGTGATGCAGACCCGGCTCGGACGCCACGGCTCCGCGCTCACCTCCACCGGCCGGTTCCAGGCGAAGGCGGCCCGCAACGCCGACCTCGACGAACCCCTCGACCCGACCTGTCCCTGCGAGGTGTGCGCCCGTCACAGCCGCGGCTACATCCGCCACCTGCTCCAGGTGCGCGAACCCTCCGCCTCGCGGCTGCTGTCGATCCACAACGTCGCCTGGACCATCGATCTGATGGGCCGGATGCGCACCGCCATCGCCGAGCAGCGATTCGAGGAACTGCGCCGATCGGTGCTCGACGTCTGGGGATGACGGGCGCCGGGCCTCCGACACCGATAGGCTCGCACGCCGTCATGTTCTCGCACCTCGCCATCGCGTTCTCCGCCGCGCCCACCGTCACACATCCCGCCGGCCTCGTGGCCGAAGCCACCGGCGGTGGCGGCGCGGCACTGTTCCAGCTGGGCATCCTGCTGCTGATCCCGTTCGCCATGTACTTCTTCCTCATCCGGCCGCAGCGGCGCCGGATGCGCGAGCAGCAGGAGCTCCAGCGGTCGATCCAGGTCGGCGACGAGGTGATCACCACCTCGGGCGTCTACGGCACGATCACCGGCGAGGACGGCGACACCCGTTTCTGGTTGGAGATCGACGACGACGTCCAGATCCGCATCGCCCGAGCCGCCATCCAGGGCCGGGTGAACGACGACGACACCGACGAGACCGCGGACGACTCCGAGCTCGAGCCCGCCGACACCGACGCCGTCGACGACGACTGAGCCCGCTGCGATGCACCGCCGCCTCTGGTTCTCGCTGATCGGCGTCGTCCTGATCGTCTCCACGACGCTCGCGGCGAACCTGGCCACCGGCAACACCCCGATCCTCGGCCTCGACCTCCAGGGCGGGGTGTCGGTGATCCTCGCCCCCACCGAGCCGGCCACCAACGAGGACCTGCTCGTGATCCGCGACCTCATCCGCGACGAGCTCGAGAGCCGCGGCATCGCCGAACCCGACGTGCGCGTGCAGGGCGACACCATCGTCGTCGACCTGCCCGGCGTGCGTGACCAGCAGGAAGCGCTGTCGGCCGTCGACGTGTCGGGCGTGGTGGAACTGCGCCCGGTGCTGAACTTCAGCGACTGCCCCGTCCCGGACGCCACCGACCCGGCGCTCGGCCTCGGCGACGACGGCTCGCTCGCCCCCGCGGGCACGGTGGCCGGCAGTGAGGAGCCCCAGGGTTTCCGCCGTTCGGCTCCCGATCCCGACACGACGACGCCGGAGACCGTCCCGGAGACCATTCCGGACACGGTGCCGGACGACACGGTGCCCGTCACGCCGACTCCCGTCCCGACCGGCGTGCCCGGCGCGGAACTGCTCCCCACCCGTGACGGTGCAGTGCAGTGTGTCGGTCCCGCCCAGGGAACCGGCGAGGTGTTCGAGCGGGGCAGTGCCACGCTCACCCTCGACGCCGGCTTCGGCGTCGCCGTCGACCTGCGCGGCGACGGACAGGCCACCTGGAACAACCTGGCCAGCCAGTGCTACAACGCGGCGCCCACCTGCCCGTCCACCCAGCCCGGCGTGCGCGGCCAGATCGCCATCGTGCTCGACAGCGTGGTGCAGTCGTCGCCGCAGGTGAACCAGCCCAACTTCACCGACTCGGTGGCCATCACCGGCAGCTTCACCCGTGAAGAGGCCGAAGCCCTCGTCGCCGTCTTGAACCGCGGGGCGTTCCCCGTCGAGGTCGAGGCGCAGGAGGCGCGCACGGTGTCGGCCTCGGCCGGCTCGGACTCGCTGCAGGCCGCCGTGATCGCCGGTCTGCTCGGCATGGTCCTGGTGGTCGGCTTCCTCATCGCCTACTACCGCTGGCTGGCGATCGTCATCGTCGGCGGCCTCGTCGTGTGGGCCGCCATGGTGTTCTCGTTGGCGTCACTCGTGTCGGGCTGGACCAACTACGCCCTGAGCCTCGCCGGCATCACCGGCATCATCGTGGCGATCGGCGTCACCGTCGACAGCTACGTCGTGTTCTTCGAACGCATCAAGGACGAACTCCGCAACGGTCGCACCATCAAGAACGCCGCCCCCCGCAGCTTCAAGATGACGTGGCGCACGATCCTGTCGGCCGACGTGATCTCGCTGATCGGCGCCTTCATCCTGTTCTGGCTCAGCGTCGGCTCGGTCCGTGGGTTCGCCCTCTATCTCGGGCTCACCACCGTCGCCGACCTGCTCGTGTGCTACTTCTTCACGCGGCCGGCGGTGCTGCTGCTGGCACGGACCAAGTTGATGGCGCGCCGCGAGAAGGTGCTCGGCCTGGAGGTCGCCACCGCATGACATTCGACACCACCATCGCCCCCACCGGGTTCGGCCGCCTCGTGAAGGGGCAGACGGCGATCGACTTCTACGGACGCCGCCGGGGCGGCTTCATCGCCGCCGCCGTCGTCGTCCTGATCACCGTCGTGTCGCTGTTCACCCAGGGGCTCAATCTCGGCCTCGACTTCGAGGGCGGTGACGCCTGGGACATCCCGGCGAGCGAGACGTTCGGTGTCGACGAGGCCCAGGAGGTGCTCGACGCCAACGACGTGTCCACCACCGGAGCACGGATCCAGCTCCGCAGCTCGGAAACCGCCGATGTGATCACCGTGCAGGTCGAGGAGCTGCCACGTGAGCAGGCCGCCGAGGTCACCGCCGACTTCGCCGCCGCCGCCGGCGTCACGGTGGAGGACATCAGCTTCTCGTTCACCAGCTCCACGTGGGGCGGCGAGATCACCGAGGCGGCCGTCCGGGCGCTGGTGATCTTCCTGTTCATCGTGGCGATCTTCATCTCGGTACGGTTCGAGTGGCGGATGGCGTTGTCGGCGCTGACGGCGATGGCCCACGACGTGGTCGCCGCGGTCGGTGTGTACTCGGTGTTCCAGTTCGAGGTCACGCCCGCCACCGTGATCGCCTTCCTCACGATCCTCGGTTACTCGCTGTACGACACGATCGTGGTGTTCGACCGGGTCCGGGAGAACGAGGGCAAGTTCGCCGGCGTCCGCATGCCGTACGTCGACGTGGTCAACATCTCGGTCAACCAGGTGGTGGTGCGCTCGGTGATCACCTCGATGTCGTCGGTGCTGCCGGTGATCTCCCTGCTGCTGGTGGGTTCGGGCCTCCTCGGCGCCGTCACGCTGCGCGAGTTCGCCCTCGCCCTGCTGGTGGGCATGCTCGCCGGCGTCTACTCGTCGATCTTCATCGCGTCGCCGATGCTGGCCACGCTGAAGGCGCGAACCGGTCGGACGTCGCACCGCGAGCGGCTCACCGGCGACAGGTTGCGCGCCGCCGTGATCGGAGCCGGATTCACCGGCCGCGTCGAGGCCGCACCCGAACCGCAACCGGCCGTGGTCGGCGCGACCCACGACGGGTCGGACACCGACGACGGGTCGCTCGTGCAACCCGCCGACCGGCTGCTGACGCACCCTCCCCGGCCCCGCAAGAAGAAACGACGCTGACGGTCGACGCGTCGCCTGGGGCCCCGGCGGTATCCTCGGACCATGGCAGCCGAACCCACGACCGATCACACCCTGGATCGCACGTCGGACCACGGTGCGCTGCGTGGCTTCGTCCGCGACATCAACGACTACCCCACCGACGGCGTCACCTTCCGTGACATCACCCCGTTGCTCGGCGACGGTGCCACCTTCGCCGCGGCCGTCAACGGGCTCGTCTCCGAGTTCGCCGGGCTGCCCGTCGACCGGGTGGTGGGCATCGAATCACGCGGATTCATCTTCGCCTCGGCCGTGGCGTACCGCATCGGTGCCGGGCTCGTGCCGGTCCGCAAGGCCGGCAAGCTGCCGTGGGCCGTGGTGCGCGAGGAGTACGACCTCGAGTACGGCTCCGACAAGCTCGAGATCCACCGTGACGCCATCCATCCCGGCGAGCGGATCCTGATCATCGACGACGTCCTCGCCACGGGTGGCACCGCGGCGGCCACGGCGAAGCTGGTCGAGACGCTCGGCGGCTCGATCGGCGGCCTCGGATTCGTGATCGAACTCGACGAATTGGCCGGTCGGGGCCGGCTGGGGGAGCGAACCGTGAGGACGCTCCTGCACTACTGATGGGCACCGTCGACCGCGTGCTCCCGTGGCGCCGCCAGGCAGCTGCGTCCACCACCGCCGAACTGGCGCCGCTGCTGGCCGCCTACCGCCGGCGGCACCCGAAGTCGCCCGTCAGCACCATCAGCCGCGCCTACCGGGTGGCGGCCGACGCCCACCAGTCGCAGATGCGCTCCAGCGGTGAGAGCTACATCAACCATCCACTGGCCGTCGCGCAGATCGTCGCCGACATCGGCCTCGACGAGGTCTCGGTCACCGCTGCGTTGCTCCACGACGCCGTCGAGGACACCGAGATCACCCTCGGCGACGTCGACCGTGACTTCGGCGCCGAGGTGGCGGCGATCGTCGACGGGGTCACCAAGCTCGAGCGGATCCGGTTCGACTCCCGCGAAGAGCAGCAGGCAGCCACCATGCGCAAGATGCTGGTGGCGATGGCCAAGGACCTCCGGGTCCTGGTGATCAAGCTGGCCGACCGGCTGCACAACATGCGCACCATCGCGGCGATGCCACCCGAGAAGCAGCAGCGCATCGCCCAGGAGACGCTCGACATCTACGCGCCGCTCGCACACCGTCTCGGCATGCAGGAGATGAAGCAGCAGCTCGAAGACCTGTCGTTCGCCGCCCTGCACCCGAAGCGGTTCGCCGAACTCGACCACCTGGTGAGCAGCCGGACACCGGAGCGCGACGTGTACCTCGCCAAGGCGGTGGCCGAGGTGCGGGCCCGGCTCGCCGAACTCGGCATCGAGGCCGAGGTCACCGGTCGGGGCAAGCACCTGTGGAGCATCTACGAGAAGATGGTGGTGAAGGGCCGCGAGTTCGACGACATCTTCGACCTCATCGCCATCCGGGTGATCGTCGACTCGATGAAGGACTGCTACGCCGCCCTCGGCTGCATCCACGGTCGGTGGCGTCCCGTCGTGGGCCGGTTCAAGGACTACATCGCGATGCCCAAGTTCAACCTGTACCAGAGCCTGCACACCACGGTGATCGGGCCGTCGGGCAAGCCGATCGAGGTGCAGATCCGCACCCAGGAGATGCACCAGCGCGCCGAGTGGGGCGTGGCGGCGCACTGGGCCTACAAGCAGGGCGGCGACAAGCACGCCGAGATCGACTGGCTCGCGCGCATCATCGACTGGCAGGAGGAGATCACCGATCCTGCCCAGTTCATGCAGAGCCTGAAGACCGACCTCGAACAGGACGAGGTGTTCGTGTTCACGCCGAAGGGCCGCGTGGTCACGCTGCCCGTCGGCTCCACGACGGTCGACTTCGCGTACGCCGTGCACACCGAGGTCGGCCATGCGTGCATCGGCGCCAAGGTCAACGGGCGGCTGGTGTCGCTCGACCACGTGCTCTCGAGTGGCGACAACGTGGAGATCTTCACCTCCAAGGTGGAGACGGCGGGCCCGTCCCAGGACTGGCTGGCCTTCGTGGCGTCGCCGCGGGCACGCAACAAGATCCGTCAGTGGTTCAGCCGTGAGCGGCGCGTCGACATGGTGGAGTCCGGCCGCGACGACCTCACCGACGAGCTGCGGCGCGAGCGGCTGCCGGTCCAACAGGTCTGGAAGTCCGACGAGCTGCAGACGGTGGTGTCCGAGCTCAGCTACGTCGACCTCGATGCGTTGCTGGCGGCGATCGGCGAGCACCACGTGTCGGCGAAGTCCGTGGCGCAGCGGCTGGCACGGGCGCTGCGTCCCGACGACGAACAGCTGCCCTCCACCGTTGCCCGCCCGCGCCGCGCCCGCTCCCACGACGATGCCCACGCCGACGTCGGCGTCCACGTGGAGGGGCTCGACGACGTGATGGTGCGGTTGGCCAACTGCTGCACTCCCGTGCCCGGTGACGGGATCATCGGGTTCGTCACCCGTGGCCGCGGTGTCAGCGTGCACCGGTCCGACTGTGCCAATGCCGTGTCGCTCATGGCGGAGCAGGCGACCCGCATGATCGAGGTCGAGTGGGACAGTGAGGAGCAGTACGGCGCCACGTTCGTGGCCGGTGTGGAGGTGGTGGCACTCGATCGCTCACGCCTCCTGCGCGACGTCACCAACTCGCTGTCCGACCACCACGTGAACATCCTCTCGTGTCAGACGCTCACGGGATCCGACCGTGTGGCGAAGATGCGGTTCGAGTTCGAGTTCGCCGATCCCGGCCATCTCGACGCGGTGCTGCGCACGATCCGTGGCGTCGACTCGGTGTACGACGCCTATCGCCTCGTGCCCGGCGCCGCTACACCCGTTGCGTGATCTCGTGATCGCCCGCAGCGAGGTCCACCCGGAGGTGGGCGTGGGCGTCGCCGTTCGTCCACGCCAGCACCAGCTCGTGGTCGGCTGATCCGAGCACCTCGAACGACCCGTCGAACGCCGGGTGACCGGCGCGCAGGCGCAGCAGCTCGAGCAAGGACTGCACGACCGGCCGATCGAGGTCGGCCGTGACCTCACCGGTGGTGTACCGGTGGCGGTTGATGTCGCGTCCCACGCCGGTGGCGGCGAGCAGTTCCATGTCGTCGGCGCCGGCGAGGAGGCCGACGTAGTACACCTGCGGCACCCCGGGAACGAACATCTGGATGGCCCGGGCGGTGAGATACCGGCGGTCGTCGCAGCCGAGCGCACTGAAGAACGTGGCATTCACCTGGTACAGATCCAGGTTCGATGCGGCGGCGCCGGTGGCCAGGCGGCTCTCGCCGCCGGTGTGCTCGTGGATGCTTTCCACCAGTGCGTCGATGCGTTCGGGCGCGAGCAGGCCCTGCACGTCGACGATGCCGATCCCGTCGTGGGTGTCGAGCACCGTCACCGCGTTGACGGGCCGGTGGCGCAGCCAGCGCTCCAACGGCGCGCTGTCGGCCCGGAACAGGGCGTCGAGCACCAGTGGGGGCAGTGCGAAGTCGTAGACCCAGTCGACCCGGCCGGCGATGTCGGCCTGCGTGGCTGCGTCGGCATGGATCTCCACCAGGACGTCCATGTCGCGGCGGTGCGCCTCTTCGGCCAGCTGCCCGATGAACTCGAACGTCTCGGGGATCATGAACGAGGTGGTGCCCGCGCGCTTGATGGCGTAGCCGGCCGCGTCGAGCCGGATCGCCGACACCGCCGACTCGGCGAACCGGTCGAGCACCCCGGTCAGGTAGCGGCGGCCCGTCGGATGCTCGACGTCGATGTCGACCTGCTGTCCGGTGAAGGTGGTCCACATCAGCCGCTTCGTGCCGTCACCCGACACGTAGGGGGTGAAGGGAAGGCCGGGCCGCGGGCGGTAGATCGTGGTGAGGTCGGTCTCGGTGGCGCCGTGGGGGAAGACCGAGCCCAGCGTGAGGAACATGCCGTCGAACTCCGAGTCGGTTCCGCGGGCGAGCCAGTCGGTGAACGGATGCGACGCGGCCGACACGTGATTGACGATGAGGTCCGACATCAGGGTGTAGGCGGCGCCCAGCCGCTCCACCGCCGCCCAGTCGCCGATGCGGGCGTCCACCACGGTGTGGTCCACCGGGTCGAAGCCGGCGTCGGCCCCGTCGATGGGGTCGAAGTAGGGCAGCAGATGGACGCCACCGAAACAGCCCGCCAACGGGCCGTCCAACAGCTGACGGACGCCGTCGATGTCGCCGCCGAGGCGATCGGCATAGGTGATCAGCTGAGGCTGGTTGCGCACCTCGGCGATGGTAGAACCCCTGCTCCGTCGGTGACGACTGCCCGATACCCTGGCGGGCCGTGCCAGCGTTCCAGACCAGTCCCGGCATGCGGGACATCCTGCCTCCCGAGAGCGCCCGCTGGCGCCGGTTCGCCGAGGTGTTCGCCGACGTGGTCGAGCGCGCCGGATACGGCCAGTTGATCCCGCCGCTGTTGGAGGATCTCGGCGTCTTCACCCGCATCGGCGACGCCACCGAGATCGTCACCAAGGAGATGTACGACTTCGTCGACAAGGGCGACCGCCACGTGGCCCTGCGCCCCGAGGTGACCGCCAGCGTGTGCCGGTCGTTCGCCCAGCACCGTCCGACGGTGCCGTGGAAGATCTTCTACTCGGGCCCCAACTTCCGCTACGAGAAGCCCCAGCGGGGCCGTTACCGGCAGTTCGACCAGGTCGGCATCGAGGTGCTCGGCGTCGACGACCCGTACCTCGACGTCGAGGTGATCGCCCTGGCGTGGGAGTTCTACCAGCGGCTCGGCTTGCAGCAGCTGCGGCTGATCGTGAACAGCCTGGGCGAGCCCGACGACAGGGCACGCTACGTCGACGCCCTGCGCACCCACTTCGAAGCCGCCGGTGACCAGCTCACCGAGCAGAGCCGGGCGACCCTCGAGCGCAACCCGCTGCGCGTCCTCGATTCCAAGCGCGAACCCGACCAGGCACACATCGCGTCGGCGCCGCAGATCGGCGAGTTCCTCTCCGACGACGCCGCAGCCCACTTCGCCGACGTGTGTGCAGGTCTCGACGCACTCGCCATCCCCTACGCGATCGAACCCAAGCTGGTCCGCGGCCTCGACTACTACCGCCGCACCATCTTCGAGATCCAGGGCGGCACGCTCGACTCGGCGCAGAACGCGCTGGGCGGCGGCGGCCGCTACGACGGCCTCGTCGAGGCGCTCGGCGGACCCGCCACCCCCGGCGTGGGCTTCGCGCTCGGCGTCGACCGGACGCTGCTGGCCTGCGACGACGAAGGTGTGTTCGCTCCCGAGCCCGTCGAGCTCGATGCGTTCGTCGTCGATGTCACCGGTGGCCTGCAGGCGGTGGAGATCACCGCCGCCCTCCGCGCCGCCGGTCTGGCTGCCGACCGCGGCTACGACAACCGTTCGATGAAGGCGCAGATGAAGCTGGCCAACCGCAGCGGCGCCCGCACGGCCGTGATCGTCGGTGACGACGAGCTGGCCGCCGGTACGGTCGTCGTGAAGCCGATGCAGTCCGGCGCCGACCAGGTCACGATCCCGCGCGACGAACTCGTCGCCCATCTCTCGACCCACCCCGATCTCTCCGACACCGTCACAGGAACAGACAGCCCATGAGCGACACCGTGCCCACACCCGTCATGTCCACCACGATGCGTACCCACCTCTGCGGTGAGCTGCGCGCCGAACACGTCGGCCGGACCGTCAGCGTCTGCGGCTGGGTGGGTCGGCGCCGCGAACACGGTGAACACCTCGCCTTCGTGGACCTCCGCGACCATTCGGGGATCGTGCAGTGCGTCGTGAACGACGACGTCGACGTGCGTAGCGAGTACGTGCTGCGCATCACGGGTGTGGTGCGTGAGCGGCCCGAGGGGACGGTCAACGACAACCTGCCCACGGGGCGCGTCGAGCTCGGGGACTGCCAGGTCGAGATCCTGCGTCGGGCCGATCCGCCTCCCTTCCCGATCGACGCCCGCGCCGACGACGTCGACGAGAACATCCGGCTCCAGCACCGCTACCTCGACCTGCGCCGCGAACGGATGCAGAAGAACCTGCGCGTCCGGTCGCGGATCAACGCCGCGGTGCGCACCGCGATGGAGGCCCAGGGCTTCGTGGAGGTGGAGACGCCGATGCTCGTGCCGTCCACGCCGGAGGGTGCCCGCGAGTTCCTCGTGCCGTCGCGCAAGGAGCCGGGATCGTTCTACGCACTCCCGCAGTCGCCGCAGCTGTTCAAGCAGCTGCTGATGGTGGCCGGCGTCGACCGCTACTACCAGATGGCCCGCTGCCTGCGCGACGAGGACCTGCGCGCCGACCGCCAGTACGAGTTCATGCAGCTCGACATGGAGATGAGCTTCGTCACCCAGGACGACGTGCTCGACGCCGTGAGCGAGTCGGTACTCGCCGCCGCCGAGGCGGCCACCGGCGAGCGGCCACCGGCCATCGAACGGATCACGTGGCACGACGCGATGAACCGGTTCGGCATCGACAAGCCCGACCTGCGCTTCGGGATGGAGCTCGTGGAGCTCACCCCGGTGTTCGCGGAGACCGAGTTCAAGGCGTTCGCCGGCGCAGGGTCGATCAAGGGCATCCGGGTTCCCGGCGCCGCCGAGGAGTACGGCCGCAACCAGCTCGACAAGCTCACCGACCGGGCCAAGTCGCTCGGCGCCAAGGGGCTCGTGTGGATGAAGGTCACCGACCCGGGCGAGGGGAGCGAGGGCAGCGGTTTCGACTCGCCGGTCGCCAAGTTCCTGTCGGCCGACGAGGCTGCCGCGCTGCGGTCGGCGATGGATGCCGAGACCGGCGACCTCGTGTTGATCGTGGCCGACGAGTGGATGACCACCTGTGAGGTGCTCGGCACGTTGCGCAACGACCTGGGCCGGCCGCCGGTCCACGAGGGGCCGTACCGCTACGTGTGGGTGGTGGAGTTCCCGCTGTTCGTGGGCGTCGACAAG
>Ga0102928_1001786_pt1 | contig 13130 bp, 9 predicted proteins | sample SalPonR1_B_D1_MG_FD_78504 | JGI IMG/M metagenome (GOLD analysis project Ga0102928, IMG submission 78504) | Salt pond soil microbial communities from South San Francisco under conditions of wetland restoration - Salt Pond MetaG R1_B_D1_MG | ecosystem: Environmental > Aquatic > Marine > Intertidal...
ATATGGGAAATCCTGTAAAAATAGATGACTTAGCAAGAAACTTAATTTCATTATCTGGTTTAAAGCCAGATATTGATATCAGAATTGAATATACTGGACTAAGGCCAGGAGAAAAACTTTATGAAGAACTGTTAATGGAAGAAGAAGGCTTACAAAAAACGGATAATAGACTAATTTATGTAGGTAGACCTATAGAACTAGATGAAGATGAATTCATGAAAAAACTGAAAGAATTAGAGGAATATGTGGAAAATGACCCCGATGATATTAGAAGAAAGATAAAGTCCATAGTTCCAAATTATAGCAATCGAATAAACTAAATTTTATCAACTATCTGTATAGTTATGATAAAATAAAAAGGAACCCCTTGAGAAGAAATTATATACAATATGCTTGCACCTTTATTTCAACCCAAAAATTGTTGTAAGTTACACCATCAAATGATATTACTAATTCTTAATTGCTTTATATCTGTATTCCTAGTTCAATCTTAGCTTTACCTTTTTTATTATTTCACCTAGAATTATTAAAGATGTTTATTATGCGCATTTGGGACATTTTCATACGCTCTTATTGAGACATTATCAAATGTTGTTCAGTTTTTTCTTATTTGTTGTTGACAAATAAGGCAAAACGTAATAAACTATTAAAGCACTATGTGTGGGCAGGATGTATACAGTCCGAAAAGCCCAAAAACTAAGGTTAATTAGTATGCTGAAAAAGATTATTAATCCCAGTAAGCAGCGCCGAAAACAATCTAAGGATTTTAGTAGGTAGAAAGGAAAAGAAATGAAATCATTTATTGCAAAGCCTGCAGAAGTAGAACGTAATTGGTACGTTATTGATGCAGACGGTAAGACATTGGGTAGACTGGCTTCAGAAGTAGCTTCTATACTAAGAGGCAAAAAAAAGCCAACTTACACACCACACGTTGACTGTGGCGACTATGTAATAGTTATCAACGCTGAAAAAGTGGCTGTTACTGGTAAGAAAAGAAAAGACAAAATTTACAAAAGACACACTGGTTATCCAGGTGGCTTAAGAGAAGTTGATTTCGAAACATTACAAGCTAAGAAACCAGAAGAAATAATCATCCATGCTGTAAAAGGTATGATGCCAACTGGAAAGCTTGGTAGACAAATGTTCAAGAAGTTAAAAGTTTATGCTGGTAACGAGCATCCGCATGCTGCTCAAAATCCAGAAATATGGAATTTCTAGAAAGGGGGAATAACTTATGGCAAAACTACAATATCAAGGTACTGGTAGAAGAAAATCATCAGTTGCAAGAGTTAGATTACTCCCTGGAACTGGAAAAATTACTATCAATAAACAAGAAGTAGATGACTATTTTGGAATGGATATCGTCAAAAGAGAGGTAATTAGGCCTTTCAGTGTAACTGGTACTGAAGGAAAATATGACGTAATTGCAACTGTAAAAGGTGGCGGATTTACGGGTCAAGCAGGAGCATTAAGACATGGTATTTCAAGAGCTTTATGTGTTGCTGATAAAGAAGCTAATCGACCTTCATTAAAAGCAGCAGGTTTCTTAACTAGAGACCCTAGAATGAAAGAAAGAAAGAAATACGGTTTTAAAAAAGCAAGAAAATCAAGCCAGTTCTCAAAACGTTAATCAAAAATTCGCAATACAAAACTCCCGTTTTTCGGGAGTTTTTATTTTTCTATCAGCTTATGCCTAATACTTGTATCGCGTTGAATATTATATTCTAAAATATAGGATTATGGGAAATATCCTTTATATACCTTTTATTATATCCCTAAATGTCTCGGTTATTATTGCGCAATCCATACCTATTGTTATAAACTTAAACCCTTGCTCTATTCTTTTTTTTGCCTCATTAGCATCAGGTACAAATATACCCGCTTCCTTACCATTCGATTTGCATGCTTCCAAAACCTTACATGCGGCACTTTCTACTTTTTCAGATTTTACTTTTCCAATAATCCCCATTGATTGTGACATATCAAAAGGCCCAAAGAAAATCACATCTACATCTTCTATTTTCGCGATGTCCTCTATTTCCGACAATCCCTCTACTGTTTCACACTGAGGAACAATTAAAGTTTCTTGATTCTCTTTTTCAAAATATTCCATCAAGTCAATTTGACCATAATCACCTGCTCTGCAGTATCCAACACCTCTATTTCCTTTAGGGTCATATTTAGCAGCAGCGATTAATTTATTTGCATCTGTCAATGAGTTAACTTGCGGCACAATTATTCCATGCGCACCTACATCTAAATTTCTTAATATTAGCGTTCTACTGTTTTCAGTCACTCTAATTATCGGCGTTATATTTTTAGCTTCAGCCGCTCTTATTAAATCAACTGTTCTCTCAACGCTTCCAAAACCATGTTCCGTGTCAATTACCACAAAATCAAAGCCGGCTAGTGCCACCATCTCAATTATTTCAGGAGAATTCAAGGTAACAAAGGTACCAACTCTAACTTCACCATTTTTTAAATCTTTTTTTAACTTATTAACAAACATATTGTTCCCCTCTCAATTTATAGAATTAATTATATTGCTTATTGTCAGAAGTGTCAATAAATCAATTGGATGGGGTATAAATGCAAATTGGCTGGTGTTTAAGGATAAAAAAAATGCTATATTAGATTTATTAATTTAAAGGAGAATATACATGCAATATTTTATTCAAGGCTTCTTAGTAGGGCTAGCATACGTAGCTCCTATAGGTATGCAAAATTTATTCGTTATTAATACCGCTCTTACTCAAAGTAAAAAAAGAGCATATTTAACAGCACTTATTGTCATCTTCTTTGATGTTACATTGGCACTTGGTTGTTTCTTCGGTATAGGTGGAATTTTAAGCAGATTTCCCATATTAACTTTGTTAATACTCGGAGTTGGTGGAGCAATGGTAATGTGGATAGGGTTTTCTATACTAAGATCAAAAGACACCATTGATACTAGTACCATTGTACATGTTCCTATTAAAAAAGTAATCGTTACTGCTTGCGTGGTTACATGGTTTAACCCTCAAGCTATAATCGACGGAACAATGTTATTAGGCGCATCTAGGGTTTCTGTAGGAGCCTCAAATGCAACTGAATTTATATTGGGATGCAATATATCTTCATTTGTTTGGTTCTTTGGTATTACCCTTTTAATTACTATGTTTAGTGCTAAGTTCAATGACAAGATACTAAGGTATATAAACATCATTTGTGGAATAATTATTATATTCTATGGTGCATCATTATTTATAGATTTTATTAAGATGATGGCGGAAATATTAATCGAGTAGGAGGAGAAATTAATTAATTTCCCCGACCTCTCACACCACCGTGCGTACGGTTCCGTACACGGCGGTTCAATTTCATACTGAATATAAAGGACCTTGCTACTCTTGCATAGCTTTGCTTTTATTTATTCCCAATTGAATTAGACTTCTATATCGTTTGCCTATTTTCTTCCACTGTTTCCAAATACACATTCTCAATGTGAACCTCCTATGTGCATCTATTTCCTTGCACACCGTTTTCATCTTACTAATTCTATAGTAGTTTACCCAATCCCTAATAACTTGATTCAACTTCGTTATTCGGTAACTCATGCTGACACTCCATTTCCTTGATGTTAGCTTTTAATCTTTGCCTTTAGTCTATCCACTTAAATCTGATGAGGTTTTACCTTGTACAGTTTTGCTCTTCTTATTCCGCCACCTGTCAGCACGATTAATCGAGGGGCTATTGCCTAGTGTTTACTTACAGAATATACAATCACGAATATTAACAACAGATAAAATTGTTCAGTCCTTCGCTCCATTTCCATTACAGAAATTTCTTCACTACTTAGGCTTCGGCTGACTTCTCATAGTTCGTTATTACTACAGAATTTATTATTCCCGTCTATGAGACCTCCCCCAGTTAAGGTGCACAATCTTTCTCTCCATCTGTCTGCCACCTTTACGCTATCAGTTCTTAGTAGTATTGGACTTCAATTTGTTAAGCAATTTTATCCACTGACCTCGCCTTGTATGTGATTTCTATTCGTAAGACCAGAGATTTGCCTAATGCTTCCTTCAGATTCTACCTCACGATAGACACCCTTGCCTTCGGCTATGTGCTTATTGTTTCAACTACTTCCGCACTTGGAACTTTCACCCTTGAGATTATGCCCATGCTGGGCGAACTAGTAAAAGACTCCCCTAATCAGGGAGCCTTTTTAATCTAATTGCCAAATTCTTCTTTGATTTCTTTAAGTAAATCCGGTTTTGTCATTAAGTCTATTGCTGTTAATACAAATCCTTTTATTACATTAAAGCTGTTCTCAATTGCATAATCAGATTTAGTATACTCTGCAAATTCTGATGTATGGATAACTACTGGTTTTCCCCCAGTTATATCGTATCCCCCTTGTATGGCAGGACATCTATAACTGACATCCCCTATATCTGAAGATCCTGGAAATACAATGTCTCCTAATCTCATAACAGGAAGCCCCAGCTCTTCTAATTTACTTGCATTAAGCTCTGATAATTTCGAATTATGTTTCATATTCTTGAAATGCTCCTCGGCTTTTTTTATATCAACAGTAGTTCCTGTTCCTAAAGCGGCTCCTCTAGCACATTCAAAAACTTTTTCACATAATTCAACTAGATAATCTTCTTCATTGGATCTCACAGCAAAGCTTGCTTTAGTATAATCGGGAATAATATTTGGAGCAGTTCCTCCATCTAATATTATTCCATGTATTCTGGCATCTGGTTTAGTTTGTTGTCTCAATGCATTTACTAGATTGAAAAAATTAATCATCGCATCAAGGGCATTTAAACCTTCTTCAGGAGTTGCAGCGGCATGGGCTCCTTTACCAAAAAACTCAAAGCTATAACTTTTAATTGCCATTAGCTTTACGGAATCCGTATTCATGTAAGCTGGGTGTGCCATCATTGCCACATCCATATTATCAAAGGCATCTTTGTTGCTCATCTCAACCTTTGCACCTTTAGATTCTTCCGCAGGAGTTCCAAACACGTATATTTCTCCGCCAAATTCATCTGCATACTCTCTCATAGCAATCCCTGCTCCCACAGATACCATAGCTATAAGGTTATGTCCACAGGCATGTCCTATTTTAGGTAATGCATCATATTCAGCCAACATTGCTATTTTAGGTCCCTTTTTCTTTCCAATATAGCTTGCTTTATATGCAGTTTCTATCCCTAGATACCCTGTCTCTACTTGAAATCCATATTTTTTTAATAACTCTGCTTGCAGTTTGCAAGCCTTGAATTCTTTTGTTCCTAGTTCGGGATTTTCATGTATTTCTAATGTGAGTTTTTTTAATTCCCCTTTTAAAGGCTCAATAGTTTTATCAACTCTGTCTAACATACTACATCTCCTTTTTTTCTTCTGCTTCACTTGGTAGCGTTACTATAATCTTACCTTTCTTATATAGTTTCTTAGTGGTGAAATATATAATTGGAATGCATATAATCATAATGAAACCTTGTACCGCACTATAGTAATCAGGTATTATGAAGCATGCTATCAAGCATAATACAAAAGGTATTACTGCTGCTTTCAGTCTGCCTTCTATTTTTACTCCACCACCCACATCTTTGCTTAACATGGATAAAACGATACAACCAAACAGTGCAGGTAAAACGTAATTTACCGAAGTAGATACTGATTCAGAACCAAGTAATGGTTTTAATGGTGTAATCATCAAGACACCTAACGTTATAATTATCATAGTTACAAGAGAAGATACGGCTACTGCTATACCTATTAAAGAGTCTGCCTCTTCTGTACCTTGCTCCACGTCAGCTATTTTTAATGCATTAAGTGCTGCTGGTAGCTTTAGGTTCAATACATTACCCGTTATGCATGTAAGATAATATGATGATCCCATTACAGGCGTTTCTGCTACAGTTTCCGCTATTGATATGGGTATAAATATTGCCATCAGACCACCTGCTGCTAATAATAAATCACTCAATCTTGGCATTATATCGTAAGCCATGCATACGACTAAAGGAATTCCCACAAATATAATCACTGAGGCAGTTGTAAGTATTCTACCTATTCTATGCATTTTTTCATAATATTCACTAGTGTTTTTCATAATTTGCCTCCTAAAACAATCCTACCCAAAGCACGGACGATGCCATTGCTCCGATTAAACTAAATGCCAATGTAAAACTACTTAGCCAATTAAGGCTAAATTTCTTTGAAATCGCAGTAATTATTATGGCAATTACCCCGCTAGTTATAAAGGTCATAAGTGTAGGTAAATCACTAACTAACATAGGCACAACAAGTACTGTTATTAATGTAGTCATAAATACTGTTTGGGACAAAGCTCCCCATTTTGTATCACCTTTTCCTATGCTAAGTGTTCCTAAATGTATTTTCTTAACAAAGAAAACATTAAAAACAATGCCCACGGTCATCCCCAAGCACATGGCCCACATCATCAATCCAAATGCGTATCCATCAGCAGTAGCAACATCTGTTCCCAGTGCATCTAAAGCCATGTTCGAAGCCATTAATTCGTAGGCTACAGAACCTATTACAGACAATCTAAACCAAGAATATGGTATTCCTATAACGGCTGCTAATGAAACAAGCCCCACAACAATAGCCATAGACGGTATTACGGCAAAGGATACCGAGGATTTTATAATATTCTTAATAACCCCTTTATCAACACCTAACTTTACAGCATGCTTATAACATACAAACAAATAATATACAGCAAATGATGCAATCAATATTATTCCGATAATTACGGATATATATAGCAAACTGCTTTCTGATACTTCTCTAAAACTCATAAACGTCCCTCCTTAATTATTCTATATTATTAATATAAACCTTGGAGTAGGTCTAAAGTCAAGAAAAAGTCACATTTTTATGTGACTTATTTTATATTTATTCAATGGGAATCCAAACCTCATAATAATCATTCCCCTGGTTATACACTCGCCTAACGGTTATAACTCTTACTATGCTATCACCCACTGGATGAATATTGTTTTTTAAGCAGTACGCGCCAATCATATCGATACAGCTATAATCTTTGTTTGCTGCGCTTTTTACAATTACATTTATGCACTTTTTCGAAGGAATTGTATCTATGCCTTTGCACTTTATATCTTCCAAGCGATATTTATTATCATAGTCAATCAGTATTCTTTTATGTTTATATATTTTTAATCTTTCATTTTCATCTAGTAGCAGTTCGCTATATCCAAGCTTTAAAGGTGCAATATTGTCATAAAAAAATGCAAAATATGGCATTTTTGCCCCCACGAGCTCAGCAAACTTTTTTATGGAAACTTGACTTACATCATCTAAATCCATGGCTATTATTTGCGGGGAATACTCTACCGTAAATCGATTCAGCTTGCTCTCTATTTTTTTTAAATCCAACCTGTATTCTTTAACCGATTCTAGTAATCCTGCTAAATTATCTATCTTATCTTGAATAATTTTTTCTTGTTTTTCCATTTCAAGATTTTCCATTTCAAGATTGCTATTATTAATTAATTTCCCTATTTTATTCAATGACATATCCATTTTTCTTAGTTGCATTATGTAGTCAAGACATATCAGATCTGAACATGTATAATATCTATAATTATTTTCTTGACTTTTATCTGGTTTTAAAATGCCCTTTTTATCATAAATCCTTAAAGTATCTTTACTAACACCTAGAATTTCTGCTATTTCCCCAACTTTATATTTGTTTTTCATAATAATATTCCTTCTTAGAATTATACACACCCGCACAACAAGGTGCGGGTGTTCATATTAATTATTAAATTTTTTCTTTCTTAGTATTATAAAGATGATAAGAGGTACAAGTAGTATTAACAACCACCAATAAGAGTGTGAATTTTTATAGCAAGCAGTAATTGTCGTATCCTCAGTAAAACCCGAAATAATTGTAGTTGCTGAGTTTTTATCATAAATATTAATTCCATCATTTTTAGAAATCCATTTGTCGAATCTTTTCCCATCCTTCTTTGCAGCTGTTATTTCCACTTCCGCATCTTTGGAATAAATTGGCACGTCAATTCCATTTTGATTAATTTCTCCATTAATAACTGTTAATTTGTATTCTGCACCTGAAACAAACTTTAGAGTAAATTTAGAAAAACAGCAAGATGTTACTTCTATATATTCTCTACCTTTACCATCTTTTTGAACAGGATACGTATTAATATCAATTATTTCTCCATTATTCGAAGTATGCTCAACTCTAACATGAGTCATCCCTTTAGGTATTGAATCGGGTAGGGGAAGTCTAAAAGTAATATTGGCATTAAACTTATTATTTTTTTTATATTTAAGTGGCTCAATGATTTCCCAATCATTGGTTCCTTCTATTGCTTGCATAGGATTAACTGAATAATTAATGGTGTAATTAGTATTATTACTTTCTTTTTCTACTTCAACCCCATTCAAAACAATTTTAAGCTTTACCAAATATGATATTGAAGGGTTCATAGATTTCTCTTCATTGCCAATTTCATTGTTGGCTTTTAATGCAGCTCGGTTTAATCCCAGAGGTTCAATTATAGAAGCATTTTGATTACTTAATATTTCTTCCGCAATCGTCTTTTCCTCTTCACGTTTTTGTTCATCCTTTGATGTGTAACCAAGATTACCAGATATTATCAATTGGTTTTCAGATAATTTTGCTTTTGGCTCTATGTTTTCATTCGGCAAAATTTCCCATACTATATATTTGTCTTTATTAGTTTCATCAATGGCCCAAATATAATTATCCTTATCATTTATCACTAATCTAGCATAATATTTACCAACATTTTTACCTGTCCCATTTATAACATCATACAAAAATCCTTCAACAACACCTCTTTGTATTTCTTCTGTATATGTTATTCCTTGAATAGCTTTCGGCAAAATCAAGGGTTTAGGTATAATATTAAATGAAAGTTCTACTTCTCCTACATAATTACCTACAGTTGTAGCTTTTATTATAACTTTCCCTCCATCTAAAACGTTAATGTTTTTATCATATATAACTTGATAGTCTAATGCATTTAGCATTTCATTGTCTGATACAAGTATCTCAGGTTTTATTCCTTCACTAGTGTATTCATATTCTTTCAAAAGACCTTCTATGTTAACATTACTCAGTTCTCTTTTGCCCACGGTTAAATTACCATTAGTGTAATTGATTTTATAATTATTTGCGTACAAGCCTGAAGGAATAATCGAATATGAATTACCAACCTTGCCCAATCTTATGTAGTCATAGTTATAAACCAACGTTCCGGATAATATATCTTTACTTTCATTATTCACAAAACCTTTATAATCTACGCCCTGATTCTTTGGGGTATCACCGTAAACGATAGATGCATTTTTTGCTATAATGTTCAATTCAGCAGGAATTATAGACAATGTATACTTCTTATCTTTTTTGTCTCCATCATCCCATTTATAATTATCTTTATCATTTATTGATACAACGGCAAAATTAATACCAACGTCTTTTCTAGAGTTATCTTTTATAGTATAATTTGCATTTTCCTCTATATTTAATGATTGTTCTAAGCCGTTATACACCATTTCTTGAGTGTTCACAGTAGGTGATGATATTTCTTTTTTATCAATATTAAACCTAACTTTGGAAACTATTGCGCCGTAATTACTATTGTAATTAGTGTATGCTTTTAACCAATATTCGCCTGCCAAAATTGGTGTTTTGCTAGAATATATTCCATTTTCTTCTTCAGAATATTCGTAGAAAACCTCCCCAAATTTAGCCAAAGCACTTGGTGAATTAGCAGTATCTCCATATGACCAATCATCTATGCTAGGTGCATGTATCCATTCATTTCTACCTTTTTTTATTTCAAATTCTGATGTGGAGTTTTCTAGTACATAATTGGTGTTAGACGTTTCCATTGTGGCTACTGCCTCATAAGTCCCTGCATCTGTTTTCCCCCCACCTATTACTAAACTAATATTCTCACCTTCTATGCCGGTTTCTACTGTTGCAGAAGGTTTTTGATCTTCTTTGTTATATTCAAGCTCTAAATCACGCCAAACCACAGAAATAGGTTTAGGCGAAATTAGATATTGTATTGATTGATCAATATTACTATCAACATCTAGATCCCATACATAATTGCTTTTATCATTCAATGCAGCAACCGCCGTATAGTTATCAGCATCTTTGTTCCTATGATTTGTTAAGCTATATAATGTTCCTGATTCAATTCCATGTTGAATCTCCCCATTGTATCTTACACTTGATTTTGCTATCGGTACTAATACTTTCTTTGGCAAAATATGAAATGAGTAAGTAACACTTCCACTGTAGTTTCCAGTTTCCGTAGCCGAAAGATTTATGTTCCCTCCCTCTAACACATTTATATTATTACCATAACTTATTGAATAATCGAACTCAGTTAACATATCACCATCAGTTACCGTAGGTTTAGGCATTATTCTTTCACCTGTGTAAGTATAATTATCTAATACATTCGACATCATACTGAGTGATACAGGCTTTTTATTTACAGTTAGCGTCCCATCAATAAATTTAATCTCATAATTATTAGATGTAATACCACTTGGAGTTATACTGTATCCTGTTCCTACATTACCATATTTAATATAGTTATATTCGTATGTTAATGTTCCTTTTAAATCAGCAACAGTTTCATTATTGACAAAACCTTCATAGAATATTCCATCGTTATCAGGCTCATCTCCAAATACTATTGTTTTATCATTAGCTGAAATTGAAAGTGGCGCTTTAGTAACATTTACAGTTACCGCTATATCATTAACACACTTATAGTTTAAGGTATCATCCGGAGCATACGTCACGTCAAAAGTCCTTTCTCCGACATTACCTACATTAGTTGTAAGCGAGTCTTCCCAAGTATAACCTATAGGTAAACTAATATCATTCAATTTACTACCATAAATAATTTCCCTAGGCGTAGGCACAGAATAATCAGGTGTTTGTTGTTCGATATTTACATAATACGTATAATACCTATATGTAAAAATTGAGCCATTTAAATAATATGGAACTTTTCCTACAACCTTATAAACACCTGCATTTATTATATTATTTATATTTGAATCTCCACTAACTTCAGATAATTTAGTGTAATTACTTCCACTCGGTTCTTTATAGAATATTTCATAGTTAGGAATCCCCGTAGTAACACCATAATCAGAATAGTTTTCTGAATAAGAACCTTCTCCTAGTTTATCCGCCCTTTGAATTACTATGGCATCCGATAAGGCAGTGTGTGATTGTCCATTATACGTACTTGTATCAATTACAGTATTGTTGCTTTGATCTTCAGAATCACCTTCTGTTACAGAAAGAATATGTGCTTTACCGCTCCCTGCATATTCAGTATTAGTTTCTTTAGAATAGGCTGTAATATTAACTGTTTTATCCCCTGTAACCGCGTTATTATCTGTACATTTATAACCAATGATCTCAAGAACCCCTTGAACATCGCTGCCTGATAACATTTTATTTGATACTCTAGCATTGTCTATCGAATAATTACTTCCTATCACAGTTCCACCGGTTGCATCATAGCTTCCGCAAATAAATATAAATTTCAAATTATCACTGCTACTACCATTAGAAAAATGCTCTGCTTTAAGTTCTATAGTTTCTGTCGCCCAATCTGTAGTTCCCGAGCCTCTTTTATACAGCAATTGACTTTTCTTCGAACCATCTTCAATATATGCATATACATCATAAGCATCTCCTGTACGCGTAGCCTTCCAGTCAAACTTGATTGAGTCTCCTACCATAGCCGAAAAAGGAGAACTAATTGCGTACGGACCATGTACAATTCCGTAACAATCGGTTCTTCCGCTTATCTCTAAATAAAGATAATTTCCATGATCGTCTCCATAGTTATTTATCTTGTGAGAATAAGTCATACCATTTGCACTTCCATTATCAATGCCATCATATGTACACATGTCATCAACTATATTCCAACCGCTTTCACCATTATCAAATCCGCCATTACCCATAGGTGAAAAAAAGTTGATTCTAAGCCAGCCATTTTGGCCATTATGTATATTATCTATGACTCCAATTATACTTCCATCGGAAGTGGATATTTTAAAGTCATTACTAACTGTTATTCCATTACTATAGTTACCTGGAGAGATATATAATTTGTCATAAGCACTATTTCCTTCCTCAACCTTAATATCGATGTATCCCTCTGAGAAAGATACTGTAGTTCCGCTATTTATTAAAGCTTCAGTAAAAAGTGCAACTGGTGTACTGTCTCCTTGCACTACACAAAGATGATTGGTGTCATTACATTTATAAGTGTTATTAACAACACTTATTCCAGCTGTAGCATCGCTCGAATATGCAATTGAGGTCATAAAAAAAACACCTAACAGCAGCACAAACAATAAATTTTTAATTTTATACATAATATATACCTTTCTAATTTAAATTAACATATATTTATATTACACTAGATTTGTTTCCTTTTCAATACAATCTTTGCATCGGTTAAAAATCTTATTGTTTGAGACATCCCTTCTGTACGAACTTGGCAAAGAAAGGTGCAGATATTAGAACAGCTAAATACATGATGGGCCACAGCAGTATTTCTATGACTGCAAACATTTATACTCATACATACATAGAATCGCTAAAAATTGCTGCAAATCAAATAAATATGTCAAAAAGTACCCCCAACACAGTACTAAATCGTGCCTAATAGTGCCATTTAGACATAAAAAAAGAGACCTCCGAAAAGGTCTAAAACCGTTGAAATCAACGGTTTTACAAGTGCAGCTACTGAGGGGGGGCGAACCTCCCAACCCCTTCTTTACGAGTGAATTATTGTTTGTTGATATTTCAAGGGTTACACAGACGGGTTCAACAACTATGAAGAAAATCCACCCCGAAGCTGCCCGTAATTTAAAAATATCAACCCGTATTATATCTTATGTATTATTATTTCAAAGCATCCCTATGCGTTGTCTTATTTTCTTTTAATTTACGCACCTTCATGTATTTTATCGGCATTGCAGCAACTCCCCAAAAGAAATAATAGTAATGAGTCTCTGGATGGAATATTATTATATAAACA
>Ga0102928_1001792_pt1 | contig 13119 bp, 12 predicted proteins | sample SalPonR1_B_D1_MG_FD_78504 | JGI IMG/M metagenome (GOLD analysis project Ga0102928, IMG submission 78504) | Salt pond soil microbial communities from South San Francisco under conditions of wetland restoration - Salt Pond MetaG R1_B_D1_MG | ecosystem: Environmental > Aquatic > Marine > Intertidal...
CGCGAACTCGGCCCCCACGGCATCCACGAGTTCGTCAACGCCCAACAGGTCTGGATCGCCTGAGGTGGCCTGAGGTGCCGCCTGAGCCTGAGGTGCCGGACCGAACTTTTGCAACTTTCGGAACTTCTGAAAGTTTCAGAAGTGCTTCGCATGAGTCCGTCCGGCCGCAGCCGTCGCTTCCCGCTTGACCGGCACCAGCCGCCACAACCCGGGAGCAGATCCCGGCACACGCTCGTAGCGGCCAACCGCATCGGTTGTCGCCGGGGCTAACAGACGGCCGATATCCTCGATCACCGCCGGATTACGCAGGTGATAGACATGCCCGCTCAGGCTGTACAGGCCGGTTCCGGACACGTCCACGAGCTGCACGTTCGCGGACACCGCGCTCTCCGCGTGGGCCTCTTCGTCGGTAATGCCCAGCCGCGCCGACGTATTCACGACGGTGGACAGTCGCAGCGCCAGGTCGTTCTCCGAGGCGTAGATAGTCACCCGGTCCGCCCGCCGCTCCAGCGCCGGCCGTAACTCTGCGAATCGCGACCGCGCGATATCGGGAGCGACCAGCACGACCTGGCCGAACGCGCCCGCACCGTCGTCCAATCGCGCGAGCACCTCCACCGTGGCGCGTGCACCGAGGCTGTGCCCCAGGATGCTCACGTTGGCGCTGCCATGCCGCGCCGCCAGGCCTTCGAGTACCGCCCGCAGATCCGGCAGGCTCCAGGCCAGATCCCCGGCATCGCTAGCGTACGTAACGTACTTGCGATCGGCCGGCCAGCTGAACAGCAGCAGCCGGCCGTCGAGCCCCAGCCGGTCCTGCAGCAACGCTGCGTGGCGACAGCTCCGCCCGAAGCTCTCGTTGAAACCGTGGATGTAGACGACTGCGCCGGCCCGCTCCCCGCTGCCGACGACGGACGTCACGTCCAGAGCCGGTGTCACGCCGACCACTCTGCCTTCCTGATCCTCGACGCCGGCACCGTCCCCGCCGTTTCCGACAGCCACCCGGCAGCGCCCCGCCGTCAGCGGTCCGCGAGCGCCCCCGTAGTAGTCCAGGCCGTTGCCATCCGTCTCCAGTTGCCGATTCGTTACGAAGGAGACCTCGATCGTTGCCGCCGCCTCTACAGACGCTTGCGCGTCCGGCGCCGACCCCACAGGCACATGACCCGCACAGGCGGCGAGCAGGAGAGCACTCGCGAGGATCGCGAGCCGGCGGTACTGACTATTGCGGGTGCACATGAACCGCCCAGTATAGCGCGCCCTGTCCGCCGCCGTTCGCCTGCGCCATAATGCGGCTCGTTGCCCCAGCGCAGGCGCACCCGTGCCAGGACGCAGCCCCTGCAACGACGCCGTGCCGAGCGGGCGAGTTCCGGTTCTGCGTGAACCGCTTCCCGTTCACTGCCGAGAAGCGTCGACAGGTCCGCCACCCTCGGCATCGCATGGAGCCGGACTAGTCGCGCCGGATTTCGAAATCCTTTCGGGTCAGGGTCGTACGCAACCGTTCCGGGTAATCCGCAGGCAGGCTCCAGAGCAGCTCGAAATCAGTCTCTCCCAGCGCCCGTTCGTCCGGGCCGAGATCGCTGCGTATCGCCAGGATCATGTCGGTGCTCGCCCATGGATGGTCGAACCAGTAGCGATGGCCGGTGATGTCGAAGCCGCGTCCCTCCCTGCCGCGAGAGACATCGATGACCTCGAGACGGTCCGCTGCCATCACCGTCTCCATCTGCTCCGGGTCCAGCTCGTTATTGCGCTGGCCGATACGCGTGCCCCCGCCCATGAAGATACCGGCCATCGTCAGCGCACTGTCCTTGGAAGACACGGTGACGACGATACGGCGTGCCAGCTCATTGATCGCAGGCAGCGCTGCCACGAACTCCTCGCTCGGCACGTCCGCGGCGGCGAAGTACACGGTGCCGATGCGAAAGCGTTCGCGCAGGTCCAGGTCTTTATTGCCATGCCGGGCATGTAGCTGCTTCAGCGCCGAATTCACCACCCGTCCGCCGGCGCTCCAGCAGATAATGTGGATGCGCCGTGCGGCGGAATCCTGTGCCAGCAGCTCCAGCAGGGAGGCGAAAGCCGGCGCGGCGCGGTACGCGCGCCGAACGTCGCCGCCGGTACCGTAGGCGACGATGTTCTGCCGCGTCGGCCAGGAGAAGGCCAGCGAGGTCATGTCACGGCCCATGAAGTGATCCAGCTGGGCGGCGAACGCATTGGCGTTGTAGAAGTTGACTTTCGCGCCGTGCACGTAGATCAGAAGATCCCGGTCCCGGGCAGACGTGATGGAGGAATTCAGATTGGCCATCAGCCAGGCGGCGGCTCCCCCGACGTCGCGCGTCCCGCCGTCCTCGGCCGGAATGAAATAGCCGGCCTCGACGAGTCCGGCGATGGACAGATCGATGGTTTCCGGCCGCTCGGCACTGCGTGAATACTCGTTCAGGTCGGACCAGGAAAGGTCGCGGCCGCCGAATCCGATCAGCGACATGCCGACCGCAACCGAGTCGCTCTCGGCGTTGCCGTAGTCGATCCGTTGCAGGTCGTCGTCGCGTTCGCGTGTGGTTGCGTAATAGACGCGCCGCGGGTTCCAGCGCTGACGTTCGGGTATGTGGTCGAGCGGGCCCACGCCGAACTCCGTGAACAACACCGGCGTGGGCATTAGCGGCTGGACGGGAGTGCCGCCACAACCCGTGGCCGTCACGGCGGCAGCCAGTAGCACTGCGCGGGCTTGCGGTATGCGGATCATGAGGTTTTTGCGAAGTGTTTCCAGCAATATAGCCACCGGCCGTGCGCCCGGCAACACGGCCGTGGCTGGCCCGGCAATAGGCTACCCCGCCCCGCGGCCTACATCCCCTCGGCCCGGATCCGACCAGTGAACAGGTAGTCGTTGGTCTTACGCCCTGCGTGACAGGCCTGGCAGCCGGGCACGCGGCCTGCCTGCTGCTTGCCGTCCGGCGTCTCGGCCACGGACCCGTCCGGCTGGTACTTGGCGAAGAACCAGTCGTTGTGGTCCGGATTGAACCCGGGTGCCTTGTACATCACGGTCACCGACGCCAGTTCCTCCTCCGGCGTGTAGTTCTCCTTCACGATCATCGCGCCCGGCGGCATACGCCCGGCCTTGTTCTCCACGGCCCGGAGTGCCGCATCGTTCACATAGGTCGTCAGCAGCATGCCGTGAGGCTCTCTCCCCTCGTAGAGTTCACCACGGCCCGGCCAGAACGACCAGTTCTCGCGGTAGTCCTCGCCCTGCAGATGGGTCCAGACGGCAGCGCCCGCGGGATCCGGCCCCGGGTAGTCAGCCTGTTTCTCCCCGGCCGCCGGCCCCGAAGCCGACTCGGCCTCGGCCGCTTGCGGGGGTTCGGCTGGCGATTCCGGCTGACAGGCGGTCGCGCCGAGGGCGGCGACAATCAGGATCGGCAGCGTCTTCCTTGCGGTTGCAGTCATGATTCACCTCGCGGTTATTCGGTGCGTTCGGTCCTTCGCACTCCCACCATGGTTCAGGAATCGAGCGGCGTCAAACGCTAGTCCGGCGCCGGCCGCAGGCAGGCGACGAGCCGGACGCCGGCCCGCAACGCCCGCCCTGCGGCGGTTCATCGCCCTCGCAGCAGAGGCCGGGCGTTGTCGGGCAGCGCCAGCCGCCACTCCCGGGCCGGTATGGCAAGCTGGCCGCCCAAGGTTGCGGCGGCACGCACCGACCGGCTGAGGGCGTTGGCGTTCAGCCGCTGGTAATAGGGGAGACGGCCGGCATGGAACGGCAGGATGTCTTCCAGCGCGGCGTCGGTATCCAGCATGCCGGCAAAGGCTTCGTAGAATGCGGCCACCGCGCGCGCCACGGCCGTGTCCGCGGAGAGCGGTTCGGAGGGCGTGATCGTCCAGGTACGGTCGGTCTGCAGCACGCAAGTGCCGGCGAAGCCCTCGCGCCGATCTTCGTGCCACTCATCGGGAGCGATCAGGCTCAGACTCCACTCGCCGTCCACCAGATAGAGGTAGTTCGGTACGCCGACGGCCGGCTTGTAGCCGAACTTCGCCGACAACACCAGCAGCGAGGTGAACAGCTCGGCCAGCACCTGCCGCCGGGGTTTCGCGGCGACGCCCCGCGGCGCACTCGCATACCAGTCGAGCAGTAAGCCGTTCGCGCTCTTGCCGTCCGGGTTGGCCGGGCGCAGCGAGACGCCCTTGCCGGGCTCCCCGGTCTCGTCAGCAGCGGTGCGGGGCTTCGTGTCGTCCATGGCGGTGAATGTCCGTGAGGGCAGCGTCGGCCCCTGGTTTTCGAGTGTATCCGCCGGCCGGATTCCCGCCAAACCCTCGTGTCGACCCTGCGTCCACCGGGTACAGGCCGGAGCCCCATAACTGCGGAGGCTGGTTCCGTTCGTGCCCATCCGACTCTAGAATGACCGCACCCGTCAGCGGAAAACGACGAATGCGCTCACTCAACGGCTTTGCTCTCATCCTTCTGCTCCCCCTCGCTGCACTTGCCGACGAGGGCATGTGGACCTTCGACAACTTCCCGTCCGGCCAGGTCGAGGAGAAATACGGTGTCCTCGTCGACGAGGCGTGGCTGGAGCAGGCCCAGCTCGCCACCACCCGGCTGGAGAACGGCTGCACCGGTTCTTTCGTGTCGCCCGACGGCCTCATCCTGACCAACAACCACTGCCTCTGGGGCTGCGTGCGTAACCTCAGCAGCGAAGAGCGCAACCTCTCTGACGAGGGCTTTCTGGCCGCCGAACGCAGCGAAGAGCTGCAGTGCCCGGGCGAGCAGATCTCCGTGCTGGTCGGCTACGAGGAGGTGACGGAGGAAGTGCTGGGCGCGGTCGAGGGCCTGTCCGACGCCGAGGCCAACGAGGCCCGCAAGGCCGCGCTCACCCGACTGGAATCCGCCTGCGAGGCGGACTCCGAGGGCGAGCTGCACTGCGAGGCGGTCAGCCTGTACAAAGGGGGGCAGTACTTCATCTATCGCTACCGGCGCTACGACGACGTGCGCCTGGTGTTCGCGCCGGAACTGGACATCGCGGCCTTCGGCGGCGATCCCGACAACTTCAATTTCCCGCGCTGGTCGTTCGACATGTCGTTCCTGCGCGCATACGAAGACGGCGAACCCGCGTCGACGCCGGACTACCTGTCCTGGCGGCGCGGCGGCCCGGAGGCGGGCGACCCCGTCTTCGTCACGGGCCACCCCGGCAGCACGTCCCGGCAGATGACGCTGACCGAGCTGCGGATGCTGCGCGACGTCGTCTACCCCATCTGGCTGCTGCGCAACTCGGAACTCCGCGGCCGCATGCTGGCCTGGCAGCACACGGGCCCGGAGGCCGCGCGGGCGGTGCAGCAGAACATCCTGCTGGTGGAAAACGGCATCAAGGTGGTGCGCAACCGCCTGTTCGCGCTGCTGGACGACGAGATGATGGCGGAGAAGGCCGCCGGCGAACGCAAGCTCCGGGAGGCCGTGGCGGCCAACCCGGAATACGAGGCCGCCTGGGGCGAGGCCTGGGCACTCATCGACGATGCCGTCGCGGCACGCCGCAAGCTGTACGAGGAGCACCTGTTCATCGAGAACCGGGCGGGGCTGATGGGGGAGCTGTTCGGCTACGCCCGCCGTATCGTCCGCGGCACCGTGGAGCGGGAGAAGCCCAACGAGGAGCGCATCCGCGCCTACACCGACGCCGCGCTGCCCCAGCTCGAGCAGCGGCTCCTTGCAGACCGGCCGATCAGCAAACCCTACGACGAGCTGCGGCTCGCCTTCTCGCTGGCCAAGATGCGCGAATGGCTCGGGCCGGACAGCGCCTACGTCAAGACGATCCTGGGCAACGAATCACCCGATGCGCTGGCCGCCTACCTGGTCGGGAACAGCCGCCTGGACGAGGCGGAGTATCGCCGCGGCCTCTGGGAGGGTGGCGTGGAGGCCGTCAAGTCGAGCGACGATCCGATGATACGGCTCGCCCTGGCCATCGAGCCGTCTGCGCGCGAGTTGCGGGAGGCCTACGAGGAACGGGTGGAGGCGCCGCTGGCCCGCGGGCGCGAGATGATCGCCGACGCCCGCTTCGCGATCTACGGCACCGAGATCTATCCCGACGCGACTTTCACGCTGCGCGTGAGCTATGGTGCGGTGGAGGGCTGGGAGGAGAAGGGGGAATACGTGGAGCCCTTCACGGAGACCCGACGCCTGTTCGAACGCGCGACCGGCCAGCGGCCGTTCCTGGTGCCGGAGAGCTGGCAGTCGTTGCGCGAGGCGCTCGACCCCGGCACCCCGTTCAATTTCGTCAGCACGGCCGATACCACCGGCGGTAACTCGGGCAGCCCCGTCATTGCCGCGGACGGCGCGCTGGTGGGCGTGGCCTTCGACGGCAACATCCACTCCATCGCCGGTGAATACTGGTTCGACCCGAGCCTCAATCGGAGCGTGGCCGTGGACACGGCCATCATGCTGGAGGCGCTCGACAAGGTGTACGACGCCGAGCACCTGCTCGAAGAGCTCACCGTCGTCGACTAGGTAGGGCGCCCAGAACCGGATCCCGCGACCGGCGCAGTCGGCCGATCGCGGGATTACGGTGGTGATATCGCCGGCTCAGGCCGTCAGTCGTCGCCCGCGGCCGTCAGGTCCTCGCGCTCCGTCCAGACGGTATAGTCGGAACTCTCGAACCCGGAGTCGAATTCCTCGAAGAGCGCGTCGGCCGCCGCCTCGGAACCGAGCTTCTCGCTCAGGAAATCGTAGAACGAGGGATCGGAAGGCGCCATGTCCGCGAAGTTCTCCATGGGGCTGACGAGCATCATGATGGGCTTGCCGCCGATACGCGAGAGCCAGAGCCACTGGTGATCGTCGTCGGCCCACCCCTCTTCTTTCGCGATCTTGCTGAACTGCTTGCGTGCCTCGTTGGGACCCGGGCCTGCGCCCTGCTTCCAGACGCGGCTGGTGACGCCGTAGTACTTGTACGGCCCGCCGTCCTCCGGCATGTGGCTGTGTTCCCAGTCGTTGCGCTCGAGATAGCGGTGATAGTGATCGACGTATTGGTGCACGTTCTCGTTCCAGTTGGCGCCAAGGCCCTTCTCCGTTGCCTCGGCCTGGAAGGTGTCGAGATCCGCGAACGTGTGGCAGCAGGACCGGAACTGATAGATGTTCATGTTGTGGCCGATCACCGGGACGTAGATGCTCCATTCCTGGGTTTCGCCCGAATCGACGCGGAACCTGACGTGCTCCTTCACCGCGGCCTCGAACTCGGCCTCCATCCCCTGCTTGGGTACCATGTACCAGACGTCCGTCAATGGGCCGGGCGTCTCGTGCTCGTCGGCTACACCATGGAGTGGCAGGCCGAGCGCCAGGAACGCGGCCAGTGCCGTCAGCATTGCTGCTCTCTTCATCGTTGTATCCCCCGTGAGGTTTATGATTATTCTGCTTGGGGTACACGTTACGTGCGGATGCCGGCTCGCGTCCCCGCCGGCAGTATACGGGGTGTCAAGAGTTTTAACCAGTCGGTCTAACCGGCTCCGTGGTATTCGCGTGGGCGTTCCTGTTGCCGTGCCTGTCAGGGGTTGCAACCGCGCCGGTCCGTGCACGCCGGGATAGTGACCGGCGACGCTCCTTGGCGGTAAACTCAGAGGGCGCTGCCGGGCCCGCGGGTGTAGTTCAACGGTAGAACATCAGCTTCCCAAGCTGAGAATGAGGGTTCGATTCCCTTCACCCGCTCCAGTCCCTGGAACCCCCTTCCGGCCGGCTCGTTCGGCAGCAGACGGCGGTTTGTGACAGGATGGCGTCCCGGAATATCGCCAGGGACAGATGGCCACTCCAGGAGTACATCCAACCGCGGTCGTCGACGGAAACGTCGAGCTCGAAGCCGGTGTGCAGATCGGACCGCACGCAGTCCTGGAGGGCCCGGCGGTCATCGGCGCGGAGACGCGTGTCGGCCCGCACGCCGTGATCTGCCGCGGCGTGCGCCTCGGCGCCCGCAACGCCGTGCATGCCCACGCCGTGATCGGCGACCTTCCGCAGGACGTCTCTTTCGACGGCGGCGATACCACGCTCGAAATTGGTGACGGGAACGTATTCCGGGAGGGCGTCACGCTGCATCGGTCGACGCGGGAGGGGCATCCGACCCGAATCGGATCCGGTTGCTATCTCATGGTCGGCGCCCATGTTGCCCATGATTGCCGGATCGGCGACCGGGTGACCCTGACCAACGGCGTGATGCTCGGCGGCCACGTGCAAGTCGGCGACGGTGCCGTCATTGGCGGCGGCGCCGGTGTGCATCAGTTCGTGCGCATCGGCGAGCTGGCGATGGTGGCCGGCTACACCGCGGTGCGCAAAGACGTCATGCCCTGCGCGATGCTGGGCGGCGATCCGCCCCGCCATTACCGGCTGAACGCGGTGGGGCTGCGGCGCGCCGGCGTGCGCGGCGCCGAATACCGGGCGCTGGAGGAGGCTTTCCGGCGATTGCGTGCCGGGCAAGCGATGGATGCTCCGGCTCCCGGTTCGGCAGTGGAGCGGCTGAGCCGCTGGCTCGCGGCGGAGTCGAAACGCGGGGTCTACGGCTTCGCCCGTCCCCGGGGGCACGACGGCTCCTAACGGGCGGGCGCGCTCTCCCGGGCCTCTTGCAGCGCGGTGGCCACGCGGCGCACGTCTTCCTGGCCCAGTCCGGGGTGCATCGGCAACGACAGCCAGCTGGCGGCGAGAGCATCCGCATTGGGAAGGTCGGGCGGCTCGCCTCCTGCCGCAAGGAACGGCTGGCGGTGCAGCGGCGTGGCATAGTAGACCGCGGTGTCGATGCCGCAGTCGGCCAGCGCCGCCCGCAGCTCGTCACGGCCCTCGGTCACTACCGTGTAGTGGTGGAAGACATGGCTCAGATTGGGGGGGCGGGCCGGCCGCCGCAGAACCAGGCCGTCCAGCGCCTCGTCGTACCAGTCCGCAATCAGCTGCCGACGTTCATTGAACGCCTCGAGATGGGGCAGCTTGACGCGTAGCAATGCGGCCTGGATTTCGTCGAGGCGGCTGTTGAAGCCGGCCTCGGTATACGTGCCCCCCGCCCCGCCGTGCCCGCGAAGGGTGCGCAGCCGCTCGTTCAGCTCGTCGTCGTTCGTGCTGACCAGGCCACCGTCGCCGAACGCGCCGAGATTCTTCACCGGATAGAAACTGAAGCATCCCGCCGTGCCGAAGCCGCCGGTGCGCCGGCCATCGACCGCTGCGCCGATCGACTGGGCGCAGTCTTCGATGAGTTGCAGGCCGTGGCGCTCGGCCAGATCAGCCAGTCGTCGCAGGTCGCAGGGAAGGCCGAACAGATGCACCGGAATGATGGCGCGGGTAGCGGCCGTCAGGACGGCTTCGACGGAGTCGGGATCCAGATTGTAGGTAACCGGATCGACGTCGGCGAAGCGCACGGTGGCGCCGGTATGCACGATGGCCTGGACTGTCGCCACGAAGGAAAGCGGGGTGGTCACGACCTCGTCGCCCGGCCTGATGCCGCTCGCCAGCAGCGCCAGATGCAACGCGTCGGTGCCGCTGGCAACGCCCACTGCGTGGCGCGTCCCGAGCCACGCGGCCGCCTCTTTCTCGAAGGCCTCCACGTTCGGTCCGAGGACGTAATTGCCGCCCCGCATGACCTCGAGTGCCGCGGCTTCCAGCTCGCCGCACAGTGCGGCGTACTCGGGCGCCAGATCGATCATCCTCATCGGGGCAAGCCGGCGACGCGCTGCCATGGCTCCTCCTCCTCCTCATGCCGGCCGGCCCCGGCTCGCCGGGGCTCGCCGACGAGGTTCGTAATCCGGATCGCCGTCTCCAGCGCCCGGCAACCGTCCTCCCCGGAGACGAGCGGCGCGGATTCCGTGCGCACCGCATTCAGAAAGGAGGAGATCTGATCCTCCAGCGCGTCACTCGACTCGCAGCAGCGACGTTCCACGGTGAAACCGGGCAGGCCCTCCTCGCCCTTGCCGTCGGTGCGGCGATAGATGCTCGCTCGACGGCCATGCAGGTCCAGCGAAAGATAGCCCTCCGGTTGGAAGATCCGCAGTTTGCGTTCTTCTTTCAGCGTTACCCGGCTGGCAGTGACGTTCGCCACACAGCCGTTGCGGAAGCGGAGCCGGGCGTTGGCGATATCGACCGAATCCGAGAGTACCGCTGTCCCGCTCGCATCCAGGGATTCGACCGGTGACCCGACCAGATAGCCGATGAGATCGATATCGTGGATCATCAGGTCGAGGACCACGTCGACGTCGTTTCCCCGCCCCTTGAACGGCGCGAGCCGGTGCGACTCGATGAACAGGGGCTCGCCGATTGCGGTTTCCACGTTGCGCAGTGCCGGGTTGAAACGCTCGAGGTGGCCCACCTGCAGGACGAGCCCCCGGCCGCGAGCGCGCCCCACCAGATCCTCGGCCTCGGCCACCGTCACGCAGACCGGCTTCTCCACCAGGACGTGTACGCCCGCGTCCAGCGCTGCCCGTGCAATCGAATGGTGCACGGAGGTGGGCGCCGCTATCGAGACGGCGTCGACCTGGTCGAGCAGTTCGCGATGATCGGTGGTCGCGCTCGCCCCGGTGTCGGCCGCGACACGGCGGGCACGGCCGCCGTCCACGTCGGCCACCGCCACGAGTTCAGCCTCCGGCAGGGCGGCGTATTTCTGCGCGTGGTAGCGTCCCTGGTGGCCTGCACCGATCACGGCCGTACGGATCATGCGGGTCTCGCCGCTTGCTGGGAAAAATCCAGTCTAGCGGTGCGCCCGCCATGGGAGCGCTGCGATTTCGCAATCGGCCGGGGTTGCCGCAAGCCATGGCGGTGGTGCGGTCCGTCGTGCCCGTCGCCCGGACTATGACCACTTCGATACGCGGGCTATTGCGCCAGTAGCCCGTCGCGCGCGAGGCGCCCGACGATTGACGTCGCCTCGTCGGTGATCAGCGAGTAATCCATGGGGTCGTCGAGGTTCTTCCTGACGGTGAGCTTCGACTCGATGGCCCACACCGGCGCTTTCGTTTCGGCCGAATAGACCCGGCTGGCCAGCACCACGGCGCTCTTCGTCGCGATGGTCGGCGGTTCCCGGTACTCGGTCAGTTCGACCGTCCAAACGTTGTAGTAGCGTGTCGGCCCGAAGTTGTAGGTCGCATCGGGGCGCCTCGTCTTCACCTTGCCTTCGGTCTCGACGTCGACCAGCTGCGTGACCAGTACGGCATCCGAACCCAGTTCGTCGACCATCGCCACGAAAGTATCGCGATTCAGAGGGGTGCGCGTGTTCATCCGTGACGTGCTCGCAACGGCGCGAACACCTCGCTCGCCGAGTTCCTTGACTATCGCCCTCTCGAGAATGCGACGCCGGTCGAACGAATCGAACAGCGAGACGACCAGCACGTTCGCATAGGGCGCATCGGCGGATTCGCTCAGGGGCTGGACCGTCGTTACCTGACGCCCGGCACAGCCTGCAAGGAGCATGCAGATCGTCGCCACTAGGATTTTCTTCACGTTCCGTACCTCTGTGCCGGTAGTGATGTGCCCGGCGACGCCATTCGAAGACAGCGGAGTGTGGTCCAAAACCGCCCCGTTTGCCAGTCGGCGGAGAAGATGTCGAATGGCCGTTCGCCAGCGCGGCGGGCAAACGTGGATTCCGATGGATTACTGACGTAGAGTCCTCCGGCGATCCCGTTGACCCACCTGGCAGGAGAACCGAGCTTGAATACGAGAACCCGACGCGATGCAAGAACCGTCGCACGCCCGCGCCTCTTCTTCCCGGTGGCACTGCTGGTACTGACCGGCGTCGCCGAAGCCGGAGGGCGTCCCGACGACACCTACGGTGACTGGTTCGGTCACATCGCCGGCGGCTTCGATTTGGCCCAGGGTGATTTCGGCGACATCGCTGACGACGGCTGGTCCATCCGCGGCGGCGCGACCTACTGGCCTTCCGACTGGCCCGTCGGAATCCAGCTCGAGCTGGCTTATTCGAATCACGACTTCTCCTCGTCCGCGATCCGGGCCATCAACAACGCCATCGAGGAAATCGACCCGGAACTGGGCGCCGTATCCGGCGGTGATTTCGACGACTGGAGCTTCTCGGTTACGGGCATCTGGAGCCTGAACGGAGCGAGCGCCAACGGACCGTATCTTCTCGGCGGCGTCGGCATCGACCGCGTCGAGGCGAAATTGACGGATACCGATCTCGTCTACTATCCGCCGTTCTGCGACCCATGGTGGTGGTGGTGTGTGCCGGGAGGCGTCGGACCCGGGACGGTCGTCGTCGCTTCCGAGAGCAGTACCGAGCTTTCCTGGCATGTCGGGGCCGGCTATTCGTTCAGCATCAACCGCGGTTCCCTTCTGTTCGTAGAGGCCCGCTACAAGTCCGTGCAGACCGATCCGTCGAACTCCGAGATTCTGCCGCTGACCTTCGGTATTCGCTGGTAAGTCAGTGGAGCGGACTCACCACCAGCGGTTCGTGCCCACGCTCATGTAGCCGTGATTGCCGATCGGCACGCCTACGTTCAGGCCGATGCCCACATTGCCGGTACAGCCCGCGGCCAGCGTGCTGCAGGCCAGCACGGCGACCAATACCATTCTCCGTAAAGCCTTCCTCATCGTACCGCCCTCCCTAGGTCTTGCTCAGTACCAGCACCGCACCGCTGGGGTCGGTCACTACCGCAATCGAGCCGTCGCGCAGCTCCGGAGTCGGAGCCACTATGATCCCGCCGCCGAGCGACTCGGCCCGCTCGGCGGCCGCTGCCGGGTCCGCGACGCCGAAATGGGTCAGCCAGAGCGGCTGCACGTCGTCGTTCGGCCGCGCCATGACGCCTGCACGCCGGATACCGTCCTGCATCAGCAGGGTGTATTCACCGCCGCGGCGATTGACGGTCTCGATCTCGTAGCCGCCGACGAGCCGATAGAAGCCTGAGGCGCCGATGACGTCGCGCGCCAGCATCTCGTGCCATACCACGCGGCCCGGCCCTGCACGGGTGGTGGCATCGTCCGGATCGCCGATCCGGCTGGCCGCCAGGCCGATGACCGCACCCTGGGGGTCGACGATGGCGGCCACCCGGCCGAGGGCGACGTCCCGGGCCGGGGCAGCCACGCGCGCGCCGCCGCCGACGCCGCGCCGAACCGCGTCGTCGACGTCGCCGACCGAGACATAGGGCAGCCAGCGGGAGATGCTGCGCCCGTCCTCGCGCCCGTCCGCCGCGAGC
>Ga0102928_1001794_pt1 | contig 13100 bp, 14 predicted proteins | sample SalPonR1_B_D1_MG_FD_78504 | JGI IMG/M metagenome (GOLD analysis project Ga0102928, IMG submission 78504) | Salt pond soil microbial communities from South San Francisco under conditions of wetland restoration - Salt Pond MetaG R1_B_D1_MG | ecosystem: Environmental > Aquatic > Marine > Intertidal...
TCGACCCGGCAATAATGCCTGTCAGATACGAGGCGTCCTGAATATAGTTGTCGAACACCGCGAAATTGGGCAGCGCGTCATCTTGTTTGAAGCTGGAGCCCATGAGGAACGCGATGTCAGGATATTCGGCAGCAACTTCGCGGGCCTCTTGTTCAACGGCGAACACCTCGCCGATGATCAGTTGATAGCCCTGTTCGGCATATTCACGCATCACGCGGGCGTAATCGGTGTTTGAGACGTTTTCCGAGAACACATACTCGATATCGCCGCGCTCTTGTGCCGTGCCCGCAGCCTTGTGAATGCGGCTGACCCATTGCTGTTCGACCGGCACAGTATAGATGCCCGCCACCTTCAGCGGTTCGGCGGCCCGCAATGCGCTGGGCGCGCCGGCGACCACTGCGACGGTCAGGGCCGTTGCGGCGGTTGTGCCAAGAAAGCGCCGACGTGTCAGGCTGTGGCGTTTGGTGATGTCTGAATGATCCATGGAATTGATCCCCCTGTTGGATGAGGCGCGCCTCGATTGTTTGACCAAATGGTAAACGCGAATTCGAGTTCTGCCAATAGACGGCAGCTGTTAAGCCAGAGTCCAGAGGTAAACGCTTATAAAATGTGCAAAACCATGCGGGCGCTCAAATCTAATGCGCTAAAATGTTTGGGGAGGGTGTGTAGGATGCGGTTTCAAGTGTCTGTGCTGCGCCGCGCCCGCAGTAAGCCGGGCAGACAGCCAACAACAACGCCGAGTCCATCTGCCCAAAAGTCAGCCCATTCGGCCGACCTTCCAAAGCCTGGCTGCACCAGTTCAATGACCCCGCCATAAAGCAAAGCGAGCGGCGCGCCCCATACCAGTGCGCGCGGCCAATGCCACGCCAGCGGCGCAATCAGCGCGGCAAAGGCTGTGGCGTGGCCAACCTTGTCAATATAAGGCATCGGTGGTCCGGGTGGTCCCGGTGGGCTGAGTGTGGCCCATGCGATCAGCCCTGCGATGGTCAGGGTCAGCGCCGTCGTAAATATCAGCGGCCGGTCAGGGGCGGAATTCTGAGGCACGGTAAGATGATCCTATGCGGCAGGTGTCGGGGCCGGGGGTATACCGCGTGCAGGCACGCTGAAACAGCGTTTTGGGCTGATAGCGATAACGAATTTGGCCACGCAGCATGGTTGGGCGGCGCGCGGCTAACGTCAAGGAATCGCGAAAAGGTGCAAAATTCATAACTTTTTCGATCAGTAAAAACCGCGCAATCGGTCGCACTTGGGGCAAGTATATGAATTCATGTGGTATTCATCCGTATACAATCGGTTTCCAGTAGCTTGCTAGGTGCGCAAGGCTCTGCTACACCGCGTTCAAATTTCGGTGTTTTAAAAATCTGAATGCCTGTCAACGCCCCCGGACGCATGGATCAACTATGCGTGGGAACCGGGGCCACAAAATCGGAAGGGTGGACGTGTCCGAACCAGCTTCGATCTCCTCCGGCATCGCCGAGCGCTATGCCACCGCCATTTTCGAGATTGCCAAAGAGAGCAACTCTGTGGCCAAGCTTGAATCCAACATCACCGATCTTGCCGCCGCTTTGGATGGCAGCGACCAGCTGCGCGATGCAATTGCATCGCCCGTTCTGTCGCGGGCCGAGCAGGGCAAGGTCATGGCCGCGTTGGCCAAGAAAATGAAATTACAGCCCGAAATGGCGAACGGTCTGGCCGTCATGGCGCAGAAACGCCGCCTGTTCGTGCTGCCGCATCTGCTGCGCCAGTTGGCCGAGATGATCGCCGACGACAAAGGCGAAGTGACCGCGAACGTGACCAGCGCCAAGGCGCTGACCAAAACGCAGTCCGACAAGCTGGCGAAGACGCTCAAGGCGCGCGTGGGCAAGGACGTCAAGATCAATGCGACCGTCGATGAAAGCCTCATTGGCGGTCTCGTCGTAAAGGTGGGCTCGAAGATGATCGATACCTCGATCCGCTCGCGCCTCAATTCCCTACAGAATGCAATGAAAGAGGTCGGATAAATGGGTATCCAAGCTGCAGAAATTTCTGCGATCCTGAAGGACCAGATCAAGAACTTCGGCCAAGAGGCCGAGGTGGCCGAAGTTGGCCGGGTTCTGTCGGTTGGTGACGGTATCGCCCGTGTGCACGGTCTGGACAATGTTCAGGCCGGCGAATTGGTGGAATTCCCCGGTGGTGTCATGGGCATGGCCCTGAACCTTGAAGCCGACAACGTCGGCATCGTGATCTTCGGGTCCGACCGCGAGATCAAGGAAGGCGACACCGTCAAGCGCACCAAGTCGATCGTTGACGTGCCGATTGGTGACGAATTGCTGGGCCGTGTTGTGGACGGTCTGGGCAACCCGCTGGACGGCAAGGGCCCGATCAAGACCAAAACCCGCGGTCTGGCCGATGTCAAAGCCCCCGGCATTATCCCGCGTAAATCGGTCCACGAGCCGATGGCGACCGGCCTGAAATCGGTTGATGCGATGATCCCGATTGGCCGTGGCCAGCGTGAGCTGATCATTGGTGACCGTCAGACCGGCAAGACCGCCGTGGCGCTGGACGCGATCCTGAACCAGAAGTCTTATAACGAGGCTGCTGGCGACGACGAAGGCAAGAAGCTTTACTGTGTTTACGTTGCTGTTGGTCAAAAGCGGTCGACCGTGGCACAGTTGGTGAAGAAGCTGGAAGAATCCGGCGCGATTGAATATTCGATCGTTGTCGCCGCGACAGCGTCGGACCCTGCGCCCATGCAGTTCCTTGCACCCTATGCCGCCACCGCCATGGCCGAGCATTTCCGCGACAATGGCCGTCACGCCCTGATCGTTTACGATGACCTGTCCAAGCAGGCCGTCGCCTATCGTCAGATGTCGCTGCTGCTGCGTCGTCCGCCGGGGCGTGAAGCTTATCCGGGTGACGTTTTCTACCTCCACTCCCGCCTGCTGGAACGTTCGGCCAAGCTGAACGAAGACAACGGCTCGGGCTCTTTGACGGCGCTGCCGATCATTGAAACCCAAGGCGGTGACGTTTCGGCATTTATTCCGACCAACGTGATCTCGATCACCGACGGTCAGATCTTCCTTGAAACCGAGCTGTTCTATCAGGGCATTCGCCCGGCTGTGAACACCGGTCTGTCGGTGTCGCGTGTGGGCTCTTCGGCCCAGACAAACGCGATGAAATCGGTTGCTGGTCCGGTTAAGCTGGAACTGGCCCAGTATCGTGAAATGGCCGCCTTTGCGCAGTTCGGTTCCGATCTGGATGCCGCGACTCAGCAGTTGCTGAACCGTGGTGCGCGCCTGACCGAACTGATGAAGCAGCCGCAATATTCGCCGCTGACCAACGCCGAGATTGTCTGCGTGATCTATGCAGGGACGCATGGCTATCTGGATAAGGTTGCCGTCGATCAGGTGGGCCGCTTCGAGCAAGGCATGTTGAATCACCTGCGCGGCAAGCACCAGGATTTGCTGGATTTCATCACCAAGGAAGATCCCAAGGTGAAGGGTGAAGCCGAGGACAAGATCAAGGCTGCGCTGGACGAATTCGCCGCCGACTTCGCGTAAGGGGGAGATAAGGCAATGCCGAATCTCAAGGACCTGAAAAACAGGATCGCGTCGGTCAAATCGACCCGCAAGATCACCAAAGCCATGCAAATGGTTGCCGCGGCGAAACTTCGCCGCGCGCAGGATGCCGCCGAACAGTCGCGCCCCTATGCCGAGCGTTTCAACGCCGTCATGGGCAAGCTGGCCGCGTCGGTCGGTGACAGCGACAGCGCGCCCAAGCTGCTGCGTGGCACTGGTTCTGATGACGTGCATCTGCTTGTCGTCATGACCGCTGAGCGCGGGCTGTGCGGGGGGTTCAACGCAAATATCGCCAAATTGGCGCGCGTTGAGGCCAACGAACTGCTGGCAAAGGGCAAGACCGTCAAGATCGTGACGGTGGGCAAAAAGGGCCGGGATGCGCTAAAGCGCGATTTTGGTGATCATTTTGTGCACCATGTGGATCTGAGCGACGTCAAGAATATCGGCTATGCGGACGCGCAAGCGATTGCTGCCGATGTTCTGGGTCGCTTCGATGCCGGTGAGTTCGATGTGGCCAAGATCTTCTATTCGAAGTTCGAAAACGTGGTCAGCCAAATCCCTACGATGCAGCAGGTTATCCCGTTCCAAGTGGACGAGGATGCCGCCGCCGAGGCCACCGAGGCCAATGTGGTCTATGACTACGAGCCGGATGAAGAGGCGATCTTGGCCGATCTTCTGCCGCGCGGTGTGGCCACTGCGATTTTCAGCGCTTTGCTGGAAAACGGCGCATCCGAGCAGGGCGCGCGGATGTCCGCCATGGACAACGCAACCCGCAATGCCGGCGATATGATCGACAAGCTGACCATCGAATACAACCGTTCGCGTCAGGCCGTCATCACCAACGAGCTTATTGAAATTATTTCGGGCGCCGAGGCGCTCTAACCGAGACCGGAGATAACACATGGCAAACGCAAAAGGCACAATCACTCAGGTGATCGGCGCCGTGGTGGACGTTCACTTTGACGATCACCTGCCCGAGATTCTGAACGCCCTGGAAACCGACAACAACGGCAAGCGCCTTGTTCTGGAAGTTGCCCAGCACCTTGGGGAAAACACCGTGCGGACCATCGCAATGGACGCCACCGAAGGTCTGGTGCGCGGCCAAGAGGTCGGCGATACCGGCGGCCCGATCACCATTCCCGTGGGCGACGCAACCCTTGGCCGCATCCTGAACGTCATCGGTGAGCCGGTTGACGAAGGCGAGCCGATCAACGCCAAGGAAAGCCGCCCGATCCACGCCGAGGCACCTGAGTTTCAGGAACAGTCGACCGAATCGGAAATCCTGGTCACCGGCATCAAGGTAATCGACCTTCTGGCGCCCTATTCCAAAGGCGGTAAAATCGGCCTGTTCGGCGGTGCCGGTGTGGGTAAGACGGTTTTGATCATGGAGCTGATCAACAACATCGCCAAGGTGCACTCGGGCTACTCGGTGTTCGCCGGTGTGGGTGAACGGACCCGCGAAGGCAACGACCTGTATCACGAGATGATCGAATCCAACGTGATCAAGCCCGACAACCTTGCCGAAAGCCAAGTGGCCTTGGTCTATGGTCAGATGAACGAACCGCCCGGAGCCCGTGCGCGTGTTGCCTTGACCGGCTTGACACTGGCCGAGCAGTTCCGTGACCAGTCGGGCACTGACGTTTTGTTCTTCGTCGATAACATCTTCCGCTTTACGCAGGCGGGCTCTGAGGTGTCGGCTCTGCTGGGTCGTATTCCCTCGGCTGTGGGCTATCAGCCGACATTGGCCACCGACATGGGCCAGATGCAGGAGCGGATCACCTCGACCAAGAAAGGCTCGATCACCTCAATCCAGGCCGTTTACGTGCCTGCGGACGACTTGACCGACCCGGCCCCGGCGACAACCTTTGCCCACTTGGACGCGACCACGGTTCTGAACCGCGCGATCTCGGAAAAAGGCATTTACCCGGCCGTTGACCCGCTCGATAGTAACTCGCGCCTGATGGACCCGCAGATTGTGGGTGAAGAGCACTATGAAGTTGCCCGCGACGTGCAGGGTGTTCTGCAGCGCTACAAGGCCCTTCAGGACATCATCGCCATTCTGGGGATGGATGAACTGAGCGAAGAGGACAAGCTGGCCGTGGCACGCGCCCGTAAGATCGAGCGCTTCCTGTCGCAGCCGTTCGACGTGGCCAAAGTGTTCACCGGCTCTGACGGTGTGCAGGTTCCGCTGGAAGACACCATCAAATCGTTCAAAGCGGTTGTGGCCGGTGAATATGACCACCTGCCCGAAGGCGCCTTCTACATGGTGGGCGGCATCGACGATGTGATCGCCAAAGCCGAAAAGATGGCTGCTGACGCGGCCTGATGAACGCCTGCCTGACCCCGGGCTTTTTTCGGTCCGGGGAAGGGCATGACAAGGAGGCCTAAAGAATGGCTGAAACAGTGCAATTCGATCTGGTGTCGCCTGAGCGGCGGCTGGTCTCGGTTCAGGCCGCCGAAGTGCGGATTCCCGGTGCCGAGGGCGACCTGACGGCGATGGCCCAGCACAGCCCGCTGATCACCACGCTGCGCCCCGGTATCCTGACAGTGACAGGCCCCGAGGGTGAGGCTGAATATATCGTGACAGGTGGCTTTGCCGAAATCGGCGCTGACAGCGTGTCGGTTTTGGCCGAAAAGGCGATTGCCCGCGCGGACATCACGCAAGACCAGTTCAAGGCGCTTGTGGACGAAGCGACCGAAAAGCTATCCAAGGCGCAAGAAACTTTCGTCAATGAGCCCGGCCCGGTGGACGACGCCGCCAAGCTGTTGTCGGACATGGTGGCGATGGGCGATCATATCGGCCTGTCGGCCAACTGAGTCCCTAAGCTTCTCAGACGATCCCGAAAGGCCCGCCAATGTGGCGGGCTTTTTGCCGTTGATAGGGATCAAACGTGCTGTCCGCCGTTGACCTCAATCTCGGTGCCGGAGACGTAAGAACTGCCGTCGGAGCACAGGAAGTAAATCACCTCGGCCACCTCTGATGGCTGGCCAAGGCGGCGCAGCGGCACGCCTTCCACGATCTTGTCCGTGCCTTCGCTGAGAATGCTGGTTTCAACCTCACCCGGCGCGATGGCGTTGACGCGCACACCGGAGGGGCCAAAATCATGCGCCATTTCGCGGGTCAGCGCGGCAAGCGCCGCTTTGGACGTGGCATAGGCTGCCCCGGCGAACGGGTGCACGCGTGCCCCGGCAATCGAGGTGACGTTGACCACCGCGCCCTGCGCGGTGGACAATTCGTCCATCAAGCCGCGCGCCAGAACCACTGGGGCGAAGAAATTGACGTGAAACACTTGACCCCAAACATCAAGCCCGGTGTCGAGGGTGTTTAGACGGGCCCCATCCGGGCCCTTTGGTGACACCCCGGCATTATTGACAAGCGCATGCAGTTTCCCATCGGGCAGGCGCGCACGAATCTGGTCAATGGCGGCCATGGTTTGCCGTGGGTCAGCCAAATCGACCTGAATATGATCCTGCTCGCCACTGGGCCACGGGCAATCATCAGAAAAGGGCTGTCGCGAGCAACTGAGCACGCGCCAGCCCTCGGCGGCGAATTTGCGCACGGTCGCGTGCCCAATGCCTCGGCTTGCCCCGGTCAGGAGAAGCGTTTTGCGCGGGTCTGTGTCTGACATGGGAATCGTCCTGCGGAAATTTCAACTGGACTGTGGGGGCGGAAGCGGGGCAGATGCAACCGACATTTTCATGGGCGTGGCAGGTGGCGCATGGTCTCAGGACACGTGTTTACCTTTTCGCCTTCTCAATTCTGCCCAAAAAGCGTAATTAAATGCTCTTTAATAGCAAGGTTGCCCAATGAAGCTTCTGACCAGTCAATCCATCGGTATCCAACAGGGCGATGATGTTTTGTTCTCGGATTACGAGGACGGCGGCGACATGTGGACCGGCGAGGGCGCGCGCGAGCGGCGTAAGGTTCTGAGCTTTGGAGAGCCGTTCAAATCAGCCCCGGCGGTTCATGTCACCCTGTCCATGTGGGACATGGACAGTGCCGCCAATGTGCGGGCCGATGTGACCGCTGAAAACATCACCAATAAAGGGTTTGACGTGGTGTTTCGGACATGGGGCGACACGCGCGTGGCACGTGCTCGCATCCGCTGGATGGCGATTGGCGAGGCCTATCACGAGGATGATTGGCAGCTATATTGACCGACCACTTGTCGCCCCGGAAACCGGGGCGCCGCGTGGGTGCGTTCAGCCTTTGAACTTGCCTTCATAGATCGGTTCAAGCGTCGGGGTGTCGAACAGCGACGACACCGAGGTGCCGTTCCAGATGTTCAGAATCGCCTGTGCAAAGATCGGCGCCGTGGGGATGATGCGGATATTTGGTGCGGCCTTGACCGGTTCGGTGGGCTGTATCGTGTCGGTGATGACAAGCGATTTCAGCACCGAGTTGGTGATCCGCTCGACGGCCGGGCCGGACAGCACTCCGTGGGTGATATAGGCGTGCACCTCGGACGCGCCTTCATCCAGCAGAACCTGCGCCGCCTTGCACAGGGTTCCGGCGGTGTCGCACATGTCGTCGACGATCACGCATTTCTTGCCCGTCACGTCGCCGATCACTGTCATCTCGGCGACTTCACCGGCCTTTTCGCGGCGCTTGTCGACGATGGAAAGCGGGGCTTCGATCCGCTTGGCCAATTCGCGCGCGCGGGCCACGCCGCCCACGTCGGGCGACACCACCATCACATCCTCCATCGAGTCACTGAATTGATCCTTGAGGTCCAGCGCAAAGACCGGCGCGGCATAGAGGTTGTCCACCGGGATGTCGAAAAACCCCTGAATCTGCGTGGCGTGCAAGTCCATCGTCAGGACGCGTTCAATGCCCGACCCGACCAGCATATTGGCGACCAGTTTTGCCGAAATCGGTGTGCGCGCCTTTGAGCGGCGATCTTGCCGCGCATAGCCGAAATAGGGGATTACAGCGGTGATGCGCTTGGCCGAGGAACGGCGCAGGGCATCGGACATGATCAGCAGTTCCATCAGGTTGTCATTGGCCGGGTTCGAGGTGGACTGGATGATGAACATATCCTCGCCGCGGACATTCTCGTAAACCTCGACGAACACCTCTTGGTCATTGAACCGTTCGACCCGGGCATCGACAAGCCCGACATTGACACCGCGATGCATAGACATCCGGCGGGCAATCGCTGTGGCAAGCGGTTTGTTGGCGTTGCCTGTAATCAGTTTCGGCTCTGGCGTGGTCGGCATTGGTGCGGTCCCCAAGGTGGTCTGTGATGACAGATTCGTGACGTTGATCTTCGCTTAGCATGCGCGTAGCGTCGGGCAAAGCTATGCCATGGGGGAAGGTGCGAAAATGGACCATCACATCGACTATTATCTTTCGACACTGTCGCCCTATGCCTATCTGGCGGGCAACCGTCTGGAACAGATGGCGGCCAAGCACGGGGCCAGCGTGACCTACAAACCGCTGGATGTGTTGCAACTGTTCGCGCGCACAGGCGGACAGGCCCCCAAGGACAGGCACCCGGCGCGGATGGCCTATCGCGCGCAGGAATTGCCGCGTCAGGCCAAAAAGACGGGGCTGCCGTTCAATTTCCGACCCGCGCATTGGCCGACCAATGCCGCGCCGTCTTCGTATGCGATCATTGCGGCTCAAAACGCGGGCGGCGGTGATCTGGGCGGGTTGGTGCAGGCGATCCTGCGGGCGTGTTGGGCCGAAGACCGCGACATCGCCGAAGATGACGTGATCAAGGCCTGTTTTGAGCAAAGCGGTTTCGACCCAAAGCTGGCTGATAGTGGCCTACTGAGCGGGGCCGAAACCTATGCCGCCAATCTGGAACAGGCGGTGGCCGCCAATGTGTTCGGTGTGCCGTTCTATGTGGTGGACAGCGGCCAAAGCTTTTGGGGCCAAGACCGGCTGGACGATCTCGACCAGCATCTGGCGGGCAAGCTGTAACCCATGCCCCAAAATCTGCGGGCGGGGGTTTCCACCTATTGGACAAGTTTTGGGCAGGGGCCGCGCCGGGCATTGGCGATCCACTGCTCGTTGGCGCATTCCGGCAGTTGGGGTGCTGTGGCGCGGCATCTGTCCGGTGCGTTGAGCCTTAGGGCGTTCGACATGCCGGGCCACGGGCGCAGCGCGCCTTGGGATGGGCGCGGCGAGATCCAAGAGGAAACGGCGCGGATTGCGGCTGATCTGTGCGACGGCCCCACCGACCTGATCGGGCATTCCTTTGGCGCGACGGTGGCCTTGCGGCTGGCGGTGATGCGGCCCGATCTGGTGCGGTCGCTGGTGTTGATCGAGCCGGTGTTTTTCGCGGCAGGCTTTGGTGCTGATCCCGGTGCGCGCTCTGCTTTCGATGCCGCCATGGGTGGCTTTGCACAGGCCATGGCGGCCGGGGATCGGATGGCCGCAGCGCGCGCCTTTACCGGCGTCTGGGGGGCAGGGGCCGATTGGGATGATGTGCCCGAACCGCAGCGTCATGCCATGGCCGCGCAAATGCCACTGATCGAAGCGGCGCAACCGGTATTGTATGACGATGCCGCAGGGCTATTGGCGGACGGCGTGTTACAGGCCGTGACCGTGCCGGCGCTGTTGATTGAGGGCAGCCAGTCACCTGCAATCATCGCGGCGATCAATGCCGGGCTGGCCGCGCGATTGCCGCAGGCGGACCGGGCAGTGATTATGGGGGCAGGGCACATGGCGCCTATCACGCACCCCGCACAGGTCAGCGCCGAGATTTTGCAGTTTTTACGCTAGCCCGAACACTCGCCCGTCTTGGGCTTTATGCGCCCTGGGTGATCGCGATAAATTGGTCGATTGCGTCCTCGGTGATCGACCAATCGCAGACAAGGCGCATGGGCAGGGGCGCATCTGGGTCGCCATGATCCAGCGGGCCACCATTCAGGCCATAGACTGCGCCCGACGCGTGCAGGCGTTGATGCAGACGGCGCGGCAGGGTGGCGAAAATCATGTTGGCCTGCGGCTCGGCCAGAAAATGGCAGTCGGGCACAGCGCGCAGCCCATCGGCCAACCGGGCGGCCTTGGCATTGGCTTGGCCTGCGGAGGTCAGCCACAGATCGTTGTCCAGATAGCCCAGCATTTGGGCGGCAAGGAAACGGTTTTTTGACATCAGGTGCCCGGCGCGTTTGCGGCGCAGCTCAAACTCCCATCCGTGTTGCGGCTTGAAGAAAATCACCGCCTCAACCCCGATGCAGCCGTTCTTGGTGGCCCCAAAACTGACGGCGTCGATCCCGGCCTTCCACGTCATCTCGGCCGGGGTGCAGCCAAGCGCGATCAGCGCATTGGCAAAGCGCGCGCCGTCAAGATGCACGGGCAGATCATGCGCGGCGGCGGTTTCGGTTAGGGCGGCCAACTCGTCCAGCGTATAAAGCTGGCCCATTTCCGTCACTTGCGTCAAAGAGACAGGGCCGGGCTGCGAGACATGCACCACACCGGGATCGGACGCGGCCAACGTCGCCGACAGATCGGCGGCGGTCATCTTGTCGGCCTTGCCCACAAGGGTCAGCTTTGCGCCGCCGGTATAGAATTCCGGCGCATTGCACTCATCGCAATGGATATGCGCCAGCGGGGTGCAATAAATGGTTTGCCAAGGCTGCGTCAGGGTGGACAACGCCAACGCATTGGCCGCCGTGCCGGTGGTGACAAGATGCACGCAGGCGTCGGGCGCTTCGAAAAGGTCGCGCAGGCGGTCGCGCACCCGGTGCATGAGATCATCGGCGCCATAAGACGGAGCAAAACCGCTATTGGCCTGCGATATCGCCTCGATCACCTGAGGGTGGGCGGGGCCGCAATTGTCAGAGGCAAAATTCATGCGCCCGGCTCCTCGATCAGGTGATCTTCCCAGTCATCGTCGGAAACCTCGAATTCCGGCACGGTGCGGCTTTGCATGGACACGCCCGCGTCATGTACGGTTTGCGGATCGCCCGAGATCAGCGGGTGCCAATCATATAGCGGCTTACCATCGTGCAATAGTTTGTAGGCGCAGGTTTCGGGCATCCAATACAGGTGGTCCTTAAGGTTGCGGGCCGTAAGCGTGATGCATTCCGGCACGAATTGGTGACGGATGTCGTATTGCGCGCAGCGGCAGGTGGTGTCGTCGAACAGGCGGCAGGCCACGCGGGTCAGCGCGACCTCGCCAGTGTCTTCGTCCTCCAGCTTGTTGAGGCAACATTTACCGCAGCCATCGCAAAGCGCCTCCCACTCTTTGCGGGTCATTTTATCAAGCGGCGTGGTCTCCCAATAGCGCGGGCGCAGGCCGCTGCGGTCGATGGGATCGTCGGTTGTCATAGCGATCCCAGTATCTGGCGGGCTTTGGCGCAATCAGCGTCCATTTGGGCGATGAACGCGTCGAGGCTGTCAAAGGTTTCTTCGGGGCGTAGGTATTCGACAAGGGCCACGGATAATTCGGTGCCATACAGATCACCGGAAAAATCGAACAGGAAGGTTTCCAGATTGGGCGCGTCACCGTTGAACATGGGCCGCACACCCAGCGACGCCGCGCCGTGGTAATGTCCCGCGTGGGGGCCGTCCAGCACATCGACCAGCACCGCGTAGACGCCAAACCGTGGCGGGTGCAACCCGGCGATTGACATGTTGGCGGTTGGATAGCCCAGCTCGCGACCGCGTTGTTCGCCGCCTTCGACGGGGCCGTCAATACGGTGCCAGTGGCCCAGCATGGCGGCGGCATCGCGCGGTCGGCCATCGCTCAGCGCCTGACGGATCGCGGTTGACGAGACCTGCCCTGTGTCTCCCTCCAAAAGCTTGGCAATGGTGACGCCAAAGCCCATGTCGCGGCCGAACTGTTCCAGATCGCGGGCGTTCCCGGCGCGGCCCTTGCCAAAGCAGAAATCAGATCCGACAACGACGTGGCGCAGGCCAAGCCCACGCGCGATGACAGTCTGGGCAAACTCAAACGGCGACAGGGCCGCCATGGCGGCGTTGAAATTCAACTCATACAGCGTGTCGATCCCCAGCTTTTCCAGCCGATGCGCGCGGGCCTCGGGGCTCATCACGCGAAACGGCGGGGCGTCGGGGGCGAAATATTCACGCGGATGCGGCTCGAATGTCAGAACGCCCAAGGGGGCGTTCAGGTCTGTGGCGTGCTGGCGTGCGATGTCGATGACGGATTGATGGCCCAGATGCACACCGTCAAAATTTCCGATGGCGACAGAGGCGCCACGGTTGGCTTGATCCAGATAGTCGAAGTCGCGAACGATTTGCATGGCGCAGGCCTAGCCCCAACTGAGATGCGGTGCAAGCGGCACGCGGCGACAGATCAATCTGTCAACGCGCGCGGGATGATGAAATCAACGGTTTGTCCGATGCCGGGGGTCAGATCGCCCCACGCGGTGATGGCGAAATCGGCGATCAGAGTCGCGCCAGTTGGGCAATCGGCAAAACGCTCATGCGCGGGGGGCGTGGCGACAAGGCTATGGGCAAAGGTCGCGATGCCGGGGTTGTGGCCCAACATCAAAACGGTTTGCCCGGTGGCCGCGCGCAACGCCTTGAGCATGGTGGCGGGGCTGGCATGATATAGCGCGTCGGAA
>Ga0102928_1001803_pt1 | contig 13061 bp, 10 predicted proteins | sample SalPonR1_B_D1_MG_FD_78504 | JGI IMG/M metagenome (GOLD analysis project Ga0102928, IMG submission 78504) | Salt pond soil microbial communities from South San Francisco under conditions of wetland restoration - Salt Pond MetaG R1_B_D1_MG | ecosystem: Environmental > Aquatic > Marine > Intertidal...
AATCTCGTCGACATGGCAGAAGCGCACCTCGCTCGACCGGGTTGCAGTCAGGATCAGGAGCCGCAGAGCAAGATGGGTGATCGTGTCCTCGTTCAGGCTCTGGTAGAAGGCGGGAACCTCGCGCCAGTGCATGGCCGGGACATGCTGAGGCTGGTGCCGCGACTTGCCCAGCAGTGCCTTCGCCTTCTCCGTGACTTGGACATCGACATCGAGACCCATGGCCGCCGCATGACGGACGACGATGCCAAGCCGGTTCAGGGCCTTCTTCGCCGTATCCGCCTTGCTGTGCCAGATCGGGGCCAGAGCGTCCTTCACGTCTCTCTGGTCTAGCTCCTCGATCGGCACGCGTCCGAGCTTGGGAAGAACGTGCAACTCTAGGGGCGAGAACCAGCGCCCGGCCTTCCCGTCGCCCTTGAGCTGCGCCTTGCGCGCCTCGAAGGCTTCCACCGCGACCGCGGCGAGGGTGTGGTCGGCCTTCTCAGCCTCTCGGCGCTGCCGCTGCCTTTCCTTGATCGGATCCTTGCCTTGTCGGGCGACAGAGCGCCACTCCGCTGCCGTCTCTCGCGCTTCCTTGAGGGACACATCACGCAGAGCGCCGAGACCCATCTCTCGCCTGCGCCCGTGGACGGTCACGCGCAGGAACCACTGCGCACCTCCATCGTCACGCTTGTGTAGCCAGAGGCCACCGCCATCGGCATACTTGCCGGGATCGCAACTCTTCACCTGCGCTGCGGATAGCTTGTTCAATGCCCTCGTCGACATGGCCACCCTCCAGTCCACCCCAAGATATGGTATACCTTGGAGCAGAATGGAACAGGGTGAAACAGAGAAATCGTTCTAAGCGTCTGTTCTCAATTACTATTGAGACAACGTGGAACAACTTGGTTCAAGTCTTCAACGCCCCCCTGCGGCACCATCGAAATCACGCCCCCGAAATTCCCGCTGCGTATCCGAACCCAAAGGATGGTTCGGGAGCTTCATACACCCGTTGTACTCCGTGTTTGAGCGGCTCGCAAAAGACCGGTCCGAGCACCGTCCGGCCCATGGCGTGAGTGCCATATTTTTATAATATCCAATGCCTTGCCAGGATTACGGGAGCGAGCTCAAAACAGTCTTCCGACCGTCGCTTTGGCGACACGGTTTTCTCCAGTCTCTTCGCGAGGACGATCTTCCTACGCTCCAGCGTGTCGATCCGCACCTCATGGGCGCTGACGACCGATGCGCTGTTCCCCTCCGCTTGCCGAAGGCCGAAGTCCAGCGCGCACGCGACGCTTCACGGGTCTTGAGATCACCGCGGCGAGGTCACATCGACGGCTTGGGGGCTGACGGACGGCTTGTCTTTTCAGGTGGTCGCGCCGGTGATGAGCCGGAATCCCACGTCCTGCACGCGGGAGACCGGCAGCCCCCGGACACGCGCCAGCAGGGCCCGGGCCGCGAGATCGCCGATCTCGACCCGGCGCGAGGCGATGGTGGTCAGCGGCAGCGGCAGGGCCTGGCCGATGGCCAGCCCGTTGAACCCGGCCAGCGCAAGATCGCCCGGCACGTCCAGCCCGGCGGACATGGCGTGAAACATGCCGCCGACCGCCATGTCGTCATTGGAGAAACATACGGCGAGCGGACCGGCCGCACCACCCGCCGGACAGTCCCGCAGCAGCCGGGCCACCCCGTCGCGGCCCAGCGGCACGGAGGACGGGCCGGGCAGCATGACCGAGGCGACGAGGGTCACATCGGCATCGGCCAGACCCTCCCGGAGCCCCTGCAACCGCGACAGCGCGCGCGGGTCGGTCGAGATGTCATGGCCGACATAGGCGAGGCGGCGATAGCCGCGCCCCAACAGGTAATGCGCCATCGCCCGCCCCGTGGCGCGTTGCGACAGGCCCACGACGACGTCGATCGGATCGGGGTCCGCGTCCATGATCTCCACCACCGGCACGCCCGAGGCGGCCAGCAAACGCCGGGTTTCCGCCGTGCTGACGGCCGGCGCCAGCACGAGGCCCGCCGGTCGCCACGACAGCAGATCGGCGACAAGCCGTTCCTCCAGTGCGGGGTCATAGTTCGACACGCCGAGGATCGGGTGATGCCCCGCCTGCTCCAGCCGGGTCTCGAGCCCGTTCAGCACATCGGAAAACACGCTGTTGGACAGTGACGGAAGGACCACTGCCACCTGCCGCGATTGTCCTCCCGCGAGTGTTCCGGCCAGCCGGTTGGGCATGTAGTTGAGTGTGCGCGCGGCCGCCTGCACGCGCTCCAGCGTGGCGCGCGCGACATGGGTTCCGCCGCGCAGGGCCCGGCTGGCGGTGATTTCGCTCACCCCGGCAACCCGGGCGACCTCGGCGAGGGTCGGCCTGTGTTCGTCGGTTTGATCCGGGTCCGTCTTCATGTTGCGGCCGCCTGAATGACAGGGCTGTCATGCTGAGTGTCACAGTAATTCCCTGATTAAGGTAAAAAATCAAACATAATTGACAGCGCTGTCATCATTTGCGAGCCTCCCATCAAGGGGAGGAAATCGGCATGCGAATCGTCGTGACCGGCGCGGCCGGCTTCATCGGCCAGATGGTCGTGCGGGCGCTCGACGCTGCCGAAACCGTCATTCTGGACGGCACGGAGCGCCGCGTCTCCGCCATTCTCGCCCTCGACATCGCCGCCGAACCGCTGGACGCGCTGGCCGCCGACTGCCGTCGGGTGCACCCGCTGCATGGCGGGCTTGGCGATGCCGCGATCCTGACGCGCATCGCCTCGGACGCGCCCGATCTCGTCATTCATCTCGCCGCCGTGGTGTCCGGACAGGCGGAAGCCGACTGGGATCTGGGCATGGCGGTCAACCTGCAGGGCACCCTGGCCCTGATGGAGGCCTGCCGCCGCATGGCGCGCCCGCCGGTCTTCATCTTCTCGTCCTCGGTCGCGGTATTTTCCTGCGCCGACAATGACACCATCACCGAGGATACCCTCCCCGCCCCGCGCTCGTCCTACGGGACGCAGAAGCTCATGGGCGAGTTGCTGGTGCGGGATGCGACGCGGCGCGGCATTATCCGCGGGCGCAGCCTGCGGTTTCCCACCATCTCGATCCGTCCCGGTGCGCCCAACCGCGCGGCGTCGAGCTTCGCCAGCGGCATCCTGCGCGAACCCCTTGCCGGCCAGCCCGCCCCGCTGCCCGTCGGGCGCGATCTGAGGCTGCATCTCGCCTCGCCGGAAAAGGCGCTCGAATACACCCTGCGCGCCTGTGCGCTCGAGCAGTCGGACCTTGGCGACACGACGACGCTGACGCTTCCCGGCATCACCGTCACGGTGGGCGAGATGATCGACACCCTTGCACGGGTCGCAGGCGAGCATGTCGCGGCGCGGATCATGCCCGAACCCGATCCAACCATTCAGGCGATCGTGGCCTCCTGGCCGGGAGAGATCCTGTGCCCGCGCGCACGCGCGCTGGGCTTTTTGCCCAACACCGGAATTGCGGCGCTGATCGAGGAGCATCGCCGCCGCATGGAGACCGCGGCCTGAGGAGGCCGCGACAGAAACCAGACAGGGAAAGACAGAAGATGAAACACTACATTCTCGGCGCCTTTTCGGCGGTCGCACTTGCGGGCGCGGCACAGGCGCAGGAAAACCTCGTGATCGGGCATTCGCTTTCGCCCAGCTCGCACTACGGCGTTGGCGCACAGGCCTTCCTCGACACCCTGGCCGAGCTGTCGGGCGGCACCTTCACCGGCGAGCAGGCACCCGCCGGCCAGCTGGGCGGCGAGCGCGACATGATCGAGGGCCTGCAGATCGGATCGCTCGATCTGGTGATCACCTCGACCGGCCCGCTGGGCAATTTCGTCCCCGAGGTCCTCGCCATCGACCTGCCGTTCCTGTTCCGCGACTACGACCATGCCCGCCGCGTTCTGGACGGAGAGATCGGCCAGGAGCTGCTGGACGCCATCGGTGCGAACGACCTTGTCGGCCTGGCCTGGACCGAGAACGGCTTTCGCCATGTGACCAACTCGCAGCGCCCGGTGACGACGCCGGCGGATCTGGGTGGGCTGAAGCTGCGGACGATGGAGAACGCTGTGCACATGGCCGCCTTCGAGGGTATGGGTGCAGCACCCACGCCGATGGCCTTCCCCGAGGTGTTCGGCGCGCTGCAGCAAGGCGTCGTGGACGGGCAGGAAAACCCGATCACGGTGATCACCGCCTCGCGGTTCTGGGAAGTGCAGGGCTATGTCACGCTGACCGGCCATGTCTATTCGCCCGCCATCGTGCTGGCCTCCCCGATCCTGTTCGACGGACTGACCGAAGAGCAGCAGGGCTGGTTCCACGAGGCAGCACGCGCATCCGCCGCGGCGACCCGCGCCGAGGTGGATCGTCTCGAGGCCGAGGGCGTGGCGCTGATGCGCGAGAACGGGATGGAGGTCATCACCGAGATCGACCGCGCGCCCTTCCAGGCGCTGGCCGCCGAGGCCGCATGGCCGGTCTATACCGACCAGTTCGGCAGCGCGCTGATCGAGCGCATCGTCGCCTTCGAATGAAGCCCCGGGCCTGAGCGCCCAACCCCTGCGGGCCGGTCGGCAGACATGCCGGCCGGCCCCTTTTCACCGGGTTTTCACCGGGTCGTGTCGAGAAAGCTGTACCATGAAACGGGCCACATCGCTGTTTCTGAGGATCGAAACGATCACCACGCGGATCGCGCTCTGGGCGGCGATCGCCTTTCTGGTGATCGCGGCGGCGCTCGCCATGTACCAGGTGACGACGCGCTTCGCCTTCGGACAGCCGTCGACATGGTCCGAGGTCATCACCCGCTCGGCGATGATATGGTCGGTCTTCCTTGGCGTCGCACCGGCCTTTCGCGAAGGGACGATGATCGCGCTGGAATTCATTCAGACCGCGCTGCCGCGAAAACTCGGTCTCGCACTCTATCAGCTCTCCATGGTCCTGACCCTGATCTTTTTCGCCATCCTGTTCTGGCAGGGCTGGGCCATGACCGAGCGCGTGACCGGGCAGACGCTGGCCGCGCTTCAGATCTCCATCGCTTGGGTCTACGCGGCGCTGCCTATCGGATCGGTCTTCATCGCGCTTGCCGTGATGGGCTGCATGATCCGGGCAGCGCGCGGTGACTGGCCCAGACCGGACGGGGATGAGCCGGCCCCGGCGGAGGCCCAGCCATGAACACCGCGCTGGCCCTGTCGCTGGGCATCTTCTTCCTGCTGGGCGTTCCCATCGCGGTGGCCATCGGTCTGGCCTCGGTCATCGGGATCGAGGCGCATGGCCGTCTGCCGCTGCTGCTGGTCGCGCAGCGCATGTTCACCGGGCTCGACAGCTTCCCGCTCATGGCGATCCCGCTGTTCATTCTCGCGGGCAACCTGATGTCGGTGGGCGGCATCTCGCAGCGGCTGGTGGACCTCGCCAAGGCCATCGTCGGCGGCGTGCAGGGCGGGCTGGCCGCGACTTGCGTGCTGACCTGCATGATGTTCGCCTCCGTCTCGGGCTCGTCCGTGGCCACGACCTTCGCGATCGGCGCGATCCTGATCCCGGCGATGGTCAAGCATGGCTACCCCAAGCCGATGGCGGCCTCGGTGCAGGCCTCCTCGGCGGAACTGGGCGTTCTGATCCCGCCGTCGATCCCGTTGATCCTCTATGGCGTCTCGACCGACACCTCCATCGGCCAGCTCTTTCTGGCCGGGCTTGGCCCCGGACTGTTGGTCGCGGGCGCTCTGATGGCGCTGGTGCTGATCCTGTGCCGGGTGCGCGGCATCGGCGCGAAGGACGGGGACGAGCGCCCGCGGCTGGGGCCGGCTGCCCTTGCGGCGCTGCCCGCGATGCTGGTGCCGGTGGCAATCCTCGGTGGCATCTACACCGGCGTTTTCACCCCGACCGAGGCCAGCGCCGCCGCCGTCGCCGTGGCCCTGGTGGTCGGGATGCTGTTCTACCGCGAGCTCAAGTTCCGCGATCTGCCCGACGTTCTGACAAAGACGGTTCTGGCGACCTCGGCCATCATGCTGATCATTTCGGCGGCGGCGCTGTTCTCGTTCCTCGTGACGCGCTCGGGCCTGCCCAACGACATCGCGGCCCTGATCCGCGCAGTGATCGAGACGCGCTTCGTGTTCCTTCTGGCGGTCAATATCCTGCTGCTGGTCGTCGGCATGTTCATCGAAACCTCCGCCGCGATCCTCGTTCTGGCGCCGATCCTCGCCCCGATTGCCATCGCCTATGGGGTCGATCCGGTGCATTTCGGACTGATCATGGTGCTGAACCTCGCCTTGGGCATGATCACGCCGCCTCTGGGGGTGAACCTCTTTGCCGCCTGTTCGGTCGCGAATATCCCGGTCGAGCGCATCATTCCACAGCTGCTGTGGTTTGTCATAACCGTCTTCGCCGCGCTCATGATCGTCACCTATGTGCCGGCGGTCTCGCTCTGGCCAATGCAAACCATCATGGGGCTATAAAGATGATCCTTCACTTCGCCGGGCTCGGCTCCATGGGTCTTGGGATGGCCACGTCGTGCCTGCGGGCCGGCCTCGAGGTCCATGGCACCGACACGAACCCCGACCGGGTGGCCGCGCTGGTGGCGGGCGGGGGGATGGCGCTGGACGCCGACAGCCCGCAGGCCGATATCCTCGTCTCGGTGGTCCTGAACGCCGACCAGACCCGCAACGCGCTTTTCGGCGAGGGCGGGCTGGCGGCGCGTCTTGCGCCGGACGGCGTCATCATCAGTTGCGCGACCGTCGCGCCAGCCTTCGCCCGCGAGATGGAAGCCATGGCAGACGTGCGCGGGCTTCGCTATCTCGACGCGCCGATTTCGGGCGGATCGCGCAAGGCCGCCACGGGCCAGCTTTCCATCATGGCCGCCGGTACGCCCGAGGCTTTCGCCGCCGCGCGCCCGGGCCTCGACGCCATGGCCGAAACCGTGTTCGAACTCGGCGATAGCGCGGGTCCGGGGTCGGCGATGAAGGCGGTCAACCAGATGCTCGCCGGCGTCCACATCGCCGCCATGGCCGAGGCGATGACCTTCGGCATGACGCAAGACATCGCGCCCGAGACATTCCTCGAGGTGATCCGTCAATGCGCCGGCACCAGCTGGATGCTGGAAAACCGCGCACCACACGTGGTGAACGGAGATTACACCCCGCACAGCCAGGTCAATATCTGGCCCAAGGATCTTGGCATCGTTCTGGACATCGCGCGCGACGCGCGTTTCGGAGCACCCATCACCGCTGCCGCGCTTCAGCAATACCTCGCCGCCGCCGGGATGGGTCTCGGCCCCGAGGATGACGCGGCGGTGGCCAAGGTCTATGCCCGCAACGCCGGGCTCACCCTGCCCGGAGAGGCCTGATGCGCCTGGGCTGCATCGGCGACGATTTCACCGGCTCCGGCGATCTGGCCAACACGCTGGCCAAGGGCGGCATGCGGGTGGTGCAATATACCGGCATCCCCGACGCCCCCGCCGCGCCGGAAGTCGAGGCCGGTGTCGTGGCGCTCAAGACCCGCTCGATCGCCCCAGCCGAGGCGGTCCGGAAATCGCTCGCCGCGCTCGACTGGCTGCGGGCGCAGGGCTGCGAACAAATCTTCTACAAGTATTGTTCGACCTTCGATTCCACGCCCCAGGGCAATATCGGCCCCGTCGCCGATGCGCTGGCCGAGGCGCTGGAGGCGCAGAAGGTTATCGTCTGCCCGGCCTTTCCCGGCACGGGGCGCTCGGTCTATCAGGGGCATCTCTTCGTGGGGGACAGGCTCCTGAACGAATCCGGCATGGAACACCACCCGCTGACGCCGATGACCGATGCCGATATCCGCCGCTGGCTGGCCCCGCAGACACGGTATCCGGTCGGCCATGTTCCGGCAGAAGACGTCTTTGCCGGACCTGCACGGATCGCCGCGTCGCTCGACGCGCAGCACGCGGCGGGCCGTCGCCACATCGTCGTAGATGCGATCCGCGATGCCGACCTGATGGCCATCGGCAAGGCCGCCCACGGCCTGCCGCTGATCACCGGCGGCTCTGGCGTCGCGTTGGGCCTCCCGGCCAATTTTGGCTGTGTTCCCGCGCCGGTGCCATGGCAAGGGCAGCCCGGCAAGGGCGTCGTGCTGTCCGGGTCGTGCTCCAACGCGACGCGTGCTCAGGTGGCCCGCCATGCCGCGCGCCACCCCGCCCGCGAGATCGTCGCGGCCGACGTGATCGAGGGCCGTATGACCGCCACCGAAATCGCCGCGTGGCTGCTGGAAGCCGATGGTCTGCCGCTTGCCTACAGCTCTGCGGACCCCGCCGAGGTCGCGCGCGTGCAAGAGCGCTTCGGCCGCGAGACATCGGCCAGCGTGCTGGAGGGGTTCTTCGCCGAGGTGGCGCGCCTTGTCGTTGCCGGCGGCGCCACCCGCGTCATCACGGCGGGTGGCGAAACCTCGGGCGCGGTGGTCGAGGGCCTGCATCTGTCGACGCTGGAAATCGGGCCCGAGATCGATCCCGGCGTGCCGGCGCTTCGCGCGCGCCCCGATCTGGTCGTGGCGCTGAAGTCGGGCAATTTCGGCGCGGAGGATTTCTTCGAAAAGGCCGATCGCATGCTGGAGGGCCCGCCATGACCGACACCGCCCTGCGCGAACAGATCTGCGACCTCGCGAAGTCTCTGTTCGACCGCGGTCTGACCCATGGCAGCACCGGCAACATTTCGGCCCGGACCGAGGATGGCGGGCTGCTTGTCTCGCCCACGGGCACCAGTTTCGGACGGCTCGACCCCGCGCGGCTCAGTTGCTTCGATGCCTCCGGGCGGCTGGTCGGGGGCGATCCGCCGACCAAGGAAATGCCGCTGCACAGCGCCTTCTACGACACGCGCAGCACGGCGGGCGCGGTGGTGCATCTGCACGCCACCCATTCCGTCGCGCTGTCGATGCTGCCCGAGACCGATCCCGACAATGTCCTGCCGCCGCTGACGCCCTACGCCATCATGCAGCTGGGCAAGGTCCGGCTCCTGCCGTTCTTCGTCCCGGGCGATCCGGCGATGGGCGAGGCCGTGCGCGGTCTGGCGGGCAAGCGCAGCGCTGTGCTTCTGGCCAATCACGGACCCGTCGTGGCGGGCCGCGATGTGGCGGCCGCCTGTGCGGCAATGGAGGAACTGGAGGCGACGGCGCGTCTGGCGCTGTTGTTGCGCGGCGCCTCGCCCCGGATGCTGACCGGCGACCAGATGCGCGCAGTGATCACCCGTTTCGACGTGGAGTGGGACACGTGAGCCGTTTTTCCGCCAATCTGGGCTTTCTGTGGACCGACCGCAGCCTGCCCGACGCGATCCGCGCGGCAGCGGCCGCAGGGTTCGACGCCGTGGAATGCCACTGGCCCTACGACACGCCCGCGGCAGAGGTTCGGGCGGCGCTGGAGGAGACGGGCCTGCCGATGTTGGGTCTGAACACCCGCCGCGGCGATGTCGCGGGAGGCGAGAACGGGCTGGCCGCCCTGCCCGGCCGCGAGGCCGAGGCCCGCGCCGCCATCGACGACGCGCTGGAGTATGCGGAAGCCATTGGCGCACTCTGCGTGCACGTCATGGCCGGGGTGGCCGAAGGGGCGGACGCTGGGCGCGCCTTCGTCGCCAACCTGCGCTACGCCTGCGACCGGGCTGCGGCAGCTGGCCGGACCATCCTGATCGAGCCGCTCAACCGTTTCGACGCGCCGGGCTATTTCCTCGACACCACCGAGCAGGCGGCCGACCTGATCGGCACGGTCGGCGCGCCCAACCTGCGGCTGATGTTCGACTGCTACCATGTCGGACGAACGGAGGGCGATGTCATCGGTCGGCTGCGCGCGCTGCGCCCGCTGATCGGTCACATCCAGTTCGCCGCCGTCCCCGACCGTGGTCCCCCTGACCATGGCGAGGTGGATTACGCGACCGTCTTCGCCGAGATCGCGGCGCTGGACTGGGACATGCCGCTGGGGGCCGAGTACAAGCCCGACGGCCCGACCGATGCGACGCTCGGCTGGATGACCACGCTGCGCTGAGCCACGACGCCTGCTGGTCTTGTCCGACAATGCGAGTTCCGGGAGGCGTGCCGAAGTGTCACGCGCATCCATGGCGTGGTGATCGCGCCGCCCACCGGTCGCACCCGGTCCCCATTGTCCCCTCGGGCAGGATCAGTCGAATTTCGCGCCGGTGGTAAGCCCTTGCACGGAGGCCACCAGCGCATCGCGATCGATCCCGAAATGCCGGTAGAGATCGCCGATCGTCCCGGTCTGGCCGAAATGTTCGACGCCGTGGGCAATGACGCGATGGCCGGCGACCGAGCCGAGCCAGCTCAGCGTGGCGGGGTGGCCGTCCAGGACGGTGACGAGGCTGCAATGCGAAGGAAGGGCGCTCAGCATCCGTTCGGCATGGCTCACGGCCGCCGGATTGCCCCGCGCGCGTTCGCGCTGCGCCGCGGTCCAGCCCGCGTTCAGCCGGTCGGCCGAGGTCACCGCCAGAACGCCCACATCGCGACGCGCACCGCCGATCCGGCCAGCGGCGGCGATGGCCTCGTTCGCGACGGCGCCCTGATAGGCGATCACCACCTCGCAATTGGGGCCCGGCGGACGCAGCCAGTAGGCGCCGTCGATGGCGCCCTGCCGGAAGGCGTCGTCGTGGCGCTTGCCGGGCTGTTCCAGCGGTTTCGTGGTCAGCCGCAGGTAGACCGAGCCGCCGGTCTCGTCGCGCAGCCAAGTGCGCTCGTCCGGGTCGCCCTCGCCGTCACGCTGGAGATAGTCGAAGGCCCATTCCATGATGACGGCGAGTTCGTCCGCGAAGGCGGGCTCGAAACTCGCCAGCCCGTCCTGCGCCATACCGGTCAGCGGCGTGCCGATCGACTGATGCGCGCCGCCCTCGGGCGCGAGGGTCACGCCGGACGGCGTGCCCACGATGATGAACCTCGCATCCTGGTAGCAGGCATAGTTCAGCGCATCGAGGCCGCGGTGCACGAAGGGGTCGTAGACCGTGCCCACGGGGATCAGGCGCTTGCCCCAGAGGCTGTGGGCAAGCCCCGCGGCGCCGAGCAGCAGGAAGAGGTTCATCTCCGCGATGCCCAGCTCCACGTGCTGACCGGCCGGGTCGAAGTTCCACTTCGCGGTCGACGGGATCCGGTGCTCGATGAAGGCGTCGGGCAGCGCGTCGCGCGCGAAGAGCTTGCGGCGGTTGACCCAGGGGCCCAGCGAGGTGGTGCCTGTCACATCCGGGGACGTGGTCAGGATGCGCGCCGCGAGGGCGCTGTCGCCGCGGGCGAGTTCGTCCAGGATCTTGCCGAACGCGGCCTGGGTCGAGATCTCCCGGTCCTTCGGCGGCGCGATCGCGGGCACCGGGAGGCGCGTGTCGGCGAAGCGCCGGATACCCTTCTCGAAGAACGGCACCCCGGCCAGGAAGGCGCGGAGGGCTTCTGTGTCGTCAACGCCCGCGAAGGGCTCCCATTCCTGCCCCTGCGGCACGCCCATGTGGCGCTGCCATTCGGCCATCTGGGCCCTTGTCATCAGGCCGCCATGGTTGTCCTTGTGCCCGGCGATGGGCGTGCCCCAGCCCTTGATCGTGTAGGCGAGAAAACAGATCGGGCGGTCGTGGTCGATCGTCGCGAAGGTCTCGGCCATCGTCTCCACGCAGTAGCCGCCGAGGTTTTCCATCAAGGCGGCAAGCTCCGCGTCCGAACGCCGCTCCAGCAGCGCCGTCACGTCGCCCTGATCGCCCAGATCATCCATCAGGCGTTTGCGCCAGACAGCGCCGCCCATGTAGGTCAGCGCCGAGTATTCCGCGTTGGGACAGGCATCGATCCAGTCCCGCAGCCGCGCGCCGCCCGGCTCCTCGAAGGCCGCCCGCTGGAGCGCGCCATGCTTGATCCTGATGACGTCCCAGCCGAAGGCCTCGAAGATCTTCTCGATCCGTTCGAAAAGCCCCTCGCGCACGATCCCGTCCAGCGACTGGCGGTTGTAGTCGATGATCCACCACGTGTTGCGCAGACCGTTCTTCCAGCCCTCCTGCAGCACCTCGTAGACATTGCCCTCGTCCATCTCGGCATCGCCCACCAGCGCCACCATCCGGCCCTGCGGGATCTCGCCGCCCCAGTCCTTGGCGGCGATGAAATCCTGAACGATCGAAGCAAGCGCCGTGATCCCGACACCCAGCCCCACGGAGCCGGTGGAGAAATCCACGTCGTCGCTGTCCTTGGTCCGCGATGGATAGCTCTGCGCCCCGCCGAGGCCGCGAAACGCCTCGAGCTTGTCGCGCGGCTGGTTGCCCATGAGGTACTGCATGGCGTGGAAGACGGGCGAGGCGTGCGGCTTGACGGCCACCCGGTCCTCGGGCTTGAGCGCCGAAAAATAGAGCGCGGTCATGATCGACACCATCGAGGCCGAAGACGCCTGGTGCCCGCCCACCTTGATTGCGTCCACGTTCTCCCTCAGGTGGTTGGCGTTATGGATCATCCAGTGCGACAGCCACAAAAGGCGCTGCTCGACCGTCTTCAACAGTGCTGACGTCATGAAACCCGTCTTTCCTTCAACCCACGGCTTGCCACGCATCGCGCCGGATCCCGAAGCTTGGCTATCCTCTCCGGACCATATCCGTGGATCTCCCGCAAGATACCGTCCATGCTTGCCTTTCGTCGCTCCGAACCACCTGACGCGGCCCGGCGTCCATTCGTCCGTGCAGCGCGCTCCAAATCGTGACACCGCGTGAATTGCCGTCCCGCCCAAGAATGCCCAGTCTTGCAGGTGTCGGTCGGCGCCTGAACGGCACGGAGTCGGGGCCTTGAAACTCCGCGGCGACCGACACGATCCCGCGATGCGCCTCAGCGCCCCCCGACGCGCGCCCCGACCCGCGCCCCGACACGCTCCGCGATGGCAAGGCCCGCCGCGACGCCGGAGGCCCAGGCCCACTGGAAGTTGTAGCCACCAAGCCAGCCGGTCACGTCGACGGCCTCCCCAATGGCGTAAAGCCCGGGGACGTCGCGCGCCTCCATCGTCTTGGAGGACAGCACGGCGGTCGCGATGCCGCCCGCCGTCACCTCGGCCTTGGCGTAGCCTTCGGTGCCCGTTGGCCGGAACGTGAGCGCCGTCAGCACCTCGGCCGCCGTCCGAAGCTCGGCATCCGAACAATTGC
>Ga0102928_1001817_pt1 | contig 13032 bp, 12 predicted proteins | sample SalPonR1_B_D1_MG_FD_78504 | JGI IMG/M metagenome (GOLD analysis project Ga0102928, IMG submission 78504) | Salt pond soil microbial communities from South San Francisco under conditions of wetland restoration - Salt Pond MetaG R1_B_D1_MG | ecosystem: Environmental > Aquatic > Marine > Intertidal...
AGTGGTGCTGAGCGAAGAAGCGGAGCCGGCCCCGCCTGCGCCCGCCCGGCCCGCTGGCGCACCCGGCGAACCCGTGCTGCCCCGGGCATGGCGGAAGAAACCGCAGGATCGCGCAGCGCAGGACGACACGGACCGCGGGCTGCCGCGCAAGGCCTGGCTGGCCGCTGCCGGTTTCGCGGCGGCGGCGGTGGTCGCGGCCGGCCTGTGGTACGCACTCGGCGATGACGGCGAGCCCGGCGCGCCACCCACGGCCGCGGCAACCGCACAAGAGGCGAGCGCCGCGGTCGACGAGCCCCCGCCGCCGGTCAGCCGCGAACGGCAGCAGGCCCGTGCGGCCATGGCCGACGGCAGGCTCCTGGCTCCCGGCGAGGAAGGCGCCCTGGCGCTCTACGCCCGCGCCCTCGCCGAGGCGCCGGACGATGCCGAACTGGCCGCGGAAGTGGATCAGGCCGTTGCCGAGGCCATCGCCGGCGTCGCCGCAGCGCTCGACGCAGGCCGCCCCGGCGAGGCACGCGCCGCCCGCACCGTGATCGCCACGCGCTTCCCGGATGCACCGGGTCTGGCGGGCCTCGACCGCCGCCTCGCCCGGGCAGAACACGACCGGCTGCTCGAACGCGCCGATGAGCTGGCCGCTGCCGGCGATACCGGCGGTGCGCTGGCGGTACTCGACGAGGCGGCCACCCTGCTGCCCGGCCGCAGCCCGGCGCTGGAGGCGCAGCGCGAGGCCCTGCTGGCCGCGACGGACGACCGGGGCCGTACGCTCCTGCTGGAGCTCGGCAACCAGCGCCTGCTCCAGGGTCAGCTGGTGGCGCCGGCCGCCGACAACGCCCGCTACTACTACCGCGCCGCGCTGTCCCGGGACAGTGAGAGCATTGCGGGACGCCAGGGCATGGCCTTCCTGCGCACCGCCCTCATCACCCGCATCCGCGAGTCACTGGAAGCGGGCGACCGCGCCGCCGCCGAGCGCTGGCTGGAAGAGGCGCGCGTGAGCGGCGTGGAGGAAGCGCGTCTGACACCGTTCCGGCAGGCCGCCTCGGGTCTGCCCCGAAGCCCCCCCGCCGGGCCGCCGGCTGCAGCCGGGCCGGCGCAGCCCGCACCGGCAACCGCCAGCCGCGCCGCAGAAGAATCCGCAGCCGGCGAGCCGGTGGCAACGGACGAGCCGTCGGCTGACGAGTCATTGCCGGACGAGTCATCGGCCGGCGAGCCGGTGGCAACGGACGAGCCATCGCCGGACGAGTCATCGGCCGACGAGCCGTCGCCGGACGAGCCGTCGCCGGACGAGTCATCGGCCGACGAGTCATCGGCCGACGAGCCCGCAGCGCAGACGCTGCCCGAGCGCACCGCCTACGTGCCGCCGTCGTATCCCCGCTCCGCCGAAATGCGCGGGGTGGAAGGTTGGGTGGACGTCGAGTTCTCGCTCACCGCCACGGGCCGGCCCCGGGACATCGTGGCGGCGGACGCCCGGCCCGCCGACACGTTCGATCAGGCCGCCGTCGAAGCAGTCAGCCGGTGGCGTTACGAGCCGCCTGCCGCGAGCGGCTGGCCGGACGACGAGAGAATCCGCATCCGCATCAATTTCGGCTTCGATCCCTGACCGGAACAGGCGTACCTGAAGGCGCCCTGCAACCCCCGCCCGGTATCGACGGGGCAGGGAACCAATTGGCATGCTGCCCATCGAAGTACGACACACTTTTTCGCATGGGATCTCGAATGACCGAACACAGTGGAGCTGGTTCTGCCAGCACCGGGCGGCGCATGCAGCGCCGCAGTCTGGACACCCGGCGGCGGTTGGTGGATGCGGCCGTCGCCGCATTCGCGGAGGCCGGCTACGCGGGCGCCGCCACCCGCGACATCGCCGAGCGCGCAGGCGTGCATCATCCGCTGATAACCTATCATTTCCGCAACAAGGAGCGCCTCTGGCAAGCGGCCGCGGAGCGGCTGTTCGGCGAACTCAACGAGCGCCTCGAGCGCGCCGTGTCCGGCGCGGAGACGGGAGACGATCGCCAGCGCCTCACCAGCGCCATCCGCACGCTGACGCTCTACTCGGCCGAGCACCCCGAGTGGTATCACTTCGTCCGCGACGCGACGGCGGAGAACGGCGACCGGGCGACCTGGCTCAGCGAGCATCACATGCGCCGGCTGTACGGGCTGATGGTGCCGCTGCTCGAGTCTCTGCAGTCGAGCGGAGACATCCCGGCCCGCGAACCGGCCCAGGTCTGCGTCGCCCTGCTGGGTGCCACCGGCTGTGCCGTCTCGTTCGGCGCGCAGTACGAGCAGCTGACCGGTCGCAACGTCCTCGACGGCGGTGGCGCCGGCGGCTACGCGGACTACGTAGTCTCCCTGTTCCTGGGCCCGGCCGGCACCTGAACCGACGCCGGCGACGGGATACCGTGCAGTTTCCGGGCCGGCCTCAGGGCGCGCCCAGCGGGCGGCCCGGGGAGCCTGCGTCGGCAAGCACCGCGTGGATCTCCGCGACGATGGACAGGGCGATGCTCTCGGCTCCGCGGGCCCCGATGTCGAGGCCGGCGGGACCGTGCAGACGCCGGGCGAGCCGCTCGCCGGGCTCGCCCAGGTCTGCCAGCAGCTGTTCGCGCCGCCGCCGCGGCCCCAGCAGTCCCACGTAGGGGATGGCGCTCTCGGCCAGCGCCCGCAGATAGGTGCGGTCGGTGGCCAGGTGGTGGCTCATGACCATCGCCGCCGCGTAACGCGCGAGGTCCGCCGCCTCCAGTTCCTCCGCCCGTGCCTCGACGCAGGACTCCGCCCGACGGAAATCGCCTTTGTCGAAATAGGCGGGCCGGTGATCGCGTACGGTCACCCGCCAGCCCAGACGCGCCGCCAGGTCCACCAGCGGGACGGCGTCCAGGCCGGCGCCCAGCACGAGCAGGCGGGGCGGCGGCAGGACGGCGGCGAACAGCACGGTGACGTCGCCGTCGCGCAGTGCCACCGTACCCGTGGCGGAGTTGCCGCTCTCGAGATGCGGAGCCGCGGCCTGCTCCACCGCAGACAGCACCGGCCCGCTCATCGTGGTGTGCCGAACGCCACGGCGATCCAGCAGGGCGAAGCGGCCGGGCTCGGCCACCGTCGCGCCGCTCTCGATCACGGTGGCGAGCACGGCGGCCTCGTCCGCCTGCAGACACTCTGCCACCCCGGCGAAGGGCTGGTAGTCGGGCCGCGGCAGCGGCTGGAGGAAGATGCGCATGGTACCGTCGCAGCCGACGCCCAGTCCGAATAATTCGTCGTCGGCGCCGCCCAGGTCGTAGGTGACGGCCTGCGGTTCGCCCGTGGCGCTGACCCGCGCCGCACGCTCGGCGAGGTCGCCCTCCAGGCAGCCGCCGCTCAGCAGACCCTGGAAGTCGCCGTCGCCGGTGATCAGCATCTGCGTCCCGGCCTTGCTGTAGGTCGAGCCCGCCGTCTCGTAGACACTCGCCAGCACCAGACGTCGGCCGTGCTCCCGCCACTCGGCGAAGCGGCGCAGCATCTCGTGGGTGTTCATGGTGTCCGCCTCCTTGCCTGCAGGGTATCGCCCAGGCGGGTGGCGAGTTCTGCCAGGCTGTGGATGTTGTGGACCGGCACCAGGTCGTCGACGTGGGGCAGCATGAGCCGCATGCCACGCGCCCGGGGCAGGAATTGATCATAGCGCAGCAGCGGATTCAGCCAGAGCAGCCGGCGGCAGGACATGCCGAGTCGCTCCATCTCCCCGCCGAGCCGCTCGTCCGGATCCCGCTCCAGCCCGTCGGTGAGCAGCGCCACCACGGCGCCCTGGCCCAGCACACGCCGTCCCCAGTGCCGGTTGAACGCGTGCAGGCAATCCGCGATCCGCGTACCGCCGTCCCAGTCCCGGATGTCAGCGCCGATGAGTGCCAGGGCGCGGTCCGGGTCGCGGTCACGAAGACGGCGGGTCACCGGCGTGAGGCGGGTGCCGAACAGGAAGGTCTGCACCCGGTCGCCCCGTGCGGTCAGGGCGTGAGCGAAGTGCAGGAACATCCGCGTATAGCGGCTCATCGAGCCGGAGATGTCGGCCAGCAGGACCAGCGGCGGCGGCCGGCGGCGCACACGGCGACGCCGGAATTCGACGAACTCGCCGCCCTTGCGCACGCCATGGCGCAGCGTGGCCCGCAAGTCCGGCCGCGAGCCGCCGGCGTGGCCGATGAAACGGCGGGTACGGAGCCCGGCCAGCGGCAGCGCCGCCTCGCGCAGCATGGCCCGGGCCATGCTGCGTTCCTCGCCGGTCATCTGCTCGAAGTCCTTGCGGCGCAGGACTTCGAGCGCGGAGGCGCCGCCGGCGCGTTGCCGCTCCCGGCGGCGGGTCCCGCGGAGACGCTCCCGGCCGTGACCCGCCGCGGCCAGTGCCCGGGCGAGGCGGCCGGGGCCGGCGTCCGCACCGCCGTCCATGTCGCCGGCGTCCGGCGCGCCACCGGCCACCCCGCCGGCATCGCCGGCATCGCCGAGTTGCGCCAGCGCCTGGGGCCGTTCGAAGAACAGCGCGAAGGCCTGGTGGAACACCGCCGCGTCCCGGGGACTGCGCACGAGCGAGGCCGCCAGCGCGCGGCCGAGGTCGTCCCGGTCGGCGATGCCGACGGCCGCCGCGGCCTCCATGGCAGCCCGGGCGTCCCCCGGGCCGAGGCCGAGGCCCGCATGGCGCAGGGTGCGCACGAACAGGACCAGGTGTTCACGGAAGCCGTCACCGGCCGCAGACCTCCGGCTCATCCAGGCGTCTGCCGCACCCCTTCGTCCGGCAGCCTCCCCATCTCCTCCGCCCGTACCCGGGCGATGTCGTCCTGGTATTTCAGCAACGCGCCCAGCGTGGAGTCCACCACACCGGCAGCGAGGCCGCCGGCACCCAGCCGGGTGAGCGCCGCCGCCCAGTCCAGGGTCTCGGCGACACCGGGCCGCTTGTACAGGTCGGCTTCGCGGAGTCCCTGCACGAAGTCGATGATCTGCGCACCGAGCGTGGCGCTGACGCCGGGGCACTTGCGCGCCAGGATCTCCCGCTCGACCGCCGCGGTCGGGTAGTCCACCCAGTGGTACAGGCAGCGGCGGCGCAGTGCGTCGTGGATCTCCCGGGTTCGGTTGGAGGTAATCACGACCACGGGCGGCTCCGGTGCGCTCACGGTGCCGAACTCGGGGATGGTGATCTGGTTGTCGGAGAGAATCTCGAGCAGGAAGGCCTCGAAGGGCTCGTCGGCCCGGTCCAGTTCGTCGATCAGCAGCACCGGCGCACCGCCCGGCGAGGGCTCCAGGGCCTCCAGCAGCGGGCGCTTCACCAGATATTCCGAGGAATAGATGTCCTCGGCGACCACGCCGCCCTCGCCGCGGGCCTCGGCCAGCCGGATGGCCAGCATCTGCCGGGGATAGTCCCACTCGTAGGCCGCGCTGGCCAGATCGAGCCCGTCGTAGCACTGCAGGCGCAGCAGCCGGCGGCCGAGCCGGTCGGCGAGTACCTTGGCAACCTCGGTCTTGCCGGTGCCGGCCTCGCCCTCCAGCAGCAGCGGGCGCGGCAGGCTCAGCGCGAGATACACGGCGGTGGCGAGGTCCCGTCCCGCCACGTAGCTGCCCTCGGCGAGCAACGCGACGGTATCGTCCACCGAGGCGGGCAGGTGCCGCGCCGGCTGCCCGCCCCCCTCAGCCACGGGCGGCGGCGACCGCCCGCCGCGCCAGCACGCCGACCAGGTGGGCACGGTATTCGGCGCTGGCGTGCAGGTCCTCGTTGAGTTCGTCCGCCGGCACCTCGATGCCGTCCAGGGACTGCGGCGAGAAATCCCGACTCAGCGCCGCCTCCATCTCCGCCAGCCGGAACACGCAGGCGCCGGCGCCGGTCACCGCCACCCGCAGACCCCGGGCGGTTTCGGCCACGAACACGCCCACCACGGCATAGCGCGACGCCGGGTTGGCGAACTTCGCGTAGCCGGCCCGGGCCGGCTTCGGGAAGCTCACCGACACGATGATCTCGTCGGGCTCGAGGGCGGTCTCGAACAGGCCGCGGAAGTATTGCTCCGCGGGCAGGCTGCGCCGGTTCGTGCGGATCGTCGCGTCCAGGCCGAGGACGGCGGCCGGGTAGTCGGCGGCCGGATCGCTGTTGGCCAGGGAACCGCCGAGGGTGCCCCGGTTGCGCACCTGGGCGTCGCCGATGCCGCCCGCCAGCCCGGCCAGCGCCGGGATGCTGCCGGCCACCTCCGCCGACGCGGCCACTTCGCCGTGAGTGGTCATGGCGCCGATCACGACCGGGTCGCCGCCGCTCACGCCGCGCAGCTCCGTCAGTCCGCCGAGGTCCACCAGCGTCTCCGGCTGGGCCAGGCGCAGCTTCATGGTCGGCAGCAGCGTCATGCCGCCTGCGAGTATCTTCGCCTCCGGGGAGGCGCCCAGCCGCTCCACCGCCTCCTCGACGCTGCCTGCCCGGTGGTACTCGAAATCGTACATCTCAGCTGCGCTCCCGCATCTCGGCGGCTGCGGCCCGCACCGCGCGCACGATGCCGTGGTAACCCGTACAGCGGCAGAGATTGCCCTCCAGCCACGCGCGGATCTCGGCCTCGTCCGGGTCCGGGTTGGTCTGCAGCAGATCGAGCGCGCTCATGATCATGCCGGGCGTGCAATAACCGCACTGCAGGCCGTGGTGCTCACGGAATGCCGCCTGCAGCGGATGCAGTTCACCGTCGCCGACACCCTCGATGGTGGTGACCCGGCGCCCGTCGGCCTGCACGGCCAGCAGGGTGCAGCTCTTCACCGAGCGGCCGTCCAGGTGCACCACGCAGGCCCCGCACTGGCTGGTGTCGCAGCCGACATGGGTGCCCGTCTTGCGCAGGCGGTCACGCAGCGCCTCCACCAGCAGCGTACGCGCTTCCACCTCGACGCTCACGGGTTGTCCGTTCAGTTCGAATTCGACGCTGTGCATGGGATTCGCTCCGTTACGGGACCGTGTGGTCGTTGCCGCGACTGCGCGGACCTGGCTACCGTCCGAACAGCAGCCACAGCAAGACCAGCACCACGACTGCCCCCGCCACCGCCAGCGCGGTCTTGCGCGCAAGCTCCCTGCCGCCGGAGGGCGCGACCTCTTCCGCCCCTTCCACCTCCACCTTCGTTGCGCCGGGATCGAGTTCGCGGGAGAAATTGGCGAAGAAATCGTCGGCGGTCTTCTTCGTGGCGCCCACCACCAGCCGCGAGCCCACCTGCGCCAGTTTGCCGCCCACCTTGAACTGCGCGTCGTAGCGCAGCACCGTCACGCCGCCGTCTTCCACCAGCTCGACGTCCGCCGCGCCCTTGCCGAAACCGGCCGCACCGCCCTTGCTGACGCCCACCAGGCGGTAACTGGCCGGCGGGTTCAGGTTCTTCAGCGTCAGCGTGGTATTGAAGCGGGACTTCACCGGGCCGATGGCGGCGAGCACCTTCGCCTGCATCTCCTCGTCGGAGACTCTCTCAAGAGACTCGCAGCCCGGGATGCAGCGCTGCAGCACCTCGGGGTCGTTCAGCGCCAGCCACACCCGCTCCCGGGTATTGGCGATCCGGTATTCTCCCTTGATGTCCACGGTGTGTTCGCGTTGCTCCCGGGGGGTCTGCATGAGGGCCAGGCCCGCACAGCGGCCGACGCCGCGCGACGCGGCGCCCGAGAGCTTAGTATATTATCCTTGCAGACGACACCTCGCGCCGGCATCGAGCGCCGGCGGGTATCCTCTCCCCCCATGACGGAAGAGACGACGCAAAACACGCCGCCGGTGCTTGCGGCGGGCGGCCTCCGGTTCGCCTGGCAGGCGGGACAGACCCTGCTCGACATCCCGGTGCTGGACATCGCGCCCGGCGAGAAGGTACTGATCCGGGGCGCGAGCGGCTCGGGCAAGTCCACGCTGCTGAACCTGTTCGCCGGCATCCTCACGCCCACGGCCGGCACGGTATCTCTGCTCGGCACCGATCTCTCGGCGCTGCCCGGGGCCACGCGGGACCGGTTCCGCGCCGAGCACCTGGGCATCATCTTCCAGCTGTTCAACCTGCTGCCCTGGCTGCCGGTGCTCGACAACGTGCTGCTGCCCTGCCGCTTCTCCCGGCGGCGTCTCCTGCGGGCGCGGGAGAGCGACGGCAGCGAGGAGACGGCGGCCCGGCGCCTCCTCGCGGAACTCGGACTGCCCGAGGCGGGCAGCGCGTCGGCTGCGCGGCTCAGCATCGGCCAGCAACAGCGGGTGGCGGCGGCCCGGGCGCTCATCGGCAACCCGGAGATCGTGATCGCCGACGAGCCCACCTCGGCCCTCGACGAGGACAGCCGTGCCGCCTTCCTCGCGCTGCTGCAGGCGGAGTGCGAGCGGGTGGACGCCACGCTGATCATGGTCAGCCACGAGCGCTCGCTGGAACCGCTGTTCGACCGGGTCATCCCGATGCGCCAGCTTGGCCGCAGGCACCTCGTGAGCGCGCGCTTCCCCGTCGCGCGGCTGGCGCTGCGCAGCATCGCGGCCCGGCGTACCAGCGCACTGCTGACCTGCTGTGCGGTGGCCCTCAGCGTGCTGCTCGTGCTCGGTGTCCAGGAGATGCGCGAGAGCGCCCGGCAGAGCTTCGCCAGCACCATCTCCGGCACCGATCTGCTCGTGGGCCCGCGCACCAGCGGGGTCAACCTGCTGCTCTACGCCGTGTTCCGCATCGGCCAGCCCACCAACAACCTCTCCCGGCAGAGCTACGAGCGCTTCGCGGCGGCACCGGGCGTGGAGTGGAGCATCCCGCTCAGCCTCGGCGATTCCTACCGCGGCTACGCGGTGGTCGGCACCACGGGCGATTACTTCCGGCATTTCCGCTACGGCGGCGGCCGCAAGCTGGAGTTCGCGGCCGGCCACGCGTTCGGTTCGGGGCCCGACGCGGTGCTGGGCGCGACGGCCGCACGCGAGCTGGGCCACGGCGTCGGCGACGAGATCGTCATCGCCCACGGCATGGGTGCCACCAGCTTCCTGAAACACGAATCTCATCCGGTCACGATCACCGGCGTGCTCGCGCCCACCGGCACCGTCGCCGACCGGGCCGTGTATGTGAGCCTCGCCACCCTGGAACGGGTGCACGAGACGGCGACGCCGTCCTTCGCCGCGGGGCCGCGCGCACCGGCGCCGGCCGGCCACGGCGACCACGCCGAGGCCGGTCACGAAGCCAGCGAAGGCATTCGAGACGATCATGGCGGCGACGGCGCGCACGCCGAGCCGGGCGAGATCACCGCCTTCCTGCTCGGTCTCGAATCCCGGGTGCAGGTGCTGCGGCTGCAGCGGGCGGTCAACGAGTACGAGGGCGAGCCGCTGACCGCCGTCATCCCGGCCGTCGCACTGTTCGAACTCTGGTCGGTGATCGGCGTGGCCGAGAACGCGCTGCTCGCCGTGGGCGTCCTGGCCGTGCTCACCGGGCTGGTCGGCATGCTGGTGGCCATCCTCGGCACCCTGAACGAGCGCCGCCGGGAGATGGCCATCCTGCGCTCCGTCGGCGCCCGCCCGGGGCAGATCTTCCTGCTGCTCGTCGCCGAGGCGGGCCTGCTGGCGGCCGCCGGCGCGCTGCTCGGCGTCGTCCTGAAGACGGCGGTGCTCGGCGCGCTGGCCTCGCCCATCCAGGCACGCACCGGTATCCTGCTGGAGAGCGTCGGGCCCGGCACCGCCGAGGCCGTGGTCGTCGTCGTCGTCACGGCGGCCGGTCTGGCCCTGGGGGCCCTGCCCGCCTGGCGCGCCTATCGCAACTCGCTGGCCGACGGCATGACCATCCGCCTATGACCATTGCCCCCCGACCGACCCCGCGCACCGCCACCGTGGCCACCGCTCTGGCCATCGCTCTGGCCGCGCTCCTGGCAGTCGCCCCGTCCGGCGTCCGGGCCCGGGAAGCGCCGAAACTCACCTGGGAGGAGATGGTGCCCGCGAATACGTCGAGCGACCCGCTGGCGGTGACCTCCAGCGCGCCGGTACTGACCCTCGACGGGCGCAGGGTGCGGCTGCCGGGCTTCATCGTGCCGCTCGAATCGGACGAGGGCGGCCTCATCAGCGAGTTCCTGCTGGTGCCTTACTTCGGCGCCTGCATCCACGTGCCTCCGCCACCGCCGAACCAGCTCGTCTACGTCACCCTGGAGGAGCCGTTCAACCTGGTATCGCTGCAGCAGCCCTACTGGATCGAAGGCACCCTGCAGGTGGCGGAGTATTCCAGCGAGGTGGCCGACAGCCACTACACCATGCAGGCCGACCGCATCACCAAGTACAATTACTGAGAACTTGAATCCCCCCGGGGCCCGCCCCATGTCGACAGGCAGGGAGGCGCAGCGCGCGACCCGGGCCCTCGAACCGGACAGCCATCAACAGGAGTTCCCCATGGCCAGCGAAAAACTCATCCAAGTCAGCGACAGTGATTTCCAGCAGAAGGTGCTGGACTCGGACAAGCCCGTACTCGTGGATTTCTGGGCGGAGTGGTGCGGCCCCTGCCGCATGCTCGGGCCCATCATCGAGCAGCTCGCCGACGAGTACGAGGACAAGGTCACGGTCGCCAAGCTGGACGTGGACTCCGCCCAGCAGGTAGCGATGCGCTACGGCATACGCTCCATCCCCACCGTGATGCTGTTCAAGGACGGCGAGGTGCAGGAGACGCTGATCGGCGTCCGCCCCAAGGGCGACTACGCCCGGGTACTCGAAGCCGCCGCCGCCTGAGCCAACCCCGAACGCCGCACGGCATCGACGATGCCCGCCTGGTGGCCCGGCGCCATCAGGTGGGCGCCGTCGATGCCGGGTATCTCCGCGGCGGCCGCCAGCAGCTCGGCGCAGATATCGATACCGGCCTCTTCAGGGTCACTGGCCTCCTCCATCCGCCGAACGAGTTCGTCCGGCATTACCGTCCCCCACAGGCTGTCGCGCATCCAGCGGGCCCCGCGCGCGGAGCGCAGCGGCCCCAGGCCGACCAGGTAGGGCACCTCCGCGGGCAGACCCGCTTCTCGCAGCCGTCCCACATGCCGGCGCATACGCCCGGCATCGAAGCAGTACTGGGACTGGATGAATCCGGCACCGGCCGCGACCTTTGCCAGCAACGGCGCCGCCGACCAGTCCGGTGAATCCGGATCCAGGCAGACGTCGGCCGCGCCCAGCAGGAAGCCCGGCCCCGGCGACAGCGGTTTGCCGGACAGCGTCACGCCGTCGTCGCGCAGCGCCGCGAGTGTGCGCAGGAGCTCTCTCGAGTCCATGTCGAAGACCGGCGTGGCGTCCGGGTGCTCGCCGGCCTCCACGGAATCCCCGGTGAGCACGAGCACGTTGTCGATGCCGAGGGCGGCCGCCCCGATCAGATCGCTCTGCAGCGCGATCCGGTTCCGGTCCCGGCAGGTCGCCTGGACCACGGGTTCGTAGCCGGCTCTCTTCAGGACGGCGCCGGCGGCGATGCTCGACATGCGCACGTTGGCGCCGGCGCCGTCGGTGACGTTGATGGCGGCCACGGCCGGGGCCAGTACGGCGGCCTCGCCGAGCAGGCGCTCGACGTCCGGCCCGCGGGGCGGCGTGATCTCCGCCGTGACGACGAATGCCCCGCTCCGGAGGCGTTCGCGCAGCGCTGGCATGACTTTGTCACGGGCCATAGTCGGATTCCACGGGGAGCCTCATGAATTGCGACGGGGCGGTAACGGCGGAACGACGCTCGGCCCGACCGCGCACGGAAGCGCGCCGCCCCGGCACGCCGAGATCCACGGCCGCACGGGGCAATGGCCGGAAAAGTGACGACGACCGCGTCGGCATGGCCGTCGTCAGAGATCGGCGGCGGCAGCGGCCAGGCGACCGATCGCCACGAAGTCGCCGGCCTCCAGCAATGCCGGCGGCGCAATCCAGGACCCGCCCACGCAATCGACGTTCGGCAGCGCGAGGTAACCGCGCGCCAGTGCCTCCGTGATGCCGCCGGTCGGGAAGAAGCGTGCTTCCGGCAGCGGTGCGCCCAGCGCTTTCAGCATGGCGGTGCCGCCCGCACCTTCGGCGGGGAAGAATTTCTGCAGGGCGTAGCCGCGCTCGAGCAGCCCCATCACCTCGCTCGCCGTCGCGGCACCCGGCACGAGGGGCACCGGGGAATCGGCCGCGGCGTCGAGCAATCCGGGGCTCGCGCCCGGACTCACCGCGAACTTCGCGCCCGCCTCCACGCACTCGCGCAGATGCGCGGCGTTGCGAACACTGCCGGCGCCGACCAGGGCCTCGGGCACCTCCGCGGCGATGCGCCGTATGGCTTCCGGGGCGGCGTCGCTACGCAGGGTGATCTCCAGCACCGGCAGGCCTGCAGCGCACAGCGTTCGCGCCAATTCGACCGCGTGGCGGGCATCCTCGAGCACGATCACCGGGACCACCCGGATGCCGCCGAGGAGGGTCCGGATATCCGTCGTCGAACCTGCCATCAGCCCAGGTCCGTGAAGATGGTGGCGCCGTTCTCCGCTCCGTTCACGCCGCGGCGGAAGACGCCGAACAGCTCGCGGCCGAGGCCGACGTGATAGGCGGAGAGATCGGCGTCGACCGGGGGCCGGTCGCTCAGCTCGCCTTCCGGGGGGGCGACGGACAGCACGCCGGCATCGGCGTCGATGAGCACGGTATCACCGTCCCGCACCAGGCCAAGGGGTCCGCCGCCGAGCGCCTCCGGGGTCAGCTGGATGGCGGCCAGCACCTTGCCGGAGGCCCCGGACATGCGCCCGTCGGTGAGGAGCGCCACCCGGTGGCCCCGATTCTGCAAGACACCCAGGTAAGGGGTCAGCTTGTGCAGCTCCGGCATGCCGTTGGCGCTGGCGCCCTGCCACGGGACCACGGCGACGAAGTCCCCGTCCAGCAGTCCGGCCTTGAAGGCCTCGATGAACGCCTCCTGGGAGTGGAACACCCGGGCCGGCGCCTCGATGCGGTAGTGCTCCGGGTCCACCGCCGACACCTTGACGATGGCCCGGCCCAGGTTGCCCTGCACCAGGCGCAGGCCGCCCTCCCTGTCGAAGGCGTCGCCGCACGGCCGCACGATCTCCGTGTCGTGGGACTGCCGCGTGGCGGCGCGCCACTCGAGAGCGTCGTCCTGCAGGAATGGTTCCCGGCAGAAGCCGGACAGGCC
>Ga0102928_1001820_pt1 | contig 13011 bp, 9 predicted proteins | sample SalPonR1_B_D1_MG_FD_78504 | JGI IMG/M metagenome (GOLD analysis project Ga0102928, IMG submission 78504) | Salt pond soil microbial communities from South San Francisco under conditions of wetland restoration - Salt Pond MetaG R1_B_D1_MG | ecosystem: Environmental > Aquatic > Marine > Intertidal...
ATAACCTATATATTGATACTGTGGTCGTAGATGATAGTTACCGGGGATCGGGAATAGGTGGAAAGCTTCTTTTGGAAGCTTTCAAAGAAACTGAAAGAAAAGGTAAGAAAAAAACTTCCCTTGTGGTAATTAAAAGAAATGAAAATGCTAAAAAGCTTTATGAGAATATGGGATTTGAAGTTACTAAAGTAGGAAGAAGTAAAATGTTGAGAAAATTATCTAATATAGATGGGTACTATTTTATGGAAAGAAAACTATAATAGTTAAAATTGTAATATGAAAATCCATATATTATCATTAATTTGACTAACTACTTTCTTATCTGTTGAAAATATTAAAAAAACGGCAGATAATGATGGCTGCTATGTTTAGCCATACTGTTTCCTGTTATATTAACGGATGATAGCAGCGATTTGCTAATATTATAGGGATATAAATTGAATTTAATTACCACTGGTAAGTGTATTTAATAGATAAAAAAAGTTGTAAATATTTAAGATTTGTTATATTATATATATTGTGAGGATGACTCATCAGTTAAAATAGTTGTGACCTATATTACTGAGCAGCATCAGCAGGGGAAGCTCTCCCAATAGGAGATACTATGCTATAGAATAAAGGGTTCATATATGTGGTCTTAAATGGCCACTTTTTTTTATAATATAAAATAAATACATGGGAATATTGAACAAAAACCTAATTAATTTAGGATATATGCATTTTTTGTATAAATAAAGGTACATTCAACTAAATATTCCTTGTATGTGAATAAAATGTATGATAAAATTTTATTGTTATTATATATATAAAGGAGAATAAAATGAAAAAAATATTAAGTTTAATAATAGCGCTTATAATGATAATATCAGTGACTGTAATGTCATATGGTGCGCCTATTCTTGTAAAAATTGATTTAAAGGGCGCAACAGCAACCATGATCAATAGCGAGGGTGAAGAATGTTTTGATTATTTCTTGTACATGACAGGAGAAGAAGACGATGTACTTCTAATAGAAGATTCATTGAGAACTTTAAGATATTATTTAAATAGTAATACTTCATATAGCGATGGAACTATAATGGGTCATTATCAATCAAAAGTAACTTACGATATTACCAGTACTCCTGGAACTATCACCTATAGTATTAAGCCACAAATTAAAGGGTTTAACGAAAATACTGAATTTTTGGTTTGTGCATTTGGTCAGGATTATAATTGGTCGTCAATAGATTCGAATTATGTAGACGGTGAAATAGTGTTTGATTATGAAAGTAATGGGATAGATAAATTTGATTTAGTAGTAAGAGAAAGTACTTTAGATCCAAATGGAGTAGAACCTACAAAAGAAGGCGATGAAATACATGTTGCCATGAAAGACGGTATAGATGCAAATGGAAATCCAGTTGCATTGCCGATAATTTTTGTAAGAACAAGTGAAACAGATTCCACAATGGATAATTGGTTTAGTTCAATTATTGATAATGATGCATACTATGCACTAATTAACGAATCTAATGATGTTACAAAAGATAATTTGCAGTTACTTGAAAGAGTGGAAATATTATTATTAGAACAAGAAGGAATGGCTTTCCCCATAAGATTAACATTAAGTAATTCATTAATTAATGCTAATACTGTTCTTTATCCACTACATAATCCTGGGAATGACAATATAGGTATAAATCCAGTAAGTTATAATGGAGTTGATAACGAAGGCCCCAATTGGGAAATAATTGAATATACTGCAGGTGATGGTGAAGTTACATTAGTATTTGATTCATTTTCACCGGTTGCTTTATATGCTGATAAAACCACATTAACAGGCTATGTTGAACCAGCTACTCCTGAGGAACCATCTGAACCATTATCTCCAGTAACAGGGGATAGCGATATGGGATACGCGCTATTAATTGGTATTATAGCTTTAGCAAGTATGGGAATAGTTGTTAAGAAAAATTACTAATATCTAAACTTCTTAATAAATTAGCATTGTCCGAAAAGTTAATGCTATTAAGATAGTTATCTTCACGCAACTCTAGCACTAGGGCTGCGTTTTTAGTATATTTATTCCAAAGCTTTAAAAAATTAATTAGTTTATCCTTTGAATCCATAAAGCCCAGCCCATGATTTTCATAATAGCCATCTTTTTTAAATGTGCAAAGATGAATGGTATTACATAGCTCACTATTTAACTTAAAATAATCTTCCATGGTGTGGGTTTCATATTTTTTATCTAATATACTCATTATATGATTCATATAGTAAATACTCATTTCTGCATGACATGTGTCTAAAACTGTTTCGAATCTATCTGTATTTAGTTCTTTTCTTAAATAATTAACAAGTCGTACATGGTCATCATAGTAGTTGCAAGCCATATACCAACCGTTTTCCTTTGGAACTATTGGGATGATATTTTCAATTGAGAATACAACGTTAGTATAACTCTTTAATGCTTCTTTAAATATATTTAATATATGTTCTTTAATATAGTCTGCTTTAATGAATTTATCAAAATCCATTTCGAAATGAAGTATAAGTCTAATTGGATGATTCCATATCTTTCCAGCTTTGCTGGCGATTTTTAATGCATCATAAAATACAAATATTCTATCACTTGAAAATACATCATCTAAGTTTGTGTCCATCCTATTTGCGCCTAGAGGCAAATGAACTGAATAAACATCAGCTATTTTTAATAACTCATTATCAAATAGATTATTAATATCGTGGGGAGGAGGTGATGTGTATAGTTCTTCTCCCAATTGAATTTCTAAGGCATCACAACCCTTATTAACTTTATCCCAAATATGTTCTTTTACTAAAATCGATTTTGCAACTATTTTCATAACATTCCTCCAAACTAATAAGTAGTATACTATGTTATGTTTGTTTTAACAATATTAAATTAATTATTAAAATAGTTTGATGAATAAATATTAAGAGGTAAAGTTAGAGATTATTAAAGATTAGCAATCCTATCAGGTATGGTTATGTTAAGTAAAAAATAGTAGAAGTAACTTAATGTAACATAAAGTTGCTTATTTGTAACACACAACCCTTTAAAAATCCATATGTAGTGTTATAATATATACATAAATATTTATAACGGGAGTGTTTATGAATTATTTAACTCTAATCTTGTTCCTCGTCCTCGGTCTTTTAGGAATAATAGTTATTACTAGAGATTAAAATAGGGCCAATTGGCCCTATTTTAATTCTTAATTTTTGATTTTATTAACTATCATATTCCCGCCTTGGAGTAAATAGGAAACCAAAAACACAAGGGCATAAAGAATTATCGGTATCCATGTTATCTGATGGATATCTGTTATGGTATTATCATTACCAAGTATTCCACTATATATTACTATAGCAGCTATTAAATATGCTGCAGTTATTCCAATTAAAGCAGTCTTTTTGTCTATAACGCCGTAAGCTTGTGTAACTACGAACATAAATAAGAAGCCAAATAAAAACATTGGCCACATACCATTTCCTTGATCTACGGCTACAATAGCACCGTGGACAGCAACGTAAACTTCAAGGACAGTAATCCACTTTATACTAAAGTGATGGGTAGTGTTTATAAGGGACATTTGAATCATTAATAGGAACATATAGAAAAATCCCATGAGATGACCTAAAGTTCCCTCAGTAGGGTGAAACCAAAATGTATATATTAATGCCCATGAAATATATATGCCGTGATATTTTAATATCGAGTTAGTTGCTTTTTCCGGAAGTTTAACAGATTTGCCAAAGAATAGACCTCTTCTTGGATTTAATATTATAAGTATTAATACAAGCATGAGTATTACTGAGCCTTGAGAAGACATTATTGGCATATTCTGAGCTAGTCCATCGTAGAATAGCATTGTTTGAGCGATATGAATGAGAACAAATATTGCATTTACTATTAATAACATCATGTTATATTTAGTAACTCTGTTTGCATCGGGCAGGGGTTCCTTTTTTATCTTAAGGATTATTATCCATGCGCTAAACTGATGAGCTAAGTAAAGTACCCATGCAGACATGGAAGCAATAAAATTAAATTCAGGAAGCTTCCAAAAATACCATGAAGCCCCTTGATCCTCCAAGAGCACATCTTGAAATTTGGTTAAAGTTAAAGATGTAAGATAAATTAGCAGGGTGAGCAATACTGATATTAGGACTGAATAATTAACTACTTTTTTTAAATCATATGTTTTCATACCATTAACTCCTTAGCATTTTCAGATATCTCCAAACCACTAAGGGGAGAATCCCCTTTAAATATTACATTTTCATTGTGCATCAAAACTATGTCAAGTTTTGCATTTAAACCTTCTTTAATAATGCCGTTCATTTTACCTTTATTTGGCGATTTTAATGTACCACCATCATAATCATTGATTCCTTTAACAGTTAAAGTGTATTTACCTTTAGTAATGGTTATATCCACAGCATTATCTTCAATTTTGTTGATCTTTAGCTTAGCCCTGGTATAGGTAGCAAAGTTATATACACTATCACCTAGATAAAGAAATCCCAAAAAGCCTTTAAATTTCTTTTTGAGAAATGGGACCTTTGCTACGGATAACATAAAAGAAACATCTGATCTGTCAAAATCATTTCCCTGCATCCAAATCCAGCTACTGGGGAAGGATTTTCCCCAATCTTTTTCTATGTAGCCTCTGCCGTCTGTCATATCAATTTCTTTGTTATTAATTATAAAGTTGCCGCTTGTCTTGTGGTCAAGACTTACGACTCCATGATTACATTCCATGTTTGGGAAATATGAGAAAATACCCATAATACCCGGTCTTAATATGGATTTGGGATAGTTTATAGTGTCTTCAAAATCGATAATTCCAGAAAGTTCAATTTTTTCATTTTTCAAATTGAATTTTGCAAAATTTTTAGTAAACACATTATCGCCGATTTTAATTTTAAATTCCCTTTCTGAATAATAGAATTCATCGATATTAAAATCAAAATAATATGTCTTAGAACCTATGCCATCAATCACTTGAATAAAAGCGTTTCTGCCATTATCAGTCATAGATATTCCAGGTATTAATGCATATGAAATATTCATATCCCAATTGGTAAACTTGAAATACCATCCTTCGAAGTAGTTGTTTTTTCTATATTTGCCCTGATAAATTTCAGGGTTAATAATTCTTTTTAATCCATACATAACGTTTACCTCTCATAGGGTTAGTATAGCACAAATGACCAAAATTGCCATAGTTTTTAATGCAACTATTCCTACAATATGTTACAATTGAAACATAATATTTTTTAGGAGATAGATTATGGGATTATCACCAATGATGAAACAATACTTAGATATAAAAGATCAGCATAAGGATTTTATTCTTTTCTTTAGATTAGGCGATTTTTATGAGATGTTTTTTGATGACGCAAAAATAGTATCAAGGGAATTAGAGTTGACCCTTACAGGTAAAAGTTGTGGGTTAGAAGAAAGAGCTCCCATGTGCGGAGTTCCTTATCATTCCGCCGATGGATATATAGCCAAACTTTTAGATAGGGGATACAAGGTTGCCATTTGTGAGCAAACTGAAGATCCTGCCAAAGCTAAGGGATTAGTAAAAAGAGATGTGGTAAGAATTGTTACTCCAGGAACTAATACAATTAAAGGAGCCATAAGTGAAAAGGAAAACGTATATATAGCTTCTGTATTTGAAAATGATAAAAAAGTTGGAATCGCATATGGAGATATAACTACTGGTCAAATGTATGTTACTTCCATTAGAGATACCTTCTATTTTGATAATACAATTAGTGAACTTGTTAAAATTGCTCCTAAAGAGATAATATTAACTGAAGAATTAAGAGACAGAATAGGTGATGATAATTTAGCCTCTCAAGTGGGTGGATATGTGAGCGCAGTGGATGAATCGTATTTTGCATTAAAAACGTGTAAAGAGGGCATTTTAAGCCAATACGGCATGTCTTCATTAATTCCACTGGGCATTGAAGATAATAATGAATGTATTTCATCCATGGGTGCATTGCTTCTTTATTTAATTGAAACTCAAAAACAGAGTTTATCGCAAATAAAGACATTGAATGTTATTGAAGCAAAAAATCATATGGCCTTGGATAAAGCTACAATTAGAAATTTAGAATTATTGGAAACCCTATATAATAAAGATACTAAGGGTTCATTATTAGGTGTTCTTGATAAGGCTCAAACTGCCATGGGATCTAGAAAACTTAAAGCATGGATAAGAGAACCTTTAAATAACCATGGAGAAATTAATAAAAGACTAGAAGCAGTACTTAACCTATATGAAAATTTACTTATAAAAAATGATATTAGAGAATGTCTAAAAAGCATATATGACTTTGAAAGATTAACTGGAAGAATAGCCAGTGGTAGAGCCAATGGGAAGGATTTAATTGCCCTTAAAAGTACTTTAGAAGTGCTCCCTGAAATTAAAGAATTAATAAGCGGTCTTGATGCTAAGTATATCAATCAATTAAATGAAGATCTTGAAACATTTGATGAGATATATAATCTAATTAATAAAGCCATAGTAATGGATCCACCATTTAATGTAAAAGATGGTGGACTAATTAAAGAAGGTTATAGTCAGGAATTAGATGAACTTAAGGATTCAATAAGTGGTGGCAGAAAATGGATAGCTAATTTGGAAGGTGAAGAAAGAAAGAAAACTGGTATTAAGAATATGAAAGTTGGTTACAATAAGGTATTTGGATATTACCTTGAAGTGACCAAAATGAACGTTGACAAAGTTCCAGATACATATATTAGAAAGCAGACATTAACTGGATCTGAAAGATATATAACTCCTGAACTTAAGGAAATGGAAAATATAGTATTAAATGCCGAAACAAAGATAAATGATTTAGAATTTAGATTATTCGACTATGTAAGGGAAAGTATAGAGCCATATATCAGAAGATTACAAAAATCTTCTGATGCAGTGGCAATACTAGACGTACTAGTATCTTTTGCCGATGTTAGTCAAAAGAATAGCTATGTTATGCCTCTAGTGGACGATAGTTATGAGATTGAAATTGAGGAGGGAAGACATCCTTCCATAGAACAAATCATTGGACAAGGTCAGTTTGTGCCAAATGATTTAGGTATTAATAATTCCGACGAGAGCATGTTAATTATAACGGGGCCTAATATGTCAGGTAAATCGACTTACATGAGGCAAACTGCACTTATAGTACTAATGGCTCAAATAGGCTGCTTTGTTCCATGTAAAAAAGCAAGAATTGGAGTGGTAGATAGAGTATTTACAAGAATTGGCGCATCGGATAATTTATCTCAAGGCCAATCTACTTTCTTTGTGGAAATGAGTGAACTTGCTAATATATTAAGAAATGCCAAAGATAGAAGTTTAATAATATTAGATGAAATCGGCAGAGGAACAAGTACCTTTGATGGTCTTTCCATTGCATGGGCAGCTGTTGAATATTTAGCCCAAGATAATGCAAAAATAAGAACTTTATTTGCGACCCATTATCATGAACTTACTGTGCTTGATAAAAAGTTAAGCTGTGTTAAAAATCTTTCAATAGATGTAAGTGAAAATGGCGGGAATATAGTATTTTTACATAAAATAAAGGAAGGTCCTGCAAGCAAGAGTTATGGAATCCATGTAGCTAAAATAGCAGGAATACCTAAATCAATACTTAAAACTGCACAGATGAAGTTAATAGAACTTGAAAGTATAGAGTCAAATGAGACTGTAAATGAAAATGCAGTGCAGTTATCCATATTTGACAATAAGGTTGATGAAAGTTATGAAGCTGTTAAATTTAGATTGGAACAACTGGATATAAATAACGTAACACCAATTGGAGCTTTAAGTATATTGGAAGAACTAAAGAGGGAAATATGATTAAATTACTTGATAAAAATGTGGCCGATAAAATAGCAGCTGGAGAAGTAATAGAAAGACCAGTTTCAATTATTAAGGAGCTAATGGAAAATTCCATAGATGCTGGAGCAAATTCCATCGTAGTTGATATTAAAAACGGCGGTAAATCATATATTAGAGTTACAGATAATGGAGAAGGCATTAGCACCGAAGAAGCGGAAACTGCTTTTCTTAGACATGCAACTGGGAAAATATCATCTCTAGAGGATTTAAATGCAATAAATACACTGGGGTTTAGGGGCGAAGCCCTAGCTAGTATATCAGCTGTAACTAGACTAAAAATGATAACTAAAAGAGAAGTTGATAGCGAAGGCTCTAAGCTGGTTATTAATGGTGGGCATGTTATGACTAAAGAAATGACAGGAGCTCCCAACGGAACAACTTTTGTAATAGAAGATGTATTTTACAATACCCCGGCAAGAAAGAAGTTTTTAAAAACAGATGGAGCAGAAGGGAACAAGATAATAGATTTTGTTTCTAAATTTGCCCTAAGTTATCCAATGATATCTATTAAACTGATAAATAATAACATAACTGTATTTGCAACTACTGGAGATGGTAATTATTTAAATAATATCAATAATGTATTTCCAAATAAAGATTATAAAAATCTCATGGAAGTTAATTATGAAGAAAATGGTATCAAAGTTTTTGGGTATGTTTCAAATCCGGGACAAACAAAAACAACAAAGCAAGGCCAGATATTTTTTGTAAATGGTAGAATTGTAGATAGTAAAGTGATTGATAAAGGAATAAAGGCTGGATATAAAGAAAGGATATTTTCTGGATATCCCATATGTATACTGTTTATAACAGTTAATTCAAAGACTATAGATGTTAATATTCATCCTAATAAAAAAGAGATTAGATTCCATGATGAAAAGGAAGTTATTAATGCTATTTCAAAGGGAATAACAGAGGTTGTATTTAAACAACAAAGTATACATGAATTTGAAATGCCTAGAATCAGAGAAGAAAATGTGATTGATTACGAACCAATGCCAGAATTTAAAGAGATATTAAATACTGAGCAGGTCGATATAAAGAACGTTTTAAAAGAAAAGAAATCTGAAATAGCTGAAAATATTATTATTTCTGCTCCAATAAATAGACCTTTTGATTTTAATGAGTTAAAGATAGCAGGATATATATTAAGTACATATATCGTAGTGGAAGACACTGATGAAAATACATATTTTATAGATCAGCATGCTGCCCACGAAAGAATATTTTATGAAAAATTAATAGGTAACTATTTAAGTGATGAAAAGTTATCCCAGCCAATACTTACCCCAATAGTTTTGGAAACTTCAAACGCTATGGATGGTTTAAGGGATGAAATCTTAAATGTTATTAATAAAATGGGCTTTGATATAGGGGAATTTGGCAATAATTCATATATTATTAGAGAAATACCAGGTAATATGACATTAAATGAGGCGGAAAACTTCGTAAATACCTTTATTGATAACGTAATTGACGGTGAAACCATGGATAATAACGTTGTTATTGACAAAATAATAACTAAATCGTGTAAAAATGCTGTAAAAGGTAATAATAAATTAAGTGAAATGGAACAAAATGAGCTCTTAGATGTATTATCCAAATGCATTAATCCATTTAATTGTCCCCATGGAAGACCCACATTTATAAAACTCTCTAAATATGATATTGAAAAAGCTTTTCATAGGAGGTGACATAATAAAGTTATGGTAAATGTATATGTGGTAACAGGCCCAACGGCCAGTGGAAAAACCAAGGTCGCCATAGAGCTAGCTAAAAAGCTCGGAGGCGAGATAGTTAGTTGTGACTCCATGCAAATATATAAAAAAATGGATATTGGCAGTGCCAAACCTACGGAAGATGAATTAAATGAAGTGAAACATCATTTAATTGGTGTAATAGAACCGACAGAAAATTTTACAGTGGCTAAATATCAATCTATGGCTTTAGATGCCATAGATGATATAGTTTCAAGAGGAAAAATTCCAATAGTAGCAGGAGGCACAGGCCTTTATCTAAATGCGCTTTTATTTGATATGGACTTTGCAGCAAGACCTGATAATTCTAAAAGAAGAAATGAATTGGAAGCTATGACAGGAGAAACTCTATATGAATATCTCAAGGAAATAGATATGGAAGCTACAAATAGAATTCATAAAAACAATACTAAGAAGGTTATAAGAGCTATAGAAGCTGCTGAGCTTGGTAATAAAGTGAAGCCATTAAATGACTGCAAGGACAGATGTGGATTATATAATTTTAAGCTTTATGCGCTTAATTGGGATAGGGAAAAGCTATATGAAAGAATAAATACTAGAGTTGATAAACTAATTGAACTGGGATTAGTGGAAGAAGTAAGGAACCTATTTAAAGAAGGCCTTAATTGTGAAAATATTTCAATGAAAGGCATAGGATATAAAGAAATCATTGAACATATTGAAGGGGGATTAACCTTAGAAGAAGCCGTATATCTTATTAAAAGAAACACCAGAAGATTTGCTAAAAGGCAAATTACGTGGTTTAAAAGATACGAGGATATGACTTGGATTGATGTGGATGAGTCCATGAGTGCAAATGATATAGTGGAGAAAATATTATGAGTAAAATTGTGAAAATCCATAATAAAAGTGATAAACCAAACAATATAATTGAAAAGGAAAATAACGTTTTCTTTGAATGTGAAAGTATTGAAAGCCTATTACCAAAATATTTAAGGAGCTATTTAATATATCTAAAAGGCAATGTGTTACCTATGACTAGGCTTGCTTATTTACATGATATACTATTTTTCTTTAATTATCTTGTTAATGAAACTGATTTAACTGAAGCTAAAGAGCCTACTAAAGTTACATTGGATGAATTAAATGAAGTAAAATCCATGGATATTAATATATTTTTAGATTACTGCAGAAAATACAAAGTGGAATCTAAGGATAACATAGTTGTGTATGAAAATAGTCAAAGAACTTTGGCTAGAAAAAAATCATCCATATCGGTACTCTTCAAACAACTATATAGAGATGGTCTAATAAACGAGAACATTACCGATGGTTTTGATCCAATTAGAGTTCCGAAATCTGGAGAAACTGAGATTAAAGCGTTAAATGATGATGAAGTTATGATAATGCTTGATACAGTTACAAATGGTCAAGGGCTTACTAAACATGAAAAGACATACTGGGAAAAAACAAAACTTAGAGATAAAGCAATATTAGTAACATTCATAACCTATGGCCTTAGGTTATCAGAATTACAGCAGCTAAATATTTCATCTTTTAATTTTGACAGGGGTGAATTTAAGATTTACAGAAAGCGAGGAAAGGAATCTTTAATGCCCCTTAATAGATCAGTATCAAGGGTATTAAATGAATATATAGATATGGAAAGACCAGATAAAGAAAAAATTGTTTCTGGTCATGAAGATGCAATGTTTTTATCCATGCAAGGTAAAAGGATTACGGAAAGAGCTATAAGGGAGTTGGTAAAGAAATATACCTCTATAGCTTTAAAAACTAGCAGAAGAGCTGGTTATAGCCCTCATAAATTAAGGGCTACAGCAGCGACTAGCTTAATTGGTAGAGGAAATTCTATATATGATGTTCAAGCATTACTAGATCACGAGCAAGTAACTACTACTCAGTTATATGCTAAACATAAACAAAATGTAAAAAGAGATTTGGTTAAAAATATGGAATGGGAAATTGAGAGAGAGGAATAATAATGAAAGAGTACCTTATGAAAGAGTTTGATATTGACGAATGGGTAATTGATTTAGTAAATGAGCAGGAAGAATTGTTAAAGGATAAGTTTGATAGTTATAACGAAACCTTAGAAATAAATCAATACAAGATATTAAAATCTTTCCAAAATAATAGAATAAGTGATATGCATTTTTCATGGACTACTGGATATGGATATGGGGATATTGGACGTGAAGCGGCAGAAAAAGTATATGCTGATGTATTTCATACAGAAGATGCTTTAGTTAGGCCTAATATTGTGAATGGTACCCATGCTTTGGCTTGCACTCTTTTTGGCATATTAAAGCCAGGTGATGAACTTATATATTCCTCGGGAAAGCCCTATGACACTTTGGAAGAAGTGATTGGTAATGGAAAGTCTAGTTTTGGAACACTCAAGGATTATGGGATATCATATAATTATGTTCCACTTAATGATAATCATATAGACAAAGATGTATTATTAAATAAAATAACTGATAAAACCAAGGTTGTGTCAATACAAAGATCTGTAGGTTATGATTACAGAAGAGCCATTACTTTAGATGAAATTAAAAATATCACAGAAACTATACATTCTTTAAATAAGGATATCATAGTAATGGTGGATAATTGTTATGGAGAATTTGTTTATGGTCATGAACCTACTGATTATGGAGTAGATATTATGGCAGGCTCCTTGATTAAAAACCCAGGTGGTGGTTTAGCATTAACGGGGGGATATATAGTAGGTAAAAAAGATTTGATTGAAAGTATTTCATATAGAATGACTTGTCCAGGTATTGGAGCCGAATGCGGCTTGACCTTTGGTCAAACTAGAAATATATTGCAGGGCTTATTTTTAGCACCAAAAACGGTAAATGGTGCCATAAAAGGCTCAATATTATGCGGAGCGGTATTCAAAAAAGCTGGATTTGAGATATGCCCAGGTATAAACGATGAAAGAAGTGATATAATTCAAGCCATTAAGTTTAATAATCCTGATAAAATGATATCCTTTTGTCAAGGAATACAATCGGCCTCTCCAATTGATAGTCATGTTACACCTATGCCTTGGGATATGCCTGGCTATAATGATCAAGTTATAATGGCTGCAGGGGCATTTATTCAAGGCTCATCCATTGAACTTAGTGCAGACGCACCTTTGAGAGAACCTTACATAGCATATTTTCAAGGCGGACTCACTTATGAGCATTGTAAATTTGGAGTAATTAAAGCATTAGATGAATTAGTAAAACGAGGTTATGTAAAGCTGTGAAAAGAAAAATTGACTTAAAAAGTATTTTGGGTATATTCTCAAAAAACAGACGTAAAAACAGAAAAAAAGGTCGTAAAAT